>OCZT010006133.1_pt1 | contig 11924 bp, 15 predicted proteins | sample 1539031 | NCBI WGS metagenome assembly OCZT01 (sample SAMEA3539308, study PRJEB22396) | soil metagenome | biome: tundra; feature: field; material: soil | place: USA | collected 2010-05 | depth 0.15 m
TAATGAGGTTTCTCCTGAGGGAGAGAAAAGTTTGCGACAAATCATCTCTGGCATTGCCGCATATGTGAGCGAGCCAGAATCGCTTGTGGGCAGACAGCTCTCTTTCGTTACGAATCTCGCTCCGCGCACGATACGTGGGCTCGAAAGTAACGGCATGCTCTTTGCCGTTGGGTCGGAGGACACTTTTGCGTTTGTCATTCCCGATAGAGCAGTACCACCCGGCACGAGTGCACACTAGCTGATTTTTTTGTTGGCATCCCAACAAAAAAATCGGCTATACTACACCTATGTCCCTTGTCTTTAATGAGAGTCTCCGCGCATTGCTCGCGCCGCCTCGCTACATAGCGCTTCCTCTCGCAGGTATTGATCTTTCCACGAGTGGAGTGAAAGCCGTTCGACTTGCTGAAAGCATTCATGGCCTCACTCTCGCGAGCTATGTTGAAACAAGGCTTCCTCCGGGCGCATTTACTGATGGGGAAATCATTGATAGGGAAACAGTTGTTATAGCACTCGCTACTGCCGCAGAGGCCGTTGGTATTTCTGCGTTTAACGTTGCTCTTCCCGAATCGAAATCATATCTTTTTGAAACAGTAGTGCCAGGAAATAACAAAGAAGAATGGCGTACAGCTATCGAACAGCATCTCGACGAATTCATACCACTCCCACCTTCGGAAATTATGTTTGATTTTATTGACGTAGGCCATACTGAAAAAAACGAAACGCTCGTTGCCGGAACCGGCTTCGCTCGTCGTATTATTGACGATACTCTTTCGGTCTTCGGCAAGGCAGAGATTGAAGTGCGGACGCTTGAAGCAGAGACATTTGCATGCGCACGTGCAGTCCTTCCTCGTGGTGAAGAAGCAACGGTGCTTATTATTGATGTAGGGAAAACTACTACGAAACTCTCTATTGCCACACGAGGTATCCCGCGCTTCGCGGCAACCATAAACATAGGCGGCCATGCTCTCACTCTTGCCGTGCAAAAATATTTTGGAGTGACCGAAGCAGAAGCTCGCAAGGTGAAATCAGCACGAGGAATTGTGACTATGCCGGGAAATGAAGAATATCTTGAAGCAATGCTCCTGACGGTCTCTGCGATTCGTGATGAAATCTCTCGACATCTCAACTATTGGCAAGAACGAGTGGCAAGCGGCGGTCTTCATGAACCAGTGTCACGCGCGATTGTCGTCGGAGGAAATGGCTCCGTACGAGGGTTACCAGAATACCTAGAAGGGGCACTCCAGATCCCAGTAACAACTGGCGATGTCTTCACAAATCTTGCGTCGAGAGATAGGTGGGTGCCCACACTGGATTACACAGAATCGCTTGCGTATTCGACTGCAATAGGGCTCGCCTTACGAGACCACGTCACTTTTTATGGCTAATGAACTAACAAATTTGCTTCCGGAAGCTCGCAAGGAGTTGATTATCCGCGAATATCGTTTTCGACTCGGAGTTGTAGCGGCACTTCTCCTTTCTTTGCTCGTGTGTGTTGCAGCAATATTGCTGGCCCCCACGTACATTTTCCTTGTTGCAAATGCAAACGCCAAAGAAACACGCCTTACCGACATTAAAGCCTCTCTCTCTTCTGGGGAAGAAGCGACTCTTTCCAAACGTCTCTCTGTCCTGTCGAGTAACGCTTCGTCTCTTATTTCTCTCTCGAAAACGTCGTCCGTAAGTGCTCTAGTGCGTTCAGTGCTAGCGGTTCCACGACCCGGTATAACCCTATCGGGATTTACGCACACCGCAGCCACTGGCAAAACCAACGGAACCCTCACTCTATCGGGAATAGCGGCGACGAGAGACGTGTTACGCAATTATCAGCTCGCCCTACAGGGAGAGCCATCTATAAGCACGGCAGAACTTCCAGTTTCTGTGTACGCGAAAGATTCAAATATCGCATTCACGATTACCATATCGCTTAAACCATGAGATCTCCATCTACTCACTTCCTGCTTGCTCTAGCCACACTGATAGCGGTGAGTGGTGTCTATGGGGTCTGGTATACGACCGTTTCTCACAAGAGCAATGAAGTAGTAAACCTACAGAGTCAGATTGACGCCGCAAATGAAAACGCTGGCCGTATAGCTTTAGCCAAGACTGCGATCTCCGAGATTGTTATGGACGAGGGACGTATGCAGAATTACTTCGTGTCAGAATCCAGTGTCGTATCATTTATTAATGAACTAGAGGCGCTCGGTGTCTCCGATGGGGCGGTAGTTACCGTGCTCTCTGTTTCAAAAGGAGGAACACCTTCAGTGCCGACATTACTACTCTCTCTTTCCATACAGGGGACATTTGATGCGGTGATGCGCACCGTTGGTGCAATCGAATATGTTCCCTATGATGTTTCAATAGCGACACTTTCAGTTGATCAAAGCGGTAAGGACAGCTGGCACGCCAACGTTAATTTGATAGCAGGATCGGCCATTGCTTCAACGACGACTAGTACAAAAAAATAAATATGCCTAACTCATTCGACCTTTTGTTAAAGAAAATAAAACCTTCTAGTCATCTTGACCCAGAGCGTGACTGGATCGTTCTTCTTATCGTATCAATAATAATGCTCACAGGAATTGTCGTATGGAATGCGTGGGCATTCGACACAATAGCCAAAGGAAACGTTATCGGACCCGTTGTCTCAACTACTCCTACTGCATTTAATCAATCATCATTCGGTGAAATTAGTGCTATTTTTGAAAAAAGAGCCACAGAAGAAACGAACTATACATCTGGAGTCTACCAGTATGTTGACCCTTCGCTTTAAGCTCGCTTAGTAGTACGCTAGAGGAGTGTTTCGCCCCTGTAGTTAAACGGATATAACTACGGACTTCTAAGCCGTTATTCGAGGTTCGACTCCTCGCGGGGGCACAAAACTGAGTCACTACTGGTGCCGAGGAAGGGACTTGAACCCTCACGAGGTTGCCCTCACTACGACCTGAACGTAGCGCGTTTACCAATTACGCCACCTCGGCTTGCTTCGATTATGCGCATAGATTTCATAATCTTCAAATATTTTCTTCGTAAACAGGGAAGGTCTTTGGAATAATACATACTTTTCGTAAGCACACTAGCTTCCTTTTTTGAGAATTTTAGCTGAACGTAGGGGTTATTGCGGTTGTAGTGCAAAGACCCTTTTATGTTTAAGACACGTTGCAGTTCTATTCTTAACCAATCAAAAAACCTCGGGCTGGCTGACGTGAACGATATATAAAATCGAAAGCTTTTCTCGTAAACTGGATCAAAATAGGAATAGCTGCTTCCATCGCCGTCGAAATAACCTCTTACAAAGTCAAGGAAATATTTATCAGGAACTAAGATTGAAGAGATAGTTTTTGATTTTGCAGGCGTTAGTCCAATGCTCTCTAGAAATTGATAAAACAACACATCGCCAAATTGTATGCGGTACGCCAAATTTCCTGCCCCAGAATTTTTCTCACCCACTTTTGTTGTGAGCCCTAGGCATTTTTTAAAGAGAACAACTTGGGCCCTGTCTTTTGATGTCAGGTCAATATGTCGACCATCTTTGGATAAGCAACCATCTGCGGAGATCAGTCCAATTGCGTAGGCAAATTCAGGAGACCATATGGTTTCCGTTTGTCCCTTTGGTTTCGGACCTCTTTTTGCCATGTCTTCATTATAATATACTGGAACATATAGCGTCTACCTATTTAATAAACAATTTTGCGTTAGTGTTGTATGATGCACTCACGCACCCTTAGCTCAGTTGGTAGAGCAATTCATTTACACTGAAAAGGTCGCAGGTCCGAGTCCTGCAGGGTGCACAAAATGCAACTGAAACCAGAAGTCATGGTATATAGTTTTATATACCTATGAACGATACATCTGGGCCGACCTGCGTCGGCATCATTCTAGACGGTAATCGCCGTTGGGCGAAGGAACATGGTCTACCGAAGCTCGAAGGACATCGAGTGGGATTATTGGAGACTCTTAGGAATACCGTACGGTTTGTCCAGAAGAAGGGGATCAAGCATCTCGTCGTATTTATGTTCTCGACAGAGAACTGGAATCGCGAGTCTGCGGAAGTTGCGTATCTCATGGACCTGTTCCGCGAGTCGATGCAGAAAGAGATGAAGGAGTTAGGGAAAGAGAATGTGCGTATCCGTTTCGCTGGACAGCGCGAACGTTTTTCGGAAGATTTGCAACAATTGATGCATGAAGCAGAGGAGGAGACTGAACGGAATACCGGCATCACGCTCTGGAGTTGTCTCTCGTACGGCGGCCGGGCAGAGATAGTCGCAGCCGCACGAGCGGCAATCGCTTCGGGCGAAGACTTGTCCGAAGAGTCTCTCAATCGTCACCTCTGGACTTCCAGTATGCCCGACCCAGACATTGTCATCCGCACCTCGGGTGAAATGCGCCTCTCCGGTTTCCTTACGTGGCAGTCGGTGTACAGCGAGCTCTTCTTTACCGACACAAAATGGCCAGATTTTTCTGAAGCAGAATTCGATTCGATTCTTGCTGAGTATGCAGCGCGCGAACGTCGACACGGAAAGTAGGGAAATGGTACGGTAGAGATATGGAACTTCCCATTCTCTATGAAGATGCGGATGTCGTCGCGGTCAATAAGCCCGCGGGGCTGATTACGCATTCAGACGGGCGAACGGTAGAAGAAACAGCTGAAGATTGGTTCTATAAGAAATATCCTGAGACCAAAGTATCTCCCGCAGAATCTGAAGACGCTGAAGCTTCAGAACGAAAAGTCGGCTACGTGCACCGACTCGATCGCGACACTTCGGGTGTGCTCGTCTTCGCGAAAAATCCAACCGCCTATGAATTTTTGCGCAAGGCATTTCACGATAGAGACGTGAAGAAGACGTATCTCGCTTTCACCTATGGCGCGCCGAAGAAGAAAAAGGGCGTGATTGATTTCGACATCGGCCGTTCTCGACAGGATTTCCGATTGCGCAGTGCACAGCCGAAAGCAAAAGGGCACCTGCGCGATGCCCTTACGCGCTATGAAGTGATCGGAGAAACCGGTGAATTCGCGCTCATTAAAATGAGTCCCGAGACCGGTCGGACGCATCAGATCCGTGTGCACCTGAAAGCGATTCATCATCCGATTATCTGCGATCCGCTATACGCCCCAAATCATAAACCCGCGCTCGGCATCAGCCGTCTCGGTCTCCACGCGTATCAGATAGACCTTCCGCTCCCCGCGGGCGGCCGCACGCTCATTACGGCACCTCTGCCGAGCGACCTCGCGCCGGCGATGACCCACTTCTCCGGAGCGGCAGAGGAATTTGCTCCCAATTAGAGCTCGTGCTACAGTGCGGGGCATATGAAGGTTATAACTCCAGTCAACGCCGAAGGGCGCGCGAAGCTCGGCATTCGCGCGGGTGATACGGTACGTGTCGTCCAGAAGATCGTCGAACTCAAGAAAGGGAAGGGTGCTGATAAGAAAGAGAAGATCACCAAGAACGTCCGTAAGCAGACGTTCGAAGGTCTTGTGCTCTCGGTCAAGCACGGCACTGAGAGCGGGGCGATGTTTACCGTCCGCGCAGTCATGTCGGGCGTTGGTGTGGAGAAGACGTTCCCGCTCTATACGCCGTCTATCGACTCGATCGAGATTGTGAAGCGCTCGAAGGTTCGTCGCGCGAAGCTCTACTTCATCCGCGAGATCGCGACTAAGGCTGTCCGTCGCCAGCTCCGTAATGCTCGTATGATGCACTTGAAGAGTGATGAGACTATCACTCCTGCAGAAGTGGAAGTCGTCGCGGAGATTGAAGCTGAGGTAGCCACGGAAGAGGTTGCACCGACTGTTGAGGAGAAAGTAGAAGAAGTTGTAGTATAGTATTCTCACCTGCCCAGGTGGTGTAATTGGTAAACACGTATGCTTGAGGTGCATATGTCGCAAGACGTGGAGGTTCAAGTCCTCTCCTGGGCACAAAAATAAGAAACGCCATTAGGCGTTTTTTGTTTTTTGTGCCCAGGAGCACGCCAACTGCTTGGCGTGCGTAGAGGACTTGAAGGCCGGAGCGATGTCGAGCCAGCAGGCGAGACTGCGAGGAAGGGTCGTGAAAATTTGCGAGCGCCGGCGAGCAAATTATTCCTGACCAAGCCTCCTGGGCACAATGTAAAAATCAAGGGCTCGAACACGCATGTGTTCGAGCCCTGTTTGGATCAGTGAGGAGCCTAACGGCGACCAAAGATCCAATTCCAGTCCATTTCGTAGTAGCCGATTAACAATAAAGCGACAACTACGATTAATGAAATTTCGTTCCGGGTCAATCCACAGAACACGATTCTGTGCCACCAGTCCGTCCGAAGACGGTTGGTACGATAGTCTTGCATCAAAGATCTCCTTGGTAGTTGAACCTTTATATAGTATCACCCTTATTCTAAAAAGTCAACCCCTCTCCCAATAGGGTGGTATAGTATCGACATGTCCTATTTGCTCGATGGATTTCGCTCGTGGTGGAATGTCGTCCGCTTTATCACCTATTTCTTCTCCCTCGGTATCCTTTTTAGAACACTGTTCTCCGGGTGGCGACGTGATTCAGAGGGGAATACCCGTGAGTGGTGGGAGCGGCTTATTTTAGGATTGATTATTACGGTCATAGGTCTGCTTATTCGGCTCGTGGTCATAGCGTTTGGTCTGCTCGTACTTTTCTCCTCACTTTTCCTTTTGCCCATACTGCTTATTATTCCTATTCGTTTCTCGTACGAGTCGCTTGTGAAAATTGGTTCGATTGGGAAGTCGTGGGCCTATGGTGGCTCGGCGACGCTCCACAAGTACGGCGTGGCGCTGTATCACGGTAGCGACAAGTTGATTTATGGGCGCAATGAGATGATCGACCTTATGACGCGCATCCTATCGCGGGAAGATCACAACAACGTCCTTCTCGTAGGCACTCCTGGTTCAGGTCGTGAGACGGTGGTCGCGCAATTCGCAAAAAACGTGTATCGCGGTCTCGTGCCAGACAAGCTTCAAAATAAAGAAGTTATTGAGGTTCGTCTCGAGGGCACGCCGCTCCAGACGCTTGAGAAAATGTTTGCCGAGGCGGTGAAAGCCGGGAATATTATTTTAGTGCTGCATGATGCTGAAAAATATGAAGGTGTGCTCGCGCGCCTCGTTCCACTTCTTTCTAGTAAAGAGTTCGAAGTCATTGCGGTCACCACTCTCGAGGGGTACCACGGTGTGTGGAAGAATCAAACAGACACTATGCGGTATTTTGAGAAAGTTGAAGTGTCATCACTTTCTGATGCTGACTCAGTTTCTTTCCTCAAAAGTCTTGCCGAAGAGCACTACAAAAAGATTCGATTTGAAGAAGGTGTGTTTGAAGAAATAGTGCGACGCACGAGCGAGCTTATGCAGCAGTCGCCGCAACCAGAAAAGTCGGTCAAGCTTTTAGAAAATCTCGTGGTGGGTAGGAGCGCGGTGACGATAGCTGATGTCCATGCACTTCTCTCCGCAGAGACTGGCGTGCCGATTGGGTCGTTGGAGCAAGATGAAAAGAAGATACTACTCGAGCTCGAAGACGCGCTTCGAACAGAAATCATCGGACAAGAAGAAGCGATACATGATGTTGCAGCAGCGCTTCGCCGAGCGCGCACGGGTATCGGGAGCAAAGAGAAACCTATTGGGACGTTCTTGTTTCTCGGACCAACAGGGAGTGGCAAGACGCATACGGGGAAGATGCTCGCGAAACACTATTTCGGAGGGAAGGGGAATATGGTGCGGTTTGATATGTCCGAATTTGCAAATGAAAATACGGAATCGCTTTTTATTGAGCGGCTTGCGATCACTATCGAGGAACAGCCGTTCGGCCTCCTCTTCTTCGACGAGCTCGAGAAAGCACATCGCAGTATCTGGAACATTCTCTTGCAGGTGCTCGACGAAGGCCGTCTCTCTACAGAGATTGGCAGAGTCATTTCATTTAAAAACAACATTATCATTGCGACGTCGAATGCTGGTACGGCGCTCATAGAACAGCATCCAGAAACAACCAAAGAGATGCTTATGGAATATCTCATAGAGGAGAGAATCTTCAGTCCTGAATTCTTGAATCGTTTTGACAGCGTTGTAGTGTTTCATCAGCTGACGAAAAAAGACGCAGAAGACGTCACGCGACTCCTGCTCAAAGAGCTCAACGCGCGACTCGAGCTCGAGCGCGGTGTTACGGTGCAGATTACCGACTCACTGGTGCATGAGCTTGTTGAGATTGGCTATAGCGAAACATATGGAGCCCGCGCGCTTCGCCGCACGGTGCAGGAGAAGATTGAAAACATTGTCGCCGACATGCTCTTGAAAGATCAAGCACAACCTGGCTCCACACTGGAGATTAATCGTCTGTAATACACGAATATGCTCTACTCTGGTAAGGGAGACGACGGAACAACGCAGGCTTTCGGTTGCGATCAGAAGAGAATCTCGAAATCTTCTGAACTACCCGAAGCGCTCGGGGCACTCGACGAGCTAAATGCTTTTCTGGGGTTTGTGAAGATGCGAAGTACAGGTGAGCCGCGCATTGCGGATGCTTTGCGTGATGCGCAAGAGACACTTTTCATCATTCAGGCAGAGGTAGCTGGCGCTGATAAGAGAGTGGGGAAGGGTGCCGTGCAACACATCGAAAAAATAGTGAACGACATAGAAAAAGAGATTCCGCCGCTCAAAGGTTTCTCCATCGCCGGTGGGACCGAGCTCTCTGCACTCCTCGACGTCGCGCGGACGCTCGCACGGCGCGCTGAGCGCCAGCTCATCGCAGTAGAAGAGGCAGGAATTCGCGGACTTTTGCCGGAAACAAAAGCGTACATGAACCGCCTCTCGTCACTTCTCTTCGCGCTTGCGCGCCTCGCGAATCATCTTGCCGGAGTCGCGGAAGAGAATCCGCGGTACTGACGCGCGCTAGAGCGGCGCGCGTATTTCTCGGTTTCATGTTATAAAAATCTAGTGCATGGTGGTCGTAGCTCAACTGGTTAGAGCATCTGCTTGTGGAGCAGAAGGTTGTCGGATCGTCCCCGATCGACCACCCAAAATAGGGGCATGGTAGAATCATTATATGAAAAGTCTTCTACTCGGCATACTACTTATCGTCGTTATTGGTATTGGCGGATTTGTGTACCGCAACGCTGTTGAACACCCATCACAACCAATCGTGTGTCCGATGGACTCCAAAGCATGTCCAGACGGAACAACCGTCTCGCGTATCGGAAGCTCCTGTACGTTCGCGGAATGTCTCCCGCCGAACATCTCACTTTCGGATATTAAAATCTCTTTCGCATTACCCGATGGGTTTGTCCCCTCAGAGGTTCCCGACGGAGCAAGTGTGGCTGCCTATAGTTTGCCGTCAACAGCGTCTTCTACAGAGGCAGCGAGTATCATCATTCGTCGTTATGTGATGGGAGCATCTTCAACACCTCTCGCAACCATTCAACAGACGGCCATTGGAGGAGCTTCTGGCGCACCCGTGAGCGCAACCTCGTTTACCTCCACCGTGCTCGGCGGATATCGCTTCACGGTTGTCTCAATCGAACGTTTTGAAGGAGTTATTGATACCGCGTATTACCTCGCACACGGTGCCGATGTGCTGCGCTTTGATGCAATAGATCGCGGTGCAGACTGGACTAATCCAAATCTTGATGTTACCTCTCTCTCTGCACACGCAGCACTGCAAAAACTTCTAACAACTCTCCAGGGTCAGTGATGATGACTCACGGTGTTATACTGTAGGCACTACTCATAATTTTCGCCTGTATGGACAAAGACCCTTTCAATGAAATTTTCAGCAGCGGAGGAATGCGCGTCGCACTTATCGGATCACTCTCTATTCTTGCCCTTTTTCTCTTGGCACAGACTATAACGCTCGCAAAGGATTTCGGCCGTGCAGGCACGCCCGCTACGGACACCATAACCGTAAATGGCGATGGTCAAGCGACGCTTCCTCCGGACGTTGCGCGTGTTTCTTTCACTGTTGAAAATATTGCTATCGCTGTTGCTGATGCACAAGCTGCAACTACCAAGCAGGCGAATGCTGTCATCGACTTTGTAAAAGGGCAGGGTATAGCAGACAAGGATGTGAAAACACTCTCTTACAATATTTCTCCGCAATATTCCTACGCGAATCGCACGCCGAAGGTCACCGGCTATCAGGTGTCTGAGACGGTCCAGGTGACGGTGCGCGACCTTGCTTCAGTCGGCGCGCTCCTCGGCGGTCTTGGTGATAGAGGAGTACAGAATGTACAAGGTCCGGCTTTTGCGCTTGATGATCCAACTGCCGGTTCGGATGCTGCACGTGCCGATGCTATTAATAAAGCAAAAATACAAGCTAACCTTCTTGCGAAACAGCTCGGAGTCCATCTTGGGAAAATCGTAAATTTCAGCGAATCATCCGGCGGATATGCGTATCCGACCTACGCTACAGGAATGATGAAAGTGTCAGCAGATACGGCGTCAGTACCGGCACCAAGCGTTCCTGTAGGCGAAAATACCTACAACGCATCCGTCTCAATTACCTACGAAATTCGTTAGTTGACGCGCCCTAGGTGCTGTAGTATGCTCTCTTTATTAGAGAGCCCGCAGGGCTTTTTTATTTACCGAATGAACTTGCCATGACTTCACCATTCACCTACTTGAAACATGTTCGCGAAGAATTCACGCACATCGTGTGGCCGTCTAATCATACTGCAATCGCTCACACGCTTGTCGTGGTCTTCATTGCGGTGGCTATCGCGATCTTCGTGGCGCTCCTCGACTACGCGTTCGGCTCGATAGTGAATCGTATTATCGGCGGCTAATTTTTTCCTATGGACGAACACCAGATTCAGAGCACTGAAATCGAGATGGAAGATGCCGACAATGAAGTCGGTATGGCGGACATAGCTCCTGCTGTGCACAAGGAGATCCGCGATGAGACAACGCCGAATCCGGACGATGCACGCTGGTACACTATTCATACCTATGCCGGCTACGAGAATGCGGTCGAGCGCAATCTGAAACAGCGCATCGAGTCTCTGGGCATGGAGAATAAGATATTTGAGGTGACGGTCCCGACCGAGAAGAAGATTCGCGTGAAGAGTGGCAAGCGTATCATCGAGGAAGAGAAGATCTACCCGGGATACATCCTCGTGCGCATGATAGTCGACGACGACTCGTGGTTCGTTGTGCGGAACACTCCGAGAGTGACGGGCTTCGTGGGGGCGGGGAACACCCCGGTGCCGATGGACGAGTCGGAAGTCGCCACACTTATGAAGCGCATGACCGCCGAGGCTCCGAAGCACCGTATCGATCTCGTCAAAGATGATCAAATCATTATCGCCGACGGACCTTTCAAGGATTTGGAGGGCAAGGTGGGAGAGATCGACGAGGATCGAGGGAAGGTCAAAGTCATGGTCTCGATGTTTGGTCGCGAGACGCCCGTCGAGCTCGATTTCCTCCAAATAAGGAAGCTCTAGGAATTTTATAGATAATAAGGTAATCTCTCAGAATATATGGCTAAAGTCGTAAAAAAGATAAAACTTCAAATCCCGGGCGGCAAGGCGACACCTGCGCCTCCGGTCGGTACCGCGCTTGGTCCTGCTGGCGTGAACATCGGTCAGTTCGTGACCCAGTTCAACGAAGCGACCAAGGACAAGATTGGTACGATTATTCCAGTTGAGCTTTCGGTCTTTGATGATCGCACGTTCACCTTCATCATGAAGAACCCGCCTGCTTCGAGGCTTATCCTCAAGGCGCTCGGCCTCGAGAAGGGCTCGATGAAATCGCAAAAGGAGCGTGCCGTCGGCATGCTGACGAATGAGATGGTTGCAAACATTGTGGCAGAAAAGATGCCTGATTTGAATGCAAACAGTCCTGAAGCAGCAGCGCGTCTCATCAAGGGCACTGCTCAATCTATGGGTATCGACACTGAGAAGTAAAAAGATTTAGTAAATAAAAAACGCGTGGCATCTGCCGCGCGTTTTTT
>OCZT010006134.1_pt1 | contig 11923 bp, 8 predicted proteins | sample 1539031 | NCBI WGS metagenome assembly OCZT01 (sample SAMEA3539308, study PRJEB22396) | soil metagenome | biome: tundra; feature: field; material: soil | place: USA | collected 2010-05 | depth 0.15 m
CCGGATCGGGCCGACAGGTTCGCGTCCGTCCTCGATGGTGTACTCGATCACCCTGACAACCACCGGATGACGGCGTTTGCGGTCTTTCGTCGAGTGGAACACCTCGGCGAGGTATGACCCGTCGGGGAGGTCTTTGATCGAGGTCAGCTTGAGGTTGTCTTTCACCCGCCAGCACAGGTCTGCCCCGGTTCTACTGGCCTTTTGCCACGCCTCGAAGCTGGAGAACCCCCGGTCGGCGAGTACCAGCATCCCTTTCTCGAGCCGGTCGAGGAGGTCAGTTGTGAGCGCGTTCTCCGACGTCGTATAGGGACCGATCACCGCGTCGAACATGGCGTGGGTCCCGCACTCGGCGAGGGCCACCACCCGGGCCTGAGGGAACGCCGAGCGCTCACCCTTCATCACCCCGGGCCGTCCGAAGAAACCGTCGTTGGCCGGCGTGTCAGCCAGGTCCAGACACGTCCCATCGATTGCCACCAGGCGACGGCCGGCCAGCCAACACCCCGGTGTGTCCTTTTCCGCCAACGGCAAAGCGACCCGGTCGAAAAGCTTCGCCATCGGCTCGTGACCGAGGCGGTCACGAGCATGGGAGATCGCCGCCTTGTTCGCCAACCGGGACGAACCATCGGTTCGCTCCGCCCACGACAGCCCGTCCGAGATGAGTGCCAGCACGTCTTCGTAGGAGCCGTCGGAGTGCAGTGCCATCCCCATGGAGAAGTACGCCATCGACCTCGCCGGCAACGAGCGACGCCGTTGTTCGGTGCGCCCACACTCTGTGATCACCGAATCGACGACCTCAGGTGGGAACACCTTCATCAGCACACCAACCGACACCAGATCCGACAACCGACGGTCCGACTCGGGCTTTCTCCAACCAGAACGGGGCATACCCCCAAACTACACTGGTGTAACCCTAATTGAACGGTATTGCCGCTAACACCCCTACATTGGTGTAACCCTAATTGAACGGTATTGCCGCTAACACCCCACAGTGCTGACGCACGAAAGTCTCATCCCCGTAATTGCGTTGGACCGAGCGAGGATCGCCCCTCAGTGGGCGGTCCAAAGGCCTGATGATGACCCACGAAAGGAGCAGAAGACCCATATCTTCGCAAGGTTGCCTTTGTCCATGCGTTGTATATGCTAAAGGGGGGATCCCCGCTCGTGGTTGGTTTTGCGGGTATAAGAGGTTCAGCGGCTAGGCCGCGACCAGGGAGTTCTTTCCTTTTCGGTAACACCCCCACCAGGTGGTTTGCGACGCGGAGATCTGGAACGTACCGCCTATCCGCCTATTCGCCTAAGAGAGATTGGGAAAGTGGCACGCGGATTTCCGGAAAAGTTTGTTGCATCAGGGTGGTCCCCGGTCCGGGGGATATCATCCCGAGCGTCTTCAGCCGACCCCGGGGTTCGTCCCCTCGGCCGAAATGGGAGCTGGCTTACCGGCTCACCCAGCCGGACGCCGCGTCACCACTTGGCCAGCCAACTCGGGAAGCTCACCGGTTGGCCAGGGGGCCACTGGCGACTGCAAGGTGGGTGCTGTCTCACCCCACAGGCCGTACTGCCTGGCCTTGGGCTTCCTAACCCGTCACAGAGGGTTCTGGCTTGGCCGCTAGTGGCGACCAACATTTGCCTCTTGACAATCCGGACCTGTGTTGCCAATTGTAGCGCGACCACACCGGGAGATTGCCGAGATGGTGTCGCCATTGGTCGGACCGCTGGTCGGCGAAGGACACGGAGGAGATTGACGAGACAGACGGTGACCGGGGGCTGCGGCACGCGGGTGGGACGTCGGCGAGAGGTTGCCGAGACGGCACAGAGACGCACCGGTGGGATGCTGCGAGACATATGTATTGTTGTTGGCTACGCCGACCCCGGCGCTTGTGGTGCCAGTCGCCGACCACCTTGGTTCCCAACCCGTCGTGCCACCGGCAGACCCGGTGAGCCCTTCGAGGCGGTTCGACGATTTGGAAGGGTCGAACTCCGGCGGCGTGTCCACCATGCTTGACAACCCTCTTGACAACCCTCTTGACAAGTCTTCGGCGCCAATCGGTCTTGTCGGCCGGGATCGCGAGCTCGCACATCTCGATCACGTCCTGCAGGTTGCCCGTCATGGAAAAGGGAGCACCGTTGTATTCCGCGGAGAGCCCGGTATAGGCACCAGTGCGTTGATCGAAGCGACCGTGGCACGGGCTACAGACTTCAATGTGGTTCCATTGCGGGGGACCGCGCTCGGCGGTGACCCAAGCGCCCGGCGGGTGTGGCCACTGCCCTTGGATGGGCTCCTCACCGGTTACGAGCCTGACAGTGGGAATCCGGTGATGGGGCCGTCGACGGACATCCTTCCGGCTACCTACCCAAGTGCTGTGCTCGCCCCTTCCCCCGACCCCGACACCATCTCGGCCGCCCAGGCTCTGGAGACGATGCTGAGCATGGCGACGAGTCCCCTTCTCATCACCATCGACGACTGCCATCTGTTTCCTGTCTGGTTCGTGACCGCACTGGTGGGCGCGGTGACCGGGCGGCTTTCCCGGGCGCCCATCAGCTTGGTTCTGGCATCGCACGACACGACGCGCCTTGTCTCATCGGCACCCATGGTCGCCGGTGTGTCGGAGCATCGTCTATCGGGATTCACTCTCGGCCAGGTCGGGGCGTTCCTTCGCCAGCAGGACATCCATTCGCCATCCCAGGGAGTGCTGGAGGCCCTGGTCAGTGCCACGGGAGGGAATCCACAGGCGCTCATCGACTGTTGCAACCGTCTCAGTCCCGATGAGATGTCCGGTTGGCGTCGCCTTCCAACGCCGATACCGATCAGTGACGGGCTGGCCTCGGCGTTCGACACTCAGCTGGGGCAGTTCCCTCGGGACTCGCAGCTGGCAGTAGCCATCACCGCGTCCGACCACCTTCCCGACATGGTTTTGGCGGCGGTGCTCAAGGAGTTCAACGTGGACCCCGACGTGCTGCGACCGGTTCGAGAAGCGGGCATCCTGACGGAGTGGGGCAACCACCTCGAGTTCACCCACCCGCTGGTACGACCGGCGGCCTATCAGGCGGCCTCACTCGAAGTTCGTAGCGACATCCACCGAGCCATCGCTCGTGCCTTTGCCACAGTTGGAAACATGGAGCGCAGTGCATTCCATGCGGCCAAGGCCGTCAAACCGCCGAATGAAGATCTTGTCCGCATGCATGTACACGCCGGCCGGATCGCACTCGATCGAGGTGACCCCGCCGATGCGGCCCGGCATGAGGAGATGGCAAGCCAGTTCTCCGAACCGGAGGATGCCAAGGAGAATCACCTCGTTCAGGCGGCCTCATTGTGGATGACGGCCGGCAAGGTGGCCAGGTCGCGGGTCTGTCTCGACCGCACCTCGGAATGCGGAACCCCGGGTCTCCTGAGTGCCGAGGCTCGATACAGATGCGCTCGTGTCCGGATCATCGACGAGGTGGGACCCGACGTGGCGGCCGAGATGGTGGCGGCAGCCGACCTCTGCCAGTCGGACACCCCTCATCGGGCGATGCTCATGCTCGTCGACGCGGTGGCATGCAAGCTCCTCGACGGGGGGGCGCACGACGCGGCCGAGATCGCGGAGCGAGCGGTGGTCCTGGGTCAGGCAGTGGGGAATCGGGCTGCGGCGTTGGCGATGGCCACGCTGGCCACGGTCAACGCCATCGAAGGGTATGGCCACCCACGTCGACGAGGATCGGAACTCGTAGCGTCGACCTCGGTCCTCATCAGTCAGATCCAGCGATTTGAAGCGTCGCCACACCTTGCCTACTTGATCGGCAAAGGCCTGGTCCAGCAGGGCCAATACCGCCAGGTGCTCCGGTGGATACAGTGGATCCAACGCTGTGCCACCGCCGCTGGTGATCGCTCCTTGGGCGCAGTCCCACTCGTCCTGAAGGCGGCGGTGGCAAGACACGAAGGTCGGCTGATCGAAGCGGTGTCGGCGGCGCAGGCCTCCGTGCAAGCGGCTAATCACTGCAACGACAAGACGATGGCTGCCCGGGGGTTTGTGGAACTCCTGGATGCCTACGCGGCCCAGGGAGCCTACGAGCAGGGGTTCGAGACGGCGTCAACGATCTTCGCACTAACGCCCCAGGTGGGGACGGGTCCGCGGTGGCGGGCCTTGCTGGCGTTGGCCTTCCTCGAGTTCCAACGGGGAAGGACCCAAGCTGCTTTCGCCTGGATCCGGGCAACCGAAGGCGAACAATCCGGTCAAGAGGTCGACAACGGCGACAGAGGGAACCCGATGTGGACTCGTTACGCTCCGGCGATCGCCGAGATGATGATCCTGGGTCGATCCAGTGAGCACGGGTCCGGAATGGTGGACGCAATTGACCGCCTCTTCGGGGAGGAGTCCGGTGCCCCGGCGTGGCTGTCGAGGATACGAGAGTTGTGCCTCGGTGACCTCGAGGTGGCGATCGAGCGCTTCCGTTCAATCCTTGGAACCCTGGACGCCGCCCCTCTCCTCGGGGCCCGTGTTGAGTTGAGTTGGGGCCGGCGGCTGCTGGACGGCGGTTACCTCGACGACGCCCGCCAGCGGCTCAATTCGGCGCTGGAGTTCTTCCTCGGGTCGGGGGCACACGGCTGGGCAGTACTGGCCCAGCGTGAGCTCGATCGCCTTGCCCGGCTCGACGCGAGTCCGGAGCATCTGCCCGTTTCGTCTCAGGGAGGCCTTGGCGCCCAGGGTCCGGAGACCCGGGATCCGAAGCCCTCCAGCCCTGGGGCCGGCTCCTCGAAGGCACGGGCCTCCGCCGGTACGGACGCGCCGACGCTTGGTTCGGACGACACCCCCGCGTGGGGGGTCCACCTCTTCGGGACATTTGTCGTCTATCGACGTGGCCAGGACATCTCGATGCCTTCAGGCCTGGCGGCCCAAGCCCTGAAGATAGTGGCCTATCGCCAGCGGGTCTTGGTCGACGAACTCATCGAGCTGCTGTGGCCGGACGCCGAACCCGGGGTCGGAACCCGCCGACTGCGCAATGTGCTGTGGCGCTTGCGTGGTACGTGCGGTGATCTGCTGGTGAGGGACGGCAACTTTATCCGGCTGGCACCCGAAGCAGTAACAGACTCGGCCTCATTCCGCCTACTTGGCGAACAGGCGATGGGCCGTGGCATCCCGCATGAGGAGGCGGTGAAGTTTGCCGAAGAGGCCCTCCGTGTCTATACGGGAGAGCTGCTACCGGGTGACCGCTACGAGGACTGGGCCGCCACGCCTCGTGAGTCGATGGCGCGCTTGCATATGCAACTCCTCGAGCTTCTTCTCGCCGACGCCGTGAACGACCAGCGATCCGCTGGGGCGCTCAAGCTCCTCGACGATTTGATCGAAGCTGATCCCTATGAGGAGCGCTACTACGTGCAGGCGGCCGAAATGCTGGTGAGCAGCGGTAACCGACGACAAGCCCTCTCCATGATCGAACGAGCCCGACGAGTGCTCGCCGATATGGGCGTCCCCTCGTCCGCGTCACTCGGTCGACTCTTCCAGACCATCGGATCGGGAGAACCGGACCCGCACCAGAGGAGGTGACCGGGGAACCGTCGGCGAGCTAACGACTGCCGACAGCAAACCGATGACTCGGCGTCAATCGTTCACGTCACCCGGCAACGAGTTCGAGGACCTTTGGCGCCCACCGCTCGACGCTGTAGTGCTCCAGGACGTGGGCGCGAGCCAGTGAGCCAAGCTCGACCCGTCGCACCGGATCGCTCAGGAGCGCACCGAGGGCATCGACAGTCTCCGCCGGGTTTCGAGCGGCAATTGCCGGGAATCCCGGAGCAGTCCCCCTCAGGGCCTGCGGCGAGACGACCTGAGGGAGGCCGGCGGCGGCGGCTTCGAGGACCTTGTTCTGGATACCGTTGGCATAGCGGAGCGGTACGACTCCAACCCGGGCCTGTTGGCAGAGTGTGTCGACGTCGTCGAAGTCTTCTTCGAGCTGCCAGCCGTGGCGCCCGGCAACGTGGCGCACTTCGTCCGAGAGGCTGGACCCGGCAATCAGGCATGTGGCCGAAGGGCGCTTCGACACCAGCTGCGGCCACAGACCGGAAAGCGTCCTCAGTGCGTCGACATTGGGCAGCGACGCCAGCATCCCGAAGAAGAGCACATCGTAGGAGGCGGCCTCGTGGTCGTCGATCGACAAGCGGGGTACCACCGTGACGGTATTGGGGATCCAGACGGCGTCGAGGTCGCGTGCTTCGGACCAGCCCGCCGTGACGACCTGCACGCCATGGTCGCGGCTCTCGAAGCGTTGCGTGGCACATGCGAGGAGGCGCCATCCCGCTCGTGCGCTGCGGCGCGCATCCACCGTGGCGCGACCCCGGTAGCTGGCGCTGAAGAGGTCCTGGAAGTCGAGAACGCTGACTCGCGCTATCCGGACGAGACGGGGATGGAAGGCGCGTGGGGTGATAAAGACCACCGCGTCAGGGTCGAGGGCCCGCAATGCGGTCTCGGCCGCACGAGCTGACCAGACGGCAGACTCCGGCACTACCTGACCACGCAGGGCAGGAAGAGCGGTAAGAGGCATCGGGACTCGCCGGTGGTGATCGCGCAAGAGGTCAACCTCGATCACGTCGAGACCGGCGGCCTCGAGTAGCTGTCGCCACACCTCGAAGCGGCGCGTCGTACCGAGCCCTGATGGGCGTCCGAGGTGGACCAGCGCCACGCGGGCGGTGGGGGTTCCCCTTGAACGTTGCTGACTGCCTGCAGGATTCCATCCGGCGCCGCGGTGTTCCTCTGCCCCTGTGGTTGTGTTTTTGATGTCGGCAAGGACCATGCCCCCATGCTGAGGTGGTGCCGTCTCTTGGGCATCCTCTTGAACGTCACTCGGCCATGTGAGGGCGGATGGGACAGCAGCGGGATGCCGATGTTGGACAACACAGAGGTGCAATCTCTGTTTGTCGCCGGTGCCGGAGGGCACTTAGAGGAGCTGTGGCTGCTCCGTCCGCGCCTCGAGGGTATCTCCGACGAGGTGACCTGGGTGACCTCGGACACCCCTCAGAGCCGCTCGATGCTTCGCGACGAGGCCCGATTCTTCATTCCGAAGTCGAAACCGCACGATGCGCGGGCGACGTGGACGACAACCCATCGAGCCCTGGAGATCGTCCGCCGGGGGGATTGGGCCGAAGTGGTGAGCACCGGGTCGCTTCCCGCCGTGCCGTTCCTCGCCATCGCACGGGCGCAGGGCATCCCCTGTCACTTCATCGAGAGTGCAGCCAGGGTCACCGGTCCTTCGCTGTCGGCCCGGATTCTCGAGCGGGTCCCAGGCGTCCACCGCTACAGCCAGTACGAGTCGTGGGCCCGGCGCTCTCGGGGCCACAGCTCGTGGCTGTATCGAGGGTCGGTCTTCGACGGGTTCGCTCCGGCGCATCGACCAACGGGTAGGGTCCAGAACATCGTGGTCACTGTGGGCTTCAGCCCCTACGGATTCCGGCGCCTGGTCGACGCCATGCAACTTGCGGCATCCCCCGGCGCACAAGTCGTCTGGCAGACTGGCTCCACCCGCGTCTCGGATCTTGCCATTTCCCCTGCGATCCACCTGCCGGGAGACGAGCTTTTCGAGATCATGCGCCGTGCGGACGTCGTGGTGGCACACGCCGGAGTGGGATCGGCGATCACGGCCATGCGAGCAGGACACTGCCCGGTGCTGGTCCCGCGTCGTCTCGCCTATGGCGAGCACGTCGACGACCACCAAGGACAGATCGCGGCAGAACTCGCCCGCAACGGGCTGGCTCTCGCGTGTGAGGCTGGTGACCTCACCGCCGGAGTCCTCACCGAGGCCGCCTGTCGCGCCGTGATACCCAACATGGACGCGGCTCCATTCGTGTTGGGTGCGAATTGTGGAGCCGTACGGTGAGCGAGCCCGGGAAATCGGCCCGGCCGGCGCTCGCGTTCGTCTCCTGGGGAGCAGTGGCGGGGCGGTCGGCCGAGATCGCCCAGGAGATCGGGGGTGAGGCGCGGTGCTTCTACCCGCCCGGTTCCTCTCGCCGTCCGCCGGTGCTGGTGCGCTACATGCTCTCGGCGCTTCGCACCGGCGGGTATCTCCTGCGCCGACGGCCCCGGGTCGTGATCGTCACCAACCCTCCGATCATCGCGGGGTTGGTGACCTACGGCTATGCCCTTTGCATCGGCGCTCGCCTCGTCCTCGACACCCATCCGGGCGGTTTTGGGGCTCAGGGAGACCGGATGGCGGCTCGGTTGCAGGGCCCCCACCGGTGGTTGGCCCGAAGAGCCGGACTCTGCCTGGTGACCGACGATGCCTGGAGACTGGAACTCGAGGCCTGGGGCGCTCCGGGCCTGGTCGTCCACGAGGCGCCTGGTGACTGGCGACACACGCAACCGGAGCGTCACCCGCGGCTCAAGATCCTCTACGTCGGCCGGTTCGCCGCTGACGAGCCGGCTTGGGCCGTCATCGGGGCCGCCGCGCTGGTGCCCCAGTGCGATGTCATCGTCACCGGCGATCTGGGGAGCTGCCCCCCCGAGCTCCTCCGGGGTGCGCCTCCCAACGTGACGTTCGTCGGGTTCCTCGATGCTGATGACTACCGGGCAGTCGTGCAGGATGCCGATGCCGTGCTCACGCTCACCACCGAGCCGGCATCGGTGATGCGGGCCGGGTACGAGGCTGTGTACGCCGGTCGCCCGCTTCTCCTCAGCGACTGGCCGATCAATCGGGAGCTTTTCCCTTACGCGGCCCACGTCGCCAACACCATCGCAGGTGTGGCCTCGGGGTTGAGAGAGGTCGATGCCCATTACGATGGGTATATGGCGACCACCGGCGCCGCCCTCGATCTCCAGGGTGCTCGCTGGCAAGGGCAGCGGGAGAAGCTGCAGATGTTGCTGGCCCGCCAGTTGCCGGCCCCTCTTGAGCTGCCGGGGTAGGGACCGTCCGGCAGGCGATCGGTGGTGGAGAAGGGACGCCGGATGGACGCGTACGGGACCGGTGGCCCGTATCCTCGCCGCCATGACGCCCGATGACGAGTTCATGCCTGGAGTTCTGCGTCAGAGGTGCTGCTGGTCACTGCCTTCCGGGTCGACGTGGTGATGGTCCAGTCTCGCGAGATGAGCATGACGGTTGCCCGTCACCCCGGTACGGGCAAGTGGTGCGTCCGATCCTCCTGCCCGGATTCCGGATGGCTCGTGTCCGTTCTGTGTGTCGCGTTGGTGGTGGTGCTCGGGATGGGAATCGTGGCCATCCAGCGCCATCAGGCTCCGGCTTCCTCAGTGCGCACCGCGAAGGGATCGACTCCCCGAGTGGGCGGCCAGCGGCCGAAAAACTCGGTGTCGGCCCCGCAGGGAGCGGCCGACCCTCCGGTACCGCTCGGGGTGTACGCAGGTCCCGGCTCCCCATCGTCAGCGACGGCCTTTGCCGACGCGATTGGCTCGAGGACGCCTTATGCGCTCGACTACCTTGACGACACCAGCTGGCAGACGATCAGCGATCCGGCTTGGTTTCTGCAGCGCTGGTCGGGCTCTGGCTTCCGGATGATCTGGGCCATTCCCATGTTGCCCGGCACCGGTGGCAGTATGGCGGACGGTGCAGCCGGTGATTACAACGTGGACTTCGCAACGCTGGCACAGAACCTCATCGCCAACGGCCAGGAATCAGCCATCCTGATGCCGGGCTGGGACCCCGATGCGTCCGGCTCCACGTGGTCGGTGTCAACGAGTGCCCAGGCCAGCACCTACATCTCCTTCTTTCAGCGGATCGTGACCACAATGCGCGCCGTGCCTGGTGCACGGTTCCAGTTCGCCTGGGATGCCTCTGGTGGGGGCGTGATCCCGCCGGCGGCGGTCTACCCGGGAAGCTCCTTCGTCGACAGCATCGCGACAGACGCGTTCGATCGGGGCCTCGGCACCGTCGAAGGCCGATGGGCAGCTATTAGTCAGAGCACGTATGGCCTCGACTGGTTCGCCTCGTTTGCCGCGCAACAGCACAAGCCGTTGATGCTCGCCAGGTGGGGACTCGCTCCAGTAGCTGCCTCCGGTGGCGGAGATGATCCGATATTCGTCGACGACCTTCTGTCGTGGGCACGCCAGGAGCACGTCATTGCCGCCGTGACGTGGGACTACGGGTTGTGGGCAGTCACCGGTGGCAACTTCCCCCGCGCGGCTGCTGAACTTCGGCAAGTGGCAGCGGGTGCCTCAGACCCTTCACATAGCGCAACTTGAAGTGATCAATCGGACGTCCCGCGGGGTGGGTACATTCGCTGGCAGTGAAGGGTCGTGAACAGTGCCGCACCGAGACAATCTGAGAGGAGCGGAGACCCTTGACGTCTACTCTGTCACAGCCAACGACATGGATGAAACGTCTCTGGAGTTAGGCTCCGCCACAGGATAGTACGCACGCAGCGGCGGGTGAGTGGACGCAGCGGCGGGTGAACTCGAGGAGTTCTTCTCGACGGTGATGCCGCACCTGAACGAGCTGCAACGACGTGTGGTCGCGGGTGCGATGTCGCGGGCTCACGGTCCAGGCGTCCTACGACCTCAACTGGCACCCGACCGGGGTCAAGACCAGCGACGCCGACTTCGCCACCACCCGCCTGTCGGCCGTCACGTAATTCCCTCTTCGAGCCGATTCTCCGTCACGTAATTCCCTAATGGCCGCGGCTGGCTGGGGCACCCCAGCGCAGGAACAGGACCCGCCCGACGCCACCGCTATGCTCATCGAGCACCTGTTGACGGTGCCGGACTGGCAGGGCATTGCGCCGTGGATGGCTGCCCAGGACGTCCAGCGCTCGGCGTTCGCCGACGGATCGAACTACCAGGCGCGCTGGAGCGTGGCCGGTATGCTCATGGCCGCGATCACTGGCCTTTCGGGTGTCGGGCAATGCGGCGGGGCGCACGGCGCCGTGCCCGCTGGCCTGGCCAGCCAGTACGGACTGCCGACCGGCTACGCCATCCCGTCGAACGCGACGCCGGCCGAGACGGTTGCCCTCACCTACGCCATCTCCAAGCTCGGCGACGCCTACGTGTGGGGCGCCGCGGGCCCCAATGCCTTCGACTGCTCCGGGCTCACGATGATGGCGTGTGCACAAGCCGGCGTGGCATTGGACCACTACACCGGCGATCAGATCCACGAGGGTGTGGCAGTGACCGACTACGCGGCGATCTCCCCGGGGGACCTGGTGTCGATCCCCGGATCGGACGGCACCCTAGCCAACCCGGGCCACGTCGGCATCTACATCGGCGACGGGCTCGTGCTCTCCGCCGTCGATCCGCAGCAGGGCGTGATCGTCCAGAGCTGGGCGAATTTCACTGCGGGTGGGCTCTCGGGCATCCGCTACCTCGGCTGACGCCGCGCGCTCGGGCCATGGACGAGCGATCGTCGGGGGGTGATGGTGGCCGCCGGTCGCCCGGAGATGGCGGGCCACCGAGGCCAGCCACCGACGCCAGGAGGCGACCATGACGGTTCCCAACCTGCAAGCGTTCATTGCGAACGTGACCCCGAACACGACGGGCCTGCCGGGGATCGCCGCCTTGAGCACCATTGTCGGCGCACTGCTCTCCATCGGGCTCATTGCCTGTGTCGCCGGGCTCGTCATCGCGGCCATCGTGTGGGCCATCGGGACCCCAGCTCGAACCCGAACCTGGCTGGCCGGGGAAAGACCGGCGTGCTGGTGGCCCTGGTCGCCGCCGTCGTCGTTCTCGCGGTTGCCCGGTCCCCGCGAGTCGGTCCCGTCCCCCAACGGCATGGACTACTGCGATCTGCGAGTAGTGGGTGGCGTGGACGTCGCCGACCCGGACGCCGTCGGACCGCCCGAGCTCGCGGTGTGGAGCCGGTTCCCGGGCGGCCCGGAGGGCGGCCCGCTGGCCGAGGGGCTGCTGGCCCACGAGAGCGTCCACGCCGGGCACGGCCGTGCCCACGGCCGCATCTGGCCACCCGTATCGAAGGCCGCCTTCGGCCGCTCGGTGGCGCCGGCGGCCGCCGGCGGCCATCC
>OCZT010006136.1_pt1 | contig 11920 bp, 11 predicted proteins | sample 1539031 | NCBI WGS metagenome assembly OCZT01 (sample SAMEA3539308, study PRJEB22396) | soil metagenome | biome: tundra; feature: field; material: soil | place: USA | collected 2010-05 | depth 0.15 m
TCGCGGACCTCTACGAGCTGAAGGAGGCGGACATCGCCACGCTCGAGCGGTTCGCCGAGCGGAGCGCGCAGTCGCTGGTGGAGGCGATCGCGGCATCCCGGAAGCAGCCGCTGTCGCGGCTGCTGTTCGGGCTCGGCATCCGGCACGTCGGCTCGGAGGCGGCCGTGCTGCTCGCACGACATTTCGGGACGCTCGACGCGATCGCGAAGGCGGGCGTCGACGAGATCGAGGCCGTGCACGGCATCGGCCCGACGATCGCGTCATCGGTGTACTCGCACCTCCGCGACGCTCGTGTCGCGAAGGTGGTGGAACGGCTGCGCGCCCATGGGCTGACCTTCGTCGAAGCGGCCCGTGCCGCGTCCGGCGCTGCCCTGAAGGGGCTCACGGTCGTCATCACCGGGACGCTGCCGACGCTGAGCAGGGCGGCGGCGAAGGCGATGATCCAGGGCGCCGGCGGCAAGGTGACGGACTCGGTGTCGAAGGCGACGGGCCTGCTCGTGGTCGGCGCCGACCCCGGGAGCAAGCTCGACAAGGCCACCGAACTCGGTGTGCAGGTCATCGACGAAGCCGAACTCTTGCGCCGTCTCGGGAAGTAGGGGTTTCTTTCACCACAATGGCAACCACCGTGGACTTTTCATCCTCGCAACTGATCGCATTTCCGCGCGCGTCGCTCAGCGCGCTGCGCGCGGCGCTCATTCGTGATACCGGCGGGAGCTTCGCGACCTTCCTGCAGGAAGCGGGCTACGCCGGCGGCGACGCGGTGTTCGCTTCGTTCCGCGCCTGGCTGTCGGCGCGCGGGGCCGGGGACGCGGCGTCGCTCGACGTCGAGACGTTCCAGTCGCACGCGGCGGATTTCTTCCGCGAGATGGGCTGGGGTTCATTCGCGATCACGCCGCTGCACGACGTCGTCGCGATGATCGATTCGAGCGACTGGGCGGAGTCGGATGCCGCCGGCAGCCTGCCGCATCCGGCGTGCCACTACAGCACGGGACTGTTCGCCGATTTCTTCGGCCGCACCGCCGATGCGCCGCTCGCGGTGCTCGAGGTGGAGTGCCGGTCCAGCGGAAGCCGGCAGTGCAGGTTCCTGGTGGGATCGGCCGCGGTCATGGAACACCTCTATGACCGCATGGCCGGCGGGGCGACGTACGACGAGGCCGCCGCCGAACTGGCCTGAAAGGCAGCGGGGAGCGGGGAGCGGGGAGAAGGGAGTGGGAGTTAAGACGCGCGCGAGGAGTCGAGGCGGGAGCAGAGAGGTTCGAACCGATGCGGGATGCGGAAGAGGAATGCGGGATCCGGGGAAGAGGCGAGAAATGAGTCTGGAATCGGGATGCGGAAAGGGCGCGGCATCGAAATGAGCCGCGCCCTTCGTCATTCCCGGGTCCCGCGTCCATCTCGCCTCTCGGCTCTAATCCCGCATCCTGCATTCCTTCTCCGCAGCCCGCATCGGTTCGAATCTCCCCACTCCCCGCGGGCCTCCCATTTCCCTACTCATATTTCGGATTCGGCCGCAGTTCCCCGTCCACGATGATCTCCTTGTCCCACGGGAGGATGATCATGCCCTCGGTCTCGAGACCGAAAAAGTCCGGCTGGAAGTCACCGGTCTTGAAGCTGACTGCCGAGCGCACGTCGGCAGCGCCCGCGTCGAGCACGGCAGCGATCGCGAGCCGCAGCGTCTCGCCCGACCCGCACGTCTCGTCGACGACCAGCACGCGCTTGCCGCGCGCCTCAGCGGGCGCGGCGCCGAATACCGCGGGCCGCTCGCGAACGGTCTCCGCCTGGTAGCGACGGCTCACGAGCATCGAGTGAAAGGGCCGGTCGAGCATCGCGGCGACCGCCGCCCCGGGCACGACACCGGCGGTCGCGATTCCCACCACCACCTCGGGATCGTACTCCCGCGCGACCTTCAATGCCAACGCCCGCGACAGCTCGCCGAAGAGCGGCCAATCGACGTTGAAGACGTCCTTCGCTGGACGAACGGGCTTCTTCTTGGGCATCTTGCAAGCTACCTCCGCCGGCGTCCCCAGGGTAGCGTAAGGACGCGGGGCACGGTCAGCGTGCCCGGCTTGCTTTCCACCTTCCATCTTCGGTCTTCCGTCCTGTGCCAAAACGCCTCACACGAGCGTCTTTCTAGGAAATGTCCTGGTTGAGCCGCCTGCTCGGCGGCAAGTCCAAGAGCGACGTGCGCCCGCAGCGACTCGACTATCTTGACGAGGCGCTGGTGCTGGAGCGTCAGGGTGATTACGATGCCGCGTTGACGTCGTACCGTCTTGCGCTCCGCGACACGCCGAACGACCTGCGCGTGCTGCAGAACATGGCGATCGCGTTCTCGCGCACGGGACGTCTCGAAGAAGCGGTGCGCGCATACCGTCGCGCGCTGGAGATCGATCCGGCGCTTTCGGGCGCGCATTATGGGCTGGCATTCCTCCTCGTGAAGCGCGGCGATAATGCCGGCGCGGAGAAGCATCTGCAAGCGTTCCTGTCGCAGCCGCCTTCGGGCGAAGAAGCCGAACGCTGGATTCGCCACGCTCAAGCGACGCTCGAGCAGCTGCGCAACCCGGCGGGTGACGTCACGCCGCCCGGCAAGGGGTAACGTGGGTCAGATTCTCGCAATCGTCAGCCAGAAGGGCGGCGTCGGCAAGACCACCACGGCAGTCAATCTCGGAGCTGCCTTCGCGCGGATGGGACTCAAGACGCTGATCGTCGACGTCGATCCGCAGGGATCGGTGCGCTACGGCTCGGCGCTCAAGAAGGGTCACGCCACGCACGGGTTTGCGGACTACCTCGACGGCAGCCGTCCCCTGCGCGACGTCATTCTTCCGACCGCGCTGCCGTGGCTCCGCGTGATGCTCGTCGGCACGGTGACCGATGACGCCGATCACTCGGACTATGTGCGGCGTATCGCCGAGGGCGACCTGCTGCCGAAGATGCTCGAGGCGGCGCGCGGGCGCTGCGACATCGTCGTCGTGGACACGCCGCCGGGACTCGGGCCCATCACGCGCCGCGCGCTCACGTCGAGCGACCGCGTGCTGGTCCCGCTCCAGTGCGAACCACTGGTGCTGCAGACGACGCCGCAGATCCTGCGCGGCATCCAGGACGTGGCGGCGACGCATTCGCGGCTCACGCTCGACGGTGTGCTGCTGACGATGTACGAAGCCGGCAACGCGACCTGCGTGCGCACCGGGACCTACCTGCGCGAGCACCTGCCGAAAGGCATCGTTTTCGACCTGGTGATCCCGAGGAGCGCCGCGGTCAGCGAGGCGTTCGCGGCGGGGCAGCCCGCGGTGCTGCGCGCACCCAACGACCCGGGATCGCAGGCGTACATCCGGCTCGCGGCGCTCCTCGCGACGCGCTTCGCGACGTGACCAGGTCCGCGTCGGCACGGATGCTCGTGCCGCTCGCCGTCGCGCTCGCGGCAGGCGTGGGGAGCTGTACGCAGATCGGCACGAACCCGTCCGTCGTCACGGCCCTGGAATTCGACATTTTGCCCTACCCCGCCGTGGTCTCGGGCGACACCCTTCGCGATTCGCTCGGCAAGGCGGCGCCGCTGCATGCGATCGCCTTCAACGGTGCCGGCGGCGTCATCGCGAACGCGTCGATCACCTACCTCGCGCTCGATTCTGGGCTGACGATCGATCCAACCGGCATCGTGACGGCACAGCTGCGCAACGGCACCGTGCGCGTGATCGCGTCGGCGCCGGGACTGCAGTCGGCGGTGGAGACGCTCATCGTCGCGCGCCGCCCGGATACGGTGTTCGCGACATCGGCACTGGTCGACACGCTGGCGTTCACGATTCCCGACAGCGCCAGCAACGTCGTCCCCGGCCTGGGCCTCACGGTGGCGACGCGCGACACGGTGGGCGGCATCTCCGGCACGCAGGGATGGCTCGTTTCGTATCGGGTGCTGTACCACGGCCTGCCGATCGCCGTCACCGACACCACGGTCGCCGCGCTCTGGAACGCCGGCAGTAAGCCGGCATTGCTCGACACCACCGCGGCCGGCGGAACCGTCGCGCCGAAGCTCAGGATCTGGTCGACGCGCTTGCCCTTGACCACGGATACGATCACTGTTGTCGCAAGCGTCCGCTACCACGGCGCGCCCGTACCGGGGAGTCCCGTGACGTACCTCATCCAGATCCATCCGACGAAGCCCAAAGCCCACTAACGTGCACGGCACGCTGATCGAGCTCTTCTTCGAGGCGCTCGAGAAGTTCCACCGCCAAGACGCCTACCAGGTGAAGCGCGACGGCCGGTACCAGTCGGTCTCGCACGCCACGGTGCACGAGCGCGTGCGCCGGCTCGCGCTCGGCCTCAAGGAACTCGGGCTCTCGCGGGGCGACCGCGTGGCGATCCTCTCCGAGAACCGGCCCGAGTGGGCGTTCACGGACTGGGCCTGCCTCTCGCTCGGCATGGCGGACGTGCCCGTCTACCCGACGCTGCCCGCGGCGCAGATCACGCACATCCTCGTGAACTCGGGCGCTTCAGCGGTCTTCGTATCCGGCGATGCCCAGGCGGCGAAGATCGCGGAGATCCGGAGCGAAACGCCGGGCATCAAGCACGTGATCACCTTCGCCGACACGAAGCCAGCGGGCGTCGATCACACGTTTGCGGAGGTGGAGGCGATGGGCGCCGCGGTTGACACGCCGGAACGCGCCGACGCGTGGAAGACGGGTGCGCTCGCCGTGAAGCCGGGCGACCTCGCGACACTGATCTATACGTCCGGGACCACGGGGCTGCCGAAGGGTGTGATGCTCACGCATCACAACCTGAGCTCGAACGCGCGCATCGGGCTCAGCCTGCTGCCGTTCACCCTCGACGACGTCGCGCTTTCGTTTCTGCCGCTCTCTCACGTGTTCGAGCGGACGGGCGACTACCTCTTCTGGACCGCGGGCGTGTCGATCGCGTACGCCGAGTCGATCGACACGGTGCCGCTGAACATGTCGGAGGTCAGGCCGACGCTCTGCATGTCGGTGCCGCGGCTGTACGAAAAGATGTACGCCAGGGTGCTCGAAAACGCACTGTCGGGAAGCGCGCTGAAGAAGCGCATCTTCTTCTGGGCGCGCGCCGTGGCGGATGCGTGGGCCGACGAGAAGCTCGCCGGGCGCGCGCCGAATGGATGGCTCGCGGCGAAGTACGCGCTCGCGCAGCGGCTGGTGTTCAGCAAGCTCAAGGAGCGCGCGGGTGGACGGCTCCGCTACTTCGTGTCGGGCGGCGCACCGCTCGCGCCGGAGATCAACAAGTTCTTCTACGCGGCGGGACTCGTGATCCTCGAGGGCTACGGCCTCACCGAGACCTCTCCCGTGATCTCCGTCAACACGCCGGACGCCTTCCGGATCGGCACGGTCGGCAAGCCCTGTCCCGGGCTCGAGGTGCGCATCGCTGCCGACGGCGAGATCCTCACGCGCGGCCCCCATGTCATGGCCGGCTACTACAAGAACGAGGATGCGACGAAGGAAGCGATCGATCCCGACGGCTGGTTCCACACCGGCGACATCGGGATGCTCGACGAGGGATTCCTGCGCATCACCGACCGCAAGAAGGACATCATCGTGACCGCGGGCGGGAAGAACATCGCGCCGCAGCCGATCGAGAACACGATCAAGACGAACAAGTACGTCAGCCAGGCCGTGATGATCGGGGACAAGCGCAAGTACCTGGTGCTGCTCGTCGTGCCGAACTGGGACCAGCTCGAGCGGTGGGCGGGACGCAAGAACATCATCTGGACGCAGCGTTCGCAGTTGCTCGAGATGCCGACCATCAAAGCGAAGATGGAGAAGGAGGTCGGCAAGCAGATCGGCGGGCTCGCCAAGTTCGAGGCGCCGAAGAAGATCGCCCTGCTCGAGAACGACTTCTCCGTGGAGCGCGGCGAGCTCACGCCGACGCTGAAGGTCAAGCGCCGCGTGATCGACCGCGACTACAAGGCGCTGATCGACGCGCTGTACGATGAATCGGGAGATGCGCGGCTCGCGTGACCGCGGCCGGCACCGCTCGAATCCGCCGACGACATGTTCGTAGAACTTCTCGACAAACTCCGCTGCCCGAACCGGCACGAGGACATGCCCCTCGTCGCCACCGCCTCGCGCACGGTCGACCGCCACATCGTCGAGGGAACGCTCGGCTGCCCCGCGTGCGGCGCAGAGTATCGCGTGCACCGCGGCGCCGTCGAGTTCGGCGGCGAGACTCGCGAGCCCGCGATCATCGAAAACGAGTCCCTCAACGAACGGACGCTCCGCCTTGGCGCGCTGCTCGGGCTCGACGACCGGGGCGGCCTGTACGTGGTCGACTTCGCCGGTGCCCGCCTGATTCCGTGGCTCGCGGAATTGTCTCCTCTCTCGCGGTTCATCGCCATTGCCGGCGACGATGCGATCGAAGGGGCCGGTATCGTGATCCGGGGCCGAAGCGAGGTGCTTCCACTAGCGAGGGCGTGCGCGCGCGGGATCGCCGTAGACGACCCGGCGCCCGCGCTACTGCGCTCGGCCGTCGATGCGCTGGCACCGGGCGGCCGGCTCGTCGCGCCGGCCGCCGCCGCCGTCCCCGCTGGCATTGTGCTGCTCGCGCGGGACGACGAGCAGTGGGTGGGCGAACGGGAGGCGGTGCCGGTCCTTTCCGTGATCCGCCGCGCGCCGCGCTAGAGTCCGCTCGCGCCGCGCGAACTTCACTGGTCCCCATCAGGGGAGGGCGCACACCCGCCACATCGGTGCCGCTAGGCGCGCGTAATTCTCAATTCGTCCACGTTGACGGTCGCGGGCTGTGACACGGCGAAGAGGACTGCCCTCGCGACATCGTCGGGACGCAACATCTCCGCCGGCGGCGGGAACTTCGCCCGCGATGCGGGATCGAGCTCGTCCCACAGCTCCGTGTCCGTCGCGCCGGGCGAGACGAGCGTGGCGCGCACGCCGCTGCCCCGCGTTTCGGCGCGGAGGACCTCGTGCACTGCGCGGGCGCCATACTTGCTCGCCGCGTAACCGGCGTTGCCGGGCCAGGCGGAGCGGTCCGCGACGGATCCGATCGTCACGATGTGTCCGGACCCGACTGCGTGCATCGCGGGAAGAAACGCGCGAATGAGCCGGAACGACGCGACGAGATTCACGCTGACCATCGCCTCGAAATCGCCGACCGCGAGCTGCTGCAGCGGGGCCACGCGGAAGAGGCCGGCGTCGTTCACGAGGATTCGCGGCGGACCGCCGAGCGTCGCGTTGATCGTCTCGACGGCGGCGCCTACCGCCGCGGCGTGCCGCAGGTCGCAGGGTACGGCCACCGCGCCGCCGCCGAGTTCGGCCGCCAATCGCTCGAGCGGTTCGCGGTGGCGTGCGACCAGCGCGACCCGTGCTCCGGCCGCGGCGAGCGACCTCGCGACGGCCTTGCCGATGCCGCGCGACGCGCCGGTCACGACCGCCGTCGCACCTTCCAGGGACGCGCCGACGTCCGGAGCCCGTGCGCTCAACGCAGCGGCGCGGAAGGCGTGTATGCCAGGCGGAGGAACTCGTCGCGCGTCTTCGCGTCGTTGCGGAACGAGCCGCGCAGCGCCGACGTGATGGTCTTCGAATTCTGCTTCTCCACGCCGCGCATCATCATGCACAGATGGTACGCCTCGATCACGACGCCGACGCCCAGCGGCGCCAGGACCTTCTGGATGGCATCGGCGACCTGCTCGGTCAGACGCTCCTGAATCTGCAGCCGGCGCGCGAAGACCTCGACGATGCGCGGAAGCTTCGAGAGTCCCACGATGCGGCCGTTGGGGATGTAAGCGATGTGCGCCTTCCCGAAGAAGGGCAACAAATGGTGCTCGCACAGCGAGTAGAGCTCGATGTCGCGCACCATGATCATCGACTGATGGACTTCGTCGAACAGGGCGTCACCCACGACCTCGGCGACGTCCATCTCGTAGCCGCGCGTGAGCCAGAGCATCGACTCGGCCACGCGGTTGGGCGTCTTGAGCAGCCCCGCCCTGGTCACGTCTTCACCGAGCAGGCCGAGTTCGCGAGTGACCATCTCCTCGAGTTCGGCGGTGCAGGCGCCGCGCAGGACCTTCTGCTGCGTCACCGTGACGACGCCATCACGAGTCAGCCCGCCGCCCGTCGTAATCGACATAGTGATTCTCCGTTTCCCACAGCCGAAGGCGAGTGAGCCGTGCCGGCTTCAGCGCGGGTTCCAGCCTCTGCCAGCAGGCGATGACGATGTTCTCGGCGGTCGGGTTGATATTTGCCATGAACGGGACGTCAAGATTGAAGTTCTTGTGGTCGACGAGCTCGATGTATTCCCGCTCGACGATCTGCTTCGCGACGCCGAAATCGATGACGTAGCCGGTGACGGGGTCGGGTTCGCCGGTCAGCGAGACCTCGAGCAGGTAGTTATGTCCGTGCCAATTCGGGTTGTTGCACTTGCCGAACAGGCGCCTGTTCTCATCGTCGCTCAACGCGGGGTTGTGGAGACGATGGGCGGCGTTGAAGCGCAGGAGGCTGGTGAGCGTGACGTTAGGCATGGGAATAACGCTAATCACTGCTGGAAGGAGAGGAGAGCGGCGAGTCCAGATGGGAGCGGCGAGTCCAGATGGGAGAGGCGAGTCCAGATGGGAGCGGCGAGTCCAGATGGGAGCGGCGAGTCCAGATGGGAGTGGGCGAGTTCGAGGGGGGAGGGGCAAGAACCGAGCGGGGAGGGGCAAGAACCGAGCGGGGAGGGGCAAGAACCGAGCGGGGAGGGGCGAGGTGAGGGGCGAGGGGAGGGGCGAGGGGAGGGGCGAGTGATGAGACCCGCCCAGAAGGGGAAGATGTGGCCTCGCCTCTTCTCAAGCCTCCGTCAGTCGGTCATCTCCCCTCTCAAACTCGCCGCTCACCCCTCGTTTCTTGCCCCTCCCGCCTGGCCTCGCCCCTCGCCACTCCCCCTCCGGTCTGCTTTAATGACGAAAGCCCCATCCGAAGATGGAGCTTTCGCCGAAAGGAGAACGAAGAGGAGTTTTTGAAGCCCTGTCGAATGTATGAGGCCCTCACCCTGCCTTCCGCCTTCCCGCCGTGCGGGCATGACGTCAACAAAGCATATCGGACCCACCCGGAGGACTTATCGGCTCAAAAAGTAGGCCCCTTCGTTCCAGCTGGAAAAGAAAGTAGGTTCGTGTACGCCAACGGTCAATCGCGCCACATGTAACGGGACTGCCAAATGGACCTCGGGATCGTCGCAGCACTCGCAATGCTCATGGTGTGGGCAGTCGCCACGTTCAGGTTCGAGGCGCCGGGATATGTGCATCTGCTTCTGACGGCGGGAGTATTCCTCTTGATATGGCGAATAGTCGTGCGCGGATCACCGAAAAAGTGACCGGGGGCTATCAGCGGATAGCTGTCAGCCGATAGTTCTCAGATCGTGGCCCGCAGCTGACAGCCGTCGGTCCGAGCTTCGAGGATCAGATTTCCCAGTTCGACAGCGCGACCCCGAACTTCGGCGGCCGCTCCTCGAATTCCGCCAGCCCCATCCGCAGGTCGGTCCAGCGTACGCGCGCCCCGACCGCGACCATACGCCGGAAGAGTGACACATAATCCCCTTGGAGCCTGATCGCGACGCGCGCCGTCTCCGCGCGGCGCGCGAAGTCGCCGAGGAGGGTGAGCATGCGGTCGAACGCACCCTCGGTTCGAACGACGGCCTTCAGGAGGCGCAACTCCTCCTTCGTGCGGCCCTCGACCAGGGGAGCCGAGTGGCAGAGAGCGAAGCCCTCCAGCGCGTCGCGCTCGTACATCAGGAGCGTATCGCCGAGCGCCAGTTCGTTCGTGAGTTCGATCTCGCGCGTATAGTCGTAGCCCGGCAGCGCCTCGTCCACGAGTGCGGCGCACTCGCGAATCGCGCTGTCGCGCGCCCCCGCGCCCAGCGTGGACAGGAGGCAGGGCGCGTGCGGCAGCGCGACCGCGTCGACGGTGAGCGTCACGGTCAGCCTCGCGGGCACGAAACCGAGTCCCGCGTAGAACCCGATGTTGTCCATCGTGCGCGGCATCGTCTCGAGCCCTATCACGCGGCACCCCGATCGCTTGAGCAACTCCACGCCGGCGTGCACGATGTGCTTTCCGCGTCCCGAGCCCTGGCAATCGTCGCGAACCGCGAGCGGCCCCATCCAGCCTTCGACGCCGGAGCGATGCGCGATGTTGAACGCCGCGATCGCGTCGTGGGAGTCGCGCCACAGCATCGCGCCGTCGCCGGCATCCGCGACCGCGTACCGCCAGATGGCGGGATTCAGCGGCGGCACGCGAACGCCGGCGAGCCCGTCGCGGCGGTAGCGTTCGGTGAACGTCGCGCTGAACAGGTGATTGAGCGGCGCGATGTCGCCGCGGCCAATCGTGAAGGGCCCTTCCAGCCGGAGGGCGGGAGGGAAGTCGGCGCGCGCCACGATCAGTCGCGGACCTCCGCCCCGCCCATCGCGGCCGCGAACGCGCCTTCGGACCCGGCGACCGGAGCGGACGCCCCGCGCCGCACCACGGCGGCGCCCGTGTTCTCGTCGTAGCGAACCTCGAGCACCTGGTCGAGCCCGTCGCGAACGCCCTCGATATGCGTGATCAGGATGACCTGCTCGAATCGATCCTGGAGTCCCCGCAGGAGCTCGACCACGTGGTGGCGCCGCGTCTCGTCGAGCGAGCCGAAGATCTCGTCGAGCACGAGCAGGGAGAACGCCTGTCCCGCCCGCTCCGCGATCATCTGCGAGATGGCCAGGCGAAGGACGAGGTTCGCCATGTCTTCCTCGCCGCCGGAGATGACGGGTTTCGGCACGCCCTCCTCGAGGAGCACGATCCGGTACCGGTCGTCGAGTTCCAGCTCGGTGTAGCGCGCGTCCGTCAGTTCGGTGATGAACGCGCTCGCCAGTTCCGACAATTCCGGGCGCATCGCGAAGTTCAGGTCCGTACGCAGGTCGCTGTACGCGCGGTAGAGCTCGTCGTGCAGCCGCTTTTCGGTCTCCAGCGCCTCGAGTCGCTTCTCGGTGCGCTCGAGCTCTCCGCGCGCGGCGACCGCGCGGTCGAACGCGGCGCGCGCGAGCGCCAGGTCGCTCGATGCGTTCATTGATGCGAGCGTGGCCGCGTGCAGCTGCGCGGCAGCCATGGCATGGCCGTCGCGGAGCCTGACGAACTCCTCCTCGGGAAGCGCGAGCGCCGTGTGCCGGCGCAGGAGTTCGTCCTGGCGCGCCGTGAGCGTGACCATGTTGCGCGCGACTCCCTCCTGTTCGCGGCGCAGGGCAGGCTCGCGCTCGACCTGCGTGTTGAGGCGGTTGGCCTGCGTGTTCAGGTCCGCCAGCCGCTCGAACTCCCGCTCCAGCGCGGCGTGGCGCGCGGGGTCGTAGCCACCCGGGATCGTCTCGAGCTCCTTCACCAAGGCGGCGTCGCGCTGTTCCTTTGCGGCGAGATCGCGCCCGATCTGCTCGAGCTTCTGTACGCTCATCTGCACCCGCGCGAGCCGGCGCTCGAGGCCGCCGACGTCCTGCTGCAGTTTCCGGCGCTGCTCGTCGAGCGCGGCGACGTCTTCGGGCATCGCCTCGAGCTGTTCGAGCCTCGACTTGAAGTAGGAACCGTCGGCGCTCACCGTCTCGAGCTGGTTGTCGAGCAGGTCGAGCACCTGGCGGTAGTGGTCGCCGAGCGGTCGCTGGCACGTGGGACAGTTCCCCTCGTCCCCCAGCGCGACGAGCTTGTCGCGCTGGTCCCTCAACTCGGCGTATTGAGCCCGCAACGCGTTGCGGCGCGTCTCGGCTTCCTGCCGGTCGCGCACCCACTCCGTTCGGCGCAATTCCAGCTTCCCCTCCGCCGCCTCGTGCGCACGGCGCGCCGCCTCGAGCTCGACGGTGACCTGCTCCTCGAGCGCCGGCGCGGCCTGCGCCTGCATGAGCTGCTCGCGCAGCTCCTCGATCTCGGCGGCGAGCACGCGCTCCTGATCGAGCCGCGCCTGGCGGCGGCCGTCGTGC
>OCZT010006137.1_pt1 | contig 11919 bp, 9 predicted proteins | sample 1539031 | NCBI WGS metagenome assembly OCZT01 (sample SAMEA3539308, study PRJEB22396) | soil metagenome | biome: tundra; feature: field; material: soil | place: USA | collected 2010-05 | depth 0.15 m
GATATTGGCGTGACTGGAGTTCAGACGTGTGCTCTTCCGATCTGGGCGCGTGGCGGCGTTTACGGTGGCGGGCGGGCAGGGCACGCGGCTCGGCTATGATGGACCGAAAGGCACGTTTCGCGTCACCCCGGTCAGGCACAAGCCGCTCTTCCAGGTGTTCGCCGAAAAAATCCACGCGGCGGGACTCCGCTTCGGCCGGCCGCTGCACTGGTTCATCATGACGAGCCACCAGAACCACGCGGCGACGGAGGCGTTTTTTGCGGAGCACAGATTTTTCGGCCTGGATCGCGCCCACGTGCATTTTTTCCGGCAAGGCCGGATGCCGGCGGTGGATTTTGCGGGCAAGATCCTGCTCGAGTCGCCCGGCGCGATCGCGTTGTCGCCGGACGGCCATGGGGGGTCGTTGCGCGCGCTGGAGAGGAGTGGCGCGCTCGATCTCATGTCGCGCGAGCAGATCGACATCCTCAGCTATTTCCAGGTGGACAACCCGCTCGTGCACGGTGCCGACCGGGCTTTCATCGGCTGGCATGTCCTGCGCGGCTCGCAGATGACGAGCAAGATGGTCTCCAAGGCCTACCCCGAGGAAAAGCTGGGGCACTTCTGTATGCAAGGCGGCCGCCTGGTGGTCGTGGAATATTCCGATCTGCCGATGGCCATGCAGCGCGAAACCGGACCGGACGGCCGGCTGCGCTACCCTGCGGGCAGCATCGCGATCCATGTGCTTGACCGCGAATTCATCCGGCACGTGGCGCGCGGTCAGGCCGGCACCTCGCTGCCTTTCCATCGCGCGGACAAAAGAATCCCTGCGATCGATGCCACCGGCTGTCCGGTGAAGCCGACGAAGGCGAACGGCGTGAAGTTCGAGCTCTTTGTGTTCGACGCGCTGCCCTTCGCGAAAAATCCGGTGGTCATCGAGACACTCCGCGCGGACGATTTCTCGCCGGTGAAGAACGCGGAGGGCGTGGATTCGCCGCAAACCTGTCGCGACGACCAGCTCCGCCAGTTTGCGCGCTGGCTCCGCGCCAGCGGCGGGGCGATCGAGACCGACGCGAGCGGGCTGCCGCGCTTCGCCATCGAGGTCTCGCCGCTGTTTGGTTACGACGCGGAGACGTTCGCCGCCGCGTGGAAAAAACTCTCGCCCCCGCCGGCCATCTCCGCCGGGCTCTATCTCCCCTGACGCCATGACGACGCGAGAAAAAATCAAATCGGCCGGCGCGGCCGGCTCGCTGCTGCCGGGCGCGGTGGAGAATCTCGGGGCGTTTCTCGCGGCGAACCTGCCGGCCTGGGCGGTGGCGAGCATCGAGGAATTGGTGGCGAACCAGGCGTGGTCCGAACTGAACGACCGGTTCTACCGCTACGTGGAATTCGGCACCGGCGGCATGCGCGGCCGCACCATCGCCGTGGTCCCGACGGCGGCGGAAACGGGCAAGCTCAGCCCCATCGGCACGCCGGAGCACGCGGCCATCGGCAGCAACATGCTGAACGACTTTACGCTCATCCGCGCGGTGGTCGGGTTGTTCCGCTACACGAAAAAATATCTCGCCGACCATGCCGTCGCCGGCCGGCCCCGGCTCGTGATCGCGCACGATGTCCGGCATTTCTCCCGGCCGTTCTGTGAACTTGCTGCCTCGACCTGGACGCGTCTCGGTGGCGACGCGTTCATCTTCGACGGTCCCCGGCCGACGCCGCAGCTCAGCTTCAGCGTGCGCTGGCTCAAGGCCCACGCCGGCATCGTCATCACGGCGAGTCACAATCCGCCGCACGATAACGGCTTCAAGGCCTACTTCGGCGACGGCGCGCAGGTGATCCCGCCGGACGACACCGGCATCGTGACGGAGGTGAAGGCCGTGGCGCTGGGCGAGCTGGCGGCGTTCCTGGCGAAGGATCTTTTCGGCGTGACCACGCTCGACCACGAGGCGGACGACGCGTATCTCGCCGTCGCGGCCAAGGCGGTGCTGGATCCGGGAGTCCTGCGGCGGACGAAGCTGGAAGTGATCTTCACCAATATTCACGGCACCGGCGCGGTGCATTCCCTGCCGCTGCTGCTGCACGCCGGGTGCCACGTGGAGGCGGTGCCCGCGCAGCTCAATTTCGACGCGCGTTTCCCGACGGTGAAATCGCCGAATCCGGAAAATCCCGAGGCGCTCGCGCTGGCCATCAAGCTCGCCGAGCAGAAGGGGAGCGATGTGGTGCTGGCGACGGATCCGGACGGCGACCGGATGGGCTGCGCGGTGCGCAACCGGCAGGGCAAGATGGAGCTGATCACCGGCAACCAGATCGGCTCATTGCTGGCCGAGTACCGGTTGATGAAGTACAAGGAGCTCGGCTGGATCCCGGCCGGGGGTTCGCCGAACGCCTGCATCATCAACACCGTCGTCACGACCCAATTGCAGGCCGCCATCGGCCGCGGGCACGGGGTGAAAGTCATCGAGACGCTCACCGGCTTCAAATGGATCGCCGCCAAGCTCCGGCGCTACGAGGAGCAGTTGCGCGCGGCGATGCCCGCGGGGTTTGACTACGACGCCACGCCCTTCGCCGAGCGGGCGAAGCTGCTGCTGCTGCACAGTACGTTCTACATTTTTGGGACGGAGGAGAGTTATGGCTACCTGCCCAACGACTGCCTGCGCGACAAGGACGGCAACTCCGCCTGCCTGATGTTTGCCGAGCTCTGCGCGTGGGTGAAGGGCCGCGGCCTGACGGTGCCCGGGTATCTTGACGAGATTTTCCTGCGCTACGGCTTCTTCCTCGAGGGTGTGATCAACCTTTACTACGAGGGCGCGAGCGGCTCGGCGAAGATCAAGCGCATCATCGAGACCTATCGTGCCAGTCCGCCGAAGGCCTTCGGCGACGTGCAGGTCGCGAAATTCCAGGATTACGGCCGGGAAAAGATCCTCGATGCCGATGGCGAGGCGCTGCCGGCGCAGGACCTGTATTTTGTGACGCTGTCGAACGGCTACAAGTTTGCGGCGCGCGGCAGCGGCACCGAGCCGAAGATGAAGTTTTACGTCTTCGCCAGCGAGCAGGTGGCGGACGCGGCGGAGCTGCCGGCGGTCAAGGCGAAGACCAAGGCCACGCTGGACGGCCTGATCAAGCTGATCGAGGCCGATGCGCGCCAGCGCGCGGATGGCTGAGGTGGGTCACCACGAAATACACTAAACACACGAAAAAGGAGGGTCGTCTCGAAGAGAAATCCAACCGATCGGTAGTTTGTCCGAGTGTATGATTTCGTGTGGTTTGTGTATTTCGTGGTGACCCTTCCTAATATTTTATGAGTTTTCCAAAACGCCTCAAGCTCGCCGCCATCGGTTGCGGCAGCCGCACGTTCATCTACTTCGAGTTGGCGGCGAAGCAGCCGGAGCTCTACGAGATTGTGGCGGCGGCCGACCACAATGAGGCGCGGCGCGAAAAGGCGCGGGCGCTGTCGCAGAATCCGGCGTTTCGGGAATTCCTCGACGACGTCGCCATCCTCGCCGAGCCGAAGCTGGCCGACCTGATGATCATCGCGACGCAGGATGCGTTTCACTTCGGGCATGCGTCGGCGGCGCTGCGCAAGGGCTATGATCTGCTGCTGGAAAAGCCGATCTCGACGAACCTGCGCGACGTGCTGGCGTTGGAGAAGCTCGCGCGCGACCTCGGCCGCCGGGTGCTCGTGTGCCACGTGCTGCGCTACACGCCGTTTTACCGAAGAGTGAAGGAGGCAGTCTCAAGCGGGGTGCTGGGGGAGATCGTGTCGTTCGAGGCCACGGAGGGCGTGGAGCCCTGGCACCAGGGGCATTCCTTCGTGCGCGGACACTGGAGTGTGATGGAAAAATCGACGCCGATGATCATCTCGAAGTCCTGCCACGACATGGACATCCTATCCTGGTTGGTGGATTCGCCGTGCACGGCGCTGGGCAGCTTTGGCGGCATCCAACATTTCCGGCCCGAACGCGCGCCCGCGGGTGCCCCCGCGCGTTGCACCGACGGCTGCCCGGTGGGCGACACCTGCTTGTACAACGCGCTCCGCTACCTCACCGACCAGAAACGCTGGCTCGACGTGATCTATGACCGGGCAAAGACCGCGACGGATGCGGAGATCACGGACTGGCTGCGCACGAGTCCGTGGGGGCGTTGCGTGTATCGGTGCGACAACACCGCGGTGGACCACCAGACGGTGAACATGAACTTCGCCAGCGGCGCCACGGGCACGTTCACGATGACGGCCTTCAGCGAGGGGCGGGACCTCGCGCTCTTCGGGACAAAGGGCCGGCTGCTCGCCGGCGAACGGGTCAAAAAGACGGCGGGGTGTGACCTCGCGGTGGAGATCTTTGCCACGAAAAAAATCGAGCGCATCACCATCGACCTCGAGCAGGACGGCGGGCACGGTGGCGGCGACGCGGGACTTATCCGCGTGCTGCATGGGGAGATGAGCAAAGCCCGACCCGAGGACATGGAATCGTCGCTGCAGAAATCGGTGGAGAGCCACGTGATGGGCTTCGCCGCCGAGGAGTCCCGGCGCACGGGCCGCACGATGGACCTTGCGGAGTTCCGCCGCGCGCACGGCGGGTAAATTCCATCGACTTGGTTTGGAATCCCGACTGCCTTGCGAGAACCCCATCGGAGCGCGCATGAAAATTCCCCGCATCGTCGAGTCGCCCAAACTGATCCTGCCGGTTGCGGCCGTATGGCTTGGTATGTCCACTCTTGCCGCGAGCAACGCGGTCAGGCCGTCGGACGTGACGCATAGCGAAACGATCGTATTGAAAGCTGACCCCCGGCTGACGTTGCACCTCGGGGCGGAGCGGTTGGTCCTCGAGAACGGGCTGCAGCCGTCGATGATCTGCACGGCGACGGGGACGCTGATCGTCCAGGCGCAGCTCACGGACAAGCCGGAGCCGTCGCAACGCATCTCGTATCCCTGCGAGATTGGGACCGTGGTCTCGCGGGACAAGGGCGATACGTGGACCCGGTTTCCGCGCAAGCCGGGCGAAAACGGACTCAACTTTGAGGGCGGCGTCATCCAGCTGCGCAGCGGCCGGATCCTGGCGCTCGACACCTACATTACCCCGGGAAAGGGCGAGGGCACGGGCGAGGGGCAGTTCTATACCTCGGACGACGACTGGCGCACCTTGCAAGGACCGGTGGATAATCTTTTCCGGATTCCCAACATCAATTATTACGGCTCCACGGATGACTATGGCCGGCCGCATGCGGCCGCGCGCCTGCATCGCCGGATGCTCGAACTGCCGAACGGTGATTTGCTCACGACGGTCTATTGCTGGTTTCACGGCGACGAGTCGCCGGTTTATTACATGCCCACGCTGTGGAAGGGACGGACCATCCTGCTGCGCTCGGGCGACCAGGGCCGGAACTGGCATCTGGTCACCACCATCGCGGTTGATCCCAAGCTGACCCCCGAGGGCTTTGGCGAACCCGGCCTGGCGCGAATGTCAAAGGGTCCTCACGCGGGACGCCTGCGGGTCTACATGCGGAGCGGGCGGGATCTGTATGAGACGTGGTCGGACGATGAAGGTGCGACGTGGGTGGCACCGCGGCCGGTGGACTTTGGCGTGGTCGACGTGCACCGCACCCAGGATTGGGCGGAGATGTTTCGTGGCGTGGTGGACAAGGACGGCAAGCCCATCGATCTCGAGGGCAATTTCGTCGATCCCGACGTGATTGAACTGCGCAGTGGCGTGCTGGTTCTCGCCGTCGGCGCACGCATCCCGGCGCGGGCGTGCTGGCCGCGCGCGGGTTTTGCCCGCAACGGCGACTATCTCGCGTTCAGCCTGGATCACGGCGCAACTTGGAGTCACATCGTGCAGCTCACGTCGGGGGTGCTGACGACGCACTACATGGCAATCGAGGAGACACCGACCGACAACGAACTGTTCGTGACCTACGATCTCGGCGACTGGAGCAGCGGGCATGGTCGCAGCATTTACGGTCGCCCGCTGAAACTCGACGTTGCGGTCGCCGCCCTCGCCAGATGAAGTCGAATTCCCGCGTGAGACTCCTCCTGGTGGCGGCCCTTTGGCTGGCGGCGGCCGGGGTGATGCCGGCGCAGGAACTGCATGCGTTCTGGCGGCAGACGTTGTCCAAACTGGCGCAGGAGCCCATGGAGGCGGTGGTGGAGCCGGTGATGGAGCCGCTGCCCTACCATAAATTCCGCATCACGCTGCGCAGCCTGAGCGGGGTTCACTTCCGGGCGCTGCTGGCCTTGCCGGTGCAGGGGGAATCGAAGGCCCGGCCGTTGCCGGCGATCGTGACCATTCCCGGCTATGGCGGCACGCAGCAGGGCGTGAGGCTGAGTGAGTGCATGCGCGGTTACGCGATTCTGCAGGTATATCCGCGCTCACAAGGTGAGTCGGAGGCGCTCTGGAAAATCGACGGGCCGGACAAGCTCATCTGGCACATCGCGTCGCCCGAGGGCGCCTATTACCAGGGTGCGTATGCCGACGTGATCCGGGGCATCGACTATCTCGTTTCGCGCGAGGACATCGATCCCGCGCGCATTGGGCTGGCGGGGACGAGCCAGGGCGGCGGCATGGCGCTGGCGGTGACGGCCCTCGATCCGCGCGTGAAGGTGGTCGTGGCGCACGTTCCCTTTCTCTGCGATATGCGCACGGCGGCCCGCACGCCCAACTCACTGGTGAAAAGTCTGCTCGATCGCGCCAACCTGAACACGGAGGCGGCGCTGCACACGCTGGACTATTTCGATCCCCTTCAGCTGGCGCCCGATGTGCACGTGCCGGCGCTGATCAGCGCGGGGGGCAAGGACGAGACCTGCCCGGCGGTGACGATCCACGCCGTGTTCGACCGCATCCCGGGGACCAAATCCCTGATGGTCTATCCCGACCTGCCGCACACGTCGTGCGCGGGATTCTACGAGATGACCTGGCCGTGGCTGGAGCTGTATCTACGGCGGTGAGTTCCGAGGGTAGGGCGCGACCGCTGGGCGCGCCGGCATCGGTTGGCCTGCAATAATTCGGCGGGCCCAGCGGTCCCGCCCTGCCTCCCAGAATCTACAGCAGCAGCAGCGCCGGGTTCTCGAGGTGATCGCGGAGGGCGTTGAGGAATTTCGCGCCGAGCGCGCCGTCGACCACGCGGTGGTCGCACGAGAGCGTGAGCGCCATCCGCTCGCCGATCACGATCGCGCCGTCCTTCACCACCGGCACCTCGGCCGACGTGCCGACGGCGAGGATGGCGGAATTGGGCGGGTTGATGATCGCGGTGAAACGGCTGATGCCCATCATGCCGAGATTGGACACGCAAAACGTGCCGCCGGTGAACTCGGCGGGCGCGAGTTTCTTTTCCTTCGCGCGCTTGCCGAGATCCTTGGCCTCGGTGCTGATCTGGAAGACGGTCTTGCGGTCGGTGTCCTTGATCACCGGTGTGATCAGGCCGTCGTCGATCGCCACGGCGAACGACACGTGCGCGGAGCCGTGGTACTTGATGCCGGCGGCGTCCCAGGAACTGTTGACGGCCGGTACGGCGCGCAACGCCGCGGCGCAGGCCTTGAGGATGAAATCATTCACGGACAGGCGCACGCCGTCCTTCGCCAGGCCGGCGTTGAGGTTATTGCGGAGGAGCGTGAGGGGCGCGGCGTCGACCTCGATCTCGAGGTAGAAATGCGGGATCGTGGTCTTCGACTCGACCAGCCGGCGCGCGATGACGGCCCGCATGTTGGAGAGTGCGGCAACGGAGTCAGCCTGCACGGGACTTTTGTCCAGGACGGAGCGCCACGGCCAGGTATCGGCCTTGAGCGCCGCGCCCTTCGGAGCGGCTGAGGCGGCCGGTGCGGGAGCGGGGGAATTCTTGGCCGCGGCGAGGACATCCTCCCGAACAATGCGGCCGCTGGGACCGCTGCCGGTTAGGCGCGAGTAATCGAGGCCTTTTTCCTCGGCGAGCTTGCGGGCGAGAGGGGAAATTTTGACGCGGCCCTCCTTCGTCCCGCTGGACGGGACTACGGAGGGTGCGGCTGGCGCCGCAGCAGGTGCGGGTGCCGCGGCCGGCGCTGCAGGCGCGGTGGCCGCTGGAACCTGAGCGCGACCCTCCTTCGCTGAAGCTTCGGAGGGCGCCGCCTGAGTTGAAACAGGTGGGGAGACCGCGGGCTGAACGACGGCAGGTGCGGATGGCGATTTAGGAGCCGACGCAACGGCGGGCTTGGCAACGGGTGCCGGTTTTGCCGGAGAAGCAGCCGGTGCATCGACTTTTTCGCCGGGCTTGCCGATGGCGCAGAGCGGCGCGCCGATTTCAACCTGGGCGCCGGCCGGCACAAATTGCTTGAGGAGCGTGCCGTCGAAGAACGACTCGAGCTCCATCGTGGCCTTGTCGGTCTCGACCTCGGCGAGCATGTCGCCGGTCTTCACGGCATCGCCTTCGTTCTTCAGCCACTTCACCAGTGTGCCCACCGTCATGGTGTCGCTGAGTTTGGGCATATCGATTATTTGCGGCATTTGGATTTCGGATTTTTTGTCACAGAGCTCACAGAGGAGGCATTGAGGTCACGGAGAGAAATTCCTTTGTGGTCTCGGATTGGTGCTCTGTGCGCTCGGTGTCTCAAGAAATTACGCCAGAAGCTCCAAGGCGGCCTTGAGCACGCGCTGGGGATTGGGCAATTGTTCGGCTTCGACCGGCGGGCTGTAAATCGCCGGTGCGTCGACATTCGTGAGGCGGTGGATCGGGGCGTCGAGTTCGTCGAAAGCCTCGCGCTGGATCATAAAGGCGAGTTGCGAGCCAACGCTGCAGAAGGGCTTTTGCTCCTCGACGATCAGGACACGATGCGTCTTCGCCACAGAGGCGAGCACGGTGTCGATGTCGAGCGGCCGGATCGAGCGGAGATCCACGACCTCCACGGAAACGTCATGCTCTTTTTGCAGCAGCTCGGCCGCGGCCAGCGAATGCAGCACGCAGCGCCCGTAGGTGACGATGGTGAGATCGGTGCCCTGCCGCTTCACGTCCGCCTGGCCGAGCGGGATGAGATATTCCTCGGCGGGGACTTCGCCCTTGTCGCCGTAGAGAATGGTGTTTTCGAGGAAAAAGACCGGGTCGTTGTCGCGAATGGCGGACTTGAGCAGGCCCTTGGCGTCGTAGGCGGTGGCCGGCACGACGACCTTCACGCCGGGATGGTGGGCGAGGACGTTCTCGGGCGCGTGTGAGTGCGTGGCGCCGACGTTGGTGCCGCCATTGGCGGGACCGCGGATGACGATGGGGCAATTGATCAGGCCGCCGGACATGTAACGGACGTTGGCGGCGTTGTTGAGGATCTGGTCAAACGCGACGGAGTAAAAGCTCCAGAACATCAGCTCCATGACCGGCCGGATGCCGAGCATCGAGGCGCCGACGCCGAGCCCGATGAAACCCGCCTCGCTGATCGGCGTGTCCACGATGCGCGTCGCCCCGTATTTCGCGAGCAGGCCCTCCGTGACCTTGTAGGCGCCATTGAACTGGGCGACCTCCTCGCCCATGACGACGACATTGGCATCGCGCTCGATTTCCTCGGCGAGGGCGTGGCGGATGGCTTCGCGATAGGTGATGACGGGCACGGTAGGAAAGGCGAAAGGTGGAAGGAAAAAGGGGAACGGCCAGCGGGTCAGTCGAAGAAGAGCCGGCCGCCGGATTTGCGGTCGGCCGGGTGATCGGCCTCCCAGTAAACATCCTTCTGGATGTCCTCGACGGCCGGGTAGGGGCTGGCCTCGGCGAAATCCGCCGCGGCCTCGGCCTCGGCACGGGCGGCCTGGTCGATTTGCTCGGCCAGGGAGGCATTCAACACGCCCTCGGCGAGCAGCGCGTTCTGAAAAACTTGGATCGGATCCTTGGTGCGCCGGTATTCCTCGATCTCCGCCTTCACCCGGTAGGTGTTGTCGGGATCGGCCACGGAATGACCGCGGTAGCGGTACGTATCAATTTCGACGATGGCGGGTTTGGACTCCTCGCGGGCCCGGGTGAGAAACTGGTCCATCATCGCGCGGACCGCGTACACATCATGCCCGTCACACTGGCCCCACGGCATGTCGTAGCCCTCGGCGCGCTTGGCGAGATTGCCAGCCGAGGAACGGGACTGGCTGGTCCCCATCGAATAGCCGTTGTTCTCGATGACGAAGATGACCGGCAGCTGCCAGAGGGCGGCGAGGTTGTAGGCCTCGTGCACGGCGCCCTGGTTGACCGCACCGTCGCCCATGAACGCCATGGCGGCACCCTTGAGGCCCTTGTATTTCAGCGCGTAGGCCAGCCCGGTGCCGAGGGGGATCTGGCCGCCGACGATGCCGTGGCCACCCCAGTAATTCCGGTCCGGCGCGAAAAAGTGCATCGAGCCGCCCTTGCCCTTGGAGCAGCCGGTGGCCTTGCCGTAAAGTTCAGCCATGAGCTCATTCATGCCCATGCCGACGGCGATGGCGTGGCCATGGTCGCGGTAGGCGGTGATCACATGGTCGTCCTTGCCCATGAGCGAGCAACAGCCGACGGCCACCGCCTCCTGCCCGATATAGAGGTGCAGGAAACCGCCGATCTTCTTCGCCTGATAGGCCCGCAACGAGCGCTCCTCGAAGCGGCGGATGCGCATCATCGTGCGGAACAGGCCGAGCTTGTCTTCGGCGGCCAGGCGCTGGTTGATGGCGGCGCTGAGGGCGGAGCTGGCACTGGCGGCCGGTTCACCGGCCTTGGTGTCGGCCATGGCACTGGGTTTCTTGTTCACGGGGATGGCTTCAAAATGAGTTAAAGGAAAAGTCTTTGGCGCCTGCCGGCGAAATCAAGGGCTAACTCCGGCATCTCCGTGCGGAGTGATTTCCTCGATCTCAACCTGCACGGATTTGCCCGGCGCGCAATCCGCCCGCAGGCTCACGAAGCGGTCGCGATACTGGTCATAGATGGGCCAGAGGGCGTGGCGGTCGGTCCCGGGGATCGCCAGCCGGCGGATCGCCTCGCGCGAAAAGAAGCCGAACTTGCCCTCGGCGATATCGGGCGGGAGCGCCCCGATGGGCTGGCGGCAGCGGAAGAGAAACATCAGCCAGTGCGATTCGCCCTCGTAGGCCCGTTCGGCGATCATGGCGAAGAGATGGAGGTCGGCGGTGGTGACGGCGAAGTCCGCTTCCTCCCGGATTTCGCGCACGGCGCATTCGAAGGGCGATTCGCCGAGCGTGGTCTCGAGCTTGCCGCCGATTGGGCTCCAGATGCCGAGATTGGGCGGCTTGGCGCGGAGCAGGAGCAGGTGCTCGCCCGCGGCGTTTTCGAGAAAGACGAGGACGGCAATCTTGTGGGTGAGGGCGGGAGTCATTCGTCGGGCGGGCCGCGAGGGCGTGGACGGACGGCGAGCGTGCCGTGCCGTGCCGAGGGGGACAACGTTTTTCCCGGTCATGCCGCGGCAGAATCAATGAACCCGATGGCAGCGCGGCGGCATTTCTGCCGGGTGCGAATGCTAAAGGTCACTCTCCCGATTACAGAAAAATAACAGCGGGTCGGTTGGAGGATACTGCGCGAGTCTCGAGCGTGAGTCCCGTCCGCGCCAACCCCTCATCCCACCGAAACCCGCGATGCGCACCTCCCGCCTACTTACTGTCGATGCCGGCGCCGGTCATGTCGCGAGTGGAGTGTTTCTCCCCGGGAGCGCGGGCCAGCTCGTGCTGGAGGAGTTCGCGCTGGAGACGCGCACGTCCGATCCGTCCCTCGAGCCGGGGTGGATGGAGCGCACCGCGCAGGCGCTGGCCTCGGTGGCAGCGCAGCAAAAGCTGCATGGGCCCTCGACCCTCGCGGTGCCCGGTCACCTCACACTGACCAAATTCATCAAGGCTCCCGCAGTGGGGCCGAAGCAGCGCGACCGGGTGATCCAATTCGAGGCGGCACAGAACATTCCTTACCCGCTCGACCTGGTCGCGTGGGATCACCTGGTGATCGCGGAGAGATCGGAAGAGCGTCGTGTAGGGAAAGAGTGTAGATCTCGGT
>OCZT010006138.1_pt1 | contig 11918 bp, 9 predicted proteins | sample 1539031 | NCBI WGS metagenome assembly OCZT01 (sample SAMEA3539308, study PRJEB22396) | soil metagenome | biome: tundra; feature: field; material: soil | place: USA | collected 2010-05 | depth 0.15 m
GGAGCCAGGGCGCAAGCCATATCAGGCCGCCCAGCCCTATCAGCACGAACATCAGCCGCCAGTCATACATCCCGATCAGCCAGGCGGCTAGTGGAGTTCCGATCGCCGGCCCGATCTTCGTGCCCGTCATGTAAAGACCGATCGCCAGGCCGCGCTCTTTCTCCGCGAAGTGGTACCGTATCCACCGGTAGCTTGCCGGGGGCACGACCGCCTGACCGACGCCCAAAAGAACCTGCACCATGATCAACTGCGGAATTGAACGCGTAAGCGCCGTGCTTGCGGACGCCAGGCACCAGAGCGCGAAGCCCAGGAAATACGGCCATTTGACGCCGTACCGGTCCACCACCCAACCCGCCCCTATCTGAAGCACGGCATAGGTCCAGAAGAACGCCGAATTCAGCACGCCCCGGTCCGTGATGGAGAGATGGAAGGTCCGAATGAACTCTGGTAGTGCCAGGGGAACCGCCAAGGCGGAACGCGACACGTAGGCGATGATCATGCCCAGGCTGAGCACGCCGATGATCGCCCAGCGAACCGAAGGTGGTTCGGCTACAATCGGCTTCACTGGGGTACTTGCACTGGTCATAAGAGCGCCTATCTCGCTACTCGATCCGCTGGCTGGGGTAAGGGAATACGCTAACCTTCTGAAGACACCAACTGGATCAGCGCCCGTATGTAGCCGAACGCAAAAGCAAATGCTTTCCTTCCTCCGGTGTAGTCGCCCGGATCGCCCGGGATGGTCGGCAAGTGATCCGGCATAATCATGCCGTCGTAACCAACCTCTTTATACACGCGCATGGCCTCGATCATATTCACGTCGCCTTCGTCCGGGAACGCCTCCCGGAAATTCAGGAATCCCCCTTTGATGTTGCGGAAGTGCACGTTGAACATCTTGCGCCGTTGGCCGAAGTAGCGGATGACGTCGAAGATTTCCTCGCCCGGGTTTTTGAGCATCTCGGAGATGGTCCCCTGGCAGAAGTTCAAGCCATGGTACGGGCTGGAAGCGATTTCGACAAAATGCTTCAACCCTTCCACGCTGCTCAGAACACACTCGACGCCGCGGAATCCCTGGCCCCGCGGCATCCCGGGGTCCTGCGGATGGCAGGCCATCTTCACCTTGTACTCCTCGGCTACCGGTATCACGCGCTTCAGGAAGTAGGTGATGCGCTCCCAGCTGATTTCCTCGGTCACGCGGCCCGCTTCGGTGAGTGGCGGATCCTGCTTTGCCTTGTCATACACGAAACTGTTGCACATGGCGCTGCCTCGCCCTTTGACCGGTTCGGTGCGCACGATGCCCAGGTAGCACCAGTTGTACTTCAGAGCGGGAATCCCGGCTTGACTTGCGTTACGGATCATCTGGCAGATGTCATCGATCTCGCGGTCGCGCTCCGGGCTCTTCCCCAGCAGGATGTTCGGATTTTCCGCCTTGGTGATGTAGACCGAACTCATGGGCAAGGGCAGTATGTCGAGCTGAATACCGAACGACTCCACCCGCTCCCGGATCTTGGTCAGTCCCTCCACCGACCAGTTTTCGTCCATGTGATGGGAGGGCAGCGAGCCGCAGATATGATCCACTCCGACCGCCGAGAAAAACTGCAGATCTTCGTCGGACGTACGCTCCTGCATACCGGCCTTCATCAACGCCTTCGTGGCCGGCTTCTTCTGCGCGGTGTCGGCGGCGGGCGCGGGCAGGGCCGAGCTCGCGACCAGGGCCGTGCTCGCAGCTAGGAATTTCCTTCGATTCATAGGGACCCCCGAGATGACTGTGAGAGCGGCGCCAAAAACACTTTCTTGGTTATATCCGAGAAGAAAATAATTGCGCAAGAGGCTTCCGCCTGGACGGTTTCACCTCTTGCGCACACTACAGGGTCTCCAGCTACCAGACGAACTTCAGGGCGAACTGAATATCCCGCGAGTCCGTCACCATCGAATCAAGGACGCCGGCAGCCTGAGGGCTTCCAGAAGAGTCGAATAGGACGTTCGTGTCCGCTGGAGCCTGGAAGTTGGGCTTATTGAGCACGTTAAAGAACTCCGCTCGGAATTGGATGTTGAACTTCTCCGAGATTCTCTTTACGGGCATGTTCTTAAAAAGAGAGAAGTCAAAGTTCAACAATCCAGGTCCTATGATGATGTTGCGTCCGGCATTGCCTCTGAGATTTGCGCAAGTGGGGAACGCGAAAACCGGATCGCAACTGGCGTTGTAGAAGGTCTGGCCCGCGGCCGTGGACGGAACGGTCGGCATAGAGAAGCACTGAGTTTTGATGTAGTTGTTGATTTTTCCCGGATTTACCAGCGAGTTGCAATCGGGGCCGGTCAAGCGATCGGGGAAAGCCCACGGATCCTGGCTGTTTTGATAGTTGACTCCGATCAGGGGAGTAACCGGCAAGCCATCGTGGGCGGTGAAGATGCCACCCACTTCCCACCCTCCCAGCAGCGCGGACGCGACGCCGGAGGACTTTGGGCCGGGCACTTGCCACGTCGTGCTAAGCGAGAGGGTTTTGCCTACGTTGTAGTCGGAAACTGCCTTCGTCAATCTATAGTCGTACCAGTGCAAGCTGGACAGGGAATTTCCAAAGGAGTCGGCGCCTACACCTGCCGAATTGTTGTCGATGCTCTTCCCCCAGGTGAATGAGCCTTGCATCTGTACGCCATGGCTCATGCGTTTCGTGACGGAGGTCACCAAGGCATTATAAGAAGAGTTCGCATTCCACCAGAGACTCCGGATGCCGCCGCCGAAACTCGGATTGAGCACCGGGTTTGTCCCGCCTACCGGTTCTGTGGGAAAGAGCCATCCGTATTGTGTCAGCGTGGGCAGAGTCATGTTGGCGTCGTCGTCGCGAAACTGCTGATGAACGCCGTGGGAGCCGACGAAGCCAACCAGGGCCGCGAGGTTGGTCGTGATCTGGCGTTGCACGTTCATGTTCCACTGCATCACGTAATTGCGATGGGGATGCGGATCGATGAAGGTGGCACTGAGAGAACTCTGGTTCGATGCCAAACTGTTGTAGAGCGCGAAGGTTCCGGCGCTGTTGTAGAACGGCAGGGGCTGGTCGGCCGGGAACGAGTTGGTACCCCCGAGCAGGTAGAAGGGTGCGGGCCGATATTGCAAGAACACAAACTGGTACGGCAGCGGGAGCACGTCGAACATGCCAGCACCGGCGCGAACGACCGTTTTGCCGTTGCGGAACGGGTCCCACACCAGACCGACACGAGGTTCGAAATTGTGCAGCGTCGGATTTGAGAACAGTGGCGCGACGCCTTTACAAAACGTGTTGGCCACTCCGCAATAGGGCTGGGAATCGGTGAGTTGATGCAGGCTGGAGAACTTGCCGTTTGTTTCGGTCGGAACCGTCGCCATTTCGTATCGCAAGCCCACGTTCAGAGTCAGGTTCGTCCGCATACGCCAGTCGTCCTGGATATAGACTCCGAAGATAGTCTGGCGCACATTGCGCGGCGTCGCCGCACCCAGCGCGGAACTGAAAGTATCAGGTTTGTTCGTCAGGAAGTTCTCCAGGCTGGTGAAATTCCAATTGCCGGACGCGTTTCCAAACGACGTCACCCCGTTGTGCAATCGCTCCACCGCGACTCCAAACTTGATGGAGTGCGTCTTGTGGGTAAAAAATGCATCGTCATAGACCTGGAATGATTTCCAGTCGTTCAGGAAATGGTCAAGGGAGCCAACCCCACCGTTAAAGTTTGCAATGATACCGTTGACATTGACGCGGGCTGCGTTCCTACCCGGCGTGGAGGCCAACGACGGATCGGCTGCCAGCGGGTTGATCGCCGAGATGCTGTTATTATCGAATGCGCCCACCACACTGTAGCCGAAACGCACCGAGTTCAACAATGCATTAGAAAACGAATGCGTTTCTTCGATAATGATCGCCTTGCGGTTGATGTGATGCCCATTCAGCACCTGGTCCAGGCCGTCAGGGGTAGAGAAGTTCGCGTCGTCGCGGAAGAAAGTCCCAAAAATGCTGTCCCGATCGGAAAACTTATGGTCGGCGCGGACGGTGAAGAAGTCCTCGTGCGTTATCTGTCGCCCGGCAAAGGCGAATTGAGCGGTGTCGGCCTGGGCCGATGGTAGAGGCTGGGCACTCAAAGGGGCGTGCGGCCAGAAAGCAAGATATTGCGCGGCGGATGGGTCCACCGTCACCTGACACTGCTGCGCCCCTTGTGTGACTCCTATACATGGAGCAACGGTTGGATCAAAGGACCAGAGCAACCCCCCTCGGGCCTGCTCCGACGGGACCTGGACGCCTGCGGCGACTCCCTTCAATTGCCGTATCCCTTCATAGTCGCCAAAAATAAATGTGTGGTCTTTCACGATGGGGCCGCCAGCCGAACCGCCGAATTGATTGCGGCGGAAGGGCGATTTTGTGGGGTTGCCATTAGCATCCACGTCGAAATAGCCGCGCGCATCGGCCGCGCTGTTGCGCAAAAATTCGAAAGCGCTGCCGTGGAAGCCATTGGTGCCCGATCGAGTAATCGCGTTGACGACTCCACCGGACGTGCGTCCATAGTCCGCCGAGTAGTTGGTGGTAATCACCGAAAATTCCTGAATTGCGTCCACGCCCAGGGACACTCCGAGCACGCTCCCGGGTGCGCCGTTCGCGAAATCAACGACGCTGACGCCGTCCAGCCGGTAATTATTCTGCACCGGCTTGCCGCCGCTGATCGAGATCTGGGCTCCGAAGCCGCGCTCGCCGCGGTCCGCGCCGGCAGCCGCGTTGAATGCGCTCTCTACGCGCGTGACACCCGGCTGAAGATTCGACAGGTCGGTCCAGCTGCGTCCGTTGAGAGGCAACTCGCGGACGGTAGTCGAATTCACCACGGCGCTGATGTCGGAAGACGACGTTTGCACGACGGGCGCTTCCTCGGTGACTTCGACTCTTTCACTCACCGCTCCAACCCGCATGGTTAAGTTTACGGTCGACTGTCCGCCGACCGTCAGGGTTATGCCCTTCTGCACCTGAGTGGAAAAGCCCGCAGCTGAAACTGCAATCTCGTAGGTTCCGGGCAACAAGTTTGGGGCGGTATAGAATCCGTCCTTGTCGGTCGTAGTTTCTCGACTAACACCGGTCGCGAGGTTTTCGATCGTCACCTTCGCCGCGGCCAGCGCCGCTCCGGATGCATCGCTCACCGTGCCCGAAAGGGACGCACCCGCGACTTGTGCCTGCATCCGGGCAGGCGCGACGATGAGCCATGCCAATAGCGCGAACATCGCGAGGCCAGCTTTGAACGTTCCCAACGTGGGGACTCTCATCTGCATTCTCCTTCGGGCCGTAGCCAATTTGCGAACCACAGTAGTCTCGACGCCTAAAGTTGTCAAGCAAATTATTTACTTGTCATACAGGACAGGAGACGCATGCGGTCAGCAGACCGCGCGTGGTCTGGCAAGCGGTAGACGGGCCGCGTTCATCCTGCAACAGAAACGAGCCGTTGTTTGCACTGTGCGGCCAGCTTTTCCGCGCCTTTGGCGAGAATTCCGACGTCACTGCCCACCGCCACAAACGTGAAGCCCAGCTCAAGGTAACGCGCCGCCTCGGTGGGATCCGGGGTCAAGATGCCTGCGGGTTTGCCCGCCGCCCGACAGCGAGCGCATCCATCGGCAATGGCAGCCTGAACCTCTGGATGGCCGGGATTGGCCAGGTGACCAAGCGCCGCGGCAAGATCGGCAGGCCCGATGAAAATTCCGTCGACCCCCTCGACCGAGGCGATGGCCTCGATTTCAGCGAGAGCCTTGCGCGTCTCCACCTGGACCAGTACGCACGTGCTCTCGTGGGCTGTTTGATGATAATTGGCGACTCTGCCGTAGAGATTCGCCCGCGGCGCGACCGACACACCCCGGATTCCGCGCGGAGGATAGCGGGTTGCCGCGACCGCTTGCCGGGCCTCTTCGGCGTTCTGCACGAACGGAATCAGAAGCGACCGCCCCCCCACATCCAGGACGCGCTTGATCAATACCATGTCGTTCCAGGCACAACGCACCACCGGCTCCGCCGTTCCTCTCACCATCGCCTGCAACTGCGACAGCACTCCCGGAACTTCGTTAGGGGCGTGTTCCGTATCGATCACGATCCAGTCAAAGCCAGAACCTGCGATGATCTCAGCGGCAATATTGCTGCAAAGAGCGCTCCACAAGCCAATCTGGCGCCTCCCATCGAGCAAAGCGGCTTTGAAGGCATTCGGCGCCAGAACGGCTGACTTGTCGGACATAGTGTCTTCTCCAGTACTGTACTATCTACTGCACTATCGCTTCACTTCAACCCCGGCCATATCCTCGTAGTACCGCACCAAGGTGCCGTGATCCAAATCGCCCATGCCTTTGACTTTCAGCGTCAGGAGCATTTCCATAACGGCCGCCGTCAGAGGGAGCGGGACGCCGAGTTCATGGGAAGTGTCCAAGACATTTGCGAGATCCTTGATATGCAGGTTGATGCGAAATCCGGGATTGAACTTTCGATCCATCACTAAGGGCGCCTTTGCCTCCAGCACTGTGCTGCCCGCCAGTCCACCCCGAATCGCCTGGTAGACCAATTCCGGTTCTACACCAGCCTTGCTGGCCAACACCAGCGCTTCCGACATGGCGGCGATGTTGATCGCCACAATAATCTGGTTGGCCAGTTTGGTGATATTGCCCGCACCAATATCGCCGGTAAGCACCACCGATCCCGCCATCGCCTTCATGAGGTCATAACACCGATCGAAGATTTCCTTCTTCCCGCCGACCATTACGGAGAGCGTTCCGTCGATGGCCTTGGGCTGACCGCCGCTCACCGGTGCATCCAGCATTTCCACGCCTTCTGCTGCGAGTCGTTCCGCAATCTGCCGGCTGACCAGTGGGGCGATCGAGCTCATATCGATGAGGATAGAACCTTTCTTAGCGCCCTCGATCACGCCCTTTTCTCCCAGCACCACGTCCCGCACCTGGGGAGAATTCGGCAGCATGGTGATCACAAGTTGGACCTGCTCTGCGACCGCTCTTGGACTGTCCGCAGCCATCGCACCTGCGGCCACGACCTCGTCGAGGGCGTTCTTATGTATGTCCAGAGCGATCACCTCATACCCTGCTTTTAACAGGTTTTTGCTCATGGGTTTGCCCATGACTCCCAAGCCGATGAATCCTATCTTTCGAAATTCGTTGGAAACCGACATTTCACCAATCCTTCCTTCTGACCGGTTATTGGAGTTTGTAGACCAAGACCTCTGCCGGTGTGTTCTTCTGTGCAGGCACGAGGGTAATGTACTCTTTCAGTTCGGGAACTAGACGAGCCGTGGCTGCTCCCGGAGCCGAGGCGATCTTCCCGAGCAGTTCATAATTGTCGGGACCGGACTCGTGGTAGACGTAGATTAAACCCGTGCCTTCGCCGCAGGTGACATAGATACGATTGCTTGCCGGATCGAAGGAAATGTCGTCCACGCCCCCTGCAATAGGAAGACTTTGCAGCTCCTTTCCCGTATTGAGGTCAAATACAATCAACTGACCGCCCCTGCATGCCACGAACATCCGGTGGCTCGACTCGTCGAGGGCCATAACGGTGTTCCCCTTACCCATCGTTACCGGCCACGTGGCAAGCGCGGCTAGCTTAGACCGGTCCAGAACCTCGATTTGGTTCTTCGCGCGGTTGTTAACAAAGAGCCGAGTGCCCGAGTTCTCGACGGCCATGCCTTCGAGTTCTTCACCTTCTATCTTGATGTCCTTTCCCTTCTTGATTTCGGTCGTATCAACGACGGTGATATCGGAATAGGAGTGATGAGCAGCCTCTCCTCCATTGACTACAAAAAGCTGTTTGCTGGCAGAGTCGTAAGTAATCGGGTCGGCATCCACAAGCAGTTCGATGGTATTGAGGAGACGAAAGTCCGTGGCATCGAATACTCGCAGCGCTCCTCCACCGTCGGAAACGTAAATCTTATTCAATTCCGCTCGATAGAGAACTGCACGCGGCACTTCAACTGGGGTGACGCGATGAACGACTTCGCCTTTTGCAAAATCAAACACCACCACCGCCTTGTCGTCCACCGCGGTCGCGAACAGCCGATTGTGCTTAGCGTCCACTGCGAAATGGTCGAAATGCCCTTTCAGGGAACCCGGCAGTTTGAAACGATGCACAAGTTGAAGAGGTGGCGTTTGTTGAGCAGCACAATTCGCGGGAGAAAAGGGATTGATCAAAGAACCGACGTTTAAGAAGATACCTGCAACCACTGACATGTGGATTAGGCTGCGCATTCTGCTCCTTCTCTCGGTGCTGGCGAATCGCGGCGCAGACCTGGCAACACTGAGAACGATCGGGCAAGGTCAAGAATTCGGACAACCAGTCAGCCACAGCGCCGAAGTGGAACCAACCCGTGAAGGGGCAATTTAGCCCAGGCAGTTGAATATGTCAAGCAAATCACATTACATGTATTACATCTTTTGGCTCCAATACTCTCATGGAAGACGACGAAATGAGCGGAAATCCCGTGTTCTGGTTGTTTCGGACGCAAAGGCACGTCTTTGAGCGGAGTTGGGTTATTTCTTGGTGCGGGCCCTAGCCAAGTACAGTAGTCGGAACGAAGCCGGGCCCTAAAAATGCAAAGGGCTACCGGCTCGGAGCACGTCCCAGTAGCTCAGGGATAAGTATGCTGGTCACAAGTTCGCCTGGGTGAGGTGATCGCTTGCAGTCGGTTCTGCGTGTCCGTAACTTCAGTATCTATCTCGCGATCTTGAATACGGAAACTTCTCACTGTCGAGAACATAATATCTTTGAACCATGCTTCATTGAGTCTCCGCAGCACGTACTCCTCGGGGTGCCGTTGCAAGAACCTTCGCATTTCTGCATCCGAGGCTCGTCCCTGATCGAGCCGGAGCCAGCCTTTGCGTATCCAGCCGTAGACCTTGCGAGAATTCACGCCGATCAGGTCTTGAATGTCGTTCAAAGAATAGCCTTCGCGAATGCGTGAGGATAATTGCAGTGCGGCAATCTTACCTTTTACGGATTGGTAAGTGCGACCAAGTTTCAAGGCGACAGCCTTGTGCGAATATGAGCCCAAGAGTTCCCGCATAGTCTCCACTTCCGTGTCCGTCCAGTGGCGTCTGATATCGAAAGAGAGGCCCAACTCGGCTGCATGTGACACAATCGCGAAGCGGGGAAAGCCAGAGGACCGCTCCAAATGATTTAACAGATCAGTCAGTTCTCTACGATTCTGTGCAAACCTGTATGCACGAGTGAGGGCCACGTCGAGCTCCTGGGTCCAGAAATACTTTTTCTTCGAATTGGGCCGACTCTTGAGCCGGCAGACATGGCACAGTTCGTCTTTTGGAGCGCCCCGCACCCTTCCGCATATTCTGCATATGACTGGATGATTCGGAACTCCCCTCATTTCTGATCTTCAGCGCTCCAAGTAGTGGCGTTGGCCAATCGTTAGAACTTCTACCGAACCCTCGTTGTGAGACACCGAACCCAGCGGCCGTGATCACGTTTGGCATGAGAAATCGGAACCAACGGTATGGCCCAGGGTGTCTTTTTGGCAGTCAGAGGAATGAACAAGTGAACCGCTAGTCGGCAGCCTTCAGCTTGTTGAGATAAGCGTTGTAGGCGGCTTTTAAGGACGCAGGGATCGGGAACATTCTGGTCAAAATGAATGAGTGGCTCTATGAATGCATCCATCGCTTCGTCGATCTCCTCAAACTGCTTTGGGTTCGTCCTGTTTAGCCCTTGTTCTCCGGTTTCCTCAATTCGTCCCGAGTCCGCCCTCTTCCCGCCCATTTTCTTCCTGCCTTGATCTTTCTCCACGTGGCCCCTTGAGCTGCTGCGATTCTTTTTCTGCCAGCCACTGAAATTTTCCGCCGTGAACCCCTTGCCTGTTCGGCCCGCTTCACTCCCGTGCCCGTCAGCAGTCTCAGCACATTGTTCAGCTCTGCAATCTCTTTAGCAGCACAATTCGCGGGAGAAAGGGATTGATCAAAGAACCGACGTTTAAGAAGATACCTGCAACCACTGACATGTGGATTAGGCTGCGCATTCTGCTCCTTCTCTCGGTGCTGGCGAATCGCGGCGCAGACCTGGCAACACTGAGAACGATCGGGCAAGGTCAAGAATTCGGACAACCAGTCAGCCACAGCGCCGAAGTGGAACCAACCCGTGAAGGGGCAATTTAGCCCAGGCAGTCGAATATGTCAAGCACATCACATGACATGTATTACATCTTTTGCTCCAATACGCGGAAATCCCGTGTTCTTGTTGCGCACGGTAACGTCTGCGGCGGGTCGCGACCCTGGGTGGCGCCTCTTAGTGGCGCCCGACGACAACGATCATAAAGGTCCCGGGCTTGGCCACCGGACGACCGGTTGCTCCCGGTTTCTGTTCCTCAAATTCAGCTGTGGGCAAATACACCCTATGCGTCTCGGGGTCAAGGTCCATTGTCTTGGCGCCGACCGGAGTAGTCACTGTTTGCACGATGTTGAACTTGCCAGACGCACTCTCGCCCGCAATGTTAAGCTTGCCGTCTCGGCAGCTCGCGAACGCCTGATGACCGTCGAACTTCGTAGCATCCACGCCTCCGCCGATCGGCAGATCCGCGAGCACCTTGCCGTCGTCCGTGCTCATCACAATCAGCTTCTGCGGATTTCGACATCCAATAAAAAGTCGCCGTTTCGCTTTGTCGATCGATAGTCCCACGGGTGAGCCCCCGGGAGCGACAGGCCAGTGAGCCAATACTTTTCTCGCTTTGATGTCAACGACTGCAACCTGGTTCTTGTCCTCCAAATTGATATAGACCTTACCAGCGTCATCGGAGGCGAGAAACTCGGGTTTGCCGCCCAAGTCGATGGGCGGATCGATGGATCCCGTCTTCGGATCGACGTCGGGCTTGAGCGTCATCAGGACTCCGTCGTCGCCGGAGACGACCAGCACAAGTCCGGTGGCTTTGTCGTAAATGATGCCATCCGAATCAGGCCGCGCTTTGAGCGTTCCCAGGACCGCATTGGTCTTGAGATCGAAAATCACGACCGCGCCCTCGCCGTCGCTGATGAATCCTCTTCCCGCCTCGGGAACGAGAGCAACACCATGGTTGTGCTTCTGGCCGGGAATGTCCGCGATCGTCTTCCCCGAATCGGCATCGATCACCATCGTGTGAGTGCTTCTGGGAACGTAGAGTCGGTGATTCTTGGCATCCAGGGTGACATAGTCCATTCCGCCGTCACCACCAATGTGAAATGTCTTCTCGATCGCCCAATTGCTCTGGGCGGCAACGCGGGCGCTAAGAGTGAACGAGACCACCGCGATCAGAAGGCCAACAGATATATTCCGAGAGTGCATTCGATCCTCCAGTAGACGTGCTGGGCAATTTAACCACAACGCTAAGAGTTGAACATGAAAACTACATGAAAGGAAGAAGAGTAGGCCGTCACAGTTGACGATAAATCTCGATAGCGCTCACATCCCTGGGAAATCGGGCTCGCCACTGGGTGTGCGGTCGGCAAACAGGAAACTATGGTTTTTTGGTCACAAAACTATTTCACGCTAATGTGAGTCTATGAATGCCGGGCGACCCACGCAGCGGGAGTAAGCTCTGGGAGGCGCTGGATTGGGAGATCGGCAAACCCAGGGAGGACCGCGGCCAAATAGTCGCGCACTGGGAGTTTCAACCTGCGGCAGCTTTCCACGACCGAGAGAATCGCCGCAACCTTCGGCCCCGCCTGTGGACTGCCGATGTGTATCCAGTTCTTTCGACCCAGTACCACGGGACGCATTGAATTCTCTGCAAGGTTGTTGCTCAGCTCCAGTTCCGGATATTCCAGGAATCGTGTAAGTTTCCTCCAAAGAGTGAGCGCGTAGTGGCAGGCTTTGCTGAGTGCACTGGAGGGCAATGCAATGGACTGTGCTACCTCGATCTTGCTCCGGATATGATCCAGGAGAGGCGTGGCTCTTTTCAGA
>OCZT010006139.1_pt1 | contig 11917 bp, 7 predicted proteins | sample 1539031 | NCBI WGS metagenome assembly OCZT01 (sample SAMEA3539308, study PRJEB22396) | soil metagenome | biome: tundra; feature: field; material: soil | place: USA | collected 2010-05 | depth 0.15 m
TGACGGATTTGACGTGTGGCTTCATTTCCATCCATCTTGGGCATTCTAATGTCCATTAAAACCAAATCAAGGTCGGGATTATTCCGACAAGCTTCAACGGCTTCAACTCCTGTTATTGCATGTAAAACTTCATAACTGATTTTTTGGACAGTTTTTATCAAGAGTGAATAAGATATTTCATCGTCTTCGACAACCAATACTTTAAGTTTTTTTATTTCAACTTCTTTATGCTCTGCTGAAACAGCATTTATTATTTTTATTTTTTCTTCCGATACTGAATTGTAAGGTATGGTAAAATAAAATGTTGAGCCTTTCCCTTCTTCACTTTCCACCCATATTTCACCACCAAGCATTTCTACATAAGTTTTTGCTATGGATAAACCCAAACCACTGCCTTCATAACCTCGGTTATGTGATTCACTACCTTGCCTGAATCGCTCAAAAATTATTTTATGCTGATTCTGTGGAATGCCCACCCCCGTATCTTTTACAAAGAATTCAAGGTAATCCCCCTTTTTCTCATAGCCGAATTCAATTGAACCTTCATAAGTAAACTTTATGGCATTTCTAACAAGGTTAGTCAGTATTGCATAAACTTTTTCATTGTCTGTTTTAATGATGACTTCTTTTGATGGCAAACTGTTTTTAACTAAAAACTGCAACCCTTTTATTTCAACTTCTGGTTTGAAGAACTTATAAGTGAATTCAATTTTCTCGTTAATATTCGTTTCCTTAATATAAACTTTCATAAGTCCCGATTCAATTTTCGAAATATCAACAATGCTATTGATGGTATTGAGCATACGTGCGCCACTAATCTGGATGGTTTGAATATAATCTTGTTGGTCATCACTTGATAAGTTCGGTTCTTTTAAGAGTTCGGTAAAGCCAAGAATGCCATTCATGGGAGTACGTATCTCATGACTCATATTGGTAAGAAAAGCAGATTTGAGGCGGTCGCTTTCTTCGGCTTGTTCTTTGGCTATGGTTAACTCTGTTGCCCGTTTTTCTTTCTCATCGTTTTGAAAGGCAAGTTCTTTATTAGCAATGATTAATTCATCTGCCCGTTTTCCCTTCTCCTTGTTTTGATAAGCAAGTTCTTTGTTTGCAAGGATTAACTCTTTTGCTTGTTTTTCTCTTTCTTTGTTTTGAAAGTCCAGAACATTGTTTAGAATGATTAATTCATCTGCCCGTTTTTCTTTCTCCTTGTTTTCAAAGGCAAGTTTTTTGTTAGCGATGACTAACTCATTTGCACGTTTTTCTTTCTCATCGTTTTGAAAGACAAGTTCTTTGTTAGCAATGATTATTTCTTGTTCCGCCTTCTTTCGCAGGGTAATATCTTCTACTATCCCATCATAATATATTATCTTTCCTTCCTTGTCAGTGATGGCCCGTGCACTTTCGCTGATAAACAATATTGTCCCGTCCATCCTTGTCCATGCCGATTCCAACCCTTTGACCTCACCCTCCCTTTTCATGATATCCATAAAATGAGTCCGTTCATAAGATGGTTCAAAACCGTCTTCCGCAAGGTTCCTGCCAGCGAGCTCTTTAAAAGATGAGTAGCCCAGTAACTTAATAAGAGTTGGATTAGCTAAAAGGATTTGACCGTCAGGAGTTGTTCTGTAAATCCCTACTGTGCTATTTTCATATATGCTACGGAACCGTTCTTCACTTTCCTTCAGCGCCTCTTCCGCCTGGTTGCGCTTTGTAATGTTGGTTGACATTATAAAAACACCTTCCGGCACCGGCTCAAAGCTTAGAAGGTAGCAATCCTTTGTACCGTCTTCAAAAATGAATTCATTTTCCATCTGCCGGGGAATACGTTCTTGCATACATTGACGTAAAACGGAAAACATTGGGGTTATCTCAATACCCTGATACATTTCCATCATTTTATGCCCAAGCAACTCTTCAGAAGTTTTATTGCCTTGTTTTGCAGCTGCATTATTTATAAATAAATAGCGGTACTCAAAATCAATTATCTGGCAACCTTCCAGTAGATTTTCGAGCGTGGTATGAAAGGATTCTTTTCTACCGTATTTTTTAAATTTATTATTGCTCATGATGCATTTTTTAATCTACTCATGGTTGCAATCCCTTTATCTACATGCAATTTAAGATAAATATTTGTTTCAATCAATTAAAATGTATGAAATTAAAGAAATAGATAGTCAAGTAAATAGGCTCATTTGCATCTTCCGGATTTCAAGCTGCAAATGTGCTTTTGATACTTTCTCGATATTATTGAGTTTGATCTTTGTAACCTCTTTCCGCTGTGGAACAGCCAGTTACCTTGACCATAGTTGGCCGGACAATATTGACCATCAAATGCCGGAGTACAGTATTTGTTGTTTAGCTGTGTATATAAATTGTAACCTTATCGGCGAAATGTGGTCAATAAGCCCGACTTTTGCAGTTATCAAGCTTCAAGATATTTATTCCCCATTCTGAGTCAGATTATTTGTCTGGATCACTCATAGCTCAAAGCTTCTATTGGATTAATATGTGAAGCTTTGAAGGCATGGATAAACACCGTGAGTAGCACTACTGTTGCTGCAGTTGCGAAAGAGATTGCAAATATCCACCAATTTATACTTGTTTTATACGCAAAATTGCTCAACCACTTTGACATAAAATGTATTGTTACAGGAATGGAAAGCAGGGCGGCAGCTATTACAAGAATTAAGTTATTTAACAAGAAGGAATAAACAATTGACTGTTCAGTGCTTCCATAGACTTTTTTTATTCCTATCTCCTTAGTTCTCGACCTAGCCATGAAAAGAGTGAGGCCAAATAATCCAAAAGCAGCTATAAGTAAGGTAAATAACGTAAATATGAAAACAATCATACTTAAATTTTTTTCTGAAGAATAAATATCTTTAATGAGATCTTCTATTGTTGTGTAGCGGAATGGCCTGTCAGGAGCTTCCTTTTTCCATTCTGCTTCAACCATTAGAAGTACGTTATTCAGAGTCCCGGGTTTATAATGTATAGCAACCTGCTGAATGTTTTTGTCATTAATCGATATCATGATAGGAGGGATTGATGAATGGATTGAGTGAAGGTTAAAATCTTTTACAAGACCAATGATTGTTTGACCTCCAACTATTTTTCCAACTGGATCGGTTATACCCAACTGTTTGACTGCTGTTTCATTCAGAATGACAGACTGAGTAAGATCGCTGCCAAATTCCTGTGAGAATTCTCGTCCCTTAATCACCGGAATACCCATCGTTTTTAGAAAGTTGTAATCAATGTACATTCTTTCTATTTGTACCTTAACATTTTTGTCCTGAAAATGTGGGATAACGTCAATTGTATAATTCTTCGCAGGTAGACTCCCTAATGTTCCGCCTGCATTAATTACATTAGGATTTGATTTGATGCCGTTTATATAAGTCGAATACCCCTTAAAATCTCTTCCTAATTCGATCAGAAGAACATCCTTGTTAAAATAACCCAGATCTTTATTAAGGGCGTATATATATTGCGAATGAAGAATGAGGGTGCTAGACACTAGTGAGCAGAAAATAACAAGTTGCAAAACAATAAGAAAAGAACGGAAAAACTGTTTCCTTTTCACTGAAGAATAACCGGTTTTTAGAATATATATGACCTTAAGCTTTGATAGATAGGCTGATGTATATAATCCTGAGACGACACCAATTATAATTATAAGAGCTAAGTAGGCAGTAATATAAACGAAGATATTTGAACTTATAATATTAAAATTTGTATCAAACAGTTTCCCGGCATATGGAAGAGCGACTCTCATTAAAATAAGAGCAATTGGGAATACTAATATTGTCAGTAATACCGACTCGCTCAACAACTGATTTTTTATATTTCTATTAATTGCCCCAAATGTTTTTCTTACGCCTATCTCCATCCCCCTTCTTGTAGATATCGCAGTTGAGAGGATGATATAGTTTAAGGCTGCAACAAGTAAAATAAGAAATGCTATAGCAGAAAAAAGCCTGACGTTATTTCTATTACCTGTGATTCCGGCAAAAATAACATCATTAGAACCCAGGTAAACATCTCCTAAATTTTGAAGAGAATATTTATAAGTTGGTTTCTCACCCAAATATTTAGCTTCAAGTACCCTTAATTGTTTTTCGAATGATTTGAGATTGTAGCCTTTTGAGAGAAGTACCCATGTATTCCAACTTGGGCTATTCCAGTCTGGCCCATTAGTAAGACCAAATGATTTATTGAGGTTCTCAAATGTCCATTTACTGTTTAAAAAACATTGAGCTCTTAAAGTTGAGTTTTCTGGGATATTTTTAAAAACCCCAGTGACTTTAAAGATCTGTTGGACGTTATTTAAAAGCCCTACGATCTCCTTTCCGACAGGATCCTGACCTGGAAAAAACTTATTTGATAGATCGCGTGAAAGAACAATCGAATTTTGATCCTCAAGCAGATTTTTATTGCTAGAGCCACTAATTAAGGGAAATGTGAAAATGTCAAAAATATCTGAATCTGTGGCAATTGCATCGTTAATAGGTATAACTTCTTCTTTAACCTTCAGACTGAATCCTCGAATATTTTTTACTCTGGTAGCTTTCTCAACCCAAGGAACCTGCTCTTTTAACGCTGTTGCCATAACATACGGAGTAATGGCAAAGGTTTTTTTGTAGTCGATGAAATAATTAAGTACGGTAAAAACCTTATGTCTGTTTTTGTGGCAGTGATTGTAGCTGAGTTCATTAATTACGTAAAGAAGCATTACAAATGATGCAGCCATTGCTATTGTAAGACCAAATAAATTTATTGTGGCAAATACTTTGTTATGACGTAAAAATCGTAGTGCGGATTTAAAGTAGTTATTTAACATTATGTTATTGAATTAACAAGATAGTATTGTCTAATTAAGCGGGCATCTTTTATTATTATTTTAAAGTAAACTTAAATGGGATTGCAAATTCCAAATCCTTCTCCTTCCACTCCGGTATTTCAATTTCCTTTAGTTTATTAGCGACTTGAAGACACTCAGTTTTTAGTGTTGGATGTTCATTACTAGTTGTTCCTTCGATCTTAGCTGCGCTTAATCCAATTGAAGGCTTATACCCAACGATTACCATTTCGTTCAAAAGAGGAACATTGATTCCTTTCATATCAGTAAAAGCTTTACATTCTTTAATAATTCCACCTTTATTCATTTTTACCACCACAAAAACCCTTCCGGTATCTGAAGAATTTTTTGCTTCCTGAGGGTAGCCTGTGTTAATAGCCACGAATTTTAAAATCTCAGTTTCTGAAGATTTAGAAAAGAGAGGTTCCTGATATCCATTATATGTTGGGCTAGACTCCGGTTTAAATGAAAACATTACAAAAAGGATTGCTGCTACCGGAAGAATAATAATACTCTTTAGAGCAGCATAATTGCGTGTTGGTCTTTTGTTGATCATGACAATTCGATTCTTAATTAAACTCGAAAAATTATGAGCTAATGGGACAGTCATTAGGCTATTTGGAATATTAAGAAGTTTGTACTGGTATTCTTTTATACTGCATGAACTTTTTAATGAGAAATTGTCCGCTAAGTATTCATGATTTAGTACCATTGCCCTTTTTATGAGCCACATAAATGGATTAAACCATAAAAAGACAATTAGTAATTCCGAAAAAAAAAGATCAAAAGTATGTCCCTGTCTAATATGTGCCTTTTCGTGAGTAAGGATCTCCAAATAGTCTCCATTTTCAAAGGTTTTTCTTGGAATAACTACATATGGGAAGAAAGAAAAAGGAGGATGATCCATATCCGATATAACAACCTTAGGAAACTTAGTATCTTGCAAAGTTCCTTTGCGAATTATCATAAATGTTCTTGCCAAGCTAGTTAATACTCGTAGTAAGAAAAGGCCTGTAATTGAAAAATAGAGCCATATAAATAAATTATTTAGATCGAATAAAGTAATTTTTTCAGACACGCTAGAGCTAATAATACTCCCTGATGAAATAATGCTATTCAATGAGTTTGCGTGTTCCATTGTCGAATCAACGGCAAAAATATTGAAAACCTTCAGTAGCGGAATTATAATAGAAAGTAGTAGTAGTCCTATCAGGAAAATCCTGTTTCTTAGATAAAATGTATCCTTACTAAAAAATAGATTATAACATAGGTAAAACATCATAGTTCCAAAGGATACCTTTAGCAAGTATAAAAGTAAATTATCCATCCTTCTCTCCTTTCTCAATTAATTCAATAAGTTTTTTTAAGTCATCAGCACTTAACTTTTTTTCATCCACAAAAAAGGAAACAACGTTTTTGTAAGATGAACCAAAGTAATCTTTTACGACATCTTTCATAAATATTTTCCTGTACTCTTCTTTCTTGACAAGAGGATAGTACTCATGGTTTTTACCATATGCTTTATGGTCAACATAACCCTTTTCTTCAAGTCCACGGATAACCGATGAGAAAGTAGTATATAGAGGTTTTGGATCCGGACAAATTTCAATCAGTTCTTTAATGAATCCCTTTTTTGCTTTCCAAAGGATTTTCATTGCCTCTTGTTCTTTTCTGGTAAGTTTTTTCATTATATAACTGTTTTTACAAAGATATAACGTGTAATTCAGAAATACAACTAATATTATATTTAATAAACTGAAATATACGTTTGAACGAAATATTGTTAAGAATTTAACTTCCTAAATACATCTGTTTGAGATACTATAGATTAAAAGAAGCCTCTGAGAATCATTTTTCATGGGCTTCTTTTAATATCGTTTACCCGTCAGTCAGGCTAAAGTTTTTTGGAATATGGCTATCTATCTTTTCGCTGCCGTACTTTTTTCGGATTTCATCTATATCCTTGGGTTTGGTGTTTAAGCATTTTTCTTCACTGGGGCGATAGTACCACATAACTTTTTTTGGGGCAAAGAATAACCCTGCTTTCTTTAGGGTTTCTCTATGCTTATAAGTGTTTCCGCTTACCCAAATCCAGCTGCCGATAAGCTCTATAAGAACCTGGTCCAGGATAATAAGCTTGCTGATTACTTCAGGGTAAATAATGAAATCTTTCTCCTGCTTCTCATTATCAAAGGAGAAGCTCTTATCTTTAAGGATCTGCTGGTACTCGGCGTTAATTTGCTGCATGGTCAGCGTGTCGCCTCCTATATCGGGGTGATGCAGCATAGCAAGCTTCTTGTAGAGTTGTTTAACGTCCTCTATCGAAGTACAATTAATAAAAAAGTTAGGTTTCATAGGAAAGTACAGTTTTTACGGTGTGGCTCACCTTTCTATGCCAGATAGCGGAATTGCTTCAAGCTTTGAACGGGAACCAGCCATAAGGGCTGAATGAGCGCAAAAGGAAACGCAATAAATAGCTGGTGCGGCTTTATGGCGTAGTCTTTTGCTTGGGTCGGTGTCCTTGAGGGATTGCCAGCGTTTCAGACCGGTGGCTAACTTTGTGATAATACTTGAGCTGGGTAAATAATCATTCCGCTTTTCATTTTTGTTTTTATACTTCTATGCAGTAAGGTATGAGCTGGTGAGAGCACAAGGGGAAAGTGTTATCCGTTTGGAGTGAAGTAAAATGAAGCGAGAAACCGGCTAACTCTTTCCTGGCAAAAGGGTAGGGGTGATTGGAAAAACTAGTGGCCTTGACCACCTTTGGACGGAGTTATATGCTTGTTGATTGGTTATGTATGCTAATTGTAACCTTGCCGGCCAAATGTGGTCTAAAAGCCCGACTTTTGCAGTTATATCAGATATTCATTATAAACACTATATTTTTCATAGGATAAAATTGCAATTAACTTTGACATTTTGTAAATTTGATATGAAGTGAAAATTTTATTCAAATATCCAATCTCTTATCCTTAAAATATGCCATTAAGTACAAACTCAATTATCCATTATACAGATTCTTATGAAAAACTTGAATCTATATTAAAAGAGGGATTTGCGATTAAATACTGTTCGGAAAAATTATTACTTAATCCAAGAGTCACTTCTTTTGCGGCGCATCCAATGGTCTCATTTTGTGATGTTCCATTATCGCAAGCCTATAACCATTTTGACGCATATGGCAATTATGGTATTGGTTTATCGAAAACTTGGGCCAATAAGATGAAAATTAATCCTGTTATATATATTGACAAGAATTCTTTATTTGGAGAAGTAATAGGAGAATTTATCATTGAGAGGAGAAAAACAAAATCTAATTTAACGGTAAAGCAAAAACAAAATATTTTAAGAATAAAATGTTACGCAAAAAATTACTCGGGCTATCTCAAACGCAAAGGAATAGATGATAAGAATTACAGGTTTTATGATGAAAGGGAGTGGCGTTTAGTACCTAAAGAAAAGGATTTAAATGGAGCGTCATTTTCAGTTAGTTTAAAGAATTATGAAGAAGATAAGATAAAGTACAACTCCAAAATTTCATCCTGCAGATTTTCTTTTAATTCCAATGTTATTTCTTACATCATAGTTGATAAAACGAACGAGATTCCTAAGATAATAAACATGTTGAGGATTGTATACGCCTCTAAGTGTACAGCTCAGTCCCTAGATATATTATTCAGTAAAATTTGTTCAACCGAACAAATAATTAGCGACTATTAATCAAAGTTTAATATCTGACAGTCAAGTGTTTGATAGATTAGTGAAAATTAAATTTATTATGAATAGGAAGCTTTATAAGTGTATAAAATAAATCTTAGAAACTGACCAACGTTCATTGTAAGATTGGTACCTGAATTAATCTGAATGTTCTATCTTAGCTGAAAATTGAAATAATGCTTAATTTATTAGATATATCGAATTGGAAAAAAGAGTTAGGATTACTGCCCATTAACTTGTATCACAATACAGTTGATAATAATAAATTCATTTTGCAAAATGGGGGAACAAGTGATTTCTGTATTGATTTGACCCATAGTAATGATGAGGAGTTTTATTCCTCTTTAGCGTGGTCGAGTAATACAAAAAATTTTATTTCTATTCAAGCAGAAAATATTAATATTTTTAATTGGGAAAAACCTAAATCGGAAAAGGTTTCATTAAAAATTGTAGAAGAAAATTTTACGAAATTTTATAATTATCTAATATCAAATTCATTAAGAAGCGATTTAGATATTGTTCCATTTGTTCTTAATATTTATAGAAAACTTCGAAATCTAATTAATGAAAAAAATAACGGTAGTGATTCTTTAAATTTGTTATTTCTATTATTTGCAGCATATGAAGACCAAAAAGCACTAAATGAAATAGATCTTGAGAAATGGGGTGTTAAGCAACTCGATTTTGAAATTAATGGTTTCGAAAGATACGTGGATGAGTTTTCTTCAGGTTTATTTGGTTTGGTTAGACCTAGGGTAGAGCTAATATTAAGGCATGCTTCTGGTGCATTATTTCAAGAAGCTCATCTCGAAGCACTGTTTTTTAACAAAAATCTAGAACTATTTACAGGAACACTTTCAGGTGAATATTCGGCAAAAAAAATACTCTATTCAAGTATTCATTATACTCCATCATATCTGGCTCGTACTATTGTCGAACAAGCATTAAGACAAATTGATTTAAGAGGAAAAAGAGCTATTCGAATATTGGATCCGGCATGCGGAACCTCAGAGTTTTTAATGGAATCATTAAAGCAGTTAAAGTCATCAGGATATATCGGGAAGGTTGAGATATTGGGACTTGACTCCTCAAAATCTGCAATAAATGCATCTAATTTCTTATTAACATACGAGAAAAGGGAGTGGGGAGATAACCTTGAGTTTAAGATCCTTCACGTAGAGGATTCACTAAGGATAGATTGGGGTTCAGATAATGATTTAATTCTTATGAATCCGCCTTTTGTCTCATGGGAGCAAATGACTAAAGAATTTCGAGAATCCGTAAGAGAATCATTAGGTTTGACATTTGAGAAAAGACCAAATCAAGCAAGTGCATTCTTTCTTAAAGCAATTCGTTCACTTAATTCTAATGGTATTATTGGATGCGTATTACCTTCTTCTATTTTTACTCTTGACTCATATATTAAGTTCAGAATTGTTTTACAAGAAGCAATTTCAACAAAACTTATTGGGAAATTGGGTAATTTTATTTTTGAAAATGCCCTTACTGATGTAACTTTTTTTATTGGTTCAAAACCATCCAGTATAATTCAATCCCCTTTAGTTCTTTGGACGAGCAATGAAAAAGGAGTCGCCTCAAGTGCAATAAAAGATTTAAGAAAATTTTGTTATTCAAATGTTCCTGTAATTAATGAACGAGATTATAGTATTTATAATCCAATTCAATTTCCAACAAATATTGATAGTTGGAAAACATTGTCCTATCAAGAGAACAATCTTTTTAAAAAAATAGAATCATTAGTAAATAGCGGGGAGCTTACAACCGTTCAGGACGTTTTTATTGTAAAACAAGGAATCAGAACAGGGAATAATCAGGTTTTTAAGATTTCTGAATCTTTTTACCAAACATCAATTCCTGATAGTGAAAAAAAGTATTTTAGACCTGCAATAGATAATGATTCTATTAGTAACGGGGTATTGCAAATAAAAAATTATGTCTGGTATCCATATGATGAACATGGTTTATTAATATCTAGCGAAGAAGAATTAATTAACAAAAGCACTATATATTATTATAAAATTCTTTTACCTAATAAAAATCTGTTGATTGGTAGAGCAAGGAAAGGGCTAAGCAATTGGTGGATACTTAGTGAGCATAGGGCATGGTTAATTAAAAAATCATCTAAACTAGTTTCTACTGAATTTGGGAAATTAGGTTCTTTTGCATACGATAAAAATGGAAGTTTTGTTGTAGAAAGAGGTAATGGTTGGATCCCTAAAAAGAGTTTTAAAGAGAATGATTATTACTTTTATTTAGCTGTTTTTTCCAGCCCCTTATTTGAAAACCTACTGTCAATATATTCTAAACAGTTAGCTGGAGGTAAATGGTGGGATTTGGGAAGCAAGTATACAAGAAATATTCCTATCCCAAAATTAACCGATACTATTAAAGAATCTTCTATATATGACAAGCTTGTTACTATTGGGAAAGAAATAACATTAGGTGAATTAAGTGATTTTAAATGCATAGATAATTACCTAAAAGACACATTCTATCATATGAATAGATTATAATATGAATCATGTTATAAAAGAAATTGAAAGTACAAGTAAGAATATTTTTTCTAAGTCTACTTTTATATTAGAGGAAACGGGGTATGGTATCTATGCTATAAGTGGTGATTATTTGACTGATGCGGTTAGTAACTGGAAAAACCAACAAAGCCCAATTAAGGTATTAAAATGGTTTGATGACTTTTGGTTATATCTAGAAATCAAGTTCATAAAAGTAACAAATGAATATAAAGATTGGAAAAAAGACAAGCGGGATGAATATGAATTTTTATTGACTAAACAATGTATAAAATTCGAAGATGATTTTTATCAAACATTTGTTACCCTATCTGTCTTTCAAGGTGATGATGAAGATAAAGTAAAAGCACAGCTTTTTAGAGCTGAATGGGATAGTTTTGCTGATAATGTACTTCACCCTCAACCTCATTGGCATATCCTTCTATCAAAATATGATCAAAAAACGACAGAAGATTTTGAAACCTATATGGAGATGAATAAGGAACAGGGGTTTGAAGAATTAATGAAATCTGATGGTAAAAAACTAATTGATATAAAAAGGTTCCATTTTGCAATGTGTGGCCATTGGACATTGAATAATGGGAAAACTTATATTCATTCGATAGAAAGTTGTGTTACATTAAATAATTGGATTACCGGGGTGTTGACTCATATCAAAGAGCAACTTGAATATTTAAAATGCCAACAAAACTCCAATATACAATAAAAGCAAAACCAGTAAGTATCCAGGGTACAAACAAATACCCAAAAGGGTATTTCTTTTTAGAGGATCCCTTCATCGGCCAGG
>OCZT010006140.1_pt1 | contig 11917 bp, 6 predicted proteins | sample 1539031 | NCBI WGS metagenome assembly OCZT01 (sample SAMEA3539308, study PRJEB22396) | soil metagenome | biome: tundra; feature: field; material: soil | place: USA | collected 2010-05 | depth 0.15 m
GGAGTTCAGCCGTGTGCTCGCTCGATGAAGGCAGCGCATGGCGGCGAGGCGGTCTGGAGCAGGTGGGAACCGGAGATCGCGTCGCGCCGGCCCGCGGCGTTGAAGGAGTGGCGGGCACGGTTGGCGGAAGAGATCGAAGCGCTGGAGTTCGCGCAGTATATGTTTTTCCGGCAGTGGCGTAGCCTGCACAATTACGCCCGCGAGCGGGGCATCCGCATGATGGGCGACCTACCGATCTACGTAGCGCACGACAGTGCCGACGTGTGGGCGAATCCGGATCTGTTCCAGTTAGATGCGGCGGGCGATCCGGGGGTGATGTCGGGCGTGCCGCCGGATTATTTCAGCGCCACGGGCCAGTTGTGGGGCAATCCCATTTACCGCTGGGACCGCATGGCGCAGACTGGTTTCCGCTGGTGGATCGACCGGCTGTTCGCGGCGCTGGCGCAGGTGGATATCGTGCGGGTGGACCATTTCCGCGGCCTGGAAGCCTACTGGGAAGTGCCGGCGGGCGAGACTACGGCGCGGAACGGACGGTGGGTGAAGGGTCCCGGCGCGGCGCTGTTCGAAGCCTTGGAAGGCGCGCTCGGCAAGTTGCCGATTGTGGCGGAAAACCTGGGCGTGATCACGCCGGAAGTGGAAGCTATGCGCACCGAGTTCGGCTTCCCCGGCATGGCCATCCTGCAGTTCGCATTCGGGAAGGACCCGCAGGCGCCCGATTTCAAACCGCACAACTATCCGCGCGACAGCGTGGCATATACGGGCACACACGATAACGATACGACTGTGGGGTGGTGGTCGAGCACCGGCGGCGACAGCACGCGCACGGCGGAAGACATCCGCGAAGAGCGCGACTTCACGCGGAAGTATCTGGCCACCGACGGGCGCGAGATTCACTGGGTCTTCATCCGGACGCTGATGGCGTCGGTGGCCCACACTGTGCTATTCCCATTACAGGACGTGCTGGGCCTGGGCAGCGAGGCCCGCATGAACACGCCCGCCGTGCCCAGCGGCAACTGGCGCTGGCGCTATCGTGCGGAGATGTTGACTCCGGCGATCGCTCAGCGGCTGAAAGAGATGGTGTCCATGTATGAGCGATAAGCAGCGGCTGAATTTCTGGCAGATCTGGAACATGAGCTTCGGCTTCCTGGGCATCCAGTTCGGCTGGGGCTTGCAGATGGCCAACATGAGCGCCATCTACGAATATCTGGGTGCGCGCGCCGACCAGATACCGATTCTATGGCTGGCCGCGCCGCTGACCGGATTGCTCGTGCAGCCGATTATCGGGCACGCGAGCGACCGCACGTGGAACCGGCTGGGGCGGCGGCGTCCGTACTTCTTGACCGGCGCGATCCTGAGCTCGGTGGCGTTGATCGTGATGCCGCGCGTTTCGGCGCTGTGGATGGCGGCGGGTCTGCTGTGGATTCTGGATGCGTCGATCAACATCAGCATGGAGCCGTTCCGCGCGTTCGTGGCGGATATGCTGCCGGAAGAGCAGCGCACGCGCGGTTTCGCCATGCAGAGCCTGTTCATCGGGCTGGGGGCGGTGGTGGCGTCGGTGCTGCCTGGATTCCTGTTGCGGCTGTTGGGCAACACGACAGGGGGCGGGCGCATCCCGCTGCCGGTGCGGATATCCTTCTATATAGGGGCGGCGGCATTCTTCGGCGCGGTGATCTATACGATAGCCACCACGCGCGAGTATCCGCCGGACGATCTGGAAGCGTTCCGCAAGATGAAGGCGGAGAAGCGAGGGTTGGCGGAGAACGCCCGCGAGATTTTCGAATCGATCGCCGCCATGCCGCAGACCATGAAGCAACTGGCATGGGTGCAGTTCTTCACATGGCTGGGGCTGTTCTGCATGTTTCTATATTTCTCGGTGGCTGTGGCGCACAACGTGTTCGGCGCTTCCGATCCGCATAGCGCGCTCTACACCGAGGGCGTGGCGTGGGGCGGCTACTGCTTCGCGATGTACTCGGCAGTGTGTTTCGTCTGGTCGTTCGCGCTGCCGCCGTTGGCGAACGCGCTGGGCCGCAAGGCGACGCACAGCCTGTGCCTTCTGTGCGGCGCGGCCGGGCTGATGTCGGTGGCGGTGATCCACAACAAGTGGCTGCTGCTGTTCTCGATGGTGGGCGTGGGGATCGCGTGGGCCAGCATTCTGTCGATGCCCTACGTGATTCTGGCCGGGTCGCTGCCGGCGGAAAAGACCGGCATTTATATGGGAATTTTCAACTTTTTCATCGTGACGCCGGAGATTGTGGCTTCGTTCGGTTTCGGCTGGGTCATGGCGCACCTGCTGGGGAATAACGAGCTGCTGGCCGTGGTGGCAGGCGGCGTGTTCTTCGTGGTGGCGGCGGCGTTCATGCAGCGGGTGCGGGATGTGGGGGTGGAGCGCGTGGCGGGGGTGCCGGAGCCTACGGCGGTTGTTCAAGATCGACCCGGTCTTTGAGCCGGCCGCTAGCCCGTTTGTTCCGTTTGAGGCGGAAAGCCCAACTTGGCCTGATCCCCCTTTACGAGCCAAAAACTAATTGGCCGGGAACCTTACGATAGGGGGACCCTTCCTGAAACACGCCTCCGCGCGGTTCTTTCAAAGCACCTTCGCGGGATAGGACCCATTCGGATTTCATGGTGATGCCGAGTGCTGAGCGATACTGCGCAACACTCACCGTACACGCACGTTGCAAGCTGCCTGCAAGCCGTTAAAACAGGCGTCACTGAATTGTCACATTGACTGTGTTGGCGGCCTGCCCGTCCGCGGTAATCACGATGTTCACGCTTCCTGTACCCGCCAACGCCTGCGGCAGCGGGCCTATGTTCACCTGATCCTCTCCGACGAACTGCGACGTCGCGGCCGCCCCCAGTACCGGCACGCTCAAGCCGCCTACCGTCGCGGTGAAGTTCTTGGCGTTGCGGAAGCCCGTGCCGTAAATCTCGAGATAAACCTCTTCCGTGGACGGTCCGAGACTAACCGGCAATGCAATCACGTTCCCGGATGCCAACTGGTAAACCGGCTGCAGCGCTTGCTGCGCTCCGGAAACCACAGGCAGAACCCAGGCCGCCACCAGCCCCGAGCCGTTTAACGCGAAGATCCCCGGCGAAACGCTGCCGATTGTGATCGTTGTGGACTGAACAGTCCCATTCTGATTCTGGATTGTCACCGTCGCAGTCCCCGCGGCCGTGCCTGCCGGAATCTCGAAATTGATCTGCCCCGGCGCGACGAAGTACAGGGGAGCCGGACGCGTTACGCCGGCTGAGTCTGTGACCGTCAATGAGTTGCCATCAAGCGATGTCGGCAGCGGCAAAGTCAGCGCCGCGGCTGTTCCGGTGGCCAAATCCGTGCCATATACGGACATGATGGACTCCGCCGCGAAGGCTTCGACTTGTCCAGCCGGGGCTAGTGTGACCACCGGGCCGGCTGGCGAGATCTTGGCGATCATGCCGTCGCCGAAGGCGCCTGAACCTCCGTGGTACGAAGGCTGAACCACGCCGGGCGTCGTCGGGAGTGTAGCGCCAATCATGTTGCCCGCCACATAAATGTTCCCCGCCGCGTCCACCGCCAGGCCCGATAGAGATGAATTGCCGTTAACGCCAACGCCAGTAGCTCCCACCAGCGAAGAAAACAACAAAGTGCTCCCCGTCGGGTCGAGTTCCGCGACGAACCCCCCGGTGACCAGACCGGGTTGCAGTGCATTGACTCCCTGGAAAAACTCGTTGTTGTGACCCACCACGTATACATTCCCTTGAGCATCGAGTTGAATGGCTCCGAAGTAGTCGGCGACTTCCACAAACGTGGACCAGACCAGGCCTGTTCCGTTGGGATTCAGCTTGGTCACGAATGCACAACTATTTCCATTGCAAGTGCTCCGATAGGCGCCCGGCGTTAAGGGGAACGTTGTTGAGTCCGCGTTTGTGTAGCCGCCGATATAAGCGTTGCCCTGGCTGTCTGCAACCACGCCGCCCGGGAGGTCGCCAAAGCTGACTCCTGTCGATTCCAAATACGTAAGGTAGATGAGACTGGCTCCGCTTGCGCTTACCGGTCCGAACTTGGCGGCAAAGCCTACAAGTGGTGAGGCATTGTTCGTCCCGAGTTTCGGCTGGAACGCGCCCGGAGTTGTAGGAAGGCTTGGCGAGCTCGTCACCCCAACCACATAGAAATTCCCGCTCGGGTCCACCGCCACACCAAAGGCCTCCGAAGTGCTCCCCACCGCGCCATTTGGATCGCCGAGGAGCGTCGAGTACAAAAGTGTCGACAAGTTCGGGTCGAAAACGGATACAAAGGCGTTGCCATTCTGCGAAACGGTGCCCGCGGGAATGACGGCCCCCGGTGTAGTTGGGAAGCAAGCGTAAGAGGCCTCGTCGGGTGGGCTGCAAGTATACTCGGTGAAGCCGACAACGTAGGCTCGGCCCTGGGGGTCCGTAGCGATGCCGAATCCATTGGTTGGGTAGTTTCCACCCAGAAAGGTCGAGTTCGTGAGTTGACCAGAGGCGCTGAACTTGGCCACGAACGCGTTGTATTGGGCGGCACTGACTTCCTGAACGCCCACCTCGTTCGGCGACAAGATCTTCTGGAAAGCGCCTGCCGTGATCGGAAAATCGGGGGAATTGGTGGTGCCCACGACGTATAGCGCATTGTCGTGGCTATCCCATACGACCGAGTCCCCCTCGGTGTAAACGGATCCTCCCAGATAAGTGGAGTAAAGAAGCGCCGTGCCGGATGGGTTCAGCGCACTAACAAAGGCCGTCCATATATTGGTTTTGCTGGCGCCTTGATATGCATTGGCGACGGGAAAATCCACCGATTCGGTCATTCCAGTGACATAGACATCACCGGCAGAGTCAATCGCCAGGGCCTGCGACGACGGGTTGCCGGTGGTCCCGCCCACGACCTGGCTACCCCCGATTTGGTCCGCCCCGGAACCGCCCAAATACGTCAGATACGTAAATACCGGATCGATCACCAGCGTCTGGCTGTGGTCGTACTTGCCCAGCCGGAAGCGGACTTTGCCGCCTGCGATGGCGTACCTGGCATCGACAATTCTTTTGCCGCCGTCAATAATTTGATAGACGATCGGCTTCTTCAGAGCCAGATCGCCGTCAGCCAGTTTTAGTAAAACATTGCCCTCGATGTCCAGGCTCGGGGTCACGCCGGTGAGCCCAAGCGAAATTTGCTTGGGGTCCGCACCCGGGGCGACCACGAAATCGTACTCCAATTGCCGTTGGTTGCCGTAGAAAACGGCGTCAACGCCTGGATAGATACCCCGGTACTTCACTTTGCCATAAGCACCGATGCCGCTGCGCCACTTCTTCGGATCGTTACCGATGAAATAGTTGGCCACGCCCGGAAGTTTATCCGCGCCGGAAACTTGCGCGTTGCGTTCGGCGCCAAGCAGTTCCATGCGGAAAACCGACGGCGGAGCTTTGACACCAGCTAGCGTCCGCAGCGAGAAGACAACTTCGTTCGATGTAAGAAACAACGAATAGCCGTCGCCGCGGGATAGAAACTTTACTTGGCTGTCAGTTTGGCCCTGATTGGCCTCGAAGCTCAAGGGCACGGCCAGGAGGGCCGCCTTAGCCGGTTTCGCGATGGTCGGGTTTTCCGGTGAATCCCCGAATATGTGCCCGGCCGCTAAGGTCCAAAGAACGATGGACATCAGGATGATTCCGGCCGTGCGCGCCGTGGAGCCGGCGTGGGCCGCCAAAGTTCGTTCGCTCACCACTTGCTTTTCCTCCGTCAGCCCCGCGAGGAATGCACTGGTGCGCCATTCCGAGGATAGGACCAACTATTAAGACGCAGCCTTCGCGCGTTTCGTTTCGGATCCGGGCCGGTATTATTTGAGATCGTCCAGGTGGATGAAGTTTACGGCGACGCCATCCAGCTCGGCTTCCAAGCGCCGGGAGTAACAGTCCGCGAACTCGACGCCGGAAATGGTTGTCAGGATCTCCAGGCGCAAGGGTGGAACGCCCATCCTGATGATCTGCCGCGTCTGCTGGAACCAGGCGGCATCGGCTTGGGCGAAACCAAAGGTCCGCAGGAGCCCGAATCCGAGGATCAGTATTATTCTGAACGTAAGAAACTTGTATATTACGAGAACGACGAGCCTTTGATTAAAGAGATCAGCGCGGAATTTGAAAGGGAATTCGGTCCGGCGCTCAACGAACTCCAGGACATTAAGGGACGTGGTTCGCTACTGCTACACCCTTAGGGATCGACTTCAATATATGACCAATGCGTTGTCGTGCGATTCGTAGAGGCCCCTGGAAGTGGGCTGATTCGTGCGGGCGTTTCAGTTCAGCGGAAGTCTCCCAGCCCGGGAGTGGGGCAGCCTACGGCAGCTTTTCCAGATCGACCCGATCCTTGAGCCGGCCGCTGGCCTGCTTGTTCCGCCTGAGATCGTCCAGTTGGATGAAGTTTACGGTGACTCCGTCCAAATCGGCCTCCACGCGGCGGGCGTAACAATCCGTGAAGTCCACTCCGGAAATGGTGGTCAAGATTTCCAGCCGCACTGGCGGAACACCCATCCTAACGATCTGCCGCGTCTGCTGAAACAGGGCGGCATAGGCTTGGGAGAAACCGAAGCTTCGCAGGACTCCGGTTATGCGCTGAGCATTATCGGGGCTGATCGCGATCCAAATGTCGAGGTCGGCAGTGGCACGCGGGAAACCGTAGTAGTTGACAGCGTAGCCCCCGATGACGAGGTACTCGACATTACTCGAGTTCAACAACTTCAAGAACTCTCTGAAGTCGGGTGGTAGCTGGATCGTAGCCATAAATGATCTGCCGGAGCAATTCGAGCGCTTCCATGCGCTCCTGAGGCGATCTGGTCTGCCAGTAAGCTTTGTCTGGATCCTCATCGTCCAGCGAGCCGACTTCAAATACCGAGCGGTCCAACCTGGCTTGGTCGACTAGGTTCATACAGTTATTGTAGACGTCTATTGTTCGGCTCACGGCGACCCGATCGCGGGTCAAGCGGATTACGCCATTTCAAGAGTCGGAAGCGCGCGAAGTCGTGGTCTGATGAGCAGAGTTCCGCTCCGTGCTCGAGGGCGAGTGCGGCGAGATGCGCATCGGTTGTCAGGTTGCCGCCGGTGCCCAAAGGAAGCAGGAGGTCGCGCAGCATCCGAGCGTGGCGGGGGCCTGGATGGACTACGGTCACTGAGGGCTGTTCCAGCCAGGAATCCACTATATCGAATGCAGCTTCGATTGACAGCGGCTTTGGGAACACATTCGGTCTTGTCGTCAGACGAAGGAAAGCGAGGAGGACAATCCACGAAAGGCCAATTGTCTGCGGACTGGAAAGCGTGGCCTCCCACCACGATTTCGCTACGGCGTGCCGCGGCGCGTCTTTATCGACGGCGTACAGGAGCAGGTTGGCGTCGACAAGTATCATTTGCGCAACGCCAGCTTCCGAGTGATTTCCTCATCTTCAATGGCGTCCGCCATGGCCAGGGCCTTGTCCCAGCGGAAATCCGGCGCCGGTCCAAGGTGATAGGACTTCTGGACAAAACGCGTGGTGCGTGGCTGTCTTTCGCGGGTCAAGCCCGCCCGAATCGCTTCGTTCAGAGCCTGCTTGAAGGAAACCCCGCGTTCGCGGATCGAATTCCGGAGCATTTTCTCGACGTCCGGATCGAGCGTGACGGTGGTCCTCATGGAGCCATCATAGCATCAAATCGAGTGCTGTCATGATGCGTCCCCTATGCAGAGCGGGTCATGGTATCACCCCGCCAGAACTTCCACGCAATCCGGGCCGCAGATCTTCTCCAACGCCGCTTTGAATTCGCGGTCGGGGCGCACCTTGGCGGGCACGTCGATGATCACCGAAAAATCGCGCGGCATCTCCAGCCGCAGCCGCACTTGCGACTCGCCGGGTTTGGCGCGGAACAGCTCGCGCAAGGCAGCCGGCTTGTCCGCCACGCCATTGCGGCCCAGCCACACGCGGATGGATATCAGCGCCGGCAGGTTCACGCGCGCCGTTTCCAGCGGCTGGATGTCCTGCACGGAAATCTTGGGCGGGGCGTTTTCTTCGGGCAGCACCAAGCCGCGCACCAGCACGGCCTTGTCTTCCACGATCTGATTCGCCAACCGCTCGAAGCTGGCGGCGAACACCATGCCGTCGACCGAACCGGTGCGGTCTTCGATCTGCATCGCGGCCCAGGGCTTCTGCTCGCGGTTGCGCTTGCGCTGGATGCCCGTGAGCACGCCGCACAAGGCCACCTCCGTCCCTCTTTCGAGTCCCTCCAGATTGCCGGTATCGTGCGTGGCCAGCTCGCGGATCTTGTCTCCGTAATCGTCGAGCGGGTGCCCGGTCACGTAGAAGCCGAGCATCTCCTTTTCGCCTTGCAGCTTTTCGCGGCCCGTCCAATCGGGCACTTGCGGCAGTGGCCGCTCGACGGGCCCCTCCTCCGGGGTCATATCGCCGAACAGCCCGCCCTGGCCGCTCACGCGGTCGCGCCAGACGCGCTGCCCGGCTTCCATGGCGCTTTCGGTGGCGGCGAACAACTGCGCGCGCGTGCCCTCCAGCGAATCCATGGCGCCGGCGCGGATGAGGCTCTCGATCATGCGCCGGTTGATGGAACTCAAGTCCACGTGCTCGCAGAACTCGTAGATGGAAAGGAAGCGGCCCAGCTTTTCCCGCGCGGCGCGAATGGCTTCGACGGCGTTGGGTCCCAGATTCTTGACGGCGCCCAGCCCGAAGCGGATGCCTTTGCCGTTGGGCGCAGTGTCGTCGGGCGTGAAGCTCCAATCGCTGGCGTTGACATCCGGCTGGAGCACCGTGATGCCCATCTCGCGGCACTCGTTGATATACTTCACCACCTTGGCCGTGTTGCCGGTTTCCGAGGTGAGCAGCGCGGCCATGAAGTCCACCGGATAATGCGCTTTCAGATAGGCCGTGACAAAGGCCAGATAGGCGTATGCCGCGGAATGCGACTTATTGAATCCGTAACCCGCGAACTGTTCCATCAGGTCGAAGATCTTTTCAATCTTCCTCTGCGGGAAGCCGCGTTCCAGCGCGCCCTTGATGAAGCGCTGGCGCTGCGCGGCCATTTCTTCGGCTTTCTTCTTACCCATTGCCCGCCGCAGAATGTCGGCCTCGCCCAGTGAATAGCCCGCCAGGACGTTGGAGATCTGCATCACCTGTTCCTGGTAGACGATCACGCCGTAAGTCTCTTCGAGCAGCGCCTTCAGCTCGGGCAGGTCGTAGGCGACAGCCTTGCGGCCATGCTTGCGATCGATGAAGTCGTCTACCATGCCGCCCTGAAGGGGGCCGGGGCGATAGAGCGCGTTGAGCGCGGTGAGATCCTCGATACGCGTCGGATGGTAGCGGCGCAGAATGTCGCGCATGCCGGACGATTCAAACTGGAAGATGCCGCTGGTGAGGGCCTTCGAAAAGATTTCGTAGGTGGCCGGGTCGTCGAGCGGCAACTCCTCGGGCACCAGGCGGACGCCGTGCCGCTTCTCGATCAGCTTCAGCGCGTCGTCGATGAGCGTGAGCGTGGTCAGGCCCAGGAAATCCATCTTCAGAAGCTGCAGCTTCTCGAGGCCGTTCATGTCGAACTGCGTGACAATTTCTTCCCGATTGGTGCGGTAGAGCGGAACGAGTTCCTTCAGCGGTTGCGGCGAGATGACCACGCCGGCGGCGTGCACGGAACAGTTGCGCGCCATGCCTTCCAACCGAAGCGCGACTTGCAGGATCTCGGCCACGCGCGGATCTTTGCGCTCCAGCTCGCCGAAGCCCGGCTCGGCTTTCATGGCGTCGTCGAGCGTGATGTTCAGGACGTTGGGCACCAGCTTGGTGAGGCGCTCCACGTCCGCGAAGCTCATGTCCAGCACGCGGCCCACATCTTTGATGGCGGCGCGCGCGGCCATGGTGTTGAAGGTGATGATTTGCGCCACCTGCTCGCGGCCGTATTTCTCAGTGACGTATTGGATGACTTCGCCGCGCCGGTTCATGCAGAAATCGATATCGATATCGGGCAGGCTGATGCGCTCGGGATTCAGGAAGCGCTCGAACAGCAGGCCGTATTGCAGCGGATCGATATCGGTGATGCCCATGGCGTAGCCCACCAGGCTGCCTGCCGCAGAGCCGCGGCCCGGGCCGACCGGAATGGATTTCGATCGCGCAAAGCGGATGAAATCCCAGACGATCAGGAAGTAGCCCGAGAACTGCATCTTCTGGATCATCTTGATTTCGCGGTCGAGACGCTCGGCGTATTCCGGCAGGTCGTGCTTCAGGCGGCCGGCGGCGCGCAGAGCCTCCAGCCGTAGCCGGCGCCTTTCGAAACCCTGGCGCGCGACGAATTCGAAATAAGTATCGGTGGAGTGCTCGGCTGGAACTTCGAATTTCGGGAAAGGCTCCTTGATTTTCTCCAGGTCGACGTGGCAGCGCTGGGCGATTTCCCAAGTGCGGTCGAGCGACTCTTCCAGCTCGCCGAAGAGCTGCATCATCTCGGCGCGCGATTTCAGATAGAAATCCGGCGTGTTCCATTTCATGCGCGATGGGTCGCTCATGGTTTTGCCGGTCTGGATGCAGAGCAGGATTTCGTGCGCGCGGGCGTCGTCGCGGCGCAGATAGTGCGCGTCGTTGGTGGCCACCAGCGGCAGGCCGGTTTCCGCCGACAGCCGGTTGACCGCCGGTATCAGGCGCTTGTCCTGTTCGAGGTGGTGGTCCTGGATTTCGAGGAAGAAATTGCCTTTGCCGAAGATGTCCGCATAGGTGTGTGCGGTGCGGCGGGCTTCGTCGTAGCGGTCGGCCAGCAGGATTTCGGGAATGTCGCCGCGCAGGCAGGCGGACATGCCGATCAGCCCTTTGGAGTGCCGCGCGAGCAGGTCCTTGTCGATGCGGGGCTTGTAATAGAAGCCTTCCAGGAAGCCCGTGGAAACCAGGTTGATGAGGTTGCGATAGCCTTCCTGGGTCTCGCAGAGCAGGATCAGGTGATTGTAGCGGTCGGTGTCGCTGCGGGTTTTGTGGCCCTGTTGCGAAACGTAGACCTCGCAGCCGATGACCGGGTGCACGCCTTTGCTCTTGGCGGTGTTGTAGAACTTGACGGCGCCGAACAGGTTGCCGTGGTCGGTCATGGCGACGGCGGGCATCTTCTGCTCGACGACGGTGTCCATGAGCTGGCCGATTTCACAGGCTCCATCGAGGAGGGAGTAATCGGTGTGGCAGTGCAGATGGACGAACGGGTTTTCCGGCATGGCCTTCCTTTGATCAATCGGCAATCGGGTCTCTGGGGAGGTGATTCTATTTTAGCGCGGACGTGCGGGGCGAAGGTGGCAATGTTGAGGCGCCGCGCGATGTCCGGTGCCGTTTGGCGGGTCGTTGCCCGGGATGTTCTTTCGCCACCCGCTTCGGACGCCTTGGCGACGAATGCGCTGACGAGCTTTCGGCGTGCGAACTACCGAAACGCCGCATCTAGACCGCACGCTCTATTGCTGGTAATACCGGCTGTTCCCATCGGAAATCACCGGTCTGCGTGTTTAGGACGTACGGCTCCAGTGGAAACGTTCCGCCGCACCTTGTGAGCCCCGCCCGTCCGGAATGCGCCGTTCAAAAAGCTTGACTGGCGTGTCGAACAGAGGTCTAATTGAGGACACTGCTGCTGCTGTCGGGTGGCTGCAACATGTGGACTGTGCAGGAGCCCTTGGGGCACAGGAACGTCCTGACGTATGGAGCACATGACATCGGCAACTATCAAACTCTTCCTTCCACGCGGGGATGCGAAGAGTCTACGCACCGCGGAAATCTCTAACTGGACTGGCAAGGCTGTCGCCGCGCCCCGCACCGAACTAGACGAACTTCTGGCTCGCGAGGAACTCGACAAGGCGGGGGTCACATTCTCATTGGCAGCGACCCCCTTACCAACGCACCGCGCGCTTACATCGGCGAGGCGGAGATCATTCGCGAGCGACTGAAGCAACACAAGA
>OCZT010006142.1_pt1 | contig 11914 bp, 5 predicted proteins | sample 1539031 | NCBI WGS metagenome assembly OCZT01 (sample SAMEA3539308, study PRJEB22396) | soil metagenome | biome: tundra; feature: field; material: soil | place: USA | collected 2010-05 | depth 0.15 m
AGCCAGCCGGCGACCAGCACAGCGGTCCCGCCGGCGCAGGCCAGCAGCAGGGTCGGCATCCAGCCGAGCCGTGGGGCGGCGGCGACGGCGAGCAGACCGCCCGCCAGCATCCCGGCGTAGCCGAAGAGCCACACCGCGCCACTCGCCTGGCCGAGTCGGTGCGACGAGACGATGCGGGCCATCTCGGTCATCGCCAGGATCTCGTAGGGGGCCGACGCGAGGCCGCTCAGCCCAGCCAGTCCGACGTCGACCCACGCAGACCCGACCAGGGCGAAGGCTCCGAGCGGGATCAGCTCGCCGAGGGTCAGCAGGGCCATGGTCCGCGATCCCAGCCCCCGCTTCCGGGTCCGGAGGAGCGCCAGGGCGCCGATCATGTTGCCGGCCCCGATCGCCGCGTACACCCAGCCGGCTGACGCCGCACTGCCGAAGCGCTCCTGCGCCGCCGCGGGGAGGACCGCCTGGAGACACGTGATGGTGGCGAAGATGCCGAGCTGGGCGAGCGCCAGCTGACGGAGGAAGGGTCGATGCAGCACGAGCCCGATCCCGGCCCAGGGACCAGCCCCACCGTCCTCCTGCTCCGTCGTGGTGGCTTGGCCGAGGCGGGGCAGGCCCGCGAGGAGGGCGGCCAGGGCCAGGAAGGTGAGGGCGTCGGCGGTCACCAGCCAGGCGGCCGAGCCCGTCCCGAGGAGGCCGAGGAGTCCGGCGGCGATCCCGGGACCGACGACGAGGGCCACTGAGTCCACCGTGCCGACCGCGGCGTTGAGCCGGGCCAGTCCCGCCGCCGGCACCAGCCGCGGGATCGCCGCCTGGCCGGCGGGTTGAGCGGCCCCGCCGGCGGCCTGGGTGAGAGCCAGGAGCGCCAGGACCAGCGGAATCGCGTCGGCGCGGAGTGCCACCGCCAGCGCGCCGGTGATGCATGCCCTGAAGACGTTGAGGGCGACGAGCGTCGGCACGGGGCCGAAGCGGTCTGCGAGGTGCCCGCCGGCCAGCGTCCCCACCGGCCGCGGCGCCACCCGGAAGAGGATCGCCATGGCGGGGGCGGCGAGGCTGCGGGTGAGGGTGTAGAGGGCGACTGCGACCGCCACCGTGGTGAGCCAATCGCCGCAGTTGGAGATGGTGCGGCCGGCCACGAAACGGGTGGCCGCTCGGGGCCACATCTGGGGCCTACCGGCCGGACGCTCCGGCCGCGCGGCGGGAACAGTCGACATCTGTATCTCGGTCCGTTCGTTGCCGGCAGCCCTTTCCGGGCCCGACCCTATCGGTCGAGGCCCGGGCTCCCCGGCGCCGGCAAGGGGAAGGTGGGCGGACGCCGGATGTAGGTCGCCCTGCGGCGCCCGCCCGAAGGGGATGAGGAATTTCTGTGGATCAGCTCCAGCCGTTGAACACGTCGCATACCTCTCGCTCTTCTGGACACGCGACGGCCGGGTCCCTGTCGTGAGCCTGCCGTTTGCGTGTGCGGCCTCTGCGGTCTGCGCCACCCATGGTCATTCCGGAGCGCGAAACGGCATAGACGCCGATGTCCCCAATTGGGCGAGCGAATGCACTCGAATTTGCTGCCGTCTGTCAGTGCACCGACTGCTGGCACGGCGGAGGGATACGCCTGCACTACCGCGGCCGACGCAAATGCACTACGACCGGGCTGTGGTCCCTTCCTGGGGGGGCGGGGAGGGCTGATGGTCGGCCGGAGGCGGGCGGAGTCGCCGGGCCCGGCCGCGAACCCTCAGCTCGTCGTGAGCCCCGGGCTGCGCCGTCCCATCGGCCGGGTGCCGGTCACTTCCAGCACGCCTGCCTCCGTGGGCCGGGCGAGCCACCATCCCTGACCCAGCTCTGCGCCCAGGTCCCGGGTCTGGCGGGCCGCCAGCTCGTTCTCGATGCCCTCGGCGATGACGGATGCCCCGCTCGCGCGTGCGAAGGAGACCACCGCCTTGATCGCCGCCCGCGACCCCGCGTGGGATGCGGTCATGGTCAGGCTCCGGGCGATCTTGATGAACTCGGGGTTTGCGGCGGTGAGCAGCTCCAGCGTCGAGTGCCCCTCGCCCACGTCGTCGAGGGCAAAGCGCACCCCGTGGTTGCGGTAGGTGGCGAGGACCTGGCGCACCCGGGCGAGATCGCTGATGATCTCCCGCTCGGTGATCTCCAACACCAGCTGATCGGGCCGACCCCCCGCCGCCTCTAGGACGAGGAGCAGCTGATCGGTACCGTGAACCGGGTCGAGCAGGGTCAGGGCGCTGACGTTGAGGAAGAGCGCCCAGTGCGGGAGCAGGCCCCAGGGGGCACCGGCGATGGCGAGCCTCCTGCAGAGCCAATCCAGGTCGCGTATCCGCCCGCTCCGCTGCGCCTCCGCGAAGAGGTCCTCGACGCTCTCTCCGGCCCGCATCTCGGGGGGACGGGCCAGCGCCTCGTGCCCGATCACACTCCCGTCGTCCAGGCGGCAGATCGGCTGGTAGACGATCCGCAGGTCGTGATGGCGGATGGCGCGGTCGACTCGGGCCGCCCACTCCGAGCGGCGTGAGGGCCCAGGGACGAGGTCGATGGTGCCGCCGGAGACCCGGTCCCGCCCCGCCTCCTTGGCCCGGTAGAGGTGGGAGTCGGCGAGACGCGCCACCCCTCGCGGGTCGTCGCCGGGTTCGCCGGCCGCCCAGCCCACGCTGACCCGCGCCTGTCCGTGGGGGACCGAGATGGCATGCACGGCGTTGCGCAGCCGTTCCGCCGCCGCCGCGGTCTCGTCGGAGCCGATGCCGACCATGAGCGCCGCAAACTCGTCCCCCCCGACGCGTGCCACCACGTCCCAGCCGCGCAGGCTGGAGCTGAGCGTCTGCCCCACGGCCCGGAGCATCGCGTCTCCCGCCTCATGGCCGAATTCGTCGTTGACGTTCTTGAGGCCGTCGACGTCGACGGCGCAGACGGCGAAGCGCTGGCGGGGGATGGTCGCCAGCAGCCGGTCGAACTCACGCCGGTTGCGCAGCCCGGTGAGGGGATCGGTGGCGGCGACGTCGGCCAGCCGGGCCATGCTCTCGCGGAGCGCCGCCTCGGTCCGCCGCCGCTCCAGGACGTGCCCGAGCTGGCGGCCAAAGTCGACCATGACCTCGACGACCGCGGGCCGGAGCGCCGCCGCGCTGGGGCCGAAGACGTCGATGACCCCGACTACGGAGTCGTCGACCAGGATGGGGAAACCGGCACCGGTGGTCAGGCCCCGGGCCGCCGGTGCCTCGCGAAAGCCGGCGTCAGCCGCGAGGTCGCCGATGATCACCGGCGCCGCGGCCGACCAGACCCGCCCGGGCAGCTCGCTGCCGAGCCCCAGCTCGAGGTCCCAGCGCTCCCGGTGGAAGTCACCCAGCTCCGTCGCCGGGGCCCACCAGGCGGCACGCCGGACGAGCACGCCGCCATCGCGGTCCAGCAGCCACGCCTCTCCGCCCCACATCCCCAGGGACCGCGCCACGGTCTCGAGGATGCGCGGGGCGCCCGCCTCGAAGTTCGGCGCGGAGTTGAGGATGCGGGCGATCGCGACCTGCATGGCCCGCAGCTCGTCGGAGAGCCGCCTGGCGCTGATGTCACGGACGAGGAGCACCACGCGCGGCCTCCTCCGCACGCGCACGGTCCGGGTCGCGATCTCGAGAGAGAGCGGGCGGCCGTCCTTGGCGACCATGCGCAGGGGGAAGCTCCGCCCGCCGGTGGTACCGATGACAGCGGTCAGGCGCGCCACTCCCGCCTCACGCTCCTCTGGCGGGAGCAGGGGGGCGAGCGAATCCATGGCGAGCAGCTCGTGCGGCTCGTACCCCGTGGTGGCGGCCCATGCGGCGTTGACCTTCACCGGGCGGCCCCCCTCCAGGACCACCAAGCCCTGCCCGAGGTCACCCATCGCCCCCGCCAGTGACTCCCCGAACCGCGCCTCGTCACCCAGCCGCCCGCGGGATCGACCCCACGCTCGGGCCCGGCTCAGGGCGGTGGTCAGCAGGCGCGCGGGCAGGTACCGCTCCGCGGCCGCGACCCGTCCTGACAACGCCATACCTCCGGCCACTCAGGCTCGAGCCCAGCCGCTCTCCACCCGTCCGTGACCAGTCCTTCCACCGATCGTATGGACGTGACGGGCACGAGAGATGACGCCAGGGTGAATTCTTCGTGAAGCCGCCGAGGGTCGCCCCCCCCCGCGACTCCGCCATCGCTGTTATGGCCGAGGGAACCTACGCCACCCGGGTCACTCGGCCTGGCTCGTCACTCCGCCCGTCACCCGGTCACCCGGCGCCGGCGGTCACCTCCGCGATCGCCCCGGCCACGGCCGCGACGAGGATCTCCGCCTCGGCGTCGGTCATGGTGAGGGGCGGGTTGAGGACCACGGTGTCGTCGAGGGGCCGGACGACCACCCCGCGGCGGCGCGCCGCCAGGATCACTCGTCGGCCGGTCCGGAGCGCCGGGTCGAGGGGCGTCCCTCCGTCCCGGAGCTCGATGCCCGTCATCACCCCCCTGCTCCGGATCTCGAACACGCCCGGCAGCGGAGCCACCCGCTCGTTGAGCAGCCCGGCCAGCTTGGCCGCCAGCCGCCGCGCCGATCTCAGGGTGTCCTCCTCCTCGAAGAGCCGCAGTGAGGCGCGGGCGACGGCGCAGGCCACCGGGTTGCCGGTGTAGGTGTGGCCGTAATAGAGGGTGCGGTGCTCGGCGTAGGGGGCCGTGAAGCGGTCAAAGAGCTCCTCGGTGGTGAGCACCGCGGAGAGCGGGAGGTACCCGCCGGTCAGTCCCTTGCCCAGGCAGAGGATGTCTGGCGCCACCCCGGCGCCGGCGGAGGCGAAGAGGTCGCCCGTCCTGCCGAACCCGGTCGCCACCTCGTCAGCGATGAGCAGGACTCCGTGCCGTCCGGCCAGGGCGGCCGCCTGCACCAGCCAGCTGTCCGAGTGGGTGAGCATCCCTGCTGCGGCCTGCACGCGAGGCTCGACGATCAGGGCGGCCACCTGGTCGCCCTCGCGGTCGAGGAGCTCGGCCAGCGCCCGGAGTGACGCCGCCTCGTCGAGGTGGGGGCTGGGCACGGTGCGGGCCGGGAAGAGGATGGGGTCGAGCCCGGTGTGGAACGGCTCGCTCCGGCCCACGCTCACCGCCCCCGCGGTGTCGCCGTGGTACGCGTCGCCGAGGGCCACGAAGTGGGAGCGCTCGGGGTGGCCGGCGTGGCGCTGGGCCAGCAGCGCGATGCGCAGCGCCGCCTCGACCGCTGCCGCACCCGCCTCGCAGTAGAAGACGCGGGTGAGCCCGGGAGGCGCGACCCCGGCGAGCTCCTCGGCGAGCAGGGCGCCCGGGGCGTGGGTCTGGCCCAGGAAGGTGCTGTGCGCGATCCGCCCCAGCTGCTCGCGTGCGGCGCGGTCCAGGGCGGGGTGCGCGTGGCCGTGGACGGTGCACCAGAGGCTGCTGATCCCGTCGAGGTAGCGGTGGCCGCCCTCGTCGCGGAGCCAGCAGCCGTCGCCCGAGCGGATCACCAGAGGTTCCTCGTCCCGCCACTCGCTGGTCTGGGTGAAGGGATGCCAGACATGGCGGCGGTCGGCGGCGACCACCGCCGCGGTCGTGTCGGCCAGGGGCGCGGTGAGGGCCGAGAGGTCGAGCGCCCTCGCGGCCTCCGCCAGCGTGTCGATACCGGTGGCGTCGCCGAGGTGGGGCAGCACCCCGAGCACGGGCACCCCGCACTGGTCCGCGATCTGGGCCGCGTTCTCGGCGATGAAGGCCGGGTCCTCGTCCCCCGCCGCATCGACCAGCACGACCCCGATCACGCGGAGCCCGGCAGCGAGTGCCGCCTCCACCGTGAGGGCGGTGTGGTTGATCGTCCCGAGCCCGGCGAGCGCCGCCACCACCAGGCCGGCGTCGAGGCGGCGAAACAGGTCGCGCACCGTCTTCCGGGAGGAGAGGGGCACCAGCAGGCCGCCGACCCCCTCGACCAGGAGGAGGTCACAGCCGGCGGCCACCGCCTCGATCGACTGGGCGAGGCCCTCGACGTCCAGCTCTCGTCCCTCCGCGGCGGCCGCGGCGAGGGGGGAGCGGGGCAGCGCAAAGGTGGCGAGCACCGCCTCGGACGGCGGGGCACCCATCGCCGCTCCGAGCAGGACCGCGTCCTCGGCGTCGGTCCCCGGCGAGACCCCCGTCGCCACCGCCTTGACCGCCCGGCAGTCCATGCCCGCCCGTCGCAGGGCGGCGCAGAGGGCGGCGGTGAGCACCGTCTTGCCCACGCCGGTCCCGGTGCCGGTCACGGCCACGATCCGGCCCATCAGAGCCGGCCCCGGGGGTGGCGCGAACCCGACCGCCGAAGGGGACGGGAGCGGTCGCTCAAGGCTGCGCCCCATCCGCCACGACAGAGAGGACGGCGGCGGCGACGCCCTCGATCTCCGCCTCGGTGTGGACGGCGCTGACGACCAGCCGGAGCCGGCTCGTCCCCGGCTCCACGGTCGGTGGGCGGAGCCCCTGGACCAGGTAGCCGCGCTCCCAGAGCGCCAGGTCGAGCTCCATCGTCCGGGCCGGGTCGCCGACCAGGACGGCGACGATCGGGGAGGAGGGGTGGGCTCCCGGCAGCGCCCTCTCGCCGAGCCGCCGCCGGAGCAGCCGGGCGCGCTGGCGGAGCCGGAGGACCAGCTCGGGCTCCGCGATCAGCACTCCGAGCGCCGCTCGCGCGGCGGCGACGGTGGGGTGGGGGGGCGCGGTCGAGAAGATGAGTGCCCGGCCGCGCTGGAGGAGCAGACGGCGGACCGGCTCCGCCCCGCAGACCGCCGCGCCGGCCGCGCCCAGGGCCTTGGAGAAGGTGACCACGCGGACCACGTGGTCGCCGGCTACCCCCAGCTCGGCGGCGAGCCCGCGCCCTCCCGGCCCGGTCGTCCCCAGTGCGTGGGCCTCGTCGACGACCAGCCAGGCACCGTGGCGCCGGGCCAGCCGGTCGAGGGCGATCAGGTCAGCGGCGGCCCCGTCCATCGAGAAGACGGAGTCTGTGACGATGATCGGGCGCCCCTCGGCGACGTCCAGCCGGGCCTCCAGGTCCGCGCTGCCGAGGTGACCGTAGACGGCCACCCGCGAGCGTGACGCCCGGCAGCCGTCGATCAGCGAGGCGTGGTTGCCCGCGTCGCTCAGGATGGTCGCATCGGGGCCGCCGAGCGCCTCCAGGATCGCGACGTTGGCCGCGTAGCCGCTCGGAGCCACCGTGGCGGTGGCGGCGCCGAGGAAGCCGGCGAGCGCCTCCTCCAGGTCGTCGATGGCCCGGTGGCCGCCGGAGAGGTGGCGGGAGCCGGTGGACCCCACCCCCAGCTCCAGGGCGGCCCGCGATGCCGCCTCGCGCACCGCGGGGTGGACGGAGAGGCCGAGGTAGTCATTGGAGCTAAAGACGACGACCTTCCTGCCGTCGACCTCGCAGCGGGGCTCGCTGCCCCCGTCGCGCCGGCGCAGGCGGCGGAGCAGCCCCGCCCGTTCGTCGGCGAGCAGGGTCTCCCCGGCCCAGTCGAGGGGCCTGCTAGGCGGCATCTTCCACCCACGTCCCCCAGCTGGAGGTGGAGATCCCGAGCCCCACCCGGACCCGGGGGAGCTGCCAGAGCGCGGTGCTCACGTCGTCGGCGGAGTCCTTGACCAGGTCCTGCACGCCGCCGACATAGCCGTACCCCTGCAGGGTCGTGAAGAGAGGCTGCTCCAGGCTGCTGTCGGAGAACTGGGTCGGCCCCGGCCACACCCCGCTGTAGGCGATGAACTGGATGGGCTGGCCGCCGATGAGACTCTCCAGGGTGGTCTTGCTCTGGTCGGTAACGGCCTCCAGCTGCTGGGTGGTGGCGTCTCCCGCCCAGAGTGCGACGTTGTCCTTGAGGGTGTGGTCACCGAAGGAGAAGCCGGTGCTCGCCAGATCCCGCAGGTCGGCCGCGGTCACGTACTGCTGGGGCCCGTAGACGCCGCCGACCAGGGCCGTGCACGGGAAAAAGACGGCGGTGAAGCCGTACTGGCGGAGGATCGGCGCCGCGTTGGTCCACTGGCTCAGCCGGCCGTCGTCGAAGGTGATCACGAAGGAGTGCGGCGGCAGCAGCAGCCCATACAGGAGCGCGTCGGCCAGGTGCTGCAGCGAGATGCTGGTGGCTCCGATGGAGGAGGCGTAGGCCATCTGGGCCTGGAACTGGCTGGTCAGGGTGGTCAGCCCCTCGTCGATCAGCCAGCCCTTGGTGTTGCCGCCATAGGCGCTCTTCGGAGGCACCTGATTCTCCACCAGGTGGTACATGAAGATGGGGACGTCCAGCTGGCGGGACGTGACGCTCGCCGGCACGATCACCGGCGCGTCCATCGATGCCGGGCCCTCGCCCACGACCGACGCCGCCCCTATAGCGGCGTCGTATTCGACCGATATCTGGGTCATCGAGAAGAGGGCGGCGACTCCCGGTGGAGAGAGTGAAGCCGGGTTCGCGAAGCTCACCCTGACCGGAAACCTCCAGGTGTCGGGCACGGAGACGGCGGGGCTCTCCGGGTCGTACCAGGTGACATCGGCGGTGGGGGGTCCCAGGCTGATGGAGGCGATCGGGGCACCCGCGAACTTGGCCTGCAGCATGGCGGTGCGGTCGCTCTGGCTCGGCCACAGCGCCTGGGCCTCCGGCGCCAGCTCGTCCCACTGAGCGTCCCAGGCGCCGCTCGTGGTCTGGCCGGCGAACAGTTGGGCGAGGGCGGTGACCATCTGGGTAGGCGAGGCGGCCGCCGGCGTCGAGCTGGGCTGCGAGATGCTCGGTGCGGAGGTCGGCGACGGCCGGTGGGTCGAGGGCGTCGCAGCCGGCGCAGCGCTGCAGCCGGCGAGGACCAGCGCCATCGCCACCACGGAGCCAATCCGCCGGGCCCGGCGGCTCAGTCGGATCACGGACTTACGCTAGCAGGACGCCGGACAGGGCTGCCCGGTCGTGCCCGAGGACCGCCGGCGGGCACTCCCGCGCTCGGCCGTTGCCCCTGCCGTGACGCGGTAACCTGTGGCCCCCATGGAGAGCCAAGTCCCCGCCCCCCCCGGCCTCCGTCTCGACCGTCTCGACCTGCCTGTATTGGACGCCAAGTGGCAGCGGAGCTGGGCGGAGCGCGAGACCTACCGCACCGACATGCGCGGGCCACGACCCTTCTACTGCCTGATGATGTTCCCCTACCCATCGGCGGAGAAGCTGCACATCGGCAACGCCTACGCATTCACCGGGGCGGACATCTACGGCCGCTACCGCCGCCAGAAGGGGGATGACGTCTTCGAGCCACTCGGCTTCGACGCCTTCGGCATCCACTCGGAGAACTACGCGCTCAAGGTCGGCGAGCATCCCGCCACCCTGACCGCTCGCAATGTCGAGCACTTCCGAGGCCAGCTCAAACGGATCGGGCTGGGCGTCGACTGGTCCCACGAGATCGACACCACCAGCCCCGACTACTACCGCTGGACCCAGTGGGTGTTTCTCCAGCTCTTCAAGGCGGGGCTCGCCGAGCACCGCGAGGGCCCGGTCAACTGGTGCCCGTCGTGCCTCACCGTCCTCGCCGACGAGCAGGTCGTGAGCGGCGCCTGCGAGCGCTGCGGCACCGTGGTCGAGACCCGCTTCCTCAAGCAGTGGTTCATCAAGACCACCCGCTATGCGCAGGAGATGCTCGACGCTCTCGACGACCTCGACTGGAGCGAGCGGACAAAGATCGCGCAGCGCAATTGGATCGGGCGCAGCGAGGGCGCTCTCATCGACTTCAGGCTGAATGGCTGCGCCCGTCCCCAGGTGACGGTGTTCACCACCCGCCCCGACACCCTCTTCGGCGCCACCTTCCTGGTGATCGGCGCGGATCATCCGCAGCTCGCCGACTTCGTCCGGGAGGACCGCCGTGCCGCCGTGGAGGAGTGGCGCGCGTCGCTGACCCCGGCCGACGCCGAGCCGGACTTCTCCGTGGGCATCGACCTCGGCACGGTCGCCGTGCATCCACTCACCGGCGAGGAGGTCCCGGTCTGGGCCGCCCCCTACGTGCTCGGCGGCTACGGCACCGGGGCGATCATGGCGGTGCCTGGGCACGACCAGCGGGACTGGCAGTTTGCCCGCGCTCACGACCTGCGCATCGTCGAGGTGATCGGTGGCGGTGACGTCACGGTGGAGGCGTGGACCGGCGACGGGCCGATGGTCAACTCCGGCCAACTCGACGGCGCTCCGTCGCTGGAGGGCAAGCGGCGGGTGGTGGAGCTGCTCGAGGCCCGCGCTGCCGGGCGTGCCCACGTGCAGTTCCGGCTGCGCGACTGGATCATCTCGCGCCAGCGCTACTGGGGACCGCCGCTGCCCATCATCCACTGCCCGGTGCACGGCCCCGTCGGCGTCCCCGAGGCCGAGCTTCCCGTGCTGCTCCCGGAGGTCAAGGACTTCCGTCCGCTGGGCACCGGCGTCTCACCGCTCGCCCAGGTCGAGGCATGGGTCGACGTGCCCTGTCCCACCTGCGGCGAGCCGTCCAAGCGCGAGACCGACGTCAACGACAACTTCCTGGACTCCGGCTGGTACTACATGCGCTATCCGTCGACGGACTTCGGCGATCGGGCGCTCGACCCCGAGCGGACGCGGCACTGGCTGCCCGTCGACATGTACATCGGCGGCAACGAGCACGCGGTGCTCCACCTCATGTACGCGCGCTTCCTGATGCGCGCGCTCCACGGGATGGGTCATGTGCCCACGCCCGAGCCGTTCACCCGCTTCCGAGCCAACGGCATGCTCACCTTCGGTGGCAAGGGCAAGATGTCGAAGAGCAAGGGCAACGTCGTCAACCCCGACGAGTACATGGCCCGGCATGGCGCCGACACCCTGCGCCTCCACCTGATGTTCCTCGGCCCGTATCTCGAGGGTGGGGAGTGGAACGAACGGGGCATGCTGGGGCAGAGCCGCTTTCTGGAGCGGGTGTGGCGGTGCGTCCAGCTGGCCGGCTCGGGCGACGACGCCGATCCCGAGCGCGAGCGGCGCCGCCACCGGACCATCGCGGCCGTCGAGACCGCCATCCTGTCCCTCCACTACAACACCGCCATCGCGGCGCTCCACGAGCTGGCCCACGGGATCGACGAGGAGGCGCGCGAGGGGAGGGCACGGCGGATCGACGCCCGCACCTTGGTGCAGCTGCTGGCGCCCTTTGCGCCCCATATCGCCGAGGAGCTCTGGGAGCGGCTCGGGGAGAGCGGCTCGGTGCACCGGGCAGCGTGGCCGGAGCACGACCCGTCCCTCGCGGAGGAGCCGCGGGTGACCATCGCGGTGCAGGTCAACGGCAAGCTGCGGGCCACCTTCGAGTGCGAGGCGGGTACCGCCGCCGTGGAGCTGGAGAGCCTCGCCCTGGCTCAGCCGCGGGTGGTCGAGCTGCTCGCCGGCCGGCCACCGCGCAAGGTGGTGGCTGTGCCCGATCGGATCGTGAACCTGGTGGTCTGAGGGCAGACCCCTCCTCCAGCCCTCAGGTCGGGCAGTTGGAGAAGCCCGCGCAGCCGGCCGCGTTGGCCGCGGAGACCGCAAGGGGAAGGAAGATGACCGCCAGCACCAGCCCGACCACGCCCAGGATCACACCGATCTTCGCGAGGTCCCGCCTGCTCCCGCTCGTGCTGCCAGCCCGCGCCAGGCTCACGGCGCCGAAGACGATCGCCAGGGTGGCGACCACGAAGTCCGCGCCCATCAGCGTGTTGACCCCGGAGACGCCGGAATACGTCTGGGCGTCGATCACGGTGAGCTTGTAGAAGAACCAGTAGACGGTCGGGATCAGCGACATCGCCAGGCCGACGATGCCGAGCACCCCGGACGCGGTCGCCATCGCGTTGGAGGGGTGGGAGGGAGCGGAGGGGCTGGGGGCTCCCCAGTACGGCTGGGGGTAGGGGTAGGGCGCCGGGTAGGCCGCGGCCCCGGGGTACTGCGGGGCGGGCTGCGAGCCGGGCGCTGGCGGCGCCGGGTTCGCCTGCTGCGGCGGGGTGCCGGAC
>OCZT010006143.1_pt1 | contig 11913 bp, 14 predicted proteins | sample 1539031 | NCBI WGS metagenome assembly OCZT01 (sample SAMEA3539308, study PRJEB22396) | soil metagenome | biome: tundra; feature: field; material: soil | place: USA | collected 2010-05 | depth 0.15 m
GAGCGTACGGCGGTTGCGGCAGCGGATCTTCACGGCGTCGCAGGCGGGGGACCTTCCAAGGGTCCGCAGTCTGCAGAGGTTGATGCTCCGTTCGCGCGCGAACACGCTGGTCAGCGTGCGGCGGGTGACGGAGCGCAATGCCGGCCGCTTGACGGCGGGCGTGGACGGCGAGGTGGTGCTGACCCCCGAGGCCAAGGCTGACTTGGCTGAGCGGGTGCAGCGCAGTTCCGATCCGTTCGTGGCCCTGCCGGTCAGGCGGGTGTACATCCCGAAGAGGGGCAGCAGCGCGAAGCGGCGTCCGCTCGGCATTCCCGTGATTTTCGACAGGTGCCATCAGGCACGGGTCGTCAACGCGTTGGAGCCCGAGTGGGAGGCGCGGTTCGAGCCGAGGTTGTATGGGTTTCGGCCCGGCCGCGGCTGCCATGACGCGATCGAAGCGATCTACTGGACAGCCAAGGGCAGAAGCCCGAAGCGCCAATGGGCGCTGGACGCGGACCTGGCGGCGGCGTTTGATCGGATCGCTCACGATCACATCCTGGCCATGCTTGGCAGTTTCCCCGCGAGGGGAATGGTCCGGCAGTGGCTGAAGGCGGGTGTGGTCGAGAACGGTCGGCTGCACCGACTGAGGAGGGAACTCCTCAGGGCGGGGTGGTGACTGCTCCCACGCAATCGCAAACTTCGAGTTTGAGCGCACGATTTCGCGTTTGGTGAGAAGGAGTCGGCCGTGACGTGTAGTACTCAACGGACTGATGGCCAGCCGCCGAGCGTATGCCGACGAGTACGCGGTTCGGGTGAACCGCGCGGTCGAGTTGTTGGTCGATCGTTCGCCCGCGGATGCGGTGCGGGCGCTGCAGGCAGAGCATGCGTTGTCCGAGCGCCAGGCGCGTCGTTACGTGAACGCGGCGCTGGATCGGCCGGAGGGCGTCGTGGTGCCGGAGCGCTCGGTTGTGTTCACGGTTCGGTTGGCGCCGTCGTTGATCGCTGGTCTGCGCCAGCGTGCGGACTCGCGTGGGCTGACGTTGAGCGCGACGGTCGCGGAGGCGGTGAGGCTGTATCTCGGTCAGGCGCGCGAGCGGCACGGTGGCAAGGCGCGTTGAGATCGAGTTCGTCGGTGATCGGCTGGCTGGGGCGCGGCTGGCGCAGGCGTACGGGATCGCGGTGCCTGAGCGGCGCCGAGTGACAGACAACGACCGAAGGAGTGAGGATGAGCGAGTTGATCTCGCCGGTGGACGGGCGGACGGGCCGGGTGGCGGCGATCTACGCCCGGGTGTCCTCCGAGCGCCAGCGCCAGGACGAGACGATTCAAAGCCAGACCGTCGGGCTGCGTGAGCTCGCCGCGGCGCGCGGGCTGCTGGTCTGCGAGGACCTGGTGTTCGAGGACGAGGGGTTCTCCGGCGCGACGCTTCAGCGCCCGGCGCTGGAGCGTCTGCGCGACCGCGCCGCGGAAGCAGCGTTCGAGGTGCTGCTGTGCCACGCGCCCGATCGCCTCGCGCGCCGCTACGCCTACCAGGTGCTGCTGCTTGAGGAGTTCGCCCGTGTCGGCGTTGAGGTGTGCTTCGCGAAAGAGCCCGAGCGGGGCGCCACGCCCGAGGACGAGTTGTTGCGCCAGTTCCAGGGGATGATCGCCGAGTATGAGCGTGCGCAGATCGCCGAGCGCACCCGGCGCGGCAAGCTGCATCGCGCGCGCGGGGGCTCGCAAGCGGTGCTGTCCGCCGCGCCCTACGGATACCGCTACGTCAAGAAAGCAGAGCACTGTGATGCGTATTGGGAGATCGATGAGCTCGAGGCCCAAGTCGTGCGCGAAGTGTTCGCCCGCTACGTCGATCGGAGCGCTTCGATCGGCGAGCTTGCCCGGTGGCTGACCGAGCGTGGCGTGCCCACGCGGACGGGCAAGAGCGTGTGGGATCGCTCGACGGTGTGGGCGATGCTACGCAACCCCGCCTACCGCGGGCAGGCCGCGTTCGGCAAGACCAAGACGTCTGAGCGCCACGGCGCGCCGACGCGCACCACCCGCGCTCGCGGTGAGCGTCACGGCCGCCGCCTAACCCGCCAGGACCAGCCGGCCGAGAAGTGGACGCTGATCCCGGTGCCGGCGATCGTCAGCGAGCAGACCTTCGAGCTCGCCCAAGCCCGGCTGGTCGACAACGCGCGGTTCTCGCGACGCAACACCAAGCAGCTGACGCTGCTACAAGGCGTGCTGGTCTGCCGCGAGTGCGGCTACTCCTGCTACCGCACCTCTACGCGCACGAGCAACAAACGGATCTCGTATTACCGCTGCATCGGCCAAGACGGCTGGCGCCACGTCGACGGGAAGGTCTGCACAAGCCGCCCGGTCCGCGCCGACGAGCTCGACCCGCTCGTCTGGGGAGAAGTCAGACGCCTGCTCGAGAACCCCGAGCTGGTGCGCACCGAGATCGACCGCCGACTCGCCGCTCTACGTACCGAGCACCCCACCGCCCGGCGCCGCGAGACGCTCGAGCGCGACCTCACCCGCGCCGAGGCCGCAATCGCGCGGCTGATCGAGGCCTACCAAGAACAGCTCATCTCGCTCGACGAGCTCCGCGCCCGCACCCCCGAACTGCGCAAACGCCAGACCGCGCTGCGCGCACAGCTCGACGCGCTCGACGCCGAACTGCACGACGCCGAAACCTACCTCAAGCTCGCCGACACCCTCGAAGGGTTCCTCGGCCGCCTCCACGACGGCCTGGACCAGCTCGACATCGCCGAACAACAGCGCATCCTGCGGCTCGTCGTCCGCGAGGTCCTGATCGGCGACGACGACGACACGATCACCATCCGCCACTCGATCCCCACCCCCACAGACCCCGACAAGCCGAGTTACCTTTTGCGTGGGAGCAGTCGTCAGCCCCGTGCTGCTGAACGTCGCCCTGCACGGGATGGAGCAGGCCGCCGGAGTCCGCTACCGAACGACCGGCAGACACGCCGGAAAGACGGAGGCGAACTCCCCGGTGCTGATCAGATACGCCGACGACCTCGTCGCCCTCTGCCACTCCAGGCAGGAAGCGATTGAGGTCAAGGCACGGCTTGCCGCGTGGCTGACGCCCAGAGGCCTGGCCTTCAACGAGGACAAGACGCGCGTCGTCACCCTCGACGAGGGCTTCGACTTCCTGGGATTCAACGTCCGCCGATACCACGGCAAGCTGCTGATCAAGCCGAGCAAGGCGGCCGTCAGACGGATCCGGAAACGGCTCGCGACCGAGCTGCGGTCCCTGCGCGGGGCCAACGCTCAGGCGGTGATCAAACGCCTCAACCCCATCATCCGGGGCTGGGCGGCCTACTACCGGACGCAGGTAACCAGCGAGACGTTCGGCAAGCTGGATCACTACCTGTGGAAGCTCACCTACAAATGGGCGACCTTCAGCCACGAGAACAAGTCGGCGTCCTGGGTCTTCGCCCGGTACTTCGCCAAGTTCAACCAGTCCAGGCAAGACCGATGGGTGTTCGGCGACCGCAACAGCGGCGCGTACATGCACCGGTTCGCCTGGACCCACATCGTCCGACACGAGATCGTCAAGAGCGGAGCGTCCCCCGACGACCCCGCCCTCGGCGACTACTGGGCCCGGCGACAGAGCAAGACACCCCTGCCGATCAACAACACCACCGGACGGCTACTCGCCGCCCAGAACGGTCGTTGCCCGATCTGCAAGGCCACGCTCCCGACCGCCGAGCCACGGCCACAAACCCCACGCGAGTGGGAACACTGGCTGACGAGCACCCGCAACACGATCACCATCGTCACGCAGGTGACCAGCACGTCGGATGAGGCTGAACTCCGTCTCATACACGCCCACTGCCACAACAGAGACCCGGCACTTCTGCCCGCCTACAAGCCAACCGGGCTTGCTTGAGCCGGATGCATTGAAAGGTGCACGTCCTGGTTCTGAGGGGGGCCCGGCGCGGCAACGCGCCGGGCCTACCCGACCCAGGGGGCTGTGCTGGCCTGACTGCTCCTCTGCTACCCGGGTCGCCCGGAGGAGAAGCCGCGAACGACGCATTTGAGGCCGATGACGCGCCTGGTGGTTCGTGAGACCAGCTGTCTCGCCGGGGGGGCGACCAACCAGGCCGCCGGCGATTTGAGTCACGTTTTCGTCCTCAAACCGGGACGGTAGAGACGAGCGCGGATCGAGCTGCGTGGCGTGAGACGTTCCTGGCGGTCGGGTGTAAGTACTTGTGCGACGGTGGAACTCCGGGGCCGAGGGGGCGGTGACGCCGCCTAACATCCCTGAACCTACGCTGTTCCGGCCGGAGGACTGGGCCGCAAACGCTTGCGCCGAGATGATCCGATTCTTCCTCCAGCATCAGTCGCCTCACGCTGCCGCCGGAGCAGCCCAAGAAGCCTAGAAAGTGTTCTCAACTGCCTCGGGCTGCTACTAAACTATTTGCAAGATCGCAGCTAATCTGCAAGCACGTAGGAAGCCTCACAGGCGAGACGAAAGGCAACCATGCCCAACAACGCGACGACAACACCGCCGCCGGGGAAGGCGAAGCTAGACCACGGACGTGATCGTGTGGATGCAGCCGGGCTCGGGCCGCTCGGGATTCTCGACTACGACGGTCCGGAGACGATCCGCATCAGGAAGTACGCCACCGGCACACACGTACTGCTGGAGGAGCTCGGGGTCGAGACGGGAGCTACGCCTCGAGAGGTGGTGTGGACCAAGAACCGGGCCTGTCTTTACCGCTACCGCGGCGCCGAAGATGGTGGCGGCAAGAGACGACGGGTCCCGATATTGCTGCTCTACGGTTTCGTGCTCAAGCCCTACATCCTGGATCTGGTGCCGGGTAACAGCCTGGTGGAGCATCTGGTGGGCGAGGGCTTTGACGTCTACCTGTTCGATTTCGGTATTCCCAGCGCCGAGGACTCGGGGTTGTCGCTCGAGGACCTGGTCCTGGACTACATACCGGGTGCGATCCAGGAGGTTCTCAAAGCCTCTGACGCCACCGAGATCAGCCTCTTCGGTCATTCTCAGGGCGGCACGCTGTCGGCCATGTACGCCTCCCTGTTTCCCGCGCGTCCTCTCAAGAACCTCGTCCTCTTCTCCGCGCCCACGGAGTTCGCGCCCAGAGACCCTGGTCCTTTCGGTCTCTGGACGCGTGCGACCCGCAACAGCGGGACGTTCTTTGACCCGGCTGTTGTACCGCGGTTCTTGGGCAATCTGCCGACAGATTCCGCCAGCGAGATGATCCAGTTGGCGGCCGCTTTGCAGGCCACCGCTGTCAGCAATGCCGTCCGGCCGTTCGGCGGCGCCTACGATGCAATATTGCGGAAGGCACAGGGGCTGGCCACGCGGGAGGTCTCGATGCGTTCGTGGTTGGCGGTGTGCAAGTGGGTCGATGACGCCGCACCCTTCCCGGGCGAGACCTTCCGGAGGTGGGTGAAGGACTTCTACCAGCGTGACCAGCTCGTCAAGGGACGGGTTGAGCTGCGCGGCAACAGGGTGGACCTGTCCAACATCACGTGCGCCGTGCTCAACGTCTCGGGCAAATGGGACTACGTCGTGCCCTCCTCCCAGACCAAGGCCACGACGGCGCTGGCGCAGAGCACAGACAAGGAATCGGTCTCCCTGGACGCCGGCCACGTCGGCATGCTCGTCGGACCAGCAGCCGCGGCCAGCGTCTGGCCCCTCGTCCGCAAGTGGCTCGCGCCTCGCTCAGGCCAAATCGCCTGACCGGGACTTCGCAGATGATCTCTGCGCCTCGGCCGGCGCTGTAGGAGGGCTGGAGTCCACAACTCCTCTTGCTTATGAGTGACGAGCCGCCCGCACCAGGAAGCTTCGCGGCAAGCCCGGCATCGCCCGGGGCACAAACGGCCGGGGCCACCGTCCGAAGTTCGCGCCGTCCTCGCCGGGCTGCGTCACGGTGGCGTCAAAGCCGTGAGCGGCCAGCAATCTCTCTGGTGTATTTGTCCCGAACCGTCCCGGCGCTCCGCGTCGGGCGAGAGCGGCCTGCATCGGCCACGCCGGCGGGGAGAAGAACAGGCCTCTGTTCATCAAGTCCAATCCGAGGAGGCTATCCACGGCAGTGAGCGAACGCACCTGCTCTAAAAGAGCGTGCACCGCAGGTCTCGCCAGGTAATAGAGCAGACCCTCTATAAGCCAGACCGATGGTCTCTGCGGCCGATATCCGCAGGCGAGAAGCGCCTCCGGCCAAGTCGCCTCCTGCAGATCTACTGCGACCGTTAGCCGCTCGCAGTTCGGTCTTGCCTCAGCTTTACCGATCGTGTCTTCTTTGGCGTTTAGCACCGCGGGTAGGTCGATCTCGAACAACCGAGTCCGGGCAGGCCACTTCAGGCGAAACGCGCGAGCATCCAACCCTGCCGCGGCCAGCACGACCTGACGCACCCCCAACCGCTGACACGCATCCAGCAGAAAATCATCAAAGAAGCGAGTGCGGATCACGGGATACCGCCCGGGAACGTCCGATCCGGCGGCGGCCTCCATGTCCCGCAGCCACCCGAAGCCCTCCGGACCAGCAAGAACCGCGGCGAGAGGATCGCAAAACAGTCGATCGGTCCGCTCGCTCTCCCTCGCCCGCGCCGCCGCCATCCACCGCGACGTCGCGGCTATGGAGTTGGCGCCATTTGGGCTTGAGTCACGGTTCTTGCTCATAGCATGACCGTACAAGCGAAGTCGGTTCCGAGAGGAGATTCGTCACTGGACGTCCTCAGCGGCGCTGCCTGCGGGTCTGTGGGCGCGATGGCGATGACGGGAATGCGGGTGATCACGACCGAGCTCGGGCAGGTGGAGCAAACCCCGCCTCAGGCATCAGTCAGCAGCGGGCGCGCCTAGACCGGTGAGCAGCATCGCGTCGTCGTTTGACATTCCGTCGATGTGCTCGCCGTCCCAGTTCATGTCGCCGGCGATGGCGACCAAGTGACCCATGTGCTCGCGGAGGCTCTGCCCGACTGAGTGGCAGATGGCCAACGCCGAATACAGCGTGGGCAGCGGGTCGTGCCAGCCGCTACCGGCGTCGCGGACCTGCGCAAGGTCGTCGATGGACTGGGGTAGGCGGTCCAGTTGATCGGCGAAGCCGTCGGCCAGCACGGCGAGGGCGAGCTGCACTTCGCCGCCGGGCTCGAGCACGAAGGTCTCGGGCCGCGGGGCGAGCAGCCCCGCCGCCAGCTCCTCGCCGGGCATCAGCAGCAGGCCGTCGGTGGCGCGCGGGTTGCACTCCACGAACGTCAGGCCGTCGTCGGTGACCAGGAAGTCGAAGGAGATCTGGCCCGTGTAGCGCAGCTCGGCCACGATCGGCTCGATCAGCCTCAGCGACTCGGTCGCGTCGATCGCCTCGAACTGGATGCCAGTGCTGTGATTTCGCTGCCGAGGGATCCGGTACATCAGATGCGAGCTGACCCGCCCCCCGTGCACAGTGCTGTAGCTGCAGACCGTCTCACCGTCCACGAACGGCTGCACCAGCCACGGTGCCGCTGGCGTGGGGTGGACCTCGTCGATCTCCAGCGCGCCGGCCAGCGGGCCGGTATTAGTCAGACAGCAGGTCCCGCCGCGCGAGAAGGCGCCGCGAGCGAAGTACCGGTCGAGGCGATCGGTCGCCTCGCGCAGCTCCTCGTCGGAGGTCACCACCACCGTCTCAGGGACCGGAAGCGCCAGCCGCGCGAGCAGCCGCTCAAAAGCCCCCTTGTCATGCAGACGCGCCAGCGTGCCGAACGGCGACACGAATACCTTCGTAACCCGACGCAGCCGCTCGAGCTGGGTCGAGATGTAGAACGCCTCCTCAAAGGCCGGCACGACCACGTCGATCTCGTGCTCCCGGGCGATCCGCTCCAGCTCAGCGAGAAAGCCCGCCGTGTCGCTGCGCGGCGACGGATACACGAAATGGCCCGCCAGGTACTTCGAGTGGTTCCCCCGGCGACAACAAATGATCATCGGCGGCGTAGATCTCACGGCCCCCGCCGGCGAGCTTTCGCACCAAGCCAAGCGCGAACGGCATCCGCGAGCTAGTCACCAGAACCCTCAACGCATTCGCTTGCTAGCGGCGTCGCCGCCGGCCACGAGACCGGCCCCACAGCCATCTCAGGGTCAGAAAGTCAATGATTCGCTTGATCATGCTGTCCTCCAGTCTGTGCTGACGGTGAGTGTGAGGCCATGGCTTTCGCCCGCGTGTCCGCCGAACTCCGCGCCACGCGTACCACCCCTTTGTTCGCGCTTGCCACAGATCCCGCATGGGCCGTCGCCAGCGGTAACCTCATGTGATCGGGTTCCTCGACCGGGCATCTAGCTAGGCCGGCCAGCCAGCCTTGTGTGGTAGCGGCCAGGACGATCGCGCCCTGGGGAGGGCATTTCGTGGCAATGGTGCCGCCCCCGCGCGAGTCCGCAATCGTGGCCGCTATCACGAGTACGCGACTGATAGCCGTGAGTGCTCCGTCGATAAGGTCGATCTGAGCCTAGAGGCGCGGAAGTTGTCCTTGGCCTGGCGGTCACACCAAACAAATACCCTCCGATACCGCTAGTAGGGGACGAGCGCTGACACCGGCCAAGATCGACTCCCCGGCGAGCCACTCCGCGCCGAAGTCGCTGTGAGGGTAGCCGCATCGCTATTACGGCACCCCTGGGTGTCCAGCTGTCATACGGCGAGACGCGAGACGGCATGGCCGGCTAGGCCGCCCTTCGCGAAGAGTCCGGTGCTTGGTCCGGAGTTTCCAGCCGTGTATCGGAGTGCGGGTGGGCAGGTACTTTTAGAGCGAGACTTACTCCCGGTAGCCGCGACCCCCTTGTGAGTAGTAGACACCAAGCTCGTCGCGATACGTCTGCTCGTGGTGATGGCCTTCGACGAGCTCGGGAGCGTTCTTGATCTGTTCCTTGGTCCGGTTGACGTGAACTACTTCGTCTTCGCTGTTTATCCGATCGACCACCCCGGCGGGCAGCAGGACCCTCTTACCGAAGATCCATGGTCCGGTGTCAACGATCAACCACATGGCGCCGGCCTCGTTGTTGGCGGTGTCGACCTTGCCGATACTTCCATCTACGGCTTCGATCGACCAACCGGTCAAATCTCGACCGGCGGCAGCCTCATCGGGATACCCCCACATTCCTCGCTCAGCAGTACTCACAACCATCACCTTCCCTTTCACTCTCTTGTAACTGACAGATTCAATAGTGGCGCGCAAGTAGCCAGCATCCTCGATGTTGTTGACCAGCTACCAAACCGCGGCGCTCACGCATGGTGATGATGGTCTGGCGCTGAGCCGCCCGTGCAAAGGAGCGAGCGCGCGCAACTTAGCACCCTGCGAACGTCTCCCAAGCATCCTTGGTACGCACGAATACGTCCGTGATCGTACAAAATGCGCGCAGCGTCGAGCTAGTAGTCAAAGGCTTTCCGGGTCATCCGTCCCATCCCCGGTGACCGATGTCAGCGTCGGCGCGTACACGGTTGCCACCGCGATGTTCATCCTCGGTGCGCTAGGACATCGAGCGAACACAGATGGAACCCGACGCTCTGCTAGCCCTCTCCGGGGCCTGATCTTCGCCGCGCCGGCCTGCGGAGCGCGCGGGACGGAGCTTTTGAAGGCGCGCAAGGTGATCGAGGTGCAGGGAAACGTCTCTGCGCTCCGGGGCAGCTGCTCGAGCCGGATCGCCGCCGTCGTCGGCCGGCACGACGGCCTCGCAGGCTGTGGCCCCGTCCCGGCGAGGGCGTTGTCCGGAGACCGAGCGCCAGGCTGTCCTGCGCGAGCTGCACTCGGAGCGGTTCGTGGACAGCTCGCCGGCGCAGGGTCCGCGACGGTGCTTGACGAGGGTCGCTACCTGGCCTCGGTGGTGGGCTGGCCGTCTCCTCGTGTCGGCGTCGACGGCGGTCAGGTCATCGCTGCGACCAAGCGATGGTGGCGCAGCTGGGGCGGCGGAGACCCGTGAAGCGTCCAGGTGCCGTCTTCGCGCCGGCTGACCGTGCCCGCGCGAACCAGGTCGCCCATCGCGGTGGTCACGGACGGGCGGTGCGCCCCGACCAGGTCGGCCAACCGCTGATGAGTCAACGGCAATCGCACAGCGATGCCCTCCGGTCGAACACGTCCCCAGCGCTCAGCCAGGTGCCAGAGGGTCAGCAGCAGCCGATCATCGACGCGCTGGTGATGGGCGATCGCCAAGGCAACCGCCAGCGAGTGCGCGCGCCGGGTGGCGCGGCTGAAGAGCTCCACGCCGAGTTGTGGCCAAGGCGTTATGCGTGTCACCAGACCCTGGTCGAGCACGGCCAGACGCGTCGGCTCGAGCACCACCCAGCCCACCTCGGCCTGGACGTGGGAGCCGTCAGCGTCCCAACGCCAGGGGCGCATGACATCGCCCGCACCCAACAGTTCGACGCACCGGCGCCCGAGTACATCGACCTCCCGCGTGAGCAGACCGTCGATGATCAGGAAGCCGTGATGATGCGTGTCGGGCTCGATCGCGCGCGTGGCGTCCCAATCGCCCGGGGAGAGACGGCGTACGCGGGTCAGCGCCTCGCGGCGCGCGCGCTCGCGCTGCGATTCGTCCAGCAGCTCGGCGAGGCCGGGGTCTGCATCAACAATGCTGATCAGATCCGTTACCGAGCCCACGTGCGCTCAGCGGCTCAGGAGAATGATCACGAGGACGAGAAGCACGACCCTCAGGCCCGTCCCGGACAGCCACCAGCGACCTTCCAGAACTCGGGCTTCGCACGATCGCGGGAGTAGCGGCCCTCTGGTGGCTCGCCGACCCAGTCCTCCGCCGTCAAAGCCAGCCACGTCAGAGACATTACTCTCAATCGGCGCGTCGGCTACCCTCACCGGACCCCGCCGGGGGCAGCTCGGGAATCAGCTGGTGGTGCTCCAACCGCTGGGGGCGACTAGCTACGTCGTGGGGAGCGACACCGTAACCTTGGACAGCTGGAGGGTGACCGTTCCGTTGCTCGCTCGGTGGTAGAGACTCCGGCACGCGCAGACCCACGTGACACGCTCGCTCTCCGCGCGGCAGGCGGTAGTGCGCGCGACCGGCCGTTTGCTGCATCTCGTCTCTGAGCAAGCGCCGGTCAGCGGCCGGCGACGCCGACGGTCGCTTCCGCTTCGAAATCGAGGAGCGGTGGCGCCACCGCCCCTCGAGCTCGCTATCGCAAGGGACGAGCAGCGACAGCTCGCCGCGCGCGTGGGTGCTCCTTCGATGTGCGGCACGGGGCCACGTCAGTCGACGACCCGGCGCGACCGCATTTGTCTACGGGGAGAAGTCGGCGGCAGGGCCCCTGGCGACGCGCTTGGGCCAACTTGGGAGCACCGCGCTCCTACTGCTGGCACGATCGCATTCGTGTTTCTCGCCGGCACGGAGGGGACGAGTGCAATGGCGACGAAGCAGTCGTGCCGATCTGCCGTGTCCGGCGCGGTGGCCTGCGATCGCTTTCGCCCAAGAGCGAGCGTCGCGGCCGGAGATCGCGGACGCGTGGTTTGCGACGAAGTCAACCCTCTCTGCCGCGGCGTGTGGAGCAGTTAGGTCAGTAGCCGCTCCGAGCGCACATATGCTGCTCGGCGGGGCAGATGAATCCGACCCCTCGCTCTCCGGCGAGATCCCGCTCCTCGACGCCCTCGAGGGAGCGTGGGCCGGCACCAGCGCGCAGCCGTCGACCGTCGGATGGAACGGTGCGCCGCGTCCGTTTCACGCCGGTCGGGTCGTGTGTTGCCTAGACGAGGGCGGGCCGAGTCCGTAGGCTCGACAATCGTGCACCAGGCCCCGGCAGGACACTCGATCCGTTGCTCACGAAGGAGTAGAAGACGATATGCGACGCCATCTTGCCCCAATCGCTCTTGGCCTGGTGACGGCCGTGGCGATGTTGACTCCGGAAGCGACTGCTGCGCCGGCACACGAGTCGCGGGCACTTCCCAAGCTAGTGTCCTGCGCCGTTAATTCGTTGTAGAAGTCGTCCGAGCTTGGCAAGGAT
>OCZT010006144.1_pt1 | contig 11913 bp, 9 predicted proteins | sample 1539031 | NCBI WGS metagenome assembly OCZT01 (sample SAMEA3539308, study PRJEB22396) | soil metagenome | biome: tundra; feature: field; material: soil | place: USA | collected 2010-05 | depth 0.15 m
AAATTTGGTGGAGCTAGTCGGGCTCGAACCGACGACCTCATCGTTGCGAACGATGGCGTCTGCCGTTGTGATCTAACTGATTCGAGTCGAGTTTGCTCAGTTTTCAGCACTGAAACGCGCCGTTTATTGGAACAGTAATGGAACAGGGTTGTCGGGCAAATTCCGAAAGCTTCCTGACCGCCTGCCGTTGTGCGGTCGAAACGATCTGAGCGTAGATGTCCATCGTGGTCGAAATGCGGGAGTGCCGCATCTGACCTTGCACCGATTTCGGGTCGGCTCCCGCTTGAACCAGCCAAGTCGCGTGCGATGTTCTGAGACAGCGCCAGTTCACGAATGACAGCCCCAACGCTCGGGCCGCCGGTTTGATGTGTCGTCGCAAAATGTTTTGGTCATTCATCGGCTTGCCATCTTGTACGCTCTGAAACACCAGGTCATCTGGACCTGCCGATTTGACCAGCTTGTACTCGCGTGTTGCCAGCCCCGCCCGAATTTCTACGGTGAGAGTTTTCAGACGAAGCATACGAGCGATCACTTCGGGTGCCACGCCGATTGTTGCGGCACTGGCCTTGGTTTTTGGTTTCGACCAGTCCCCCCGGCAACAACGCTGCCTGACGGAGATTGCGTCGACATGAATACATCGCCACTTCAGGCCGATCAGTTCGCTGACTCGGAGACCGGTCCACACCGCAACATATAGCATCGTCGCGTAGGGTTCGGCCACGAGTTGAACCAGTTGGTTAAACTGCTCGGGTGTGATGGTCGGCTTATCTCTAATCTCCCGGTTGTCTTTCGGCAGTTTCAAACCTTCGAGCGGATTCTTTATGAGAAAATCTCCCTCGGTTCCCACTGCCGAATTGAGAATGCTGGATAGTGCATCCCGCACCTTCACAATCGAAGGATAGGGAATCGCCAGGGTTGAGAAGTACCGCTGCAGAGTTCGAGGGGTCAAATCTCGTAAACAAAAAGAGCCGAAGGCCGGGAGCAGATATTTTCGAATCACCCCCCGGTAACAATCTTGGGTACTGCTCGAAAGTTGCGGCAATGTTGCCGGAATGTACTCGCTGTTCAAGTAGTCCTCGAACGTCACCGCCGACCCCATGCCGATCAGGCCCTGGTTCATGGGACGGAGAATCTCGGCTGCTATTTTCCTTACTTCGCGCTCCGGCATGGACGCCGGGGCCAGTTTCTTGCGTTGCCGTTTTCTGGTTCGGACGCCATTTTCGAAGGCGTCTTGCCAGCAGAGTAAATACCAGAAATTGCCTTCCCGTTTGGGAAGGGGATCTTGAAACCTTCTGCGCGCCATTGCTGAGAAATCTCCTCTCAGCGGAGCCAGTAGGTTCGCCTCGACGGGAACGATACCACAACCATCGGAAACAGCGGGTGTAACGCTCTTTCCCACACCACCGAGTTGTGGTTTCTCCGAGAGCATTGATCCAGTATTTGGAATACCTGCGAACCGTTGCATTCGCGCGACAACTTGTTTTGTCGCCTACAGGAAGGGAGAACGATATTGGCGAAGGCGCTGGCCTACGGTTCCGTTGGTTCGTCAGCCGTTGGCCGATTCCGACGCCGACCGCGACGTTGAGTGATCGAACCCTGCACAGATTCACCCGCCGCAGATTGCTGTCCGTCTTCATCGGGATTCAATGGCCTCGCTGGGTAGAAAAAAACATTCGCGGTGAAACAGACTGGCCGCCGAGCATATGATTCCGTGCTGGTTTTCAATCCGCCGGTTGTCGCGATCACTCGCGTTTTTCCAGTGGATCGTGATGGGCGCGGCTTCTCCAATGGCATCACGATGGTGACGGTTTTTTCTTTTCGGTCGATCTCTATCGACGGTTGTTTCATTGTTTCTTCTCCTCTTGTGTGTTTTATTCCAACAACTTTCGTGGTAATCAGGCCGTTCTTACCATCTATCGCGCTTCGGTGGCTTCCAGTCGTGTCCCGATAGCCAGCCCTTCGAGTAGACGCGATTGGCAAATTCCACACTGATCCGGCTCCCTCTCCAGTGTGTCTCGTTCAGGAATTCGGCGGCGTCTTCAGCATCTTCATATTTCAGGTCGACCAGAGCATAAGTAAGACCGTCATCGACGTGGATACTAACCTCGCCAACAGTTCCGAGATCGTCCAGCAGGTCTCGGATGTCGTCCGGGCTCGTGTCACTTGCGATGAAGCTGACCCGCAACTTTGACATGTCTGATTTGCTGTCGACTGTGGTTTCGGGATCGGCTACGCGACGGGTGGATGCCTCCGCCTTGTTCAGCTTGACTGCGTGGCGTTTATTGTTTGTCATTCCATCCTCCAAACTTTCCTGTCAATTAATACGCAACGATCTCTCATTGCCTGTTCGCGGGCTCTAGCGACAGCGATCCCAGCCTTAGCTCCGTGATCCGCTCCTTTACAATGATTCCGTTTGAATCCATCAGGCGGAGAGTGATTGGGAGCCGGGGGAGCGGAAGCAGTACCTCCACCGAATCCCACTCGGGGCTGAAGCTAAACCGCCAAAGTTTGCCGCCAGGGTCAATCGCAGTGACTTCAACCGGCGGGATAAGCCGGCGGTTTTCGCAGAGCCCCTCAACTCGAGCTACTAGGGCGATTAATTGATTCACGATTTTGTTGTCAGTACTCATTTGTAAAGTTCTCCTTGTCAATACATTGTGATTAGTTTCATGTTCACCTCTGTTTTTCATTTCGTTGTAACCGCGAGTTCTTCAAAAACGAGGAACTTCTTGGCCCAGCACTGGATCGCCTTTTGCAGGCGAAGATTCAGCCGTAGTGGGGACTGAAATCGGTGCGGGTTGGGCACACCGCGCCCTGAGAGGAAGCGAGTCGCAGCCTGCAACGATGAATCCGCACGTTGACGGGCTTTACCGAGAATGTCGTCGCCTTCCTGCTGCCCGAATTTCTTGGCCAGATAGGCCCGCAGCTCCTCCCAGCGGAAACCAACGAATTGGATATGCGCCGGAACCAGCTTCTGGGCCAGCCTGCCCAATTCAAAGCCACTAGATGTTCGGTACTTGCGCAACAGTGCGGAATGGATTTCCAGTTCGACTCGGAAACAGCCCAGAGTTTCCTTCCGGTACGCGCGGACGAGCTTGGGCGATTGGCGCGATCCGTACCGGAGATTTCCGGAGCCGCCACGATCCTTCCGGCGCTGCGTCTTCCCGAACTTGCCGTGCTTCAGCACGAAGTCCCGGTCCACAATGCCGCCCTCCGCGAAATCAAAGGCGAACTCCGCCAGCGTCAGCTTGTGGCTCGAGCACCGCACGATCATGCCTTCCACCTGCTCCGGAGTGATCCCCTCAAGGTCATCGGCGATGAGCGTGAATCGGAGTGGCGCCAGCCACGGAAGCAGCGGCTGATACTGAACGGACGCCCGGGCCGAATTCGAGGCGCTAAGGAAAATCCGCACCCGATCGTAGGTCCGGATCATTCCTTGTGCTCGGGGCCGGAAGTCTTTCGTCATCCGGAATCCTTGAATCATCTTCGGCACTCCCTGCCCGCCGGTGCCGGTGAACCCAAAGCGATCCAGCTTAAGAACGGGCCGTTGTTTCTCTGCTCGGGGTTGCATAACCCGGACTATACTTTCTGGGGACTTGAATTGGCGTAACACATCAAGCGGAGTTGCTGTCGGGTGGATACAGAAAATCTGTTACCACTGCCAATGAGAGGTAAGGTGGTGAACCGGGAAAAGAGAAAACAGATTGACGACCAGCAAACCCCAATGCTCGAGCGGGCAGCCTTCGAAGCGCGGTTCCGCCGCTACAAGCCGGCACGACGATCGCTCGGATTCGTGAATGCAGAGCAGATGGATGAGTTTTATACCATTGCAGAACAATACCGACGCGACGCACTAAACTTACCCGCCGTCGGCGAAAACAGGCAGGCACTGCTGGACGACGCCAAGAATTCCAAAGCCCTGATGGCGGGGATCAGGCAACGGCTGAACGAAACCCAGCAGTTTATAACGGCGTCCACCCCACCGGAGCCAGGAGCGGCCGCCACGCTGGCTGAGGACGCCCAGGCTCAGATTGCTTCAGTTCAGCGCCGCCTCGAAGAGGAATTCGAGTTCGAATGTTGCCGGATCGAAGCGCTGGTCAAACGTCTTTCCGCCAAGTCTGCACAACATGCAGAACTGGAGTTTACCCTTGATTTGTTGCGATTCGTCCGCAATTCCTTTCGACGACGAACCGCCTACCAAAGAAGACGCCTCGCTGAGGCCGCCATGGCCGGTGCTGGCTCCTTTACAGAAAATGAACTCAAAGGTAGTACTCAACCAAGACGGGCGCGGATGAGATTCTCGCGGGCAAAGAAATACCAGGAGGAAATGTATCCGGAGGGGCGAGTCTATGCCTATGGAAAGATGCTAGGGAAGAAAAAACAGGAGGCGGCTGCGGGAGAGGAAAAAGGATAATAATCAATTTCATCACCCACAGCATTCTCCACTTCCCACTCCAATCTCATTACTTAATTATTGTTTATTGTTATAAGTAGTACTTAGCCCCACCCGTGGGTTCCGATCACCCACGAATCGGGTAGCGGCCAGAAATCACGCTACCGCTCCGGCTTCTCTTCTGGAAAAATCTCGAAGAAACTTGAAGGCGCGTGTCAGCCCAGGAATCCGCCTCAACTCTCCGAGTCTCTTCAAGCCCCGGGCACTGTTTCCGTCCCCAGACTCACCTCGGATTTCGTTTCTGCACGAATCTGTTTATAGACCTGTTTCCGCAGCACATCAGCTACGACCTGGGCAAACTCCCGGTCGTTCATGTAGCGAGCGAAGATCTCCTGATTCTGATCCATGCGGTCGATGAACTTGCCTTCGAGCGCCTTGTCGAAGACATACTTGAAGTTCTCCAGCGAGTTGACCCGAGCGGCCTGCTGGATCTGCGTGTCCGCAACAGCCTCTTCCTTGATCTGGTCGAAGAAAAGCTGATCGACTGGTTTGAACTCTGTCCCAAATCGCTGGTTGACTACATCGATCAAGCGCGAGAGTTCGATCTGCTCCTGATGATCAGCACCTGTACCCACTGAAGTTGGGGCTTTCACCGCGCCGCGATCTCCGGGAGCAAGCGAGATTGAACCCTCGCTCGTCTTCTGCAGGCGGTAGTATTTCAGGTTGACTTCATCATCTAGGACCAGGCCTGGACCGAATGCCCGCTTCGGCAGCCGCGGAATCAGCAGGCGGATAAACGAGTACAGTTTCTCAAGATCGGTGTCCTGGAATGGGATGATCTGCGCCAGAAACGCATATAGGTTGCGGAACGCCACCAGCTGGCTCCGGAACAGCTCCTGTTTCTCGACTTCCAGCTGTCCAAAGCGGTCGACCGGGAAATCCAGAATCCGGTGCATCTGGGCATGGTCGTTCGGCGACTGCAGATTCTTCGGCTTGAAGAAGACCTTGGCGAATTCCTCGACTTCATTGCCGTGGTAGATCTGCTCAGCAGCCAGCTTGGCTTGCAAGTCGTAGAGCTGGTGCGGCTCAGCCTGCTGACCAACCAGCGGCACTTCGTAGTATGGCCGGAATGCCTTCTGGATCTCTTCGGTATCGTTCACGAAGTCCAGGACAAAGGTGTCTTCCTTGCCCGGAGCCGTCCGGTTGAGACGCGACAGGGTCTGCACCGCTTGCACATCGGCCAGCCGCTTGTCCACGTACATCGTGTGCAACATCGGCTGGTCGAAGCCAGTCTGGTACTTCTCGGCCACGATCAGGACATGGAACTCATCCGTGGCGAATCGCTCCGGCAACTGCTTTTCCTTGATGCCCATGTTCATCCCGACCTCGGTGTATTCGTCGCCCACATCGAGCCTCACCGTGCCCGAGAATGCCACGAGCGTCTTGATGTCCGTGTAGCCCTTCTCCGCCAGGTATTTGTCGAATTCCTGCTTATAGCGCACCGCATGCGCACGGGAGCTGGTCACAACCATCGCTTTCGCCCGGCCACCGATCTTGTGGTGGGTGAACGTCCGGAAGTGCTCGATCATCACCTCGCTCTTCTGAGCTAGGTTGTGCGGGTGGAAGCTGACGAACCGAGCCAATGCGCGGGCCGCCTTCTTCTTGTCCAGCTTCGGGTCGTCCTCGATCGATTTGATCAGCTTGAAGTAGGTCTTGTAGGTCGTGTAATACTTCAGCACGTCGAGGATGAAACCCTCCTCGATCGCCTGCCGCATGCTGTAGATATGGAATGGGTGCGGCTTGCCGCTCTCGCCCCGGCGGCCGAACGTTTCCAGCGTCTTGTATTTCGGGGTGGCCGTGAAGGCGAAGAAGCTCAGGTTCGGTTGGTGCCCGCGCTTTGCCACCGCCTTCAGGATCTCTTCTTCGTAGTCCGGCAAAGCCTTCTCTTCCGCTTCTTCCTTCGCCTGCTCCGTGATGGCGTGGGCGGCAAGCACGCCTTTCATTTCTGCCGCGGCCTCACCCGATTGCGAACTGTGCGCCTCATCCACGATCACCGCGTAACGCCGCTCCGGAAGCGTCCCCACCTTCTCTGTAACAAACGGGAACTTCTGCAGCGTCGTGATAATGATGGGCACACCCGATTTCAAGGCGCTGGCGAGTTGCGTGGAATCCTCATCGATTTTCTGGACCACGCCTGATTTGTGTTCGAATTGATAGATCGTGTTCTGGAGTTGCTGGTCCAACACCAGACGGTCGGTGACCACAACCACGGAATCGAAAACCTTTTGGTCCTTGTCGTCATGCAGGCTGGCCAGCCGGTGAGCCAGCCAGGCGATGGAGTTGCTCTTGCCGCTTCCAGCCGAGTGCATCACCAGGTAGTTGTTGCCCGCCCCTTCTGTGCGCGAAGCCGATTCCAATTTGCGCACGGCATCGAGCTGGTGATAGCGGGGGAAGATCATGTTTTCCTTGCGGATCTTTCTGCCCGCGACTTCGGTTTCGATCACTTCCAGATGGATAAACCGGGCCAGAATGTCGAGCAGGCTGTCCCGCTGCCAGACCTGTTCCCACAGGTAAGCCGTCTTGTACTTGCCTTCCTGCGCAGGCGGGTTTCCTGCGCCCATGCCATCTCCCCGGTTGAGGGGCAGGAAGAGCGTGCTCTTTCCGGCGAGCTTCGTTGCCATGTAAACCAGGTCGGGATCGACGGCGAAATGGACCAGCGTCCGCTTCTTGAACTGGAAGATCAGGTCGTTCGGATCGCGGTCGGTCTTGTATTGCCAGATCGCATCCTGGACGGTCTGCCCGGTCATAGGATTCTTGAGTTCGGCGGTGATGATGGGAATGCCGTTCAGGCAGACGGTCAGCTCGAGCGCCTTGGTGCTGCTGAGCTTGAACAGAAGCTGGCGAACAACGGTCAGCCGATTCTTCGCATAGAGCGCCGCCACTTCCGGATTCATCCCGTGGGCCGGAGCAAAGTATGCGACTTTGATCGATTCGCCATAGCATTTGAAGCCGTGCCGGATCACGTCCAGGCTGCCGCGTGAGTCCATTGCCTTGCAGAGATCGTCGAGCAGGATTTCTTCGGCCCGCACTCCGAGCAGTTTGTCCAGCTTCTTCCAGGTGTCTGGCTGTGTGTCTTGGATGAAGGGGATAAACTGCGTCGTATCCAGCGCGCGTTCCTGGTCGAAGTGGCCCTGCTCGGCCTTCGTGTAGCCAGCCGTGGTGAGCAGGTGGTACTCGATCGCCGACTCGAAAGCCTTCTCCTTGTGATCTACTGGCACAGGGCGGCAGCCTCCTGTGGGCGGTAGGTGCGAACATCGATCTGGCCTGTTACGGCGGCGGAGACCAGCGCAGCGCGACGTTCTTTGAGGCACCCAACCTGACTAGACATCTCGCTAAGCAGCTTGTTTCTCCTGTGAACGGTTTGTGCGACCTTCTCTTGCGTTCGCATATCGGGAATCGGGACCTTTTCTTTGAGTAGCGAATTGATATTTAGGGGCCTGTTCCTACCGGCAGCACCACGTGAGTTCTCGTTCAATAAGAAACCGCCATGTTTCGTTAGCAGCAACGCAAGCAAGTATTCCGTAAGGGCAATTCCAGGTTTTCCACGGAGCACCGGGTACCTGTGAGAAACGACACACCCTGCTTCATCTTTACCCGCTAGTGCCACGGCACCCTCCCACGCAAATTGACCGCTGATTATCAGGTCGTCTTCCTCAATCCAATAGAAATCAGAATCACCCATGTCATCCCTTTCGCGCGGATCCTTGTGAAACAACCCCCTGCCTCTGTTGAATATGCCGATGGGTCTATACAGTTCACCTGCTCTTTGATCCACGGGTCTCGCAATAACGGTTGCTGCGTTTTCAAGACGCAATTCCTTAGTTTCAGTCGATTTTATGGAGGACAGGACCAGTGCAGTCACCCTTTCGTTCAGCAATTCGATCAGCTGCTGCTGCTCCTCCACCAGCGCATCGATCTTCCTAGTCTCTCGATCGAGAAAACTGCCGATGGCAACTTGTTCCTGCCTAGGTGGGAAGGGGAGAATAAAATCATAGAATTGCTCGCTCGGTAACCTCCAGCGTCCCAACTGAGATGCCCCTTGACCCAATGCGTAAAAGATCTTCTGCTTGTATGAATTTTGGAATACGTAAAGGAAGTAAGCGTCATGAATGAGGCTCGGAGTTCTTGTTGAGAACACCCGGTAATCAGGACTAGTGACGCCGGACACGGTAGCGATATCGACCCAACCGGTTAGAAGGTCCATGTGATTCATGACAAAATCGCCGGGCTCGACAAGCTGGTAATTTGAGTAGTCCATGGACAACTGTCCTTCGTTACTTTCGATATCCTTTATCCTGATGCCCCTCTGTGTTACCGACAAGACGTCATAGCCTTCCTCGCCGACGATTCTCTTCCTAATCTCAAAAAGGGTCTTCACGCGCCTAAGGCCCCATGAAACCGGGATTTCAGCGAGCCAATTGGCTCCGCTATTTTTGTAACTCTCGTAGCGCGAAAAGCTCATGCCGTGAGCCCCTTAATCATGACCAGGATGCGGTCCGTTACACCATTCAAATCGTCATCGATCTCCGCCAGTGGGCGCGGAGACTTGTAGACATAGAAGTGGCGAGTAAAGGGAATCTCGTATCCCACCTTGGTCCTCTCGTCGTCGATCCAGGCGTCGGGCGCGTATGGCAGTACCTCGCGCTCGAAGAACGCATAAATGTCTTCCTTCAGCGGCACGTTCTCGTAGTCGCGCAGCTCGGTGTCCGGCTCCGGGTTCCCGGCGGCATCCACACAGATCTCGGCAGAATCATCCCGTTCGGACATAGTGTTCAAAGTCACCTTCTTCAGGGGTGCGCTCAGGCTGACTTTGGCATGAGCAGCTCGGTCAAGGCGCTTCTCGAATCCTCGCCGATTCAAGTCCACGTCCGAACCAGCCATACCTTCAAGCATCGAGACAATTTCTTGCTGAAGCTTCTCTCCTCCCTCGACCTCGCGCTGGCCCTCCTTGCCTTTCTTCTTCGACGTGGCCAGCTTCTGGAACGCCGCTTCTTCTTTCAATGCGGCAATGCGCTCGGGCGTAACCTGAAAGCTCAGCCGCAACGGGCGCTCGACGGTGATTTGGCGGTAGCCGAAGTCTGAGTTGTCAAAGAGCTTGGAGCGTCCATTCTTGGTGAGGTCCCCGTACAGATCGACGATCTCCACGATGTTTCCGTCTGAGAGCTCGTTGCGCTTATTGCCCAGGCCCTTCCGCATCTTCACAAACAGATCAGTCGCATTGATGAGCTGGATCTTGCCACGACGATCCTTGCGCTTGCGGTTGGTCAGCACCCAGATGTAGGTCGCAATGCCGGTGTTGTAGAACATTTCGGTTGGCAGCGCGACGATCGCTTCCAGCCAATCGCTCTCGATGGTCCATCGGCGGATCTCGCTCTCGCCCGACCCAGCGTCGCCCGTAAACAAGGGCGATCCGTTAAAGACGATGGCCAGACGCGAGCCTTCCGGCTTCATCTTCGAGATCATGTGCATGATGAAGAGCAGCGAGCCATCGTTGATACGCGGCAGGCCGGCACCGAAGCGGCCATGGAATCCTTTCTCCTGGTGCTCCCGTTCGATCACGTCCTGTTCTGGCTTCCACTCGACACCGAAGGGCGGGTTGGCCAGGAGGTAGTCGAACTTCTGGTTCGGCAGGCCGTCCTGGGTAAAGGTATCGCCAAACTTGATGTTCTCAGGGTTCTGTCCCTTGATCATCATGTCGGAACAGCAGATGGCGAAGGCCTCGTTGTTGTAGTCCTGACCGAAGACTTCGAGACGGGCATCCGGATTCAGTTCGCGCAGGTATTCTTCCGCTACACTCAGCATGCCGCCGGTGCCGCAAGCGGGATCATAGAGCGTCTTCACGATTCCCTTGGTGCGGAGGATCTGGCTGTCGGGAGTGAAGAGCAAGTTGACCATCAGCCGAATGACCTCGCGCGGCGTGAAGTGGTCGCCGGCCGTCTCGTTCGAGGCTTCACTGAACCGACGGATCAGGTCCTCGAAGATCAATCCCATCTCGTGATTGGGGACGGCATTTGGGTGCAAGTCGATGTCGGCGAATTTGGAGAGGACAAGGTATAGGCGGTCGGAATCCTCCAGCTTGGCGATTTCCTTCTCGAACTCGAAGTACTCAAAGATCTGCCGCGCCCTGGAGGAAAAGCTCTTGATGTAGTGGGACAGATTCTGCGCCGCCTTTTCCGGATCTCCCTTGAGCTTCTGGAAATCCAGCCTGCTGATGTTATGGAAGGCGTGCCCGGCAACTTTGTTCAGGATCGGCTCGGGGTCTTTGATCTTGCTGTTTTTCAGGGCGGCATACTTCTCCAGCACCTTGCCCTTGGTCGGCTCTAGGACGCAGTCCAGTCGCCGCAGCACGGTGAGCGGCAGGATCACCCTGCCATACTGGTGCGGCTTATAGGGACCGCGCAATAGATCGGCTACGGACCAGATGAACGAGACTTTCTCGGAGAAATTGCTCACAGGGACACCTTGGGTTCAATCCGCATGGGAACGTTTGCGGGAAGGAACATTCTAGTCCAATGCAAATGTGGTCGCATTTAGATTTGAAGAACCTGTGCATCCTGAGGGCAAGGGACTAACCGCCTGCGTGTCCACTCAGTCCGTCCCCCTGCGCTTAAAGAGGAGTGAGTCAGGGGTCCGATTTCCCGCTTGGTTGCGGCAGGGTTCCGTTTCCAGCTTTCAGAATGAGGTACGCGGCTTGGAGTTCGACGAACATCGTTCACTGGCGATGTTCCGGGTTCACCTTCCACCGAAAGAACGACCGCCACAAAACCTACAAACCCGTGCCTCGATCTACCACTTTCCCTTGGGATCTATCGCCCATTCATCTACTACCACTAGCCCTTTCGGATGCTCCTCGGAAATGCAGCATTGATGAGCAAATTGTATGCCGTTGTCGGAAAACACTCCCTTTACATCGTTCCCCGATATCCACGTTACACAAGGGTTACTTCCGGTCGGGATGGAGCTTTCTCGATACACGATGTAGCGTCGAGTCCCTGTCTCAAGTTCCATGCGACAAATGCGACCACCTTTCTGAAATTTGTCCCTCATCACATGGAATTCCGTAAGAGTATGAGGCGTATTCATCCAATTCTTGTCCTCAATTCGCAAGAAGCCATCCAACGAAGGGTCTGTCTTCATCTGATTTGCGGCACCAACTACCGCTCTAATCTGGTCCACTAAAGCACTTATTGATAATGGCAACCATCCTGATACCGGCCTTGCGAGTCCGAGCAACTCACGTTCGCCGTGAACAACCCTCAGGTGCTCTCCGTTTGCAAAGAGAATCCAGAAGTAGGTAGGGAGATCGTTGCCATCATTCCTGAAGCCTCCTCGTGTCTTTGCGAACAAGAGTTCCGCGTCCGGAGTACTGGCGGTCGTCAAACAATCAACTACCACAAATCCCTTGCTAGGTCTCTGACCACGTGGAGAGGTATATTGTAAAGCACTAGTTTGGGGTAGGA
>OCZT010006145.1_pt1 | contig 11912 bp, 19 predicted proteins | sample 1539031 | NCBI WGS metagenome assembly OCZT01 (sample SAMEA3539308, study PRJEB22396) | soil metagenome | biome: tundra; feature: field; material: soil | place: USA | collected 2010-05 | depth 0.15 m
GAGTGAAAGCGGTCTTCACCGCGCAGATACTGGCGCGCGAAGTCACCGCCAGCGGTCTCGAATACTACGTCGAAGCGTCCGACGGCTCGAACGTCGGCGTGTTCCCCGCATCCGCCCCCACTATGCCGATCTCGTTGGTGACCTACACCACCGGGAGTGCGAGCGTCCCGGCGAGCCCTGGCTTGCTTTCGGCTAACGGACAAGTTCTGTCCTGGACTACATCGCCACGCGCGTTCTGGTACCGCATCTATCCCAGCGACCGCGCTGGGTTTGAGGCTGGGCCGGATACCCTCCTCGCCTACGTTGCCGCCGGCACGACTTCGTTCCACGACAACGGTTTTGATCTTGCCGGGCGCAAACTCACGGGCACCTGGTATTACCGCGTAACTGCCGTTGATAAGAACGACCGCGAGAGCGCACCGACGAAAGCGGCAGCGGTGACCCGCTGAACCGCAGGATCACTCGTGTTCGCTGCTTACCCGCAATCCACGCTCGTCGGTGACCGAGAGATAGTACACCAACGGGCGCTGCCCGGGCAGGCGGGCGCTGATGGTGTTGCCCTTTACCTCCGCCGGCACCGCCTGCCAGCGACGTTTCTGCCATTCACCGGAGTTGGTCGTGTAGTTCAGCGCGGCCTGTTTGATCGGCACGGGGGAGATGACCTTCGCGCTCACGCGATCCCCGTCGATTCTCATCGGCCCCAGTTGCGGCAGTGGACTGCCGCCGCGCAACACGTTGTCCAAGAAGGTATCCACCTCGTCGACGGTCCAGATGTGGCCATGCTTCAGACCGAGCACCACGCTGACATGGCGGTATTTGGCGGGCACGAGGCGATACGAGGCGCGATAAGAGTCGAGCGGATAGGCAAAGTCATTGGCCCCGTTCAGGAAGAGGATGGGGCAATTCACGCCACCGAGATACTGCGATGGATCGAAGTCGCGCAGCCAGCGCTCGCGGGCATCCGGGCGCATCTCCGCCAACGACTTTTCCTTCCAAAAGCTGTCGTCTCCCAGGAAGCCGCAGCCATAAACCGGCACAGCCACTTTGAGCCGGTGATCGAGGCCTGCGATGATGCAGGTCAGGTAGCCGCCCCAGCTAATACCGGTGATACCGATGCGGCGGCTGTCCACCTCCGGCAGTGAGGCCACTAACGACGCACCCCGAATCACGGCACTGACGGCGTGGTAGGTCCACATGTCCCTTGCCTCATCGTCGGTGAAGTTGCGGAACTTAGTGGTGTCGCTCTGGTCTGGCCCGCCGTCGGGCAAGGGGCCATTAGGACCGCAGCCCGCCGTGTCCATTGCGAGGGCCACATAGCCGCGGCTGGCCCAATGTTCGGCCCAGTCACGGAATGCTTTGCCGCCGCCACCGTGAACGAGGATCATAGCGGGGAATGGGCCGTGGCCGGTCGCGGGCCGGCCAAGGTAGGCAAAGACGCGGGTCGGCTTTCCGTGATAAGGCGCGCCCTGATAATAGACCTCCTGGACCAGCCCGGTCCGCCCGCCCCATTCGGCTGCAGGCGCTGAGTTCAGGGCTGGCACATCCCACACGCTCGTACTGGGAGCGGCAGGTCGGAGCGAGTGGCACCCCACGACCAGCAACAGCACCAGCGAAAGCGGCAAAAGGCGTTTCAGCATCGGCGAAGGCTTAACCAGACTTCGTGCAATTAGCATAATATCGCATGTTTACAGGCATATAAACGCCATCACAAAATAGTTGTCTTTTTACTTGCCCAGATGCTGCCAATATGCGAGAATGGGTAGCAATGAATATTGCACCAGCAAAGACAGCGGAACCGGCGCTCGAAAATGTGATTGCTTTACCCATTGCAGCCAAGTCTAAACCGAATCGCCACCGGCAACGGTTCGCCATCCAAGACTTCACCAATGCGACCGGTAGCACGTCTTACCGGGTCACCGGCTACAAGCGCGACGGCGCCCGCGTCCGGGAAAACTTTGCCGACATAAAAGCCGCGCAGTGTCGGCAAGTGGAGCTTGAGACGGAATACCTTGCCCGCGAAACCGATACCACTATCCGCGCAACCAAGCTGACAGATGCTCAAATCAAGCTGTCCGAAATGGCCTTCCTACGGTTGGACGCTGACCATGAGCTTATGCTAGCGGTTGACCATTGGTTGAAGAATGGCCGGCAGAATGCCGTTGCCGAGTCGCCCCGGCTGGATGATGCCTTTACCCAGTTCTCCGCATGGCTCGAAAAGAGTGAGTTGCGGAAGCTGAGCCAGCGAAATCTTCGCGGACGGGTCAACGTGTTCGTCAACTCCGTTCCCAACATGCGCGTTGCCGACGTGACGCCCGAAACGATTGACACCTATTTGAGCAAGCGGGCTGTCTCGCCAGCGTCCAAGGATAACGACCGCCGCGCCGCCTCCCGTTTCTTCGCATGGTGCATTGAACGCCCCCGCCGCTGGGCTTCGATGAATCCTTGCCGAGAAGTGAAAGTCCAACAGGGCGACGATGCTCCGCCGGGGGTCCTGACCGTCAAGGAGTGTGAAGCCATGTTGCGAAAGGCTGAGAGTTTCGAGAAGGGGCGGCTGGCGCCATACGTGGCCGCGTGTCTATTCGCTGGGATCCGCCCATTCGAGGCGCAACGGCTAAGCTGGCAGGCGGTCAACCTGGCAGATGGTGAAATCCGGCTTGAGGCGCACCAAACGAAAACCGGCATGGCTCGAGTACTGACAATCTGCCCCACGTTGCGAGCATGGCTCGAAGCGCACAAGGACAAGCCCTTCTTCCCTTCCCATTGGCGACGGGACTTTGACGTGGTGAAGAAAGCGGCCGGGTACGGCACGCCGGATGCAGACCATCCCAACTTGAAGCCGTATCCGGTGGACGTTTTAAGGCACACGGCAGTCTCGCACTACTTCCGATTGACCGGCAGCTACGGCCAGACGGCGGAGCAGTTCGGAAACAGCGAGGCCATAATCAAACGGCACTATCAAGGCCGCGTGACCAGCGAGGACACAAAGCAATTCTACGCGCTCAGGCCGACGAAAGGAGCAAGCAAGTGAATAAGACTACGATTCAACCGAAATCGGGAAAGCCAGTCCAAAGGCCTGCCCCGGAAGCACTGGCCAAGATTTCAACCTACGATACCCTGCACGAGAAGGCTCTAGCTATTACCCGAAGATATAAGGCTACTGAAAAGTGGGGACGCCATGAACTGAGGGTCATCTTTACATGGATGTATGTGCCATGCTCGATTGACGATAGAACTACGGGTGATGCGGATACACTGGAAATCATAATCGGGAGCCAGATGGCATTTGCACGACTCTTTGCGGAGGGTCCAGACGTTCTCAAGCCTCTAGGTAAACTCCTAACGATTTATCGTCGTGCTACTCGAAGCCAGGTCACGCGTGCGGCGATGAGCTACGGAATGCACAACGACATTCTCAGAATTTGGAATCGCGCCCGGGCTAAGTCCCACCAGAAGCTAGAGCCCAATAAGCATGAGGATAAGATTTGGGGCGACAAGGCATTAGCTCTGGGAACGAAAGACATTAGCCCTCGTGCTATCGAGAGCCTGCGCGCCCATCTTAGGAGGCTGGCTCGCAAATAGTCCTTTACCAACCAACATTAAAGTAGGCTGCGAATTCAATAAGTGGTATTCCCTACGATTGAGCTCTAATCTGAGCTCATGTTAACGTCTAATTTAAATGCAAGAGCGGCCACGCTGGATGAGCTGCTAAAGACAACGGTTCCGGCCTTCCTCACTCCTTCGCCCTCCCGCGACACACTTCGTTCCTGGCTGGACGATGCCAAGGTGCCGCGCTTCAAAGCCAATCCGCTAGCCACTCGTGGCGGTGGCCCCTGCTACTATCAAGTTGCCGGAGTCGAGAAGCTGCTACGCTCTAAGATGTTCCCCGGAAAGCCGGTAGCTGCGTCTTAGCACCACGAAAACAATCGTATGTCCAAACTCAAATCCAAATCAAAACCCCAACCCGTAACGCCCACAACTGGCCAGTGCCGGTTCACGCCCCAAGAACTCATGCAGCGTTCCACTCCCATACCAGTGATGGAAATCAGGCGACTGCATAGTGAAATTGTGGAGGCTGGTCGCACAATGATAGATAAGGCCATCCAGATTGGGGAGTTGTTAACCGAGGAAAAAAGCAAACTTGAACATGGTGAATGGTTGACGTGGCTAGAGGAGCATATTCCGTTTACTAGAGCAACGGCTGCAAACTACATCCGACTCTATGACCGCCAGGATGAATTCAAATGTAAAACCGATTTACATTTGGGTGCTGCATATCGGCTACTCGCTCTGCCATCGAAAGAGTCGCAAACGACAGAAAGTAAACCCGTGGGCGTGACAAGTGCGGTCTATTCCCCTAGTCCCGCTCCCAAGGCTCTCGGCTCTGGCCCTCCTCCGCCCTCTGGCCCTCCGTCCAAAGCAGCATCCGCCAAGGTCGCGGGCGCCATAGTAGATGAAACCGGCCTGCCTATACCTCCCGCGATACTGCCGGGCTGGCAAAGGGCTGAAGGTATCGAGGATATACTGAACTATCTGACCATCACCTTAAAGAAGCTGCGCCAATTCGAGGAAGCCAATGACACGGTATTTGGTTGGGTGAATTTCCAATCAGCTATCTGTGGAGCCGAACAAGCCAAGCGTGATGTCGAGAATGGCATTCCTTACGCCGTCTGCACATCGTGCCAAGGGAAGGCCCCGGATGGTTGCGCACTATGCAAGGGCATGGGGTTTATCAGCAAATTTCGTTGGGGGACCGTCCCCGAGGAAGTCCGGTCACTGCGCACTAAGGAGATTGAAAAGCAGCAAAAGCAGGAGGCAGCATGACGCCAACGCTTTACGAATTCAAACTCGCTATCCCAGGAAAGGATGATGGTTTCTGGGCGTGCCGTGATGACCTCAGCCTTATATTCAGTTCGGCGAAGAACGGCAGGCACGGCAAGGCAAACACGGTTGCCGTGTATGTCGCTTTGTGCCGGCTCGCGTCCGATATGCATTCCGCAACGTTCCGAGCACGACCTTGGGACATTCGTAAGCAGTGCGTTGCGATAGAGGAATCAGCGGTTGTCAGGGCACTACGGGAATTGACCCGACTAGGGATAATCAAGCTCAAGGCCAAGGATTCATTCGGCTTTGTAACAATCAGCCTCCAAAGGTGTCACCTATGATGAACACCACCGCTGGTTATACCAAGCTCTATCGCGGGCTGCGTGACAACCCCTATTCACGTGACCCTGAATGGGTGGCCGTCTATGTCTGGTTGCTACTGAACGTCGAGTGGAAACAAAGCTCCGGCCTACTTAACGGCCACAAGATTCAAGTTGAGCCCGGACAGCTTGTTACAACTGAATTGGAGATAGAGAAGGAATCTGGCGTGCCTAGGCACAAGGTCCATCGTGTTCTTGAATGCATGAAGCGCGAGTCCATAATCGGCAAAGACTCGGGCAGCAGGAATACGCTGTTCACCCTACTGCACTGGCAGGAGGAGCAGGGCACCCCTATAAGCACTCAGTGAAACCCGCTTCATTGAAAAAGTGAACAACGGCTGTTTTGAATTCGAACAACCAATTGAACAACCAAAGAACAACGGATCAGTGCCTGTCTATAAGGGTCAAACCGCTATTGGAATATACTAAGTGAACAACCAATTGAACAACGGCTGTTTTAGATTCGAACATCCAACCACGCTTTCACCCAATGAAACCGGGCTTTTTTACTCCCTAAGAAGTAAGCATTAAGCATTTCTGTCTAAGGTAATAACTCTATGCTCTACACTCTACACTCTACACTCTACTGGGGAGGCTCCGCTGGCCTGCCGATTTGGAAACAGTTGTTACCAAAATGGGGGTGCCTATGACCTACCTTATCACAACCCCGACAGGCCAGACTCTCTGGACGGGGAAAGTCGATGTCGTGCCCGGCGGAGTGTGGCTCCTTACGCCATCGGGTAGTCGGGTCTGGTCTGTGCCAGCCGATGCTGTGCGCCAGCTCACCCGCGATGAAGCGTTGGCCTACGTCGCAGCGAAGGGGAAGCGATGAGCCTGCCTGCTGCCCTTGTGGGGCGTCGGGGTAGCCCGGTGGATAGGTTCTACCTGCCGAGAGCTTACGACTTCACCTTCGGTCAAGGGCGAAGATTGGCTGGGTGCGTAGTCCACTTCCCCCTACACCCTAGGGGGGGGGCCATGAAGGAATCTCTCTCGATAAACCCTGCTCTGCCCCGCGCTAGCCATCGCGTCCAACTCACGACCCTACCTTCTGAAAATTTAATGTCCAATGGTCCAATTACAAAACAATGAAAACATCCGATGAAATACTGGCGAATAAATGGGCATGTAATGCCCGCACTATCAGACGTTGGCGCAAAGCTGGCGCACCATTCCGCGACCCGAAGGCCATGCGGATATGGTTAACGGGGAGACGGGCCGTTCCGCCTGGGACTCTCGCGCTCATTCAGAGCTACCGGGTAACTGAAAGTGTTGGAAGTGTTACACAATCTCAGACCTTAATCGAAGGCGTGGCAGCCGCGTTGAAGAGATTAGAGGAAATGGAGGCTCGGTCCTTCACTGACTTGAAGCGTGCCCAGGCCAGCGGAGATTCACTTCTGGTCAAGGCGGCTCATCAAATTTGGCTTCGCAACTCCGATAGCCTGAGAAAATATGACCTGGCCATAGAGCAGAACAGGCGGGACAGCGGGCAGCTCATCCCTAAAGATGAGATCCTGCGTCTGGTTTATATCTTGAAGGACGCGCACTACTTCGCACTACTCGGGGAGCTTGAGGGTGCTTGCCAGTCCCTCGTTGGACTCCGTGACCCTCTGGATGCTTGGAGTATTCTGAACAAGCTGCGAGGCGCCGTGCATGCGTCGGTCATAGCGTGGCTCCGCCAGGACCGGAAGCAACCTGTGCCGGCATGGATGGTAAAGGCGTTCACGGAAGGAGAATTCCCATGCTCTAGCGAAAAGGAGGAAGCCTACGCACCCTTCTGTAGCGCCCTGAACAACTTGATGGCCGATGTCGCGGCCACGGCTAGAGCGGAAGTAGATAAACAAAAATGAAAGGCTAAGCATGAAACGAAAAGCCAGAACATACCTCTTTACCAAGGCCGATATACGCACCTTGCGCACACTAATACGTGCCGTGCGCAATGTGATAGATAATCACAAGACCAAGCCATATCAAAAGGTCAAAGCCGATGAATGACATACCACCACTACCACCGCCTATCGAAATCCAGCGCCAGCGCGAGGACGCTATACGCTGGGCGATAGAGCGTTTGACTAATCGCACCCATGACCTTAAGACCGTCGGCGCTCGGGCCTTTGTCTGGAAACATGCTCTCGCACGTGAAGGGCAGAGAGGCAAGCTGTTAAGTCTTGCGGAAAAGCTCAAAGTCAGTTCGGCACGTGCCAGCCAGGCTGTTGCCGATGCCCAGGGAGCTATTCTAAAGGTGCGCACTATTAACATCGCTAGCTGTGTGGACTAGAAATAGGATAAGATGGCAGCACAAAGTATGAAACTAAATTTGACTAAAGCAGCAGAGGCTGAGGAAGCCCCCAGCGCTCTGAACATCGCGGAAGCTCGTTGCGACGATACTCCGCTGACAACCGCAACCTTTAAGCACCTGCGAGGAAATCGAGTCCCCGTGCCTAATTTGATTATGCCCGGCGGGCACATTCTCGTGCTTCCGTCGCCCGATGAGACGGCCCGCGCTGTTGCATTTGACGCCGGCTTTGACCTCACTGAGGACGAGCTGAATTCCCTGCGAGAAATCGAAGCGTTTATGCAAGCCTCTGTCAAAGCGAGCCAGCCCTGGGCTCTGTCCAATGTCTCGGCTATTCAACAGAAGCAACGCGATGATATGCAAGCTGCCCTCTCTGAGGGTAAGGACACTACGAATATGGTTATCCAAAGTAGAGATGATATTAATAGGGCATGTTTGGCAAGACTCAACGCCCACGATAGCGCCCGGCGTCGTAAGACCACCGAGGAGTTGCTGCCGATGGTTAAGCCCATACTGGAACGCTTTCAGGCTGCCCTGGAAGAGCACATGAAGTTGATGGAAGAAACAGATCGCGCAGTATGCACTGCATTTTCGCTGGCCTTCGAGCCGAGCTACCTATATCGGGCTTGCTTCTACATCGCTACTCTCTACCGCCCATCGGCACGGCTGATTACATCTAGCTGGACAACGCCCGGGCAGCTATTGGGCGGCCTATTCAGCTAATCCCACTAACCAGAAAGAAATCATACCATGAGTGTAACACTTTCAGTTGACGAGATTCTGAGTCAAATACTCGACGCGTTCAAATTCGAGACGCCGGAGCTATTCGGCCCCGGGGGATTCGCTCAAGACTTCTCTAGCAAGACCGCTGCTATCGGAGATCGAATCACGGCGCACATTGCCAAGCTTCCCGTGGTTGGGGACTATGACCATGCTAACGGTGGTTGGAAGGCTCCTAGCCAGGACGTTACTACATTGATCGAGGATGTGCCCGTGACTCTCGACCAGCTTCGCTGCGTCACCGTGAGCATTCCGTGGATAACATCCCAGGCCACGAAGTCCGTTGCCCTCGGGAAGGCCGCGCTCGCTAACCTTGGGCTTGCTCTAGGGAAGGATGTAGTGGACCAAGTCCTTGCCCGATGCGCAGCCGGGGTAAGCAACTCGCTCCCAGTCGCGCCAGGGCTTTCTAATCTGGACACCTTCGACGGGACTATCCGTAACCAGTGCAACGCGCAGAAGATGTTTCCTCAACGTTGGGGTTTCATTAGCACGGCGATGGCTCAAGCCCTCGGCGCCGACGATAGGACACGCTCAAAACTGTTCTATGATGAGCGGTGCGCAAGTGAAGGCTTCCGGCGCTGGGTGAACGTGGCGGGCTTCTCTACCCTCCGGGAATACCCAGACGTTACCCTTGCGGGTAATAACGTCGCGGGCATCCTAGGGGACCGAAGGCTTGCCTCAGTCACGGTTCGCCGTATCGAGGACATGACAGACACAGCCAGGGCTTTAGGTATCCCTCGCGTTATGGACTTCCACGGCCTGCGCGATGAGGAGAGCGGCCTTGAGCTGTGTGGAATCTCATGGCAGGAGGGCGGGACGGGCGACGTGTTCTTGTCCGCTGCTATCCTTTTCGGTATCGCTTGCGGCAACCAAGGCGGAGCCGCTGGCAGCATGTCCGATAACGCCGGTCTGAAACTCCTTTCCCTCTGACCTATGGAAGGCACATTGAAAGGCGCACTAACTCGAGCGCTCATTAGTAAAGGTGCGCGCCGTGTAGCGGACATCGAGGAAGCTCTATCCATCGCTCGCGAGCTGGCCGGCCCATCTAACCGTAGCGGACTAGATGCTCGCAACAAGCTTATCGACTCCCTCCGTGGCATGCTAAACGACGAAGGCATACGAAACAGCCCTCTGGCCGTGGCGAAGCTGGCCCGACACTTGCGCGAGTTGCGTGAAACGAAATAACTTAAGCGGCAGGGTTGATGCGTTCCCCTCATACAGTTCGGGCTGGCCGTGAGAAATCCCGATGGCTTGGCTTCGGTGGCGCAACGACCGGGGCCAGGCTTCCTTTCCCCATGTTACTTCATTCTCATGGGAACGGCACCGTCAGAGTTAGTGGTGTTTCTCTGGCGGTGTCTCTACATTCTGCGACCTGTTTGCCGCAGACAAAGTGGCGCCGTTCTGCCTTTAATGACGAGGGGTGTGGACGGCGCCCATCTTATCTTTCCCCGACCTGTTTGCCGGGGATGCGACGCTGTCTAGGAATTGCTCAATCCAACTAGACAGCGCCGCCAAATTTCCTGGCAGCCTGAATATGAAAGTCATCTTTATTGTAGGTTACTCGATCTGCGCTTTGTGTCTGCTCGCATCCTGGTCAATCTTGCTGCGGATGTTATTTGAAGATTTGAAGGACCGTAAGGACAGTAAGAACCAGCGTCAGAAAGCATAACGCCCACGTAAGCCAGATGATTCGCTTTGTTGAGCCCTCCGCCAGTTGGCTCAGGCAGGATAAGGTCTGCGCGAACTCCGAAAGAATCCGTCCGTTTGCAGTCCAGTCAGACGCACCTTTGCCCGCCAGTTGCTCAATTCTGGATAGGTGTTCTGCGACCTCTTGACGAAGCTCGTGCGGTCGTTTCTTTACGTGTGCGCTCATAAAGTGGTTGCGTTCACGCTCGCGAGTAGATGCCGAAAAAGGAAAGCCGTCAAGTAGCGAGGTGCCTTGCTTCACGGCGAGCGAAGGCGGCCAGTGGCGAGCGGTGCTTGGCCCTAGAACAAACTCCCCGAGGCTCCGAAATGGAAACAACTGTTTCCACGGGCAAAGAAGAGCCCCGGCCAGCCCACGCCAGCCGGGACCGTGTAGTTTATTCCAGGTCCATGGTGGCTCGCTCCGCCGCGCGTTCTGCTTTCTCTCCGATGGTCTTTAGGAAAGAAGTGGCGAACACATCATGCCGGCTCTGCGCTACAAGGAGGTACCCGTCAACCAGCATTTTCAGCTTAGTGAAGAACTCCAGCCAACCGCGGAAGTTGGTAACCGGGCCAATCCCAGCGGATACCGGCACAAGCTTAGTGCCTGCTTCCGCAGCCTGCTTTGCGCGAAGCGCAGCGCCGATTTGCTCAAAGTTGATGACCCCCATCATCGCGTGCACGGAGAGGTGGGAGACTCCGGCAATCGCGGCTATTCTCCGGCAATATTGCATCTTCCGCTCACCTTCTTTCTGGGGATGCTCAGCTAGAGCAATCCTGGTGTTTTGCTGTTTTACGGTATGAGGAACAACAGGGGCGTCCGCATCAAACCTATCCGGCCGTCTGGCTGGCACGAAGGTTGCAACGTCCTTCTCCATTGGCTTTGACGTGGGGCAGACAAGCCCCTGACAGGCCCGATCGCGTGCTTGCGATTCGAGGTAAGACCCAAGGATGCGGCTCACAAATGTCTGGTGGACGCCAGCCGCAGCAGCAATCTCCGCCTGGCTGGCTTCCGGCTTCATCCTGTAGGCGGCGATTATCGCCCGTTGACGCTCCGTGCCAGTGGCGTTCATGCCGCCCTCGCGCCCGGGGCGTTGACGCCAAAGAGCTTTTGATAGCCAATGTCCACCATGACGGTTCGCGCTTGCATGGGCGAGAGGTGGAATTTCTTTTCAAGCAACTTGACGAGCGGCGCCATCCTGCGGCAGAGCTTTGCCGAGAACTTGACCCGCCAGATTGGGTATTCCTTCGAGTGTGCGCGGTAATGGTCCGCTGTTTGTTTAAGGTTGATGAATTTGGCCAGAGAGGCCGCGCTGTTTGATGTTTGCTTCATACTGTTTTCTTTCCATTGAGAGGCCCGCCGCCCCCGGAAGTTGATACGTGGCATGCAGACGCCACCAACCAGCGACGGCGGGCAATCTCGGTTTGGAACTGCATTTTTTGGCGGGTATCAATCCGCATGACGGTAATTAAGCACATCCAAGCCCGGAGCGCAAGGCTTATTTTGCTCCGCCAGCGTTCCCAGGATGCCCCAGGACGCGCCGGGCCCCCGCCCGCTACGCTGACACCTTCCCAGGTCGAATCGTGGCAGGGTGAAGGCGGAGCGCACGGGGGCAGGCGGTTACCAGTGAGGACCGCACCAGCGATTCTAAGCCGGGCCGTGTTCGCCGGCTGCCCCACGGCGAGCTTTGATTTATTGAAAGGGGGAATGGAGCGAGATGCGGCGCAACGGCCTAAGCAGTTGCCCAAAGTTGCCCAACATTGCCTAATTCAACCTCATTTGCAGCAATTCAAGCGGATTGGTGAAAGGAAAGCGGGAAGTGGATTACAGCCTTATTTTATGCGGCTTTCGGCATGTTTCAAGGCGGTTCCATGTGAGCGATAGGAATCACTGCGCGCTGGCTTAACCAGCCACCGCCGCCCCTGCAAACCAAAACCGAACTGCTCCGTGGGCT
>OCZT010006146.1_pt1 | contig 11910 bp, 13 predicted proteins | sample 1539031 | NCBI WGS metagenome assembly OCZT01 (sample SAMEA3539308, study PRJEB22396) | soil metagenome | biome: tundra; feature: field; material: soil | place: USA | collected 2010-05 | depth 0.15 m
GCCGAAGGCGCTCGGGGCTTCGGCGAGCGCCGCCAGCCGGATCTCGCGATAGGCGGCCCAGTCGGCCTGGTGCAGGCGGACAATGCTGATCTCGCTCAAGTGATCGAGTGTAGGGAGGCGGCTGCCGAGGCCGGCCGTCAAGCGCCGGCCGTGAAGACGTAGCCGTCTCCGTCGCTGGCGAGCGAGGGGGTGCAGTACAGGATAACCGCCCGGCCGGTCCACACCGGCGACCACGACGGTATGTCTGGCCTCAGATGGGCGCCGCCCAGGGCTTCAGCGGAGAATAGACCGCAGGACCGGGAGTGTCACGCGGCCCGAAGGCGGGCGATGGTAAGTCGCATCACCTCGGGAACGACCACCTCCCCACCGTGCGCCGCGATCAGCTCCCTCAGGGCGTCCAGGAGCCCCGCTCTGACCTGCTCGGCGAGGAGTCGGTGGTCCGACTGGGTGGCGAGCACGTCCGCGAAACCATCCGCGGTGAGCCGCGCCGACCAGGGGTAGGTTCGGGTGGCCAGGCCCTCGAAGTGGCCCGTCCCCATGATCTCCTCCGAGAGCCCGTCGTCGCGCTCCGGGCGCAGGCCGGGAAACCCGGGGTTGTAGGCGAGGAGGTCCGGTGCGACGCGGCGGTAAACCTCCTCCAAATCGTCACGAAGGGTCTCTCCCTGCCAGGCAACCTGGTGTCCCATGAGCGCGAGCGAGCCCCGCGGCCGCAGCGCCTGCGCCGCTCTTACCCAGCGCACCTCCGGGTCGACCCAATGCCATGACTGAGCTGCGAAGAGCAGACCGAATCCACCCACCTCCACCGGCCAGTCCTCGAACGTGGTGGACGCGATGTGCACGCGGGGAAACTCCCGGCAGTTGCGGCGGGCCACCGTCGCCATCTCCAGGCTCGGCTCCAGAGCGAGGATCTCGAGGCCGCGGACGGCAAACGCCACGGTGGCCTTGCCCGTACCCGCTCCGACCTCGAGGGCGCGCAGCCGGTCGCTGTCGACCCCCACAAAGCTCAGCACGTCGTCCACCAGGGTTGCCGAGTATCCGGCGCGCGCCCGGTCGTACAGCTCGGCCACCTCGCCGAAGATGAAGCGCTGCTCCCGTCCCTCGGCATCCATCAGACAAGCCCGAGGCGTCGTGCCGCCGCAGTCGGCGACTCCGCAAGCCCCGCCTTCACGAGCTGGAGATCGGCACTGACCAGCGGGATACGCAGCGCCTGCGCGGCCGCCACCCATGCGGCGTCATAGAAGGTGAGGCGGTGACCTGCGGCGAGGTCAGCCGCGCCTCGAAGCCATCCGGCGCTGACAACGAGCGGAGGGCCGCAGATGGCGAGCAGGTCATCGAGCTGGTCGGCCACCTGCGTCGGCGGCCAGCTGAGCGCGCGGGTGAGCACGTTGCCGAGCTCATAGAGGGCGAGGTCGAGGATGTGAGCGCCGAGGTCACCGAGCAGATGGGCCTCGCGTAGTGCGCGCGCCTCGACCACCTCGGACTCGCCCGGGCTGTGGAACCACTTGACCAGGACCGAGGTGTCCACCAGCAGTCGCGTCAACGACGGTTGTCTCGATCGCGCCGCAGGAGTTCAGACGCCTCGAAGGATCCGGCGGCGGCGAATCGCTCCTCCGATCTCGCGATCGCCGCCGCGATCGCCTCGGGATCGGGGCGGTCCAGCTCGCGCTTCGCCGCGACGGCGAGCAGGGCGCTGCGGCTCAGCGATCGGCGCCCGGCCTCGGCGTCCAGCCGCTTCACCAGGTCCTCGGGGAGGGACACCATGACCTTGGACATCTCACCAGGTATTATACCTATCGGTATTGCCATTAGGCAATAAGCCGCCGGCTAGGCCGCGTCCTCTAGCCGACGGCCGCCCGCATCCGCTCGACGATCTCGGCGAGGATCTCCGGGGCGGTGGCGATCGTGGCCCGGACCCAGCCGGCGCCGATGGAGCCGAAGTCGGGGCCGCGCCGGAGGGCGACCCGGCCCTTCCTCAGGAAAACCTTGGCAGGCTCTCCGGGCAGGTCGAGGCGGGTGCAGTCGAGCCAGGCCAGGTAGGTGCCCTGGGGTGGGATGTAGCCAACGCCGGGGAGCCGATCCGCCAAGAGGTCGGCGAAGAGCCGGCGGTTGCGATCGAGGAGCATCAGGAGCTCGTCGAGCCACGGCCCGCCGTCGCGATAGGCGGCGATCGAGGCGATGACGCCGAGGTTGCCGGCGCCGTAAACGAGCTCCTCGGGCAGGCGGCGCACCAGGGCGCGGAGTGCCGGGGAGGCGGCGACCAGCTGTGCGCACTTGAGACCGGGAAGGTTCCACGCCTTGCTGGCGGAGACCAGGGCGATGCCGCGAGCCTGCGCCTCGGGCAAGGAGAGGAAGGGGACGTGACGGGCGCCGGCCAGGGTGAGGGGCGCATGGATCTCGTCGGCGAGCACCAGGACCCGGAAGCGCTCGGCAAGGTCGGCGATCTGCCGAAGCTCCTCCTCCGTCATCACCAGTCCTGTCGGGTTGTGCGGATTGCAGAGGAGGTAGACGGCGGCACCCTGGGTGAAGGCCGCCTCGACGGCGTCGAGGTCCAACACCCATCCACTGCCGGCGCGCGCCAGCGGAGCCTCGACCACCCGGCACCTCGTCTCTCCGATGTGGTGGAAGAAGGGCGGATAGGCGGGCGTATTGATGACGACCCCGCTCCCCGGTGGCACCGCGCGGCGCAGGAGCTCGCTCACCCCGGCCATGACGTCGGGGATCAGACGGACGTCAGCGGGATCGACCTGCCAGCCGAAGCGCCCGAGCTCAAAGCTCGCCACGGCCTGAGCCAGCTCGGGGTCGGGGGTGGCATAGCCGGTGTCACCGGCCGCGATGGCATCCTGGAGGGCGCGAGTCACCGGGCCGGCCAGGGTGACGTCCATCTCGGCGACGAAGGCCGGGATCACGTCGGCGGGATAGGCACGCCACTTGTAGCTCCGCCGCAGGCGGAGATCGGAGAGCGGGAGCCACCGCGGCTGATCCTCGCTCATGTCGTGACCGCCGCCTCGGTGCCGCGACGCCCGACGGCGACCCCGAACGGGAGCCGCTCCCGAACGTGGTAACCGTTCCTGGACTCGTAGAGGACGATCTGATCGGCGACGAAGGCGGGCAGCTCGACGGGCGCAGCCCGCTCGCTCCGCCAACCGCTCAGATCGAAATGCGGCGCCGGCCGGCCGAGGGTCACGTGCGGACGGAAGGCACGGGGGTCCACCTCGAAACCGCACCGGGCCACCGCGGCACCCACGGCGGCCGCCACACGGGCGAGGGCGGCGGATTCCTCGACCAGCCCGATCCAGAGCACCCGCGCCCGCGCCCCCCCGGGAAAGCTGCCCAGGCCGCCCAGCCGCAGCGTGAACGGCTGCTCCCCCGCCGCTGCGACGCCCACCGCCTGGAGGAGCCCGTCCATCCGATCGAGCGGCAGCTCAACGAAGAAGTGCAGGGTGATGTGAGTGGTGCCCGTGTCGACCCAGCGCACTCCGGCGACCCGCTGGCGGAGCCTCTCGACATGCGCGGCGAGCAGCCCGTGTGCGGGCGGTCCGACGGGGACGGCGAGAAAGGCTCTCAGCGGAGGCGAGCCGGAGAGCGGGAGGTGGGCATTCATTTCAGTGTACCGGTGGCCGCGGCGGCTCGGAGAGCGCCCGTCCACCGCCGCAGCGCACTGTGTACACTTCCGGCCCCGAGCGGTGGCCAGAGGGGAGGTGCCTCCCCATCACCGAGCCGGACCTGCCAGGGGATGACGTCCATGCGCCAGCGCATCGCCGGGGTGATGGCCTCCGCGATGGCCGCGGCCGCGCTCACCGCCGCCTGCGGCAGCGGGGGCCTGGCATCCGAGACACCAGCTCAGATCTACCAGGCAGCCGCGTCCGCCACCGCCCACGTGAACGGGTACGAGGCGACGGGCGAGGTCGCGGTCGCGGGATCCATGGTCACCTTCGACTTCAAGGTGCACGGGAGCGACTTCGCCGGATCCTTTGTCCTGGACGGGAGCACCATCCAGGTGCTGGCCGTCAAAGGCACCTTTTACATCGACGCGCCGGAGACCGCCCTCGCCACCGACTTCGGCATCTCCAGCGTGGAGGCGGCGCTGCTCGCCGGTCGGTGGGTGGAGGTGCCCCCCTCCGAGTCCTCCGACTTCACCGACCTGACCTCGGTCACCGACATCGCGGCGCAGCTCGCCCACCACGGCTCCCTGGCCGCCGGCGGGACCGCGACCATCGGCGGACAGCGGGTCGTCATGGTCGACGACGGCAGCGACAGCGTGCTGGCCGTGGCCACCTCGGGTCCCGCCTACCCGGTGCGGATCACCGCCACGGGATCGAGCGCCGGCCACGCCGACTTCTCCAACTGGAACACCATCGCGGCGGTCACCGCTCCACCGAGCCCGATCATCCTGCCCGGGTCCTGATCGGCGGCCGGCCAGCGGCACGCCGCATCGCTCAGGCCGCCGCCGTCACTCCGGGCGAGGGCACGGTGTCGAGGAAGGTGGCCATGGCGTCGAGCTGGCCGCGGATGAATCCCTCGTTCCAGCCATGGCCGGCATCGTCGATGCAGGCATAGTGGACCCGCGGCATCCCTTCCACCAGGTGCTGCAGCGCGTCGCGTCGGAGGAGACGATCGTCGCTGGCGATGATGACCAGGCTCTCTCCCAGATGCCCGCCGAGGATGGGGGCGTCGTGGCGGCGGAGGCCGCTCCGCACCCACTCCTTCGCAGCGCGATGGGATGCCCGCTGCTGGTTGAGGAAGTTCATCTCGGCCTGGCGGGAGTCGACGTCGGCGCCCTCCACCATCAGCCGCTTGTAGAGGTCGCTCACCACCCGGCGGTGGGAGAGCCAGCTGATCACCGGGAAGACCGGCCCGGACGTCATCACCGTCGCCTGTACATGGAAGCGGGCCCGGACCACCGACGGGTCCACCAGTGGGGTGTGGAGGATCAGGCGGTCCACTCGCTCCGGCCACCTGGCAAGGTACTCGAAGGCGACTCCCGCGCCGAGGCAGAGACCGCCGAGGTCGAACCGCTCCAACCCCAGAGCCTCGACCAGAGGCTCGAGCGACCGGGCGAGAGCCGCACAGGTGTGGCGGCCCGGCAACGGCGGGCTCTCCCCGGACCCGGGAAGGTCAGGGATGATCAGCGTCCGGCGCCGCCCGACGTCCTCGAACCAGGTCTGGAAGTTCTCCGCGGAGCCCAACCACCCGTGGCAGAGGAGCAGTGGCGGGCCGTCTCCGCCAATGAGGTAGCGAAGCCGTCGGGGGGAATCGAGAAAACGCTCCTCCACCGGGGTCAGGCGCCCCGAGGGGAGGACGCGTTCATGCTCCCGCCGCTTCCAGCGAGGCCTTCAGGATGTCGAGGCCCTGGGTCAGCTCGTCCTCGGTGAGGGTGAGCGGCGGGATCAGCCGGATCACGTTCTCGTCGAGCCCGCAGCTGAGCAGGAGCAGGTTCCGGTCGACGGCCGCCTGGATGATCCGCCGGGTCAGCTCGGGCGCCGGACGCCCGTTCTCCATGAACTCGAGGCCGATCATGAAGCCGCGGCCGCGCACGTCGCCGAGCCGTGGATGATCCGAGCGCCAGCCGCGGGCCCGCTCCAGGATCCGCTCACCGAGTGCCGCCGCCCGCTCCGGGAGCCGCTCGCTGCGCAGGGTCTCGATGACCGCCACGGCGGCGGCGCAAGCCACGGCGTTGCCGCCATAGGTCGTGCCGTGCTCGCCCGAGTGCCACTTGGACATCACCGACGCCTTGGCGACCATCGCCCCGATCGGCAGCCCGTTGCCCAGGCCCTTGGCCACACACATGATGTCGGGGACCACTCCATCGTGCTCGACCGCAAACATGCGGCCCGTGCGGCCGAAGCCGGTCTGCACCTCGTCGGCGACGAGCAGGATGCCGTGGGTGTCGCAGATCTCTCGCAGCTTGCGCAGGAAGCCGTCCGGGGGCACCACGTAGCCGCCCTCGCCCTGGATCGGCTCGACCACGATGGCGGCCACGGACTCGGGCGGCACGACGGTCTGGAAGAGGAGGTCGAGGTCCTCCCCGGCCGCGATCGGGCAGGGCTCTCCGGGGCCGTGGCTGCACATGCGGAAGCAGTACGGATAGCGAACGTGGTGGACGCCGGGGAGGAAGGGACCCATCTGCACCCGGTACTTGGCCCGGCTGGCGGTGAGGGTCACCGCACCGTACGTCCTGCCGTGGAAGGCGCCCAGGAAGGCGATGATCTCGCTGCGGCCGGTGGCGCGGCGGGCCAGCTTCATCGCCGCCTCGACCGCCTCGGCGCCGCTGTTGCCGAAGAAGACCGAGTTGAGGTCGGCGGGGGTGACGCTCACCAGGGCCTCGGCCGCCGCCACCAGCTGGGGATGGTGGGCCGTGCCCGAGACGTGCCAGAGCCGGTCGACCTGCTCATGCACCGCGCGCATCACCGCGGGGTGGCGGTGCCCGAGGTTGGTGACCCCGATGCCGCACGTGAAGTCGAGCACCGAGCGCCCGTCGAGGGTGTGCAGCCACGCCCCTTCGGCCGTGTCCACGACGAGGTCGCTATACCGGCCCATGGCCGGCGAGATCAGCTCGCGATCCTTCTCCAGGAGGGTGGCGACGGATAGGCGGCTATCGATGATCGAGCGATTCAACGAACCAAGCTCCAGGTGACGGGACCACGACGGCGGCTCAGGGCGCGCTGACGCCTTCGCGGGGCAGGTTACTCCTCCCCGGGGAGTGCAGGCGGAGCCGGCCGAGGGAGAGGAAGCCGGCGAACATCACCGCCATCCCGACGGCCTCGTAGCCACCGAGATAGTCCGCGGAGCTGAGCGTGCAGTGGCCGGTGGCGGTGCTGACCTTAACGGCGCTGAAGCCGGCGGCGATCACCAGGGCTCCGGCGGTGAGCAGGACGTTGCAGACCATCCGGTCGAGGTGGGTACGCTCGCGGAGGAAACGCCACCCCGACCAGGCGGCGCCACCCACGAAGACCACGGTGCCGACGATGTTGAAGATCACTGCAGCGAGCGCGACCGGGGCCACCGAGCTGAAGGCCCCACCGAAGAGGCCGCAGGGCGTCGCCAGGCTGGCGGTGTCGACGGGGGCGACGAAGGCGTCGACCGCCACCACCGCGGTGAGGACGGCAAGGACCAGGGCACTGACGTCCGCCACGCGGCGCGGGACGAGCAGGTAGAGGGTGCCGAGCGCGAGGTAGATCACGCCGAGGGCTCCGCCCAGGAGGTAGAAGAGCCGGAAGAGGAGGACGTGGTCCTGGAAACCCTGGGTCTCCCCCAGCGATTGGGCCGCCGCCGCCGCGGCGAAGATGAGCAGGCCGAGGGTCCAGCACGCGAAGGAGGGCCGATGGCTCCTCCACCACCGGGCGGCCACGACAAGGGCAAACGCGAGGCTCAAGAGGGCGGCGAGACCGGCAAGGTTGTCCACAGGCCGTGTCGATACCACACTCGGGGTGGCGACCGCCGCTTCGCGCCGCGGCGAGGGCGAGGAGGGGGCCCGCGGACGCCGGCTGGAACGTTTCAAACCCCGGAAACTGTGGCATCATTCAAGGCGATCTGCGACGGGATGAGAGGGGTTTCGGGGGCGGATGCCTAGCAACCGAGTGAGGCGGCGTATCCTGGGAACGTCCATTCCTGAATTCAACTCACCAAGCGTATCCACCATGCCCGACCCGGTCGACCCCGAACGCGCACCCGACGAGTCCAGCGACCTGCCGGTCGACCTGGTCGGATGGGCGACAGGCCATCGCCTCACGGCGGAGGAGCCGGTCAGCCCTGAGCTGGCCCGGGAGCTTCTGTCGACGGCACTCGGTATCCGGTCGACACAGCTCGCCGGACTGAGCGACACCGACATCGCCGCCGGGCTGGAGCGACTCCGCGCCCTGGTTCGCCAGATCCAGCGCCTCTCCGCGGCGGCCGCGGTCGACGACCTCACCGGAGCGCTCCGCCGGGGTGCCGGCCTCCAGGCGTTGACCCGGGAGATCGCGCGCTTCCACCGATTCGGGGGCAAGGGCGTGGCCACGATCTTCATCGACGTCGACGGCCTCAAACGCATCAATGACAGCGAGGGTCACGCTGCCGGAGACACCCTGCTCGCCGATGTGGTGGCTGCCATCCGCGAACGGTTGCGCGCCTATGACCTGGTGATCCGCTGGGGCGGGGACGAGTTCGTCTGTGTCCTCCCCGATGCCACCCGCGAAGAGGGGGAGCGGACCCTCGCCGACATCGAGCAGCATGTTCGCGACCGGACCTCGGGCCGCTCGGTGAGCACCGGCCTGGCTTCGCTGGAGAGCGGTGACACCGCCGCCACCCTCGTCGACCGCGCCGACCAGGCCCTCTACGCCCGACGCGAGGTGCTCCGGGCCTAGGCCTGAGGATCAGCTGTCCAACCCGGGCGAGGAGCGGGACGGCCACCCGGCCCGGAATTGACGACGGGCACGAGCCGGGGTCTACATGGTGATGTGGCTGGCCTCGGCGGCGCCAGGTTCGCGAGAGATCTGCTCCCGGAGCAGCGAGACCATGGTCTGGAAGTCGGCAGGCTTGAGGAGGAGGGTCACCCTGGGGAGGGTCAGCGCCTCCTGGAGCCGCAGGTTGCGGGGGTCGATGGCCGTGTGGAGGATCACCGGCACGTCCCCGCAGAGCGGGTTGCTGCGCACCTTCCGGCAGAGGTCCAGCCCGTCCTCCCCCCGAAGCCGGAAGTCGGCGAGGATCACGTCAGGCTCGAATGTTTCGAGCACCGTCTCGAGGCCGTTGGTGTCGGTGACGAGGCTCACCTCGAAGCCCCCCTGGGGGAGGACGTCGCGGAGCAGGCCGCCGAGGTAGCGATGGTCCTCGACGACGAGGACGCGGGGTGCTCGACCCACCCGTGGTCGCGGGATGATCCCACTGGTCACCTGGTGCACCTCCGCGCCGGGGCTTTTCCCGACGCATGGAGAGCCTGCGCTACCAGGGGGCTCCCCGGGAACTCCCCGATGTCCCGTTTCTGCGGGACGTTTGCGTCTAGGCAGGAGGCTAGGCACTGTGGTAAAAACTTAGTCCCCTTTCGCCTCGCCGCCAAGCGGCAATTTTTCAGCGGGTCACCCAGTACAGGCCAAAGAGCGCGATCGCGACCACCGCGAGGTGCTCGGCGACGCTTGAGAGGCGTCGCGGGGGGATCACGGCGCCGGCCACCATGCCGCGCACCCCGTACCAGATCACGAGGGTCACTGCGGCCGCGGCGCCCGGGGTGGCCACCGCCCGGTCGACCGCGACCATCGCCCCGGTCACGACCACGGCGGTGAGCGCCGCCAGCGCGGCCGTGTGACGGAGGCGCGTCTCCTCGGTTCGGAGCCCGTCCAGGGTGACGAGGCCGACCCCCACCAGGGCGACGGCGACCCGGAGGCCGAGCGGCAGGTTCCCGCTGGCCGAGGCGAGGAGCACGGGCACCAGCACCGCGATGGCGGCGGCGTCGCGGAGGAAGCGACCCCCCCAGCCCTCTCTGCCGCTCGCCCGCAGCCCACCGAGGTGGGGCAACCCCCCGCAGACGGCGACGGTGACGGCCGCGGCGACCAGCCGGGTCCGGATGTCGACGGTGCCGGCGAGGATCAGGGAGAAGGCGCCGAGGGCCGCCACCGGAAGGGCGATCGCCTCCACCGCCGGCCGGTGCTCCGCCGGGTAGACGAACCGGTCGTAGGCGGCCAGGACGAGGCCGGTGACGAAACAGAGCGCGGTGACCCCGACCACCGAGCCGGCGAGCCCGACCGCGCCGGGGCGGAGCGCGACCGCGACCGCACAGGCTGCCACCCCGAGCGCGGCGTGGATGATCGGGAAAGGCACCTCGGCCAGGCGTGGCTCGGCGGAGATCCCGAGAGCCCGGCGCGCCTGATCGGCGTAGTAGGCGTGACCCCGCACGGCGGCACGCGTGGGCATCCCATCGTCGGGCGGTCTCGCCGCCGCCCGGCTCCGCGGTGGAGTGTCGCCCGCGACTCGCCGCACCGTGTGTCCGCCATCGCGCCTCGGATGCTCAGGGGGCAGAGGAGCCCTCGCGGCCATATCGATCCTCGAGTCTGACGATGTCGTCGATCTCTGGTGAGGAGGCCTCGAAGAGATCGGCCTCTTCCACGGCGACGAAGCGATGGCGGCGGCCCGCACGGACGCGCGCGCTCATGCCGGGGGCGAGACGGTGGGTCTCGAGGGTGCCGTCGGCGCTCTCGAGCACCAGGTCGATAAGGCCCGAGAGCACAAAGATGGATTCGTCCTTCTGGACGTGGTACTGCAGGGAAAGAGCCTGGCCACTCCCGATGTGGAGGAGCTTGCCGAGGTAGCGGTCGGTGACCGCCCAGCGCAGCTCGTATCCCCAGGGCTTGTCGACCCGCCCGTGACCGGCAGCGTGGACGTCGGCGGGGAGGGGCACCTAGCTCATCGGGCTGCCGCGCCCGGCTGGGGTGCCCCGATCCCGACCATCCGCTCCATGGCCGTGAGCAGCTCCTCGACCCGCTCCGGGGTGGCCGCTTCGGCGTACACCCTCATCAGCGGCTCGGTTCCGCTCATGCGCACCAACACCCAGCTGGTGTCAGCGAGGAGAAACTTGAAGCCATCGTCGCTGCGGGTCCCGACCACGGCAACACCGGCAATCTCCTTCGGTTGCTGCCCGCGCATCCGCTCCTCGACCTGGTGCTTGCGCTCCTCGTAGTCCGCCCGCTCGAAGCGGATGTCGTGCCGAGCGTAGCTGTGGGGGCCGACCAGATCGAAGAGATGGTGGAGCACGCCGGAGAGCGGCATGGCATACGCAACGACCATCTCGGCGATGGTGAGACCGGCGACGATCCCATCGCGCTCGGGGATGTGGCCCCGGAAGGCGAAACCACCCGACTCCTCGCCGGCGAGGAGTGCGTCGGTCTCGATCATCTTCGGTCCGATGTACTTGAAGCCGACCGGGGTCTCGATGACCGGAACGCCGAAGCGCTCGCCGAGCCGGTCCAGCATCACGCCGCTGGTGAGCGACCGGATCAGATGCCCCCGCAGTCCTCGCTTCTCCAGAAGGTACATGGCGAGCAGCGCCATCACCTCGAGCTGGGTGATGAAACGGCCAGTCTCGTCGATGATCCCCACCCGGTCCGAGTCGCCGTCGTTGGCGATGCAGAGGTCGAATCCGCCTGCTGCCATCTTTGCCATGGCCTCGGGCATGTACTTGCCAATGGGCTCGGGGTGCATGCCGCCGAAGCCGGGGTTCCGCTCGGCGTGCAGCTCGGTCACGGAGGTCTTACCGCCTGCGACGGCAGCCCGGATCAGGCCAATCCCGGCGCCGTACATCGGCTCGTGGAGGATGCGCAGCCCAGCGTCGCGCAGCCGCTGCAGATCGATCAGACGGCCCACCTGACGGAGGTAGTCCGGGATCGGATCCACCACCTGCACCCTGCCACTCGCCTGCGCCTCCTCGAACGGGACGGCAAGCACGCCCCCCTCGAGGGCACGCCGCGTGTGCTTCTCCAGTTGCTCGACCACCTCAGGGGCGGCGGAACCGCCGTAGTCGGGCTTGTACTTGAGTCCGTTGAACTCGGCGGGGTTGTGACTGGCGGTGACGGCCACCGCGCCCGCCTGGTGACGCTCGACGACCGTCCAGGTGATGGTGGGAGTGGGCACCGGGTGGTCGAGAAGGAGGACGTTCTGGCCGTTGGCGGCGAGCACACGCGCCACCTCGCGGGCAAAGAGCTCCGCGGAGAAGCGGGTGTCGTGGCCGACGACCACGCCCCGGGCGTCTCCCTCAAGGTACCAGGCCACCCCCTGGGCGACGGCGCGGACTCTCTCGTAGGTGAAGTCATCGGCGACGACGGCGCGCCACCCGTCGGTGCCGAAGTTGATGGGCAAGGTCATGGGCAGCCATTGTGCCCCGAGCGGCAGGCCGCGCGGGGTTGCGCGCCACGCCGCCCGCGGCGCGGGGACCCCGCCTCGCCCTAC
>OCZT010006147.1_pt1 | contig 11909 bp, 12 predicted proteins | sample 1539031 | NCBI WGS metagenome assembly OCZT01 (sample SAMEA3539308, study PRJEB22396) | soil metagenome | biome: tundra; feature: field; material: soil | place: USA | collected 2010-05 | depth 0.15 m
ATCTGGTGGCCCGGGCTTCCCGCATGGCACAGGCGATCAACGGCGAGCTGTACGTTCTCTACGTCGACATCGGGGCCGATGACAGTGATCCGGAGAGGCAGCGATCGCTGCAGGCGAATCTTCATTTTGCCGAAAACCTTGGCGCACAAATCGTGAAACTGAAGGGCAAGGACGTCGCCCAGACCATGGCGGAGTTCGTCCGCGAGAAGCACATCACGCAGATGATCTTCGGACACTCTGCAACCAGCGGCTGGCGCAAGTACCTGTTCATGTCGGCCGTACATCGCTTTCTGCGTGACGCCCCGGCGGTGGACGTTCACATCGTGAAACAGCAGCTCAATTGATGGTTCAAGTTTCGAGTTTCGAGTTTACAGTTTCAAGGTTTTGAAATCCGGAAGTTTCCGGCACTGACGTTGCTGGATTTCCTGTGTCCTGATTCTTGTCGAGATTTGCTGGCGTGGCAGAAAAGCATGCACAGCAGCTCATTTGTAAAACTGAGGAACTACTCCGAATGTTGAACGGATTAATGGGTCCCTTGCCCGATAACTTGAAACTTGAAACTCGAAACTCGAAACTGCAGCGAACATGCACACGCGACCGCACATCCTGGTAGTGGACGACGAGCCGCAAATCACGCGGGTGCTGCGCACCAGCCTCAACGCGCAAGGCTACGAGATCCGCGTGGCCAATGACGGCGAAACCGCGCTCGAGATTGTGAAGGACTTCGCTCCCGATCTGGTGATCACCGATCTGGCGATGCCCAACATGAACGGCATCGAACTATGCCGCCGATTGCGCACAATGTCGCAGGTCCCCATTCTGATACTCTCGGTGCGCGGCGAAGAGCGCAGCAAGATTGAGGCTCTCGACTCGGGCGCCGATGATTACGTGACGAAACCGTTCAGCACCGGTGAGCTGCTGGCGAGAATTCGCGCGGCACTTCGGCGTTCGCCGCCGAGCACCAATGAGCAGCAAACCAAAATTGACCTTGGTGACTTCCACATTGATCTCGACGCACATTCCATCGCGGTCGCCGGCAGAGAAGTGCGGCTCACGCCCAAGGAATTCGATGTGCTGGTGTACATGGCGCAACATCCACGCAAGGTGCTGACTCATCGCACAATCTTGAATGCCGTATGGGGTAGCAACAGCGTCGAGCAAAACGAATATCTGCGCGTCTTCGTCGGCCAGTTGCGCAAGAAGCTGGAGCCGGATGTCAGTTCGCCGAAGTACATTCTCACCGAGCCGTGGGTGGGGTATCGTTTCGAGCCGGGCGACTGAAGCTGATTGCTCACCGGGTGGTCCAGCTTCGTTTTGTATAATCGGTGGTTTGCACTTCATCCTTTAGGAGAATCTGTTGCCGCAAGCGGAAATTGGCATCATCGGCGGGAGTGGTCTCTACTCTATGCCGGGGCTGACCGAGGTGCGCGAGGTGCCGCTGGAGACGCCGTTTGGCGCGCCCTCCGATGCCTACGTCCTCGGCAGTCTCGCCGGCCGTGAGGTCGCCTTTCTCGCCCGCCATGGTCGTGGACATCGCTTCATGCCGACGGAATTGAATTACCGGGCCAACATTCACGGGTTGAAGCAGCTTGGGGTCTCGCGGATCATTTCGCTGTCTGCCGTCGGCTCGCTGAAGGAAGAACACCGGCCGCTCGATTTTGTCATTCCCGATCAGTTTGTCGATCGCACACGCCACCGTATCGACACGTTCTTCGGCGCCGGACTTGTCGCACATGTTGGATTTGGACATCCCATTTGCGAGGAAGAGGCTGAGGTGCTCGCGGGGGCTTGCCGTCGCGCCGGCGTGAACGTGAAGCAGGGCGGCACGTACCTTAACATGGAAGGGCCGCAGTTCTCGACCAAAGCTGAGTCCAATCTGTATCGCAGTTGGGGCATGGATGTGATCGGCATGACCAACCTCACGGAAGCCAGACTGGCGCGCGAAGCTGAGTTGTGCTACGTCACGGTGGCCATGGTTACGGATTACGATTGCTGGCACGAGGAACACGAGCACGTTACCGTGGACCAAATCGTCGCCGTGCTGCTGAAGAACGCGGAACACGCGTGCAACGTGGTGCGAGAAGCGGTGACGGCGATGCCGAAGACGCGCGGCTGCAAGTGCGGTTCGGCATTGAAGAACGCCATTATCACGCAGAAGAACGTTGTGCCTGCTGCCACGCTGGAGCGCTTGAAGTTGCTCGTTGGCAAATATTTCAACTCCGAAGAGAAAGCGGGAACATAGGATTTGTCTATTCTTGTCGTCGGTTCTGTTGCATTCGATACCCTGAAAACTGCTTACGGCGAGCGCCAGAAGATTCTAGGCGGCGCAGCAACCTATTTCTCGCTCTCGGCCAGCTACTTTACCGATGTCCGCGTGATCGCGGTGGTGGGAGAAGATTTCACCGCCGACAACGAAGCCGTGATGACCAGTCGTGGAGTCGATACGCGTGGAATTCAGCATGCGAAAGGGAAGACCTTTCATTGGTCCGGCGAGTATGGCGAAAACGTCAACGAAGCGAAAACGCTGAATACTGAGTTGAACGTTTTCGAAAGCTTTCAGCCGCAAATTCCTGCCGAGTACAACGACTCGGACTTCCTGTTTCTAGCGAATATCGATCCGGTGCTGCAAACACGGGTGCGCGATGCCATGCAGAACGTGAAGCTGGTGGGCGGCGATACCATGAACTTCTGGATTAGCGGGCATCGGGAGAAGCTGGGCGAGATGTTGAGGCGCGTGGACGTGCTGCTGATCAACGACACCGAAGCCAAGATGCTGGCTGGCGACAGCAGCTTGCCGCGTGCGGCGCGAAAGGTGCTGGAACTGGGGCCACGCGCGCTGGTCATCAAGCATGGTGAGTACGGTGCGACCATTTTCTTTCGCGACGGGGAATTCGCCGGAGGGCATCATCCGTTCCGGGCTCCGGCGTTGCCGCTGGACGAGGTCCGCGATCCGACCGGCGCTGGGGATAGCTTTGCCGGCGGCTTCATGGGCTACATCGCCTCGCAGGGCGAGATAAGCCGCCGGGTGCTGAAACAAGCCATGTTCTATGGCAGCGTCATGGGTTCCTTTTCGGTGGAGCAGTTTGGCACGGAACGTTTGCAATCGCTCACGCGCGAAGAGATCGACTTGCGGTTTCAAGTATTTCGCGAGCTGACGCATCTGGACTGACACCTACCGCACCTGAGTAATTGACCACAGTGGGTATTGCTGGTTCCCGGAACGATAAAATGCTTAAAGAGGGTAGACTTACCATTGGAGGTGCGAATGGCTTACCCCAGTGACGTCATCATGAGAGATCCCGAAATCCTGGGCGGGGTGCCGGTTTTTCGCGGAACACGCGTGCCATTCAAGAACCTGGTCGATTATCTGGAATGCGGCCATACGCTTGGCGAGTTTCTGGAAGAGTTTCCCTCGGTGACGCGCGAGGCAGCCATTGCTGCTCTGGAGCGCGCTAAAGAGCTTGTTCTTGCTCAGACGAGATCAGACTCCTGATTGACGAGTGCTTGCCCCGTGCATTAAAGCGGCTGCTCGCCGAACATGAATGCCGAACCGTGCAGGAGATGGGATGGTCTGGAACACAGAATGGTGCGCTTCTGTTGTTGGCTGAGCAAGGATTCGATGTCCTTGTAACAGTTGACCAAGGCATGGAGCATGAGCAGAATCTTGCGAATCGCAAGATCGCGTTGCTTGTGCTCGGTGCGCGATCCAATCAGATCGAGGATCTGGTGCCCATCATCCCAGCCGCTCTTGCCGCGCTTCGCGGCATCCAACCGGGGCAGACCGTTTGGGCCGCAGACTGAATGAGCCCTGTGCATTCTGCTGCTTCAGGCTCAGATATTCTTGCCACCGCACGGCCAAAATTCCGCGGTGAACCTATTTCGACAAGTGATTCCCCGTGAAAACTGACCAAGCAGCCCTGAGCAAGCGCTACCAACAGCAGCGCAATGAAGCACGATTCACGCTGCTGATCGGGGCACTCTCGATAGCAGCGCTCTTCTTCTACTACGCCCATCAACAACTGCTGCTCTACGGCGATGCGGTGGCGCACATCAACATCGCGCGTCGTGTCGTGGATAACCGGCATCCGCTGGATTCGTATGGGCAACTGGGTACCGTCTGGCTCCCCCTGCAGCACATTGCCATGCTGCCGTTCGTGTGGATTGAGGCGCTCTGGCGCAGCGGGATCGCTGGATCCATTCCCAGCATGGTGGCGTATGTCGTGGGCACGCTGGCCATATTTCGCCTGGTGAGAGGACGCGCATCCGCCCTGGTCGCCTACGTCGCCGCCGCAATCTACGCGCTCAACCCCAATATGCTCTACATGCAGACCACGGCGATGAACGAGCCGATCTTCCTGGCCTTCTTCATCTGGACGTTGGTTTATCTCGACGAATTTCTGCGTGCTACTTCGCCGCAATCGATTGACCCGCACGTGAAGCCCGAGCGCGCGCTGGAAGCCTGCGGAATCGCTTTGGCTGGCGCGGCATACACGCGGTACGACGGGTGGTTTGCGGCGGCGATCGTGGTCGTAGTGATTCTGTGTATCTTCGTGCGTTGGTGGCGGCGAGTGGAGGACAGCCCGCGTCGAAGCGCGATGGCAAAATCGCTAATTGAAGTTCTAGTGCTGAATGGACTGGTTCCTATCTATTGGTTTGTCTACACCTACTGTGTCTCAGGCTACGGGCTTGATTTCTTGAACGGTCCTTATTCGGCCAAAGCGATTGCGCTGCGCAGCACGGCCCATGGTGCGCCACCCTATCCGGGCCAGCATGATCCGTTTATCGCCGCACTGTATTTCTTGAAATCGGCCAAGCTGAATATGGGAGCCGGCCTCGTCGGACAGGCGCTTTTTGCATTGGCCTTGGCTGGGACAGTTGCAGCAGTATGGAAGTTCCGCAGATATGGAGTTTTCCTGCTGATTTGGCTTCCACTGCCGTTCTATGCGCTCTCGATCGCCTACGGCAGCGTGCCCATTTATCTTCCGGTCTGGTACCCATTTTCCTATTACAACGTGCGCTACGGGCTTGAACTGCTGCCCGTGTTTGCGGTTTTTATCGCGGTGTTGACAGACTTCGCCTTGGAACGCATGAATAGGGCGGCGGCGGCGCGGGTCACAGTTTGGGTGATCGTGATTGCCCTGGTGGCGGGCAGCTATGTATCTGTCTATGTCGCGGTGCCAATTACGTTGCGGGAGGCGCAAGTGAATTCCGCTGGCCGCACGGTTATGGAGCGAGCGTTGGCCAACTCTCTGGAGGAATTGCCGCCTTCGGCCACGCTGCTCATGTACGGAGCCGAGCACGCCGGTGTGCTGCCGCAGGCGGGGATTCCGTGGCGGCGCGTCATTTCCGAAGGGGAGCATCCTGACTGGGATTGGGCGCTTCTCGATCCGGCGCGGTACGCGGACTACATAGTTGCCTGCCAGGGCGATCCAGTGTGGGCGGCGGTGCGACCACAGCGCGCAGAGTTGACGGAACTGCTGTCGATCAGCGTTCCGGGCCAAGCGCGCTGCACCATCTACAAGCGCGGGCGAGAGTAGACGTGCCGCCAGGCATGTACGATTTCGGTGGTGTCGGCGGGCAAGGGAATGCGTTTTTCCAGATACTCTTTTGCGATCATCTGGAATACGCTGGCCAACTCGCTCAGTGCCGCTTCGCGCGTCGCCATTAAGGCGTAGCACCCCGGGATGGCGGGAATTTCTGCAACCCATGCGCCGTCGGGCTGGCGGTACAAGACCGTTTTGTAGTCTTCGAGCTTCACGGCTGGCTCTCGATTTGGTTCACAGCCTATCACGCAGGCGTGTCCAACAGCCGGTGCGGTTGACCTTCCAAGGAACGCCCCTGCCAATCCCTCCGCCCGCACACTTGCAGTTAACAGCCCAATACCTCGGCGTTTGTTACAATCCCCGCATTGGATCATGCACGCCTATCAAGAACTCGCGGCTTGGCCGAGTATTCCGTTCATTAAGGCGACAGCCTGCGGCAACGATTTTCTGATCATCGACTTTGCCCACGTGCCCAGCGATATTTATTCTTTCAGCCGGCATATCTGCGATCGGCATAATGGCGTTGGCGCCGACGGTGTGGAATGGGTGCTCCCAGCCACCGATGCGGACCTGCGGGTGCGGCTGTTGAATGCTGACGGCTCCGAGGCGGAGATTTCGGGCAATGGCACGCGCTGCGTTGCGGCATGGTACTGCGCCGAGAACAATCGCAGTTCGGGCGTCATTCGTACGGGCGCCGGCCTGAAGACTTGTACCCTGACCAAGCGCGACGGCAACAACTTTGAGTTTCGCAGTTCCATGGGCCAACCGGAGGTAGGGGACGAGTTCTCCATCAAGTTCACCTATGGAGAGTTTTCCGGCATCCCAGTTTCCATGGGTAACCCTCATTTTGTCGTTTACGTGGCAGAGTTTGAGCTAGGCTGGCAGGCAGTTGCGGGACAAATTTCAACCCATCACGACTTCAAGTATGGCATGAATGTTGAATTGGTAAAGGTGCTGAACGAAAGCGAAATTGAAGTGCGATTTTGCGAGCGTGGCGTGGGCGAGACCATGTCTTCCGGAACGGGCTCCTGCGCCGCCGCTGTCGCTTCGATCCACACTGGCAAAGTGAAGTCGCCCGTGCGCGTGCACGCGCCCGGCGGGGTGCAGACAGTCGAATGGAACAAAGAAGTGTTTCTCTACGGTCCGGCGACGCTACTCTGCCGGGGTGAGTTTTTTGTTTAAGATAGGCCATCCTGATGATCCCTTCCCAACAGCCTGAACGCTTACGTCCGCCAGCTTTGCGGCAGGGCGATACGGTTGGCATTGTTGCTCCGGCCAGCGGGTTCCGGAGGGAGGATTTCGAAGCTGGGTGTGTGACACTTCGTCAACTCGGCTACCGGCCTTTTTATCTGCCTTCGATCTTTGAACGCGACCTTTACTTTGCGGGCTCCCTGGAGCGGCGGATCGGCGAATTGCACGAGATGTTCAGCAGAACGGAAGTGCGGGCCGTCCTCTGCGCTCGCGGAGGTTATGGCTGCAATTATCTGTTGCCGCACCTCGATCTGGAACTCATTCGCGCAAACCCGAAGATCTTTGCGGGTTGCAGCGATGTGACGACCTTGCTTACCTACCTATGCGACCGGGCTGGATTGGTCACCTTTCATGGGCCCATGGTCGCGGGAGATTTTTCCCGGCCCGATGGTATCGACGTGGACGCCTGGTCGGCGGCGGTCTCCTCCGCAAAGGCCTACCCGCGGACGTTTAGCCGCGATGAAGTACAGCCGCTGATGGAAGGCGATGCGGAGGGCACTCTTTACGGCGGCTGCCTGTCGTTGTTGTGCGCCTCGCTCGGCACGCCGTATGAGATCCACACCGAAGGCTCGATTCTCTTTCTGGAGGACCGCGGGGAAAAACCGTACCAGATCGATCGCATGCTGATGCAGTTGAAACTTGCTGGAAAGTTCGACGGAGTGGCAGGAATTATTTTTGGCGAGATGCTCGACTGTGGCCAACAGGACGCTGCGGACAGGACGCTTCACGATCTCGTGTTGCGGATTCTCGGGGGGCTTGGAGTCCCGATCGCGTTCGGGCTTAAATCCGGCCACGTTTCCAGCAAGAGTTTTACGCTGCCGATCGGCGTAGGCGCCACACTCAGTGTCCGACAAAATGTCATACTGAACCTCGATGCCGCAGTGCAGCTTGAACCCGCCTCCGTCCGGGTGTCACACACATGAAGCAGAAACATGTCCATCTGATTGGGATTTGCGGCACCGCGATGGCATCGCTCGCCGGGATGCTCAAGCAGCGGGGCTTTCACGTTACCGGCTCCGACCACGCCGCCTATCCCCCAATGTCGGATTTTCTGGCGTCGCTGAACATTCCCGTCTCCGAGCCATTTAGCGAACGGAATTTGCAGCCTCAGCCGGACCTGGTGGTGGTGGGCAACGCCATATCGCGCGGCAACCCGGAGCTGGAGTGCCTACTCGATCAGCGGATTCCGTTCGAATCCATGTCGCAGGTGCTGCACGACGAATTTTTGATTGGGCGGGAGAGGCTGGTAGTGGCTGGTACGCACGGAAAAACTACCACCTCTTCGCTCTTGGCATGGCTGTTTCACCACGCGGGACGTGCGCCCAGTTTTCTGATTGGCGGGATTCCGGAGAATTTTGGCAGCTCGTTTGGCCTGGACTCAGGAAACGAGTTCATCCTGGAAGGCGACGAATACGACACCGCATTCTTCGACAAAGGACCCAAGTTTCTGCACTACTTTCCGGATGCTGTCATCCTTACCTCGGTGGAATTCGACCACGCCGATATCTACAAGAATCTTGATGAAGTGAAGACGGCATTCGCGCGCCTGGTGAACTTGATTCCACGTCGCGGACTCCTGGTCGCATGGGACGGGCATTCTAATGTTGACGAATGTGTGAGCCGCTCTTTCTGCCGGGTCGAGCGTTACGGATTCAAGCAGCAATCGAGATGGCGAGTGGCCGATGTCGAATACACGCCCAATTTGACAAGCTGGCGGGTGTTGCGAGACGGTGAGCCTTGGGGCGAATTCGCCTTTTCCCTGGCGGGCGAATACAACGTGCTGAACGCGACTGCGGCGGTTGCCTTGGCGGCGAACTACGGAATTGCAAAGGACGCCATTGCAGACGGGCTCCGCAGTTTCCGCAGCGTGAAGCGGCGGCTCGAGGTTAAAGCCGAAGTCCATGGGGTCACGATCATCGACGATTTCGCGCACCATCCCACCGCCATTGCGGAGACGCTGAAGGCGCTGCGTAGGCGTTATCCGGGACGGCGTTTGTGGGCAATTCTCGAACCCCGTTCCAACACGCTCCGGCGCAAGGTCTTCCAGGACGAGTTGGCGCGGAGTCTCTCCTTGGCCGATGAAGTTGTGGTGGCGGCCATTTTCAAGTCGGAAGCCATTCCCGAACACGAGCGGCTGGATGCCGCTGCGGTGATTGCGAAGGTGCAGGCGTCGGGCAAGCCGGCACGGCTGCTCGATACTGCAGATGCGATCGTGGAGTCCATCGGCCCCGAATTGCGAATGGGAGATGTGGTCGCCATCCTCTCCAACGGGGGATTTGCGGGAATCTACGAGAAACTGCCCGCGAGACTCCGATCCCTCTATGAGGTCTCGACGCCCGCGTGACCCGAGCACGCTTTGCATTGCTCACGGCGGCGCTGCTGGGCTGCGGATTTTTGTTTCCTGGCAGCGCGCGCGTCCGGGCGATGACGCCGGTGAGTTGCGCTTCGCCAACTAGCGCTCAACCGGAGCCGACCGAGTATTTCGTCTCGCTGGCCGATTCAACGAAACACATCGCCCATGTGAGTATCAGACTGCGCAGTGGTGAAGGAACGCGCACGCTTGCGATGCCGGTCTGGAATGCGTTGTACCAGGTGCGCAACTTTGCCGCGAACGTGGAGGATGTCCGTGCGCAGGATGGTTCCGGTGCCGTGGCAGAGGTCCGCAACACTGCGACCAGCGAGTGGAAAATTACCGGGCCGGCTGGTTGCGTTGTCGTCAGCTACGATATTCGCCTCGATGTTCCCGGCCCCTTTGGCAGTTCGCTGAGCGCGGACGGAGGCTTCTTCAATTGGGCAATGGTGTTGATGTACGCTCCCTCCCTGCGCTGGGAACCCGTGAACCTTCGTTTGCTGGATGTTCCGGCCCCTTGGGGCATGCGCGATCTGCATGTACTGCGAGGTGCTGAGCCAGGCAAGGTCGAACAGGTGGTCGGGGTGGCCCCCAACTACGACGAGCTTGTAGACAGCCCGGCTGAGATCGGAAGCTTCCGGCAGTCGGCATTTCAACAGGACGGAGCGACGTACCACGTTGTGGTAGACGGCAATCCAGCCGACTACGATATGGGAAAGCTCGACGAGGTGCTGGCACGGATCACGCACGCGGCTGTGGACTGGATGCAGGACCGCCCCTACAACGAATACACGTTTCTTTATCGCCTGCCGCAAGGACCTGGGGGCGGAGGGATGGAGCACGCTTACGGCACTGCTATTGAAGTGAGCGCGAACCGGCTACTCCAGTCCCTGCTGCCGCTGGCGAGTGTGAGCGCGCACGAGTTCTTCCATTTGTGGAACGTGAAGCGGATTCGGCCGCAGTCTCTGGAGCCGATCGACTACCAGCGCGAGAACCTCACTCGCGCTCTCTGGTTCAGTGAGGGCATAACCAGCACAGTGGGAAACATGTTGCTGGTGCGCGCGGGACTGATCGACGAGAAAGTGTATTTGCAGGGTGTCTCGGAGGAAATTACAGAATTGCAACGGCGTCCCGCGCACCATTGGCAATCGGCCGAAGAGTCGAGCCTTGACGCCTGGTTTGAAGGCTATCCGTACTATCGCGCGCCGGAGCGGAGCATCAGTTACTACAACAAAGGCGAGATCCTCGGTATCCTACTTGACTTGCGGGTTCGCCAGATCACGCAAGGGAACAAGTCCCTGCGCGACGTGTTGCAGTGGATGAACGAACACTACGCCAAGCGGCAACGCTTCTTTTCCGATTCCCAAGGTGTCGAGCAGGCGGCGGAGGCGGTTACGGGGAAGAGCTTTGCTGAGTTTTTCCGCGACTACGTATCGGGAGTGCAAGAGATCCCCTACGACGACTTCTTCCAGTTTGCCGGCTTGCAGGTGGTCCTCAAGACTGTGCAGGTGGGATCGGCGGGATTCACCACCACGGCGAACCTGGGAGGCCAACCAGAAGTCGTTCAGGTTGATCCGAACAGCGATGCCCGCCGGGCCGGGATCGCCGCGGGAGACCGCGTGATTGCCATCGATGGAAAACCTGCCGACACCTTACTCGATGACCAACTCTCACAGATGCCTCCAGGGAGAACCGTGCACCTTCATATCGCAAACCGGAGAGGCCAACGCGAAGTGAAGTTGCGACTGGGTCTGCGTGAGCAGCAGAGCTATGAGCTTCAGGATTTGCCGTCGGTCACCCCAGAGCAGCGTGCTCATCGGGCGGCATGGATCCATGGCGGCGACGAGAACAGAGGAACACCTTGATCCGCGCCCTCGTCCTACTGGCTTTCTGGGGTGTGTCGATTTTCATCGTTGGCCCGGTGCTATTGTTGTACGCGTTCATCAGCGGCGACATCAACCCGCTTTACCACATATCGAACGGCCTCGCGATCTTTGGCGTTCGCATGGTCGGCGTGAGGATCGAAGTTCGCGGGATGGAGAAGTTGCAGGTGGGGCACAACTATATTTTCATGGCGAACCACTCTTCGAACCTTGATCCGCCAATCCTGATGCCCACTATTCCGGGCCGCGCTTCCGTACTGGTGAAGAAGGAGGTTTTCCGCATTCCCATCCTCGGCACCGGCATGAAAATGGTAGACCTGGTACCGGTAGATCGGAGCGATCGGGAGTCCGCTATCGAGAGCGTGAATGCGGCCATTGCAGTCTTGCGTCGGGGATTGCACATGATAATCTTTCCGGAAGGTACGCGCTCCCGCGATGGCAGACTGTTGCCCTTCAAGAAGGGGCCATTTCACCTGGCGATCGATTCGGGCGTGTTCGTCGCTCCAGTCACCCTGCTGGGGACCTATGAGCTATGGCCGAAGAACGCCTTTGCCTTGCGGCCGGGAACGGTAGCTGTGGTATTTCACACGCCGATCGATCCGCGGAGCTATCCTGATCGGGATTCGTTGATGAAAGCTGTCGCTGAGACCATTGCCAGTGCATTGCCGGCGGAGCGACGCTGATGGGATTGTGACAATGAAAAAGCGTTGGACAGCGTCACAGATTGGCGATGGCTGGTCGGCGCGAGAGGCATTCAATGCACGCTTGGACAGGCTACGGGAAAATCTGAACACTGCTCGGGTAGTGCGGCGCTTAACCTGAATTACCCTGAATCCCGAAGTTGCGCTTTAAAATTCTCCTTTTATTCGTGTGGGATCGGAG
>OCZT010006148.1_pt1 | contig 11908 bp, 11 predicted proteins | sample 1539031 | NCBI WGS metagenome assembly OCZT01 (sample SAMEA3539308, study PRJEB22396) | soil metagenome | biome: tundra; feature: field; material: soil | place: USA | collected 2010-05 | depth 0.15 m
CCTGGCCGAGCCGGCGCTGGGCCTGGCGGAGCTTCGCCGGGTGCTGAGACCGGGCGGCAGCATCACCGTGGTGGAGGGCGACCACGGCTCGGCGTACTTCCACCCCGACAGCGAGGCGGCGCGCCGGGCCATCGGCTGCCTGGTGGAGCTGCCGGCGCGCGTCGGGGGCGACAGCCTGATCGGGCGCCGCCTTTACCCGCTGCTGTCCGCGGCGGGCTTCCGGGGCGTGCGCGTCGAGCCCTGCATGGTCTACGCGGACAGCTCCCTTCCCCACCTCGTGGAGGGGTTCACGCTGAGGACCTTCACGGCCATGGTCGAGGGCGTCCGCGCCGAGGCCCTGGGGGAGCACCTCATCTCCCAGGCGGAGTGGGAGCGGGGGGTCGCCGCCCTCCACCGCACGGCCGAGCAGGACGGCGTCTTCTGCTACACGTTCTTCAGGGCGGTGGCATCCCGGTAGCGGAGTTCGACCTCGCGGCCTCCGCCTGTGCAGTGGCGGTCGCGCCGTCTCCGGTCCCTCCGTCGCGGGCGGGGGCACCCGGGAGCGCACCTTCCCGCGCCAGGATGCGGCGGAGGATCGCCACCGACGCGGCGTAGGTCGAGTCCATGCCGAAGTAGGAGAGCCCCCGCGCACCGAGCGTGCGCGCCTGGGTGAAGGGCGTGTCCGATGCGTAGTGGATGATCCCGAAGTCGAGGGGCAGCTTCGAGAAGTTCACCGGCTCCCCGGTCGGGTAGCGCCCCCCCTCGCTCATCTCGTAGATGGCATTGCAGTAGGGGCCGGCCTCCATCTCCACGACCGTGAAGGCCTCCCGGTAGTAGAAGTCGAGGTAGCCGCGGTTCTGGAGGAAGGTGCTCTTGACCGACACCGCCCGCTGGTTGTCCAGGCCGCTGCCGAAGCGGATGTAGGGCGCGATGTCGGCGACCGTGAACGCGTTGTCCAGCCAGTAGGTGCAGCCGCTGTGCTCGTCGTGGACGACGCTCGAGATCATCACGTCGCCGACGTCGGCGTTGAGGGTCGCCGCCTTGCCCAGGATGTAGACGCCCCGCAGCTCGGCCGCGGTCTCGCCCACCTCGCGCAGGATGTTGTAGGCGGCAAGCCCCAGCGGGTAGTCGATGTTGACGATCACCGCCTGGCTGCTGCGCAACCGTGCGGCGTCGACTGGACCCAGCCGCGGATCGAAGTTGGCGGGGTCCAGGCGGTCGAGCGGTATCACCTGGGCGGCGACGTCCAGCGCGGTGCGGCTGGCCACCCCGTGGACGCCGTGCTCCCGCTCCTCGTGACGGAGGCGGCTGCGCTCGTTGGTCGCGATGCTCCCGGTGTGGAGTCGGGCGGCGTAGTAGAGGAAGTTGTTCCAGTCGCCCTCGGCGAGCCCGGTCCGGAAGCGCTCCAGCTCCCGGCCGAGGTCGACCGGCCCGCGGGCCTCGACCATCTCCACCAGCGAGGCCTCGTGGTGGCGGGCCACCCCGGTGACGAGGTTGGCCAGGCTGTGAGAGTTGCTGCTCACGAAGTAGAGGGGACGGTCGAGCAGGGATTGGCTGCGCATTGTCCCGGTCACCTGCTGCCACCAGCGGCGGGTCACCCGCGCGTAGCCGACCTGGGTGCCGCCGAGCATGCGCACCCGGATCGACTTCTTCCGGGCCGCGATCAGGCGGAGGCGCTCACCGAACGCCGCACCCCAGATTTCCTGGAGCTGCGTCCAGTCGTCCTCGCGCCCCCCGCAGACGCTCGACAGCCATGCGGGTGCGGGCTCCTCGGGGATGGCGGCGGGGCTGAGCGAGGTGCGGAGCTTGTTCCACTCGATCTGGAAGGCGACCAGGGTGGGGATGAGGTCGTCGACGTCGGTCTCCGACGCGATCAGCACGGCGAGCGTCCCCCTGCCGTCGTCGTACCACCGCCGGCGCCGCCCGGGTGCGGACGCCTCGGCCCAGTCGATGAGCTGGAAGTCATTGCGGGCAAAGACCTCCATGGCCTGGCCCATGACCACCCGCTCCGCCCGCATCACCGAGGCCGGCAGCCGCCGCACCGCGTAGAGGAAGGCGCCGAGGTCGGGCTCGGAGGAGGCCGCCAGGCTGTGCAGGCTCGACCCCATGGCCCGATGCGAGGCCTCGAGCACCCGCAGCGGGGTCTCACCGGTGGACCGGAGAAGCGTCGTATAGGTGCGGTGGTACACCTCCACGGCCTCGGCCATCGTCGCCTCGCTACCGGTGGGGGTGGGCTGGGCCGGGTCGTCCGGGCCGGACGAGGGACGCTGCGGGGTGCGGAGCGGCATCGGTCCATTCTGGCGCACCCCGGCAGGGGTCTCGGGTCGGAGGCCGCGGTGCAGTCCCTATCCTTGGGCCCATGGGACGCATTGCCGTGACCGGCTCGGTCGCCTTCGACACCATCATGGTCTTCCCCGGGCGCTTCGGCGATCACATCCTCCCGGAGAAGACCCACCTCATCAACGTCTCCTTCCTCGTCAACCGGCTGGAGCGGCGCCGGGGCGGCACGGCGGCCAACATCGCCTACACCCTGGCTCTCCTCGGCGAACGGCCGATGCTCTGCGCGGCGGTCGGCAGCGACTTCACCGAGTACGGGGCCTCCCTGAGCCGGACCGGTGTCGACACCTCGGCGGCGCTCGGCTGCGACGACGTGCCCACCGCCTCCTGCTTCATCACCACCGACCTCGCCGACAACCAGATCACCGCCTTCTTTCCCGGGGCCATGGCTCGCGCCGCCGACATCGACCTCCGCGCCCTGGAGGACGTCGAGCACGTGGTGGTCGCCCCCGACTCCCCGGACGGTATGACTGCCCACATCGCCCAGGCACGCCAGATGGGCGCCCGTCTCGTCTTTGCCCCCGCCCAGCAGATCCCGTCGATCAGCGACCAGACCCTGCTGGCCGGTCTCGACGCGGCCTGGCTCGTGGTCGGCAACGACTACGAGCTGGAGCTGGTGCGCAACCGCACGGGGCGGAGCGTCGCCGACCTGGCCAAGACCTCGATGGTCGCCCTGACCCAGGGCGCTCGGGGAAGCCAGCTCCACATCGGCGGAGAGGTCGTGACGGTCCCGGCGATCACTCCGCGGCGCGTCGTGGACCCCACGGGGGCGGGCGACGCTTACATCGCCGGCCTGCTCGCCGGGCTGCGCCGCGGTCTGGATCCGGCGCAGGCAGGGCGCATGGGGTCGCTCGCCGCCACCTACGCGGTGGAGCAGCAGGGGCCCCAGGCTCATCGCTTCACCCCGGCGGAGTTCGTTGCCCGCTATGGAGAGGTTTTCGGGGCCGAGCCGGTCGTCGCCGCCTCCACCTCCACCGCGCGCCGAAGCCCGGCCTGAGCCGGCTCCCTGCCCCGGAGCGCTGCCCCTGGGTCCCCTCGCCCCGAGCTCGCCGGCTGCGTCCGTCAGGCGGGCGGGGCCGCCTCACCCGTGAGACCAGCAAAGACGTCGGTCTCGGGCAGGGTGGTGGGGACCCGGGAGAACACCAGCTGGTAGAACTCGTCGGAGAAGTGCTCCCGGAGGATCTCCTCGGGGACGCTGAGCAGGGCGAATTCCTGGGTGAGCTGGCTGCGATGGGCGATCAGCGCCTCGCGCTTGCGGCTCAGCTGGTCGCGGCAGTTGACCCGGGTGGTCACCAGCTCGTCGGGGGTGACGAAGTCCAGGCTGTCGGGGTCGGCCTCCCCGAACGGCGGCTTCATCCCCGCCGCCCTGGCCATCTCCGCGATCCGCCTCACCTCGGAGCGGGGGAAGGCGGTGTAGTAGAGCTTGCTCACCCGCCAGGGAGCGCCGAGGTCCGGATAGACAGCGTGGTAGGCGGCCTCGACCGCGACCAGGGTGACCCGGTGGGCTTGGATGTGGTCGGGGTGCCCGTAGCCGCCGTTGCCGTCATAGGTGACGACAACGTGGGGGCGGAAGCGGCGGATGTGGGCGACGACCCGGCCCACCGCCTCATCGAAGTCGGCCCGCCAGAACGCCCCCGGCGCGTTGTTGGTCTCGGTCCCGGCCATCCCCGAGTCGCCGAACCCGAGGAAGTTGATCTCGGAGACCCCCAGGATCTCGCCGGCCCGGCGCAGCTCGGCCTCGCGGATCTCCTTGAGCCGGGGCCGGATCTCGTCCTCCTTGGCGGCGTACTCGGGGTCGAAGATGGTCGCCACCTTGCCGTCGGTGCAGCAGATCACCGAAGTGGAGATACCGCGATCCGCGCAGAGGGCGAGCAGCCCGCCCATGGTGATGGTCTCGTCGTCCGGATGGGCGTGAACGGCCAGCAGACGGAGCCCGGAGACGTCGCTCACGGCGTCTGTCACGGCGTGGCGGGGCGGACCTTCACCGAGCGCATCACGTCGCCGACGCGGATCACGCCCATCACCTCCATCCCCTTCACCACCTGGCCGAAGAGGTTGTACGACTTGGTCAGGGTGCGGCGGTTGTCCACGGTGGAGATGAAGAACTGGGAGCCGTTGCTGTGGGGCCCCGAGTTGGCCATCGCCACCGAGCCGGCGATGTAATCGCCCTGGACCGGCTCGTCCTCGAAACGGTAGCCGGGGCCGCCGCGGCCGCTGCCCTCGGGGCAGCCTCCCTGAATGACGAAGCCATCCACCACGCGGTGAAAGGTCAGGCCGTCGTAGAACCCCTCACCGGCGAGGAAGACGAAGTTGTTGACCGTCTTTGGCGCCCGTGAGGCCTCCATCGCAAACTCGATGTCCCCCCGGTCGGTGGATATGGCTGCCAGGTAGCGGCCGGTGGGATCGATGACCTGCTCGGATCGTGCGTACTGCTTGGGCATCGTTGCAGTCTAGCCGAGGACAGCGCGCGGGCAGGCCGCCGGATCGGGCCTCGGACGGGCTGGTAAGCTCGGCGGCGGCGACCCGCCGCCGAGGTCACGGGGGACAAGGAGGACGGCCGTGAACGTGGTGGTGTGCGTGAAGCTGGTCCCCGATCCGGACAGCGTGGGACAGCTGGATGCCACCACGCACCGGCTCCGCCGTGACCTCGCCGAGTCGGTCCTCGACCCCGGCGATGAGTTCGGCGTCGAGGCCGGGCTGCGGCTCGTCGAGGCCCACGGTGGCGAGGTCCGGGTCGTCTCGATGGGGCCGGAGCGGGCCATGGAGGCCGTTCGCAAGGCTCTGGCGATGGGCGCAGCACGGGGAGTGCTCGTGACCGACGACGGTCTGGGCGGCTCGGATGCCCTGACCACCGCCAAGGTGCTCGCCGCCGCCATCGGCCGCGAGCCGTTCGACGTGGTCATCACCGCCACCGAGTCGACCGACGGCTACACCGGGATAGTCCCCCAGGCGCTCGCCGAGCTGCTCGGGGTCCCGGCGGTCACGTTTGCCACCGGCGTCGTCTCCGACGGGACGGCATTGACCGTGACCCGCCAGACCGAGAGCGGGTCGGAGACGATCCTGGCCGGCCTTCCCTGCGTGGTCTCGGTGACCGCCGGGGTCAACGAGCCGCGCTATCCCTCGCTGCGGGGCATCATGGGTGCCAAGTCCAAGCCCATGGATCACTGGGCCCCCGCCGACCTCGGGCTCGAGGGGGTGGGTGGCGCCGCCGCCGGCCAGACGGTGGTGTCGGTGACCGCGGCGGAAGAGCGCCGGGCCGGCGAGGTCGTCACCGATGACGGAGACGGCGCCCACCGCATCGTCCTGCTCCTCGCCAGGGCGCGGGTGATCTGAGATGGCCCTCGGGACCGTCTGGGTCTTCGCCGAGCTGAGCCAGGGGCGAGCCGCGACCGGAGCGCTCGAGCTTCTGACCAAGGCGCGCTCGCTGGGCGCGACGGCCGTCGAGGCCGTCTGCTTTGGTCCGGAGGCGGGCGACGCCGTCGCCGAGCTCGGCCGGCACGGGGCCATGACCGTCCATCTCTCCGCGGACGCCGCGTTCGCCGACCTCCTGCTCGGCGGGCCGGCCGCCGACACCCTCGCCGCCCTCGCCACCCTGCATCGGCCCGACCTCATCCTCTTCGCCGCGACTCACGCCGGCCGCGACGTTGCCGGGCGGCTGGCGGCCAAGCTGGACGTGCCGGTCATCGCCAACGGCCTCGACATCGAGGCCGGCGACGCGATCACCGTGACCACCGCCATCTTTGGAGCCACCCAGGTGGTCCGCACCGAGTTCGGCGCCCGGCGACCGGCCCTAGCTCTCTTCCGGCCGAAGTCGTTTCCCGCGTCTGAGGCTCCCGCTGGGGTCGCTCCGCGGGTCGTCGAGGTCCAGGCCGTGATCCGGGAATGCCACCGGCGGGCGCGGGTGCTCGAGCGCTCCACCGAGGTCGCCGCCGGGCCCAGGCTGGAGGATGCCGAGGTGGTGGTGAGCGGGGGGCGCGGCCTGCAGGGCCCGAGCAGCTTCGAGCTCCTCCGCGAGGTGGCGGAGCTGCTTCACGGTGCCGTCGGCGCGAGCCGCGCCGTCGTCGACGCCGGCTGGGTGCCCTACTCCCTGCAGGTGGGCCAGACCGGCAAGACCGTCAAGCCCACCATCTACATCGCCTGCGGCATCAGCGGGGCGATGCAGCACACCGTTGGCATGAGGGGGGCCCAGACGATCGTCGCCATCAACACGGACCCCCAGGCGCCGATCTTCAAGCTGGCCGACCTGGGCATCGTCGGCGACGCCCTCACGGTCCTCCGCCAGCTCCGCGACGAGCTGAGGTCCAGGCCGGGCTGACCGGCTCCCGGGGCACGCCCAGCCTCCAGGTGGGGCGCAGAGGTCGCGCGCGGGTCGCGCCGGCCCCTCCGCCCGGCCGCCGCCCCGATCTCGCCGTCATCGGACGGTGACCGGATTGCAACAAAGGGTCATTGCAGATGGCAGGACTGGCATATACTCGCCGCGGATGGACGATAAGGTCATCGTCGACCTCCTCGGCCAGGTGGGCAATCTTTTCACGTCCAGCCTTGAGCTGAAGGAGACCATCGATTTCATGCTCAAGGCGGCCAGCGACCTGGCTGTCTGTGACGCGGCCACTGTTTTCCTTCTCGACGAGGACGATCGCACCCTCTCCGCTATCGCGACCTTCCCCTTCGCCGAAGCGGTCAACAAGGTGGCTCGTTTCAAGCTGGGCGAGGGGATCGTTGGCTGGGCGGCAAAGCAACGAAAGATCGTCTCTGTGAATGACGCCACCCAGGACAGCCGCTTCAAGAACCTGGAGATGGGCTACTCGCCGAGGTCGGTGCTGATCATGCCGCTGGAGTCGCCGCGGCGCCTCGTGGGGGCGCTGACGATCGCGAGGAAGGAGGTCAAACCCTTCACCTCGGTTGAGCAGGCGCTCGTCCAGATCATCGCCAACCAGGCGGCGATCTCGATCGACAACGCCCGCCTCTACGCCACCCAGAAGAGGCAGATCAAGGAGATCGCCGACCGGACCCGCGAGCTGGAGATCGCCAACGCCCACATCGCCGAGATCTCCCGGCTGAAGAGCGAGTTCCTGGCCAACATGAGCCACGAGCTGCGCACCCCCCTCAACGCCATCCTGGGGTTCAGCGAGATCCTCAAGGACAACCTCGTGGAGCTCTCCGAGGACCAGCGCCACGAATGCCTGGAGAACATCCACGCGAGCGGCAAGCACCTTCTCGAGCTGGTCAACGACGTCCTCGATCTCTCCAAGATCGAGGCCGGACGGATGGAGCTGGCCTACGACCGCTTCCGGGTGGGGAACGCCGTGCGCGAGGTCCACAACGTCATCCGCTCTCTGAGCGAGCGCCGGGACATCGACCTGGCGATCACCGTCGAGCCCGAGGACCTGGAGACCAGGGCCGACAAGAGCAAGTTCAAGCAGATCCTCTACAACCTCCTCTCCAATGCGATCAAGTTCACCGCCCAGGGCGGCCGGGTCTGGGTCTCCGCCCGGCCCGAGAACGGCTGGCTGGTGGTCGACGTCGGTGACACTGGGGTGGGCATCCCCAAGGAGTACCACGAGCGGATCTTCGACGAGTTCTACCAGCTGGATACCGCGACCACCCGGCAGGTGGAGGGCACCGGCCTCGGTCTCTCCCTGACGCGCCGCCTCGTGGAGCTCCACGGTGGGGACATCCGGGTCGATTCAGAGGTTGGGCGGGGCTCGGTCTTCACCTTCCAGCTTCCGCTCCTCGGCATGGAGCCCCAGAACGGGCGGGCCCACAACCGCATCCTCCTGGTGGAGGACAACGCCAGCAGCCGTCAGCTGGCCAGGATGGTCCTGAACGGCAGCGGTTTCGACGTGGATGTGGCCTCCGACGGGGCCGAGGGGCTCCAAAAGGCCCGGGCGACGCTCTACGACCTCGTCCTGATGGACGTCGAACTCCCCGGTATGGACGGTCTCACCGTCACGCGAATGCTAAAGTCCGATCCCAAGACCGCCGACGTCCCCGTCGTCGCTCTCACCGCCAATGCCATGAAAGGTGACGAGCAGGAAGCGCTCGCCGCAGGTTGTTCGGGGTACATCAGCAAGCCCATCGAGGTAGCGAGCTTCGTGCAACGCATCGCAACGTACCTAGAGCCGGCAGCATCATGACCGCCGGCGGCAAGACCATCCTGATCGTCGAGGACGACCCGCCCAGCCGGGAGGTGGTCCGCCTCGCCGTGAGCGCCCAGAACCACACCCTCATCGAGGCCGCCACCGGCCTGGAGGGCCTGCAGGCAGCTCGGGAGCAGAACCCCGACCTGATCATCCTCGACGTGAACCTGCCCGGGATGAGCGGGCTCGACGTCTGCCGGAGGCTCCGCTCCGAGGGGTCTCGGGTCCCCATCCTCATGCTCACCGCCAAGGCCGACACCATCGACGTGGTGGTGGGGCTGGAGCTCGGAGCGGACGACTACGTCACCAAGCCCTTCGAGGTCCGGGAGCTGATGGCGCGCATCGGAGCGCATCTCCGCCGCAGCGAGATCTCCTCTCAGGAGCAGCCCCGTGATCGCTTCGAGTTCCCGGGCCTGACCATCGACCTGGGACGGCGGCAGGTGTTCCGGGACGGAGAGGAGGTCAACCTCACCCTCACCGAGTTCAACCTCCTCGCCCTGCTGGCATCCCGCCCGGGCCAGGTGATGAGCCGGGGAGAGTTGCTCCGCCGGGTGTGGGGCTACGAGGTCGAGATCGAGACCCGCACCGTCGACGCCCACGTCTACCGGCTGCGCCGCAAGATCGAGCCCGACGCGGAGAAGCCCACCTACATCCACTCGGTGCCGGGGATCGGATACCGCTTCAGCGGGTAGGTTCGGAGCCTCCGCACGGGGGGCTAGTACTCGCTACGCGGTACTGAGGGATCCTCCGTTCGGAGCGATAGCCTTCGGCTCTCGCTCCTCGCTACGTCCCCCTCAGTACGCGGTACTAGCCGGTCCTACGCTCGGAAGGTGAGCCTCCGGCTCCCCTTCCTCACTCCGTCGCGGCTAGTAGATGAAGCCGACGATGCTGGGGTCGTTGGTTTGGACCGTCCTCTGGTCGACCACCCCCCGTCCGTCGTAGTTCATCTCCGAGATCACGAAGCTACCGTCCGCGTTGACGCTGTCGACGAAGGCCACGTGACCGTCGTAGGAGTAGCCGGGGCCCTCGAAGACGACGACGGCACCGGCGACCGGGACCTCTCCCTCGGGTCGCGACCAGCGGGCGTTCCCCCACCACTCGCCGGCGTTTCCGCTCCACGTGATGCTGCGCCGCGTCGCCACGTAGTAGGTGCACTCGCCGTAGGGGAAGCTGTCCCCCCCGTGGCTCGGTGGCACCTCGGGGATGCCGGCGGCCGTGGGGATGAAGGCTGCGGGGTTCAGCGATCCCTGGGGGGCGTCGGCGAGCGGGACCTGCAGGTAGCTGCCACCCGCGAGGGGGGCGTCCTCCTGGAGCACGTTGTAGGCGAGGAGCACCGTGGGGTCGATGCCCAGTCCCGCCGCGAACTGGCTGGGCGACTCACCGCTCTGCACTGGGACCAGGGCTCCTGGCCCCGGCGGGAGCAGCACCGGCGAGCCGGCCTGCGGCTCGCCGCCCGGGCCGTAGCCATTTGCCCAGACGATCGACGCGGGGTTGCGGGCATAGCTCACTGCCAGGGAATCGACGGTCGCGTCCGCCGGGGCCATCACCGTGAGCGCTGGGCCGGCCGGTGCGGTCTGATCCGCCGGGGCACCCTCGATGACGGCGTTGAGGACCTGAGCGCTCGGAGCCGCCGCGGTCAGCGACGCTCCGACCGGCAGCCGCGGTGCGATGACAGGGAGCAGGAGGGCGATCAGGAGCACCCATGCATGTCGCAGCAACCGATGGCGAAGCCCGCGGATATCCATCCTCCCCGGATAGCCCCTTGCGGCTGGTTTGGTGTTTTTGGGCACCGAGACAGCGGGCGGACGCTAACAGAGTCGCCCCGGAGTCGTCAAAGGAAGCTGATAGTACCGCTATCACGTCCAACCGCTGGGGTCCTGGTATATTCGGTGACGGAAGTTGACCCGGATGTCAGCTGTGGAGCGGAAGGAGCCTCCAGTCGTGCCCGACCTTTCCCACGTCGGTCGACGCTACCTTGCACCCGGTCAGGTGGTGAGCGCCGATTGGGTCGCGGAGTACGCGTCGGCGGTCAGCGGTGCCGACGAGGTGTACTCGCCCGGGTCGGTGCCGCCGACGTTCGCGGCCGTCTACTGCCTGCTCCCGTCCCTCGCCGAGGTGCTGGCGGACGCGGAGCTCGGCATCCAGCTCGCCGGCCTCATCCATGCCGAGCAGAGCTTCGAGTGGCCGGTGCCGGTGCGGACGGGTGACGTGGTGGTGGCGTCGGCCGAGGTCGCCTCGGTGGAGAGCAAGCGGGGGATGACCTTCGTGACCCTGGACCTCGCGGCGACCAACCAGTCCGGCGACACCGTCTGCCGGGGACGCTCTCTGCTCCTCCTTCGCGGTGCTGGGCGATGACCGCCCCAGGCGCGGGGCAGGAGGTGCGGCCCGGCGACGAGATGACGCCCCTCTCCCGCACCGTCAGCCAGGCGCAGATCGACGCCTATGCGGACGCGTCAGGAGATCACAACCCCATCCACGTCGACCCGGAGTTTGCCCGCTCGGTCGGGCTGCCCGGGACGATCGCCCATGGGATGCTCGACATGGCCATCCTCGGTGAGGCCGTCGGCCGCTGGGCGGGCGCCTACGACCGGGTCGCCGAGCTGGCCTGCCGGTTCTCCAAGCCCCTCCTGCCGGGCGATACGGTCACCTGTACCGGGCGCGTGGTGTCGGTGGACCCGGCCGCAGGCACCGCGACCCTGCAGCTCGAGGCCACCTCCAGCCGGGGCGATCGGGTCCTGACCAACGGCCGGGCGGTGGTTCGCCTGGCCGGCTGAGGGAGGCCCCGGCCGTGCCGCTGGATTTCAGCCTGACCCCCGAGCAGGAGGGGGTCCGCCGTCTCGCCCACCAGTTCGCGGTGAAAGAGATGCGCCCCCGCGCGGCCCACTACGACGAGCACGAGGAGACCCCCTGGGAGGTCATGCACAAGGCCCACGAGCTGGGCCTGGACGCCGCCGCCGCCTTCCCGGGGGAATACGGCGGCGGCGGTGTCGACTTCATCACCGAGCTGATCCTCACCGAGGAGCTGTCCTGGGGTGACGCGGGGATCGCCGTCTCCATCCAGGGGACCGGGCTCTGCGGAGCGGCCATCGTGGCCATGGGCACCGAGGCTCAGAAGAGGAGGTACATCCCCATGCTCGCCGACCCCGAGACCCTGAGGATCGGGGCGATGGGTCTGACCGAGCCCAACTCCGGGTCGGATGCCCTGGCCCTGGAGACGACCGCTCGCAAGGTCGACGGCGGCTGGGTCCTCAACGGGACCAAGCAGTTCTGCACCAATGGCGGCATCGCCGATCTGCAGGTGGTCTTCGCGACCACCGATCGATCCCTCGGCCCCGCGGCGATCGCCGGCTTCGTCATCCAGAAGGACAACCCCGGGATGCGCCAGGGGCGCAAGGAAAAGAAGATGGGGGTCCGGGCCTCCCACACCGCCCAGGTGATCCTCGAGGACTGCT
>OCZT010006149.1_pt1 | contig 11907 bp, 12 predicted proteins | sample 1539031 | NCBI WGS metagenome assembly OCZT01 (sample SAMEA3539308, study PRJEB22396) | soil metagenome | biome: tundra; feature: field; material: soil | place: USA | collected 2010-05 | depth 0.15 m
TCTCAAAGTTCTACTGCCACCCCGGCAGAGCCGGGGGATCTCCCTTTTGGATTAGTTTTGGTTCCTAGGTGTGCGCTCAAGTTTGCGAGCCGTTTGCGATGCAGCTTGGGTGGCTCTTCACTGTCCACTAATCACTAACCACTAACCACTGCTTTCCTACTCCCGCCTCAATGCTTCGACGGGATCGAGCTTGGCCGCCTTGCTGGCCGGGTAAAGCCCCGCGGCTACGCCGCTGAGGATCAACGATCCCATGGCCAGGGCAGCGGACCACGGCACCAGCCGTGGCGGATCCCAACCCGGCATCTTGCCGGTGAGCCCTACTTGCAGCAGCCACATGAACCCGGCCGAGAGGACGATGCCGATGAAGCCGCTGACTCCGGTCAGCAGCAGGCCCTCCCAGAAGAACTGCGCCAGGATGCTGCGTTGCGTGGCGCCGAGAGCTTTGCGGAGACCAATCTCCGGCGTTCGTTCAGACACGGACACCAGCATGATATTGATAATGCCTACCGCTCCAAGAGCCAGCGTGACGATGCCGACGCCTCCGAGAAAGACGTCCATAGCGGAGAAAATTGCCCCGATCATCTTCTCTTCCTGGATGGTGTCGAATTCGTCAAAGGCGTCAGTGAGCGAAGGGTCGAATCCGTGGCGCGTTGCGATGAGACGATGTACTGCTGCGACAGCCGCCACGGCATTGCCCTTGTTGGTGGGCTGGTATTGGATCGAACTCAGAGCGTCGTGGGGAATGTTCTCGCCCTTCATTGCATAGAGTTCCAGCGCGGTCGTGATGGGGATGTAGACTTTCTGGTCGTCGAAGTCGTTGTTGCCGCGGCTGATCTTGCCCACCTGTCCGACCACGGTGAAGGCAGTGCCGTTGATGGTGATGGTTTCGCCGAGCGACGGGTGACCGGGAAACAGCAGCGTTCCGGATTTCGCTCCGAGCACAACAACACGGCGACGCTCCGCCAGGTCGGCATCGTCAAGGAAGCGGCCCTGGGCCATGGGAATGAAACGCACCACCGTGTAGTTGGGTTCAACTCCCATCACATGGCTGGAGGTTGCTCCATTGACTCACTTCGTAAAGGTCAGAGCGGTTCAACTCGACGGTGACGGCCCGCAGCTCCGGCAACTGGCGCATGGCCGCCTCATCGCCCATGGTCAACTTGTAGGGACGCATTCTGGTGTGCTGGTTGGCAAGCGCAGGAATCGTGCCATTGAACATCATCACCAGGTCGTTGCCCAGCGTGGAGAGCTGACGATGCTGGCCGCTGCGGAAGCCCTCGCCAAGGCCTACGAGCACGAGCAGAGAGCCAACGCCCCATGCAATGCCGAACATGGTCAGGAAGCTGCGGAGCTTGTTGGCCATGATGGCACGAAAGACCTGACCGAGAGTGTCGGAAAATGATTGCATAGGTTTTGGACGCCGATGTTGGGCGCTTGGATAGGTATACGCGGGCGGGGGAAGGCCGGTTCCAACATTGGTTTTGCCGGGCGCGGTGGGAAGATGGAAGCTAAAGCAGTCTCATGCCAGCGAACCTTGCGGCTTTGACATCGAAAGTGACTGTCTCGTGGCAGCCGGCGAGATGCCCCGAGCGTTCAATTAGACAGTCGGCAAAATCCGAGCTTGCGCCGGCGAACCGTCGCAAGGCCTGATTGACCGCAGGATAGTTTTCAACCACCAGTTCAGAGGAATTCAGCAGCCGTTCAAGATGCTGGATCAGATCCACCCTGCTCAGGCGATACCGGCTGCGCAAGACCCAGACCATCTCGATGAGGGAAACCAACGAAATGTATCCAGGCAATTCGGGAGAAAGAGTCTGAAGAAGCGCCTTTGCACGGTTGCCCTGGTCCTGATCGTCCTTGGTAAAGAACCTGACCAGGATGTTGGTGTCGAGTCCCGTCATTGCGCGCAGTTCAATCGTCGAAACTCAATTCCCCAGCCCAGCCCTGGGCGATGGTCTCGTTCATTTCCTCGATGGTTACGGGCTTGCCGGTCCATGGCACACAACCCTCCAGATCCATGATCGAGCTAGTCTTTGGCCGGAGAATGTACTCGCCGTTCTCACCTTCGATGAAACGCACCCGGTCGCCCGGCTTCAGGCCGAGCTTCTTCCGCACTTCGACTGGGATTGTGATTTGTCCTTTTGAAGTGACAGCGGCGGTAGCCATATCGATTCCTCTGAGTTCATTATACGCCTGCTCCTTACCTTTAGTAAGGAGCAGGTCGGATATGAACTGACGGGGCAGTTGAGGTCGAAGACTAATTTTCGCTGATGGTTTCGCCGGCCGGTGTCAGGTGAAGAGGTTCAGTCAGGGTAAATTGCAGCACCGTGCCTGTCTCGAGGTTGGCCTGCGGATGGCTCTTCAGCAGGTGGACCGTGACTACCCCGGCTCCCACAAGGCTGCCGGTCAGCGCGCCTACCGGGCCGCCCAAAAACGCGCCGGTTATCGCGCCGCCGCCAACCACCGCTCCATATTCAATGCCGTCGTGCTTCGCCCGCGAGCCGGCGCGAATGGTTCCTTCGCCACCGACTTTGGTGTTCGAACCAGGCGTTCCGGTGACTTCCGCGTAGAGTTTGTAGCGCATACCGCTGGGAAGAATCACCGTCTCAGGGCGCAGGCGCATGGTGCCATAACCGCCGGCATGGCCTTTCGACACGTCCACAATCCGGCCATCGATCTCCGCGCCGGCCGGAATGACGACCTCATTGCCTCGCAGCACGTCAGATGCTACGCGGGTTCGAAACGCCTCGCCCTTTTCGCTGGAACTGGTGGAGAGCCTGTGCATCAACCGGACGCGAATCGTGGTTCCAGGGCCGAGCTCACCCCGGCGCAACGGAAGGGGATGCACGATGTCGCCGTCAGGATCGGCAGCGTAGCCGCGTTGAGATAGCGTCGGCGACTGGGAACGCGGAACAGGCCTGGGCTGATAAGCCTGGGCGTCACTTGGGAAGTTTGCCGAGGGATCGACTGAAGTCGGTACGGCGTCTTCGCTGGCCCGGGTAGCCGGCGGAGCGTCCGGGTCAACCGGCTCGGTTGAATCATCCGCATCGGCGGGTTGCTGCGTTGTGGGGGACTGAGCGTTGGCACGATGCCCTGCTGCCGGCTTGGCGGTCTGGGTAACGGCGGTGGTTATGGTATCGTCCGGCGGAGGATTGGAAGTTCCCTCCCTGGGGCTGGACTGGCTCGCTTCCTGCGCCCCCAGAACGGCAGCGGTAATGGCAAAGAGTGCGCAAATCAGAATAGGCCGGTTCATCCAGATCTCCTTATCGCGAACAGAACTCACCTTACCTGTTTAGACCCCGCGTCGGTCAGAAGGTTGCCCATGGGTCAGCCGTACAGGCGGCCCACGCGCCAACTCGCCCAAGGTAAGGCTAGCGTGCTTAAACAGATGCCGGGATGGCATGCGTCCGGGGAGGTGCCACAAACGGTACGAATCAAAACAGGCAACCTCGGGGCCAGCTACGCCGCGGCCATTGAATGCAATGGCTTACAGCATGTGACCGCTACCACAGGGTCCGGTTACCCCGGTTTGCTAGAATCCGTAGGGAACAACAACACCATTTTGCGCTGGACGGAAAGAAGATTCTTCTACGTGCATGAGTTTCTGACCACAATTCAAAGTGCTGCCGGAGAGACTCTTGCCGTGGATCGCCGCCCCCAACTGAATGACCGGCTAATGCATCGCATTGTGAGGACCGATATGACTGAGATTGTTGCTATTCGCGCGCGAGAGGTTCTTGATTCGCGTGGAAACCCCACCGTGGAAGCAGACGTAATCCTGGAGAGCGGCGCTTTGGGCCGCGCCATCGTGCCTTCGGGCGCTTCCACCGGCGAACATGAAGCCGTGGAATTGCGCGACGGCGACAAGAGCCACTACATGGGCAAGGGCGTGTTGCAGGCCGTAGCCAATGTAGAATCCGTGATTGCCCCTGAATTGGAAGGCATGGACGCCGCCAACCAGCGGTTGATCGATCAGACCATGATTGCCCTGGACGGCACAGCGAACAAGGGCAAGCTGGGCGCGAACGCCATTCTGGCCGTGTCAATGGCCGCCTCTCGCGCCGTGGCCCAGACGCTGGAAGTGCCGCTCTATCGCTACCTGGGTGGCGTCAATGCCAGCATCCTGCCTACTCCGATGCTGAACGTTCTCAACGGTGGAGCCCATGCCGACAGCAACGTTGATTTTCAAGAGTTCATGATCATGCCGGTGGGCGCGGAGCGCTTTAGCGATGCACTGCGCTGGGCCGCGGAGACCTTCCACACCCTCAGGGGCGTGCTCAAGAAGAAGGGCTATAACACAGCCGTGGGCGACGAGGGCGGCTTTGCTCCTTCGCTCAAGTCCAACGACGAGGCCATCGAACTGATTCTTGAAGCCATCGAGGCGGCCGGCTACAAGCCCGGAGAGCAGATTGCCATTGCGCTCGATCCAGCGTCGAGCGAGTTTTACGACAAGGAAAAGGGTAAGTACATCTTCAAGAAGAGCGACAAGCGCGAGCTGTCGAGCGAAGAGATGGTTGCCTTCTACGACAACTGGACTCGCCAGTATCCCATCGTTTCCCTCGAAGACGGCCTGGCCGAGGATGACTGGGCGGGCTGGAAGATCCTCACTGACAAGCTGGGCAGCCGCATTCAGATTGTGGGCGACGATATCTTCGTCACCAACATCAAGCGCTTGCAGCGCGGCATTGAAGAGGGCGTAGGCAACTCCATCCTCATCAAGCTCAACCAGATCGGCACCGTAACCGAGACCCTGGAAGCCATCGACCTGGGCCGCCGCTACGGCTACACCTCGGTGATTTCGCATCGCTCCGGCGAAACCGAAGACACGTTCATCGCCGACCTGGCCGTGGCCACCGGCGTGGGCCAGATCAAGACCGGCTCGGTAAGCCGCACGGACCGCATCGCCAAGTACAACCAGTTGCTTCGCATTGAAGAGGAACTGGGCGGCGGCGCTGTTTACCTGGGCATCGAGAGCATCAACTACAACGACTAAGCTGGCTCTGACTGTTTGACCAAAACCGGGTGCCCCAGGTCTCGACTCTGAGACCTGGGATACCTCAGTCTCACCAAAACTTCACTGACTAACTTCCCAACCCAGCCAGCAACACCTCCAAGGAAACCAACAGTGCCCAAGCGTCCCCTCGTTCTCACCATCCTCGACGGATGGGGCTATCGTGCTGAAACCTCCAACAACGCCATTGCGCTGGCTCGCAAGCCGACCTACGACAAATTGCTGCGCGAGTATCCCAACACGCTGATCCAGGCCTCGGACCACTTTGTGGGTCTGCCGGACGGGCAGATGGGCAACAGCGAAGTGGGCCACCTGAACATTGGCGCCGGGCGCATTGTGCAGATGGACATTACGCGCATCGACGCGGCGATTGCTTCAGGCGAGTTCGTCAAGAATCCCAATATCGTTGTGGCCATGAAGCGGGCGCGCGAAGCCGGCCGCCAGTTGCATCTCTTTGGATTGTGCTCGGACGGCGGCGTTCACTCGCAACTCGAACACCTCTATGCCCTGCTGCGGACCGCGCGCGAGTACGGACTGACGCGGGTTTTCGTGCATTGCTTCATGGACGGCCGCGACACGCCGCCTGCTTCCGGCGCGACCTATATTGCGCAACTTGAACAAAAAATGCGCGAGTACGGCGTGGGCAAGATCGCTTCAGTCCACGGCCGCTACTACGCCATGGACCGCGACAAGCGCTGGGAGCGCGAACGCAAGGCATTCGACGCCATGGTGCCTGGCAATGCCGAGGGCGGCGCGTATCCCAACCCGGTTGCCCGCATGACCGAGTGCTACAACAACGGCGTGACCGACGAGTTCATCATTCCCTTCGTGGTAGTGGATGGCGCGGGCAAGCCTGTGGCGCAAATTCGCGACGAGGACGTCTGCATCAACTTCAATTTCCGCTCCGATCGCGCCCGCGAAATCACGCGAGTCCTGACCCGTGAGAGCGGCTTGAACAAGCAGGGCGGCCGAGATCTGGATGGGTGGGAAGCTCTGGATTTTACAATTCCTCGCGTCGAGATCCCGAAGAATCTCCACTACCTGTGCATGACGCAGTACGACAAGCTCTACGATCTGCCGCTGATCATGCCGCCGGAGTCGCTGGATAACATCCTGGCCAACGTGCTGGCCCAGCACCACCTGCGCAACCTGCGCGTGGCCGAGACAGAAAAATTCGCGCATGTGACTTACTTCTTCAACGGCGGCATTGAGACCCCCTTCCCCGGCGAAGACCGTGTGCTAATCCCATCATTGAAAGTCGCCACCTACGACCTGGCCCCGGAGATGAAGGCCGAAGCCATCGGCGACGCCATCGTGAAGGCCATCAACGACACGGCCTTCGACCTAATTGTCGCCAACTTCGCCAATGCCGATATGGTGGGCCACTCCGGCAAGCTGGAGCCAACCATCAAGGCGATCGAGGCCGTTGACGCGCAACTGGGCCGCATCTACAAGGCCATCCGCGAAAAGAACGGCACCTGGCTCATCACCGCCGACCACGGGAATGCCGAGCAGATGGTGGACCTGATCACCGGCGCTCCGCATACCGCGCACACCACCAACCCGGTGCCCATGATCTACGTGGCTGAAGACGGCCCCCACTATCGCCTGCGCCCTGATGGTTCGCTGCGCGACATTTCTCCGACGCTGCTGGCGCTTCTCAAAATCGGCGAACCCAAGCAGATGACCGGTGGGGATTTGCGCGTGCCGATCGCAAAATAGCGCCAATCAGCGTACATTCACGGAGTCGGCCGCCATTGAGCCGGACCGGCGTGAACGCCCCCGGCTCTCGGGGACGGTTTGTAGTTGACCGCCTGAATTCCGAATGGCACAATGAGTTCCAGTTAAAAGGAAAGTCCCTTCCGATTGCGATCTTCAGTATGAAGGGGCATTCCAGGCCGCTTCCGTTTGCAATCGATTCAAAACGGGCGGATCGGAAGTTGCGCGGACTTCGGTGGTGCAAAGCCCATGGCCCGCAGAGGAAGACGCGCAGCTTCGAATGCTGGCGCCCACTTTATTGACCCGAGAGCCGCGCACGGGCTATGGCCCCGGCAGGGGGGGACTTAACTGCTCATCGAGCGCGCTTCGTGCCGGACAAGGAACACTTGCGAGTCTGAATTTCGACGGCTTTTTAACTTCCCTTCATTTATCGCTCGACCAATCCAAAGCTCGATTCAGCAAGCCCGGAGGATCTATGTCATCAGATCAGAAAGCTATGCTCGACAAGCTAAAAGAATATGGGTCATTTGCGTGGAGGCAGTTGGCACTTCCCTTCTTCATGGTCATTGTTGGAATCGTGATCTTCCAGCCGGTTGAGAGATGGTGGACCGGAGAAGACAAGTACATCATTTACCTGGTTGGGAACAAGAACGATGCGGAGACGCAGCGCATTTTTCGCAGCATACAGCAGGAAGCCGCTTTGGCCAAACCCAGCTTTGACGGCGGGAGGTCGATGTCGAAGAAGAAGATGACAAAGGCCAACTTGAATTGGCCAAGGCAAAAGCGAACGAAATCATCGCGGACCCGCGAACTTTGTTCGTGGTTGGGCATGTCTCAAGTGACATTACAATGCAGACCCTGCCCATCTATATGTTGAAAGCGTCTCCGCGAGTGCCGGTAATCACCACCCGGGAAACCACGCCAAGGCTGCTCGACAAAATCCCGGAATGCCAGCAGGAACACAACTATTGCCCGCTGGTTCCGCTTTCACCGACCGACGATAATCAGGCCAGCGGGATGTTGTCGTTCGCGCTGAGACATCAAAAGCGGAAGTTCCTGATCCTGCAGGAAGATGAAGATGTGCATCGGACTTACACGGATTATCTTGCAGGCAAGCTGAAAGAAAATATCAAGAAGAGGACGGACACGGAATTCATTTCAACGGAGAAGGTTCTTGCCACGGTTTCGTTCAATAATGTCCTTTCAACAATTACTACTTACAAGCCCGATTGCATGTTCTATGTAGGCGGCCCGGACACGGTGTTAAAGTTGAACAGTTATCTCGACAGCGCCGTCAGTTCCGGAAGGCTGAGCAGACAGGACCGCCCCTTGCTGATCGCGTCCGACGGAGCTGTATCCGATGCCTTGCTGGCCAAGCCGACGATGGTCCCGTTCTACGTGACACATCAACTGAGTTTGGAGGAATACAGAGAGCCAAGCCACGTGTATGGGACGGACTCTTTCGCGGTAATAGCACAACTTATATCCCAGGCTGGACAGAAGCCGAATTTTCACGAGTTAGGGATCGGCGCATATCTTTGGCACCTGCTTAGCATGCACAGGGTAAGCGATGCGCGCACCACAATCTCCCGAATCATGGAAGACAATGCCCACTACGCGAAGCCGTATATCGGCCGGAAGGACCGGATCTACAGTTATTTTGGACGCTACAACCGTTTGAACGCGCACTTTCACGTCTGGCGAATCGATAATCAGCTAGTGGCCGACGCCGACGCCGACGCCGATGACGAGCACGATTCGGTATTACCCGACACGGTGAGTCAGTTATCCGGGGTCGTTCCCCTGTCGAACCGGTGATACCCGCCATCTGCTTAACAGTGAAAGTCCGCAGCACGAAGGCCTCCCGCGCAGGGAGGCCTTTGTGTTGAATGCGTTGAATCTGTTCTAGCGCGGGCGCAGCGACTTGATGGCGGCAGGCAGCCGTTCTTCAATCAGTTTGGCGCGCTCGGCGGCGATACCGCCCAGGTACGTTGGCACCGGCGTGGCCGTGAGCACCAGGGCCAGGGCTATCACGGAGAAGATGAGCCCCGCCGTGCCGGCCGAGAACAGCATGTGATAGGTGTCGGCGACATCCAGGCCGAAGACATTGAAGGCTACGTGCTCCAGTGGCTTGATGTGCTTGAGAACAGCCAGCGCGAAGAGGAAGAAGAAGACCGCAAGCGAAGTAAGAACAGCGAGCGTTACATCCAGACTGCGGTGGAACTTCTGCCGCGCACTGCAGTGGGCGCATTCAGCGAAGTGATGTTCGTAGTCCTTGCGCATCTCGGGGGAAATCCCGGAGATGTCATAACGCCAGCTTGCCAGGATGGCGCCTACGACTCTGTCTGAACATCTGGTTTTCGTCATAAATTCTGAAACTCTCTTTTTGCAAAGGTTGTTGACCGCTATGTTGTTGCGCGGTTCACATGGCAACGGAGGGTCGGGGATTCCGCGTGCGCTCCACCCTTTACAGCGAGCCGGGTGGCGTTTCGCCTCCTCTGTTTGCCGTGACGAAAGGACTTCGGCCCGTCCTCCCGTGCCAAAGCTACGTGGCACAGAGAATTACCCGTATCCAACCATTGTACCGGACTTTGCTTAAAAACAAATAGGAGAAAGTGGTTCATTTTGCTCAGCCAGCAGCAGACGGTTGGCCAGCAGGCTTGCCCTGCCGTTCAGCGCGCGCTCGGCCGTGACCCTTGCCAGTTCCGGAAGATTATTGCTTTCAGATAGATGCGCCAGGACGATATATGCGGCCTGGCCGTCGTAGCCATCCTCAAGGAAGCTGGCGGCGGCCTCGTTAGACAGATGTCCTACACGGGAGAGCACCCGCTGTTTGACCGACCAGGGATACGGACCGTCGCGCAGCATCTCCAAGTCATGGTTCGACTCGAGCAGAAGCAGGTCAAGCCCCTGGAGTTGAGCTTTGACGTTGGGTGAAATGTAACCGAGGTCGGTGGCCAGGGCCATCCGCACCCCCTCAGACCGGAAAACAAAGCCCACCGGATCGGCGGCGTCGTGGGGAATGGTGAAGGGACTGACGGCGATGTCCCCGATTTCGAAGGGCTGGCCGGCCTGGAAGTATTCGACCGCAGGGAGCCATGTGGGATCCTTCGCAGGAGCAGAGCCGGCCGACGCGGCCTCAGTTGCTTCCTCGGGGGGCTCGGCCGCCAGGTTGGATTCCTCCGGATCGCTCTGGTCGGAAACCGCCTCCGCAGGGACCATCTCTGCCTGGCGCTCGGCGGCCTGCTTGCGGCACTGCTCCAGCCATTGGGCATAGGTCATCTGCCGGCGCGGGGTGAGCCAGCGCATCCAGGCGCGGTGTGTGCCCTCAGTAAAATACACCGGAATGCCCAGTTTGCGGGCGGTCACGGCCACGCCATTCACGTGGTCTGAGTGCTCGTGGGTAATCACGATTGCGTCCAGCGTTTCCGGCTCTTCGCCGGCAAGGCGCATTCTCCGGAAGAGTTCCTTACAACTCAGCCCGCAATCCACGAGGATGCGTGTCCGTCCGCCGGAGACAACCGTGCAGTTGCCCTTGGACCCCGACGCCAGCACCGTGAAACGCACCATGAATTGAGAATACAGCGAAGCGATGTGCATTGGCTGGCCGCCAAGGGTAACCGGCGAGGAACTTCAAAAACTTCAAGCGGTTGACGGGTAGATTGCGGAAAAGCTCACACGGTGTGGCCATTCAGCATTATCCTTGCTGGCAAGCCGGGCTTGGGCCCAGCCGCAAAGATCCCCGTCCCGAATGGAGTGCGTGGAGGCGCCGACAGACATGTCAAAGGCAAGAAAACGCTATGTGGCCCTGGCCTGCACCATCGCTTTCGCGTTCATACACTCGTTGGCGGGCAAAGCAGAGGACAAGGCGGGCGTTGCCGCGACGGACAGTTGGGACCGGCAGGCTGCCGCGCGCTACCTGGACAGCCGGGAGGCGTGGTGGCAAGGGTGGGATCGAGCGCAGAAGGACCATGGAACACTGTGCATCTCCTGCCACACGCAGGCGCCATACGGGCTGGCCCGTCCGGCTCTGCGCCGCGAACTCGGCGAGAAAGAACCCGTGGCGCAGGAGCAGGTGATGCTTGCAAGCATCCGGAAGCGCGTTAGCATCTGGAAGGATGCCGAGCCGTTCTACCCGGACGCCAAATACGGCGATGGCAAAGCAGCAGAGTCGCGCAACACCGAGGCAGTGCTCAATGCCATGATCCTGGCCAGCTACGACGCGCAGAAAGGCCACCTGAGCGAGACCGCCCGCGCCGCCTTCGCCAATGCATGGGAGCTTCAGGCGAAGACCGGCCCTGCTGCCGGCGCGTGGGTTTGGCAGAACTTCCATTACACGCCGTGGGAGTCACCGGAGTCGGAGTATCACGGTGCCGCACTGATGGCCATGGCAGTGGGAAATGCTCCGGATCGCTACCGCGACGACCCCAAAATTCCTGCCAACCTTGCTGCCTTGCGCGCCTATCTGCGAAGCCACTATGCCGAACAACCGATGCTGAACAAATTGGTTGCGCTGTGGGCCTCGGCCTGGTTCCCTGACCTGCTGACCACCGCAGACCGCGACAGCCTGCTGAGCGTTATCTTTACCCTGCAGCGGCCCGACGGTGGTTGGAGTCTGACAGGGCTGGGCGCCTGGGAGCGCATGGACTCGACGCCGCTTGAGCAGCGCTCGGACGGCTACGCGACTGAGCTGATTGTGCTGGTGCTTAAAGAGATTGGCGCCGACTCAAAAGCCGATCCGCACATCGCTCGCGGGATCGCCTGGCTGAAGGCCAACCAGGACAAAGCCACGGGGGCCTGGCCCGCCTGGTCACTGAACAAGAATCGCGACCCTAAATCGAACGTGGGCCAATTCATGAGCGATGCCGCCACCAGCTATGCGGTTCTTGCGCTCGAGTTGCGGCGATAGGACCTGGTCAGCCCGCATCCGGCCATTGCGCCGGAAATTCAATGGTGACCACCGTTCCCCGACCGGGGTTGCTGACCATGCTGAACCGCGCCTGGTTGCCGAAAAGCACCTCGAGGCGCTCCTGAACATTTTTCATTCCGATTCCCGCGCCGTTGCTGCGCAGGGTCGAGGCCTGCCGGTTGCCCATGCCCACGCCGTCGTCGGCCACCTCGATGGTCACCCGGTCTCCGTTGAGGTGGCTTCGAAGAGTCACAGTACCGCCATTGAT
>OCZT010006150.1_pt1 | contig 11905 bp, 14 predicted proteins | sample 1539031 | NCBI WGS metagenome assembly OCZT01 (sample SAMEA3539308, study PRJEB22396) | soil metagenome | biome: tundra; feature: field; material: soil | place: USA | collected 2010-05 | depth 0.15 m
ACGCGCATTCCAATATTCGTGATGGCCAAGGCACAACTGAAGATTACGCCCATTATTTCAAAAATTCGCCATCGCTCACAGAGGCCGATGCCAAAGATCAGGGATTGTTCTGTCGTGCAAAAGGCCGTGATGGCTGGAGCCTTGGCAAAATGACCTGCGAAAATGTCTATGCGCTCTGGCAGGCGGGAAAAATTGATGAACGACAAGCCGTCGCCATTGCCACCACTGCACCGGGCGAAGTGGCGCTGCAAAGCTTCGGTGTCCGTATCGCGCTTGAAGGCGAGAAGCCTGAAGTCGTGGCCGAATCCATGCGAGCGAAGGCCGCCGATGCCGTCTCCAGGAATTGTCCCAAGGCTGCACAGTCTGATTTCTTTGCCGACACCGGTCTGGACGAGCAATACAAGGCGGAAGGTCGCTTTGTTTCAAAGGCCAAAGCGACATTACAAGACCAAATCATCGGACGAAAAGCCATTCTTAGGAAATTCGATCAAACAACAAACACTGGCAGCGTCACCGCTGAACGCACTTGGTTAGAGCAGGAACTATCCAAGTTTGAATTCGATTTGAGAAGGTGGAACGACTGGCGGTCACATCCCGATCTGAAGGCCAAATTTAAAGGCGAAATTACAAATCAACCTGATGATGGTAAAGTTGCCCTTGCTGCCTAGAAAAACAGAGCGAAGTTTTTATGGTGATACTACAGCGTTCAACAAATATAAATAATTTGCCGACTTGGCCTTTCATGGCCACCGGCAATCCTGCGGTATCATCCAGCCGTGCCGGCCTGAACAACCGGCGCGGCGCTCTCCCAAAACAATGATACCACCATGCCAACAGACATTTTAACCCAGCCAGCGGCACCGCACATTCGTATTTCATTCGATCAATCCAGCCGAGGTGCCGGGATAAACAATATGCGGCTCGAAATTCCAGAAACAGTTTCATTCGGCCTCAACATCAAAATCCCTGCGGAGCTTGTGACCCGCCCCGCCGGCGAGTTGTTGGAGGGCATTCGCGACGGCACATGGCGCGAGCCGGTTTTGCGGATGCGCTCCTTACCGTATAACAGTGCGGAACAGAAAAAGGCAAAAGAGTATCTACCCTTTGTTATATGGTCGGGCGTGTTTTCTTACAAGGCCAACAACCGTTTGGAACGGCATTCAGGTTTTTATGGCATTGACCTCGACGGCCTCTCCGACGCCGATTGCACCGAGGCGTTACGGGACGCCGTGACCGACCAGGTTTGCCTCGCCGCATACAGATCGGCACGGGGCGGCGGTGTGCGCCTCCTGTTCCGAATCCCGCCTTGCTCCGCAGGAGAACACCATTCCTTGTTTGAACAGGTCGCCGAGCATGTTCGCAACACTTACGGCCACGAACCCGATCCTTCAGGCCGTGATGTATCACGGGCTAGCTTTGTCTCATTCGACGAGGGACTCTGGTGTTATCCGAACGCTCTTGTCCTTCCTGTGATCAGGTGTCTGGCACACAGCGATAGAAGAAAAAAGAAGAAAGAAAGGCAACATCGCTGTGTGCCACGAGCTGAACGTCCAAAGGGACGAAGTGTTCTGCCTTGGGCGAGGATGGGGAGATTTCATATGGGCGACGAGCGCAAGTCGGACGGGACGGTTTTCACCCATGTCAAATTGCTGGCTTTGGGTAAGGCAATAGCCCTCCATGCCAGCCGCATCGACCATACCCTAACAAACCGGGATTACGATCAAGCGGCAAGGGCTTGGTTTGCCGCGCATGAGCGCAAAGGAATACGGTTGCGGGGCAATCTTGCTGAATACCGGGATGAACTTCGTCAGGGTGCCGAAGATGCACGCCGCAAGGACTGGTTCGATGCCTGCGCCGACAAATGGACGCGCTGGGCGAGACACCCCGATTTTCCGGTCACGTGGGAGGAACGCCTGCTGTTTGCTATCCGCAAGCATTGTGAAGAGGTCGGCGGCACGAACTTTTTTATCGGCGGACGTGATGCCGGACTGGCGTGCAAGGCATCGTTCCGAACCGGGGCACGGCTCTTGGGCAAGCTTGTCCGAAGCGGGAAGTTGAGGTTGCTGACCGGGCGGGGCGAACGGCGACCATTCCATGCGTTTGAATATCGGCTAATTGAAGCGCCCTCAGCTTTGGAGCGGCCAGCGGTCACAATCATCTCGGCCTCTGAAGCAACCCAATCAGCCACATCTGGGAACACCGGCAGGCATCAATTGCCAATGCAGGGTGGTGAACAGATCGACACGGCAACAAATCAGTCCGATTTGAATTTGTTGGATGTATCTCCCCTTTCGGCGAGACTTGGTGCATTGCGAAATTAGCCATGAAAACCGCCGAGCGAAAAGGCAGCCACCAGACGATGAGCCTGTTCGGGGATGAGCCGAAGATCAAACCGCAGCCGGTCTTCACCACCGGCAGGGTGGAAATCTTCTTTGATGGTGGATGCCTTGGCAATCCCGGCCAGAAATACGGATCATTTCAGGTTTTGTTCGATGGAAAGCAGGTTGCCAGTCGTGATCGCGTGCAGTTCGGTCATGGCACCAACAACGAGGCGGAATTTAATTCGTTGAAGCTCGCCTTGGACGAGGCGGTCGCTTGGCTCGAAGCGAAGGTCATCGACTTGAAGACATTGTCACTGGTCGTCGAGACGGATTCGATGATTGTTAGAAACCGGCTGGTGGTAAAAAACGTGATCATGAAAAAATATCCTAGCAGCCAGCGGATGTTCGCATTGGCGACCGGGTGTCTGGATATCATGAACCGGTTCGGGAAGTTCGATGTGGTGTGGAAGGGTCGCGCCAACAATGTCGAAAGATTTGGGCACTGATCGGCTGAATCCACGGCGCGGAAGCTGCAAATGGTAAGGGATTGAGTCAGGGAAATATTGGCAAGCGAATGAGAGCGGAAATGTTCGGGACGGCGTTCCTTATTCGCGTAATTTCTTGTGGCATTTTCCGCGCCCTGACGCGCGCCGGGCCTTAAAACTGGCAGTCAGGGGCCGATGTGGGAGGAAAAACGCAGCATCTGGCCAAAAGCGGCGCGACGTATGGCCGACGGCGGGATCACGGGCAGCTTGCCGCGAACTGTTCAAACAGGGTTGTCAAATCTCCTTCCCGCGCTATCGCTGTTCGCCAGTCCATCGGCACCGACACCATACCGCCATGAATCCCGGCCAATCCGCCCGCCACGATGCCGGTGGTGTCAGTGTCGCCACCGAGATTCACCGCCTTCAGCAGGGTCTCGCGATAATTCTTTGAGGTCAGCAGACACCAAATCGCCGCCGTGAGTGTGTCCACCACATATCCAGTGGAAGAAATGTCCCGCTCCGCCAGCGAGGCGAGCTTCAAGGACAAAACTGTTTCAAAATGCGGAAGTTCGGTTGCAAAGAGTGCCCGCAACGAGAAACGCAGCCAGTGAAATGAATGCCAGTGTCGTGCTGGACGCCATGCGCGTGGAGTTGCACACTGGTCACGGGCATCCGTAGCTCAATTGGATAGAGCACGTGACTTCGGATCACGGGGTTGCAGGTTCAACTCCTGCCGGGTGCACCACCTCATGACCAGTGCGGCGGTGTCCTCTATGCGGATTCGGCATGTTTGATCGTTTGCCATTCGAGATCGAACCGTGCGAGATATTTGCGGAGCCGGTCAGCATCGTTCGCCGTTTTGCGATTTTCCCGTGTCGCCGCGAAGAGTTTGCGTCCCGCGGCAGAAAGCGTGGCTGATTCACGGCAGACCCGGATGACGAAAGCCAGTTGCGACTGGTCGAATAGGTCGAGTTTCTCTTTTGCCTTGTCGCTGAGCACCTACGCAAGCAAGGCACCAAGGTCATCGTCTGCCATCGGTGTTGCCCAATGCCAGCGTCTGTGCAGTCCATTGCCAGATGAGAAAACGCGGTGTCGCGGGCCACACCCCGGCGCGGTTGAATTTGGGTTTGAGCGCCAGCAACAATTCAGCCTCCCTGGCGAGCGCTGCCGATTCATCTTCGCATTCCTGCAATTCAATCCGTGCCACCTGGCTCAATAAACGAAGATGTCGGCGTCCGAGCCGGTCGGGATTGGCGACACGGTAGCTACCGAGGCGTTTCCGCAGGTTTTTAGCTTTGCCCACGTAAAGCACCAACCCGGCGGCATCGTGCATCAGGTAAACGCCGGGGCGCTCGGTCAGTTGCCGGAAGAAATCATGGCCCAACCGCTCGACCAAAGGTCGCGGATCGGGGAACAACAATGTTTGTGACGCCGGCACGGAACCATTAAACGCCAGTGGATGGGGCAACGGAAGTCCAACCGCCCGAAAATTGTTCCACAGTCGGGAAACACCCCATGGTGAGCATCAAGACATCCGGCTATGGTAGCCGTTCTGACACAACAAAATTGCTCACATAAACAAAATACAAAAATGAAAACACTCAAAGATTTATTCCGGGATGAAGTCGCGGACATGTATGACGCCGAGCGTCGGATTGTCAAAGCATTGCCGAAGCTGGTCAAAGCCGCCACGTGTGAAAAGTTGAAGGCGGCGTTGCAGGCGCACTTGAAGGAAACCGAAGGCCACGTGACGAAGCTTGAACAGGTTTTCCAATCGCTGGATCAAAAGGCCAAAGGGAAAACCTGCAAAACCACCGTGGCGCTGCTGGAAGAAGGCGGCGACATCGTGACGGAATTTAAAGGGTCCCCGGCCCTCAATGCGGCGTTGATCTCAGCCGCGCAGAAAGTTGAACATCACGAAATCGCCTCCTACGGTGCCCTCCGCGAATGGGCTAAACTTTTGGGCAACAGCAAGGCTGCCGACCTGCTGGAAGAAATTCTCGGCGAGGAGAAGGCCGCCAACGCCACGCTCACCGAGCTGGCGCTGAATGGCAGCGACAAAGAAGCTTTGGGTGAATGTGGTTGCCATAATGATTCGGAAAAAGAGTGCTCGGATAAGCAGCCGGCGACTGTGCGTCGTGGTATCCAACCCGTTGGGATGAACCGCAAGCACGCTGGAGCTTTGGTTTAATCAACGTCACCGCCCGGCACTATTCGCGAGATGTGTGCTGCGCGATCAATCTTATAACCATTCAATAATATGTTGGCACTTTTGATAACGCCGATTTTCGCGGCGGCTGGTTATTCCCTGATTTATCTGTTGTTCGGGGGCGGTCTAGGCGGAGCCATCCTCATTTTCATCGTGGCGAAAATGGTCGGCAAATGAGCTTCTCGACTTAAACCGAATAAAACATGCCGGCGCACATCATCATGAAAATCTTAATCGTCTTAACCTCGCACAGCGAATTGGGTGATACCGGCAAGAAAACCGGGTTCTGGGTGGAAGAGTTCGCGGCCCCTTATTACGAATTGGCGGATGCCGGCGCGGAAATCACCCTGGCTTCACCCAAAGGCGGACAGCCGCCCATCGATCCCAAAAGCGAGGAGCCTGAGGCGCAAACCAAATTTACCCGGCGGTTCGAAAAAGATGAACCGCTCAAACAGAAACTCGCGCACACTTTGAAATTGAGTGACGTCAAGGCTTTCGATTATGACGCGGTTTTCTATCCGGGCGGACACGGCCCGTTGTGGGATCTGGTCAAGGATACCAATTCCATTGCCTTGCTCGAAGCCTTCCAGCAACAGGGGAAACCCATGGCCTTGGTCTGTCATGCGCCGTGCGCGTTGCTCAACGTCAAATTGCCCAACGGGGATGCTTTAACAAAAGGGAAGAATGTCACCGGCTTTTCCGATACCGAGGAAGCCGCCGTGAAGCTGACGAAAGTGGTGCCGTTTTTATTGGAGGATGAACTGAAAAAATCGGGCGGATGTTACAGCAAAGGCCCGGATTGGGGAGTTTATGTGCAAACCGACGGGTTGCTGATCACGGGCCAGAACCCCGCTTCTTCAGCCGAAGCCGCCAAAGTCCTGCTCAAATTATTAAAACAGTAAGATCAAACCGCACCTTCAAGCAGCCAATCCTATTATGAAAAACTTATTTACCGCCGAAGCGACTTCCAAGGGAGCCCGTTCGGGAACGATTTCGTCACCCGACGGACTGCTGGATGTCACATTGGGAAACCCTTTGCAGAAGGGAATCGAAAAGCGCGGCCCCAATCCAGAGCTGCTGTTTGCGGGTGCCTATTCCGCTTGCTACCACGGCGCCCTGGGCAATGCGGCGAAAAAGCTCGGCATTGCCGTCGAGAATTCCACCGTGCGGGCGCTGGTGAGTCTGATCGAAGAGGTCCAGGGCGGTTTCCGTCTGGCCGTGGAGCTGCATGCGCAGCTTCCCGGAACCGACCGCGCCCAAGCCCAGCGCATCATGGAGGCGGCGCACCAGACCTGTCCGTATTCCAAAGCCTTGCGCGGCGACACAGCCGTCACGCTGGTGGTGGATTAACCAAGAGAAGGAAATCCATGCCCCAAGACGACAAATCCAGTTACACCGATAAGCAGAAACGTCAGGCTCCGCACATCGAAGCTGGCTACGAGAAAAAAGGTGTGAGCGTAAAAAATGCGGAAGCCCGCGCCTGGGCCACCGTGAACAAAATTTCCGGCCGCGGCAAGCTGAGCGGCTCGGGAAGGAAAAACTGATCTAAAAGTATGACTGCTTTGACCCATGACGAAACCAGCGAAGAGATGAAAGACGTGCCGGACTGGACGCATCAGGCGAAAACCATCGTCCGCACCTATAAATTTGACGGCTTCCTAAAAAGCATCGCGTTTGTGGATCAGATCGCCAAACGCGCTCAAAAGCTGGATCACCATCCGGATATAGATATTCGCTTTGATCAGGTGACGCTGGTGCTCACCACGCATGATGCTGACGGACTCACCGAAAATGATTTCACCTTGGCTGAGCAATGCGACGAGGAATTCGACACATTAGTGGAGCCGTGATCAAACCTGTATAAACCCGGATTAGCGAGTTGCGACTGCACCAGCAAACAAAACAAATCTGATTAACCACGAAACTCAATCCAAACCGAAAGAAAAACTGTCATGAAACATGCCTTGCTCGCTCTTTTCGTCGCCAGCCTTGCACTCGGCCCGCTGGCGTCCGCGCAGGCCGCCATTGAAACCTATGACATTGACCCCGTGCATACCTGGGTGGGATTCACCGTCTCGCATTTTTTCACCAAGGTGCCCGGCTATTTCGGCAAGGTGAAAGGGGCCGTCGTCGTGGATCGTGACCACCTCGAAAACAACACCGTCGAGGCCGTCATTGAAGTGGCCAGCATCACCACCAACACAAAAATGCGCGACGACGACCTGCGCTCCACCAATTTCTTTGCTGCGGCCACCTTTCCGGTCATGACCTTCAAGAGCCAGTCATGGAAAAGCACCGGTGGCGACACTTACGCTGTCACAGGCGTGCTCACCATGAAAAATGTGCCGAAGCAAGTCGTGCTCAAGGTCACGTCGCTGGGCTTTGGTCCAGGAATGAAGGGGGCCGCGATCTCCGGCTGGGAGGCGTCGCTCACCTTGGACCGGCGCGATTTCGACATCACGGCGGACCAGGGCGCAGTCGGCAACACCGTGGATGTCCACATCAATGTTGAAGCAGATCTCCGAAAGCCTGCTCCGGTTAAGTGACTTTTGAACCAAGAAAGCAAACTTTTGCCGATCAAATCAAGCCACCGACAAAACTGTGAGTGAAACGGCTGTGGCGCTTCCATTTCAAAAATGCTCAGTTCAAACCTGAATTCTCATCACACACAAACCGGCGGTGGATTTCTTTCGGTAAATCCGCGCTGATGGAAATAGGGATAAGCCAGCGGCACGGTGCTCGCAGCATCCAGTTTGGCCACTTGTTCGGGCGTCAGGTTCCAACCCACCGAACCCAGGTTGGCACGGAGCTGATCTTCGTTGCGCGCACCGATGACGAGTGTTGAAACAGTTGGCCGCTGGAGCAGCCAGTTAAGCGCGATCTGCGGAACGGTCTTGCCGGTTTCTTTGGCGATTTCATCAATCGCATCCACCACGGTGTAAAGATAGTCGTCGGAAATTTGCGGGCCGACATCGGTATTGAGTTTGGATTGCAGGCGCGAGTTCGGCGGCAACGGCTGGCCGCGCCGGATTTTGCCGGTGAGTTTTGCCCAGCCCAGCGGACTCCACACGACCGCACCCACTTTTTGATCCAAACCCAGCGGCATCAATTCCCATTCATAGCTGCGGCCAACGAGCGAGTAATATGCCTGATGTGCGACGTAGCGCGAGTAACCATATTTCTCGGCGACAGCGAGCGACTTCATCAAATGCCAGCCAGAAAAATTCGAGCAGCCGAGGTAGCGGATTTTTCCCGCGCGCACGAGATCGTCGAGCGTGCTCAAGGTTTCCTCGATGGGTGTGACGGCATCGAAACCGTGCAGTTGAAACAGGTCAATGTAATCGGTGCCGAGACGTTTCAGCGCAGCTTCGACAGCACGGATCAAATGAAAACGCGAGGAGCCGACATCATTCGGCCCGTCGCCGAGACGAAACGTGGCCTTGGTGGAAATGAGAACTTTGTCGCGGCGACCGGCGATGGCTTTGCCGAGAATTTCTTCGGCGAGACCTGCGGAATAAACGTCCGCGCTGTCGAACATGGTCAGTCCTGCCTCAAGGCTGATGTCCACGAGCCGCGTCGCTTCGGGCACGCCGGTGTTTCCCCACGCGGAAAATAAATCGCCTTTGCCGCCGAAGGTGCCAGTTCCGAGAGTCAATACCGGGACTTTAAATCCCGAACCGCCGAGTTGTCTGTATTCCATATATTAAGTTGTTGGTTTCAAAAACAGGCCGGCCACTATTTCATACGAACGCAAACGGTCTTCCAGCCGGTAAAAATCCGAGAACAAAATTAACTCGTTTGCCTGGGTGACTTCCACAAATTCCTTCAGCTTGCGCTTCACGGTGGCAGGTCCGCCAATCACTGCGGCGGCCAGCCGTCCCTCAACCGCCCGTTTTTCACCGGCATTCCAAAGCCCATCCATGCTCGCCACGGGCGGCGGTGTGAAAATGGGCTGGCCACGGATCAGGCGCAACGCACGTTGTTGTGTTGATGTGGCCAGATGCCCGGCTTGCTCGTCAGTATCGGCTGCGAGAACCGGCAGTCCAACCATCAAGTATGGTTGGTTCAATTTGTCTGAAGGTTTGAAAAACTGACGATACAGAGCAGCGGCTTCGAGCATCATCTCCGGCGCGAACTGACCGGCAAACGCAAAAGGCAATCCCATGTGGGCTGCAAGTTGCGCGCTGAAGGTGCTTGATCCCAACAGCCAGATTGGCACGTTGGTTCCGCCGCCCGGAACGGCTTGAACACGCTGGCCTGGTGACACCGGGCCAAGGTAATGGATCAATTCCTGCACCATTTCCGGGAAACGGTCACCCGATCCCGAATCACGGCCCAATGCCTGTGAAGTGAGCGCGTCGCCGCCCGGTGCCCGTCCAAGTCCCAAATCAATCCGACCGGGATAAAGTGCTTCCAGCGTGCCAAACTGCTCGGCAATAACCAGGGGTGCATGGTTGGGCAGCATGATGCCGCCGGAGCCTACACGGATGGTTTTTGTGCCTCCGGCCACATGACCAATCAGCACGGACGTTGCCGCGCTGGCGATGCCGACGAGATTATGATGTTCCGCCAGCCAAAAGCGACGATAGCCCAATTTATCAGCATGTCGTGCGAGGGTTAGGCTGTTTCGGAAACTTTCCGCCACCGTTCCACCTTCGCGAACCGACGCGAGGTCAAGGACGGAAAGAATAATGTCGAAGTTTGGTTTCATCAGGTCGCCGGTTGCAGTATAGCACAATGAACATTGCCTGTGGGTTCAGGCGCGCAAAGCGCAGGAAGATTTGCGCTCCGTGCTGACGATCCGTCAGGAGGCCATCGCACTTCTACACGGCCTGTTGAATTAGTCCGGTTTTGCATGTCAAGCACCTGCCAAAGCCCGAAGCCGAATTTAGCCGCCGGGCCGCTAAACTGGCGGTCAGGGCAAATTTCGATAAACTTTCCGCGAGATGTTTCGAGTGATCTTCCATCTGGATATGGATGCGTTCTACGCTTCCGTGGAACAGCGCGACGACCCGAAGCTGCGTGGCCTGACCGAAAGGTGCTGCGCGCCTGTCTGAAGGAACAGGCGGCGGATATTTCGGCGCGTCTTAAACACCGCCGATTGGGGGCGCACACGGTTCAGGCGAAGGTGCGTTACAGCGATTTCACCACGCTCACACGCCAGATTTCCGTCGAGGAGCCGATCACTGAAGCCGCCGACATATACCGAATGGGATGTTTCCTGCTGGGCCGGGAGAAGCTGGTGTCGCGTCCGCTCCGGCTGCTGGGGCTTGGGGTTAGCAATTTACGGGAGCCAGCAGGCCAACAACTGTCACTGCTATAGTTCGTGGAATGTGGCCTTTAACCAGAGGACAATTTGAAGAAAAAAAGAGACCGGACACTACTCCGGTCTCTAAACACACGATAAAATTATTCAGTTGAAGCACAACCTCCAACTGGGAACAGCAGACGCTCTTTCATTTTTCCTGCATGTCACCAGTTGTGGTGACGGGCAAAGGCGGACAATTTAGCCGCCGGGGCACTAAACTGGTATCCGATGCCGGTTTTTGTATAAAAACGCATCATCTGGCCAAAATCTGGCCGACCGGGGCAAAAATCGGGTGAAAGCGGACACCTGTGCTGACATCGTCCTACTACTCGGCCAATTTAGCCAAAAAACGTAAATCCCCTGTGTTTATGAGGCAAACGACGATGCCTCCCGGTCGCACGACGAGGCCGTCTGCTGCGCTTCATCGTTCACAGGGCGTTCTGATGCCAGTTTGCCGCCTGCGGGCATCAGAAAGGCAAAAAACGCCTAGACCTCGGCGGTGTCGAAGAACGTGACGCCCTGCTCGACCGCCGACCGGATCACGGACAACTTGCCGCGAACTGTTCAAACAAGGTGGTTAAATCCCCGGCCCGTGCCATCGCGATTCGCCAGTTCTCCGGCACGGTCGCCAGCCCGCCATGAATCCCGGCCAAACCAGCAGCCACGATTCCGGTTGTGTCGGTGTCTCCGCCGAGGTTGACGGCCTTTTAGCACGGTCTCGCGATAATTCTTCGAGGTCAGCAGACACCAGATTGCCGCCGTTAGGGTGTCCACGACATATCCAGTGGAAGAAATGTCCCGTTCCGCCAGCGAGGCGAGCTTCAATGACAAAACTGTTTCAAAATGCGGAAGTTCGGTTGCAAACGGTGGCTGGCGATAAAATGCACTGGCGATTCGGACAGCGGCGGCGTGGGCTGTGGCCCGTGCATCCCCTTTCAGCAGGCTGGCAGCCAGCAAGCAGTAAATGCCGCACGCCATTTGTGACCGGGGATGCCGATGGGTGATGACCGATGCGCGGTGGACAAATTCCAGCAGTCGTTCCGGCGGTTCATTCGCAAAGCGCAAAGCAACCGGCAGGATGCGCATCAGCGAGCCATTGCCGTTACTGTTTTCATCCACGCCACCGGCCTGTTCCGCAGGCACACCCTGCCGAATCCGTCCCAGCGCAATCCTTGTCGCCCCGCCAATGTCGAAGACTTTCCCCCACGGCGTCCACAGTTCACCGTTGCCCCAGCGCACGAACCGCTGTCCCATGTCCGCCGTGTCGAACTTGTGCCGCAGCAGACTATCCACCGTGCAAAGCATCATTGAGGAATCGTCCGACCAAGTGCCCTTAGGCTGGTTGTAGGTGCCGAATTCGCGCAGGTCGGTCACCGGGTCGACTTGAATATCGGCGCGACTGCGAAACTCGACGGGCACGCCGAGCGCATCACCAACCACCGCGCCCCACAAGCCGCCGAGAACTCGGTCTTTGAAAGTCGGTTCAGTCATTGTTTGCCTGGCGTTTCGCACGAATAGCATCGGCAACTGATGTTGCTCACTTTGCCGCCGACGGCAAGTTGTCATTGATGCTTGGGACGTG
>OCZT010006151.1_pt1 | contig 11905 bp, 15 predicted proteins | sample 1539031 | NCBI WGS metagenome assembly OCZT01 (sample SAMEA3539308, study PRJEB22396) | soil metagenome | biome: tundra; feature: field; material: soil | place: USA | collected 2010-05 | depth 0.15 m
ATCAAATTATAAAGATATTGATGAAGTAAGAGTTACTGCTATACAAATGCTAAATCGTGGTGGTGATATACCTTACTCTATTGAGTTTTTAAATAAACTTTTAGATGAAGCTAAATACGAGTGGGCAGAAAATAAAGCCGAAATGAATTTTAAAACTGGTGGTAGTATTAAAGAAATAACCGCAACATACATCGGTGAAGACGATTGGCATAGAAGATTATACAAAGGCACTAATGGAAAAACATACGCTGATGTAGATGGTATGTTACATTATATTACAAATGAAGGAGAGCCTTTATCTCCCGCAAGAAACGTTAAAAGGGTTGACCCAATTAATGAAACAAGTGAAGCCGATAAGTTTCAATACATGATGTTGGGCAGGTTACAATCTGATTGTGATTATTATTTAGGTAATGGTAATAGGTATGAAAAAAATTTAAGGTCAGGAAGTGTTGATGAACACATAGCAGAAATGAAACGTATTTGGAATAGTCTTAATGTAAAACCTGAATGGTTAAGCATGGAGGATATTTTAGAATATGAAAAAAACATGAAATCATTATACGCAAAAGGTGGTTCTATCACCTTGTCATATTTAGAAGAATTTATTTCTAAAATTAATAATGAAGGTGGTGGTAAATTTACTTTAGGTGGTGCTTATGGTCAACAGGAATTATGGGCTAAAAACTTTAAGAACGGTGGAGAGGACAGAGTAGAGGTTGGTAGCAAAAAAGATATTTACGAAGCATTGATTAAAAACAGATTTAATCCTAAATACAATCCTAATTACAAAGAGGAAGTTGAAGGACTTGAAGATGGTGGCGGGATTGGTTCTGAATTATCTGCATCTCAAATCGAATCAAAACTCGGTAGAAAATTAGGATGGAGCGATTACCCGACAGTAAAAGTTGATGGACACACATACAGGAAATGTTTTATGAAACGTATTTATAAAAAAGAAAACTAAAAAAACAATATTATTAGTTAATGAAAAAAACTTTCATAATAGGAATTTATAAAATAACATCTCCGACAGGAAGTATTTATATTGGGCAATCTACGGATATTAATGAGAGGTGGGGTGGTTATATTGGTTTACATTGTGAGAGTCAAAAAAGATTGTATAATTCGTTAAAAAAACACGGGGTTGAAAACCACACTTTTGATATTATACATATTTTAGATATTGGAAATTTAACTAAGTCAGAAATTATTGCAGAATTAAATAAATTAGAAATATATTACATTAAAGAATTTAATTCTTTTTCTGATGATAATAATGAATTTGGTTTAAACTTAACGAGAGGTGGTGATAATAAAGAATGGTCTAAAGAATCAAGAAAAAAATTAAGTGATAGTAGAAAAGGAATGGTCTTTAATGAAGAACATATTGAAAATTTACGCAAATCTCGTTTAGGAAAATCTCCTGCTAATAAAGGTATTCCAATGTCAGAAGAACAAAGGTTAAATATGTGTGGAGAGAATAATTATATGTATGGTAAAAATAGAAGTGATGAATCAATAAATAAACAAAAGGAAACAACAATAAAAAATAAAGAATATAAGATGGCTAATGGTACTTATGTAAAACAAGTGCTTTCAGATGAAACAATTAAAAAAAGAGAAGAAACAAGGAGAAAAAATAGAGAAGAAAAAATTGCCAATGGAACTTATGTGAAATATACACATTCCGAAGAAAGTTTAAAAAAAATGCGTAAACCAAAGTCAGAAGAACATAAAAAAAATATTGGAAAATCTAAGAAAGATAAAAAATTAAGACCTGAATCAATAGCAAAAAGACAAGAAACAAGAGCAAGAATACGTCAAGAAAAATTAACAATGATATTTTAAATATATAAAAATGGCTAACGTAGAAAATAGAAAAGCATTTATATTAATGCCAACAGCTACATCAAAAGACGTAGTTTGGATTAACTGGTACAATGAATTAAAAAGTGAAGTGGGCAGAAATGAGGCTGCAATTATTTTTTTAAAAGTTTGGGAGAAACGTGGTAGTTCAGATGCTAATACTCGTGCTTTAAGAAAATTATTGGATTCAGATGGAATTTCTGTGGACGAATCAGTTTTTAACAAGGCGGCAGATTTAGGTGGAAGTATATCTGATAGTTTATCTGATGTATTTAAAACAGGTAAGGTTGTTACATTCGCAGTTATAGGAATATCCATTATTGGATTAGGTTTATTTGTTTATAATATAGCTAAATCACCTGATAAATTATTAAACGTAATTAAAAAATAAAATGAAAGCAAGGACTATTTGGATAATTATTGGCAGTACATTACTTATTGGTGGAACTACTTTTGCACTTGTAAATAGAAGTCGTAAAAAAACTTTGATAACAGCGTTAAACGATTTTGCTGATAAATTGAGTTATGAAAATGATTCAACTAAAAAAGAAACAGCAACATTAGATAAAGTATCTACCACGACAGCAATAGATATTGCAAAAAAATACAAACTAACACCTGCTGATGTAAAATCTCATAAGTATTTAAAAACAGAAGGGAATATTTCTATTGGTTCAATAGTAGTTGATTTACATAAATCAATGGACGGAATCGGTACAGACACAGACCTTTTTTATAAAACACTTAACAAAATACAAAATCTTTATACATTTGAAATTGTAAACGAAACTTATAAAGCAATGTATAAAGAAAGTCTTACTGATGCTATGCTTAGTGAATCTAAATTAACTGGTAGTTATTCTAATGCTAAGAAAATGCCAACTGCTGTATATGTGGCACTTGCTATGACAGGTATAGGTACGGTTGCTGCTGCCGCAATAGGTTTAACCGCTTTATCAAATAAATTAGACCCTAAAATTATTGACAAATTATCTTCGTTACCAGAAGCGTAAATTAAAAAAAATAAAAAAATGGAAAAAGAAACAAAAATAATCGTAGGTGTAATAATTGGTTTATCTGCTGCGGCAGCTATAACAGGTTTTATTTTAATTAAAAAAAATAAAAAAGTTGCTGATGTTGGTACATCAGGAAATACCGATAAAACAAAAGATACTGGTAATACCGATACTGGAAATGATACTACAACAAGTAATGATACTTCATCTGATGGTGGAGGTAATTCAGGTGGTGGTTCTACTGGTGGTGGCGGTTCTACTGGCGGTGGCTCAAAAAGCACATCAACTTTATCACCTATTGACCAAGTGTTAGCTAACTTAGGTTCAGCAGCTAAAAAAGCAAAAGATGGGACAATAAATGCTGCATTTAATAATTCAAAAAATGCGGTAAGCCTATATTCTAACGGACGATTTGCTATAAAATTTGTAGGAACTTCAAAACCTCTTATAATGGGTAACTGGTCTAATGGAGGGAAAACATTAATAGCAAAAGGAAAAACATTTTCAAATGGTAGTGTTTGGAAAAACTTATTGGATGCTGTAAAATAAAATGACTAAGAAAGAAATCATAAAAGCTGTTGTTATATTTATCTGTGTTCCCACAGTTTTAGCGGGGGCTTGGTATGGTGGTAAGTTTATTAAGAAAAAATGGGATGAGAAGAAGAAGAATGATGATAATAACGCAAGAAAAGTTGGTACTGGTTCAAATGACGTTGTTGATACATCAGGAATGACTGCATACGAAGCAACTATTCCTTTTAAATATCAACCAAAATTATTTACCAATGGAGAATTTCCTGATGCCGTAAAAGGTGTCGGTTATGTTATGGATATTGCAACAATAAGTGATGATAAAAAAAATCCTGTTTCAATTAAAGTTACAGTAAAGGCTAATCCGTCTGACTTACCAAAATTGAAAGAAATATTGGATAGTTTAAAGAGTGAAATTACAATTGAGGAAAAAAAGGTATAATGGCTGTAATAACACAACAATATATCGACGCTATCCATCAATATGAAGGCGGTTTGTCGGCAGACCCAAAGGATACTGCTGCTGCTGCACATCCATCTCCATGCGGGAAAGATTCTAAAGGAAATCCATACCATACTAATAAGGGAGTTACGTATTCTACATTCAAATCATTAGCATCATCACTTGGTTATACTGCTGATTGCGCTACTTTCTTAGCTATGCCTGATGATGTGTGGATTAAAATATTTAAACACGGCTATTGGAATCCAATTCAATTAGACGGTGTAAAAAGTAATGGCGTTGCTTATTTATTAGCGGATTTTTCTTGGGGTAGCGGAGCGGGTTATGTTCCACCGTTTCTAAAAAAGTTTTTAAGTACCAATTATAATATTACCGCAGCAGATACAACTTCTCAAATTAAAGCATTAAATAATTTAACAGCAAAAGATGAACAAGGTGTTATTCAAAAAATATCCGATGCAAGATTATCTTCTTTGAAAACAATGAAAGATAAAAAAGGTAATTCTTTGTTTGCAACTTATGGAACAGGATGGACAAATAGGTTAAACGGTTTGACAGATTTAGCAACAAGTATGGTCGGTAAAATTAAAGGAGAACTTAAACAAGATTTATCGTCAGGTGCTTATAATGCTGTTGCAAAGACATATCGTTTTACAAAACAGCACTGGATTGGAATTTCCCTGATAGGCGTTGCTGTTACAGGTTTGACGGTAGCATTAGTAATTTATTTTAGCAAAGTAAAAAAATAAAAAAATGGAAAGAAAAACAAAAGTTTGGATTGGAGTTGGCGCATTAGCGGTTTTAATCATAGGAGGAATTGTGTATAAAAAATTATCTTCTAATTCAGGAGATGTTTTAGATAATTCAGGTAATTCTTTGAAACCAATATCTGAAAATGATATACAGATTATAGCAAATAAACTTTGGGCGAAAATTCCACCGACTAATAATCCTAATGATTTAGATACAACGGCTTATGTAAATAAAGTTAGAAAAATGAATTTGACATCTGATGAGGGAAAAAGATATTTAAAATTATTAAATACAACAGAAGATAGATATTCAGATGATGATAAGGCTTTTATTAAAGTTATATCTAATAGATAAAATTTAAAAAAATAAATAAAATGGAAAGAAAAATAAAAGGAGCGATAGGATTAGGAGTAACTGGTGGAGTTGTACTTTTTACCACAACTTTATTACTTAAACAAAGTACTACCGTTAAAATAATTGCTACCGTATTGGGTGTTGCTGCGGGAGCAGCTTGTGGATATTTTTTAATTAAAGATGAGGAAATATCTGGCACTGGTGAAGTGTCTGCTGATACCAAAAAAAATAGAACCATAACATTTACAAAAGTTTAAAATGCTAAAGAACGAATTAAAAGAATATTTAAAATTAGATTTGGCTTCTTTAGTCATAAATTATAAGCGTAAGAATCCTATGATTGGAATTTATATGATTACGTATAAAAATAAAATTTATATAGGACAATCTAATGATATTGAAAATAGGTTTTGTCATAGTTATAAAAAAGTAAAATGTACACTACAAAGACTTTTATATTATTCATTAAAAAAATATGGAGTTGAAAATTTTACTTTTGAAGTTATACATAGAGTTGAAAAAGGAAATTTGAGTAAAGAGGAATTGAGGGCAGAATTAAATAAATTAGAAACTCATTATGTAAAGGTGCATAATTCTTTTGTTGGAGATAATAAAAAGGGTGGTTTGAATTTGACGAGAGCAGGAGATTGTGGAGAGCCATCACAAGAAACTAAAGATAAAATAAGTAAAAGTTTAACTGGCAGAAAGGCAAATTTAAGTGATGCAGACCGTTTAAAAAAATCACTTGCTTTTAGTGGTGAAAATAATCCTATGTATGGAAAATCAGGTGAACAGCATAATCGTTATGGAGTAAAACAAACCTCTGAACATATAGCTAAAACAGTTGCAAAGAATACGGGTAAAAAACAAAGCGAAGAACATAAGGAGAAAAACAGAATAGCAAGTACAGGTAGAGAATTTAGCCGAGAATCAATAGCCAAAAGAGAGGCAACAAAAAAAAGAAAAAAGGAAGAACAGATTGCTAACGGCACTTATGAAAAACCAGTTGTTTCATCAGAAACAAGAAAAAAGCAAAGCGAATCTCATAAAGGTAAAAAACCAAGTGCAAAATCAATACAAAAAGGTAAGGATACAAGAAAAAGGAATAAGGAAGAACAAATTAAAAGTGGAACTTATGTAAAAAAAGTACGTTCAGAAGAATCAAGGATGAAAAATAAAGAGGCACAAACAGGAAAAAAATTAAGTGCAGAATCAATTAAAAATAGAGAAGAAACAAAAAAAATAAATCGTGAGGAAGCAATAGCAAATGGCACTTATGTGAAAAGAGTAGATTCAGAAGAAACACGTATAAGAAAAAGTGAATCACATAAATATAAAAAACAAAGTGAAGGACATATAAGAAAAAGAGTTGAATCAAGGATAGCTACACTTAGAGAACGTTTAACAATGATATTTTAAAAATATAAAAAATGGCAAATTTAAACATTAAAATACCTGCAATTGATGAAGCATTTTATACTCCTGCTGCTGCAAAACAAAATGAAGAAAAAATAAAAAATGTAATACAAGCTAAGTATGGTTCTATGATTGATAATATTGCTAAGATTACAAATATACCAGTAGAATTATTAACTTCAATAGTGTTTATAGAAAGTGGTGGAAACCCTCTCTCAAAATCAAAATTCGCTGCGGGTCTAACCCAAATGAGTACAGCAGCCGCATCAGATGTAATTGTTACTGAAAAAGGTTTAGGTAGATTAGAGCCACCAGAAGAAGTTATACTTAAAAAATATCTCGGTAGCCGTTGGTCATTGATTCAAGGTGTGAAAAAAAATCAAAAATCTTTAGGAAAAACTTTTATTACTAATGAAGATTTATTTAATCCTGAATTTTCTCTAATCGTTTCGGGTTTTCTTTTGGGACAATTAATTGATGAGTTCACGGAACAAGGAAAAGTAAATTTAGCAAAAGTTGTAACTTTATATAACGGAGGCAGGTACAGTCCCGCAGGGAAAAAGGCGATAAAATTTCAGGGGACAGTAAAAGAATTAGTAGCACAAGTTCCAAAAGAAACGGCTGATTACATTCGTAAACTTATTGGTGTAAATTCAATTATGCACACACTTGTTTAAAATTTAAAAAATATAAATAAAATAAAAAAACAAAAATGAAAACGTCATACAAAGTAATTATTGGTTTATTGAGCGCAGGTGTTATAGGTACTGGTATTTACCTGTGGAATCAATATCAGGTTTTATACAAAGCAATAAATGATGCTTTTACAAAAAAACCTTCTATTGGAAAGCTGAATGATATATCATTGACCAACATTGACATTGTTTTGGTTTATAATATTTCAAATCAAGGAATATTATCGGCTGTCGTAACTAATCAAAATTATGATGTTACTATTAATGGAAAATCTGTTTCTTCTATTAAAAACAATACCCCAGTGAATTTAAAAGCAAAAGGTATTTCACAATTTCCTCTAACAGTTGTTTTAAATCCTGAAAATTTATTAAAAATTGGATTTAATAATTTAAAATCAATACTTGTACCGAGTGAAAGAAAGAACTTTGTTATACGAATAAAAGGTAGTTTTAGTTATAATGCGGGTATTTTATCTGGTAAAAACTATCCATTAGACATTACGTTTACTTTGGCTGATTTAACAACTACAACACCTGCGCCAACCAGTTAAAAACTCTACATAAGTTTTTGATTAAAACACTTGGTTTTTTATTAATTTTGCTATACACCACAACAGCAATTTGGTGTTTTGTATTTTTAAAAACAACAAAAAATAAGAAAAATGGACACACAGGAAATTATAGGTAAAATTCAAACAGCACTTGAAAAATGTTCTACCGATAGTAGTATTGATAAAAAAGATATTCGTATAAAACTATCAATTAAAAAAGGTCTTATAGTAAATGATACTCGATGTGTTCTTATGAACAAAAAAGATGATTTACACGAAATAGATTTAAGAACATTGTTGAATATAAACCCAATGCAATCTCTGGCGGTCGGAAAATATTTAAGTAGTACTCTTTCTGGTTTGGCGAAAAAAGAGGGTATAAAAGATACAGATGTAAACGCAAGAATTTTTACAAAAAGTGAAGACTTTTATCCAAGCGTTACTCTTTTTAATGAAAATAAAAAGGTTAGAGAAATAACCGTAGAAGAACTTACAAAGTAAATTTTTTAATTAAAAACACCCATTTTTTTAAGCTAACCTTTACAGCTACTTAACGCATTTTTGTGTCAAGGATAAACTTATTTATTTTACATATTTAATGTCTAATTTTATGGCAATTCTATGTTGCTGTAAATTACGGTATTTTTAATACCATTAAAACATAATTAAAAAACTAAAAAAATGGGAATAACAGAAAATGTTGGTACGTTTAATTTAAGCGCAGAAACCATAACAATTGTAGAAGCATGGAGCGTTAGAAACCTCTCAATAGTTTTAGTTAGTGGAACGGTTACTATTACTGGTCTTATGAAATTAGGAGCAAGGAATAGTGATTCATATACGCTATTAGCGGGATTACCATTAAACCTTTCATTTGATTTTTCAATGGATGGAGTAACTATTAATGCTTCGGCAGGAGCAGCTACACTAATAACAGGAAAATAATATTTTAATTAAAATTAAAAATTATACAACGTGATAGGAAATTCAAATTTTGGCTTTAGTTCAGGTGGAGTAAGTGGTGGTGTTCCTATCGGTGGTGGCGGTACACCTAATTTTATAGCAAAATTTACCCCTACTGGAATTGTTATTAATAACAGTTTATTGTTTGATAACGGAGTAACTATTGGTTTAGGCACTATAACACCAAATGCTTCTGCTTTGTTAGACATCACTTCAACAACGCAAGGTTTTCTTACGCCAAGAATGACGCAAACCGAAAGGAATGCAATTAGCACACCCGCAACTGGATTATTTATTTACAATACTACTTCTTCTCACTTCAATTTTTGGGATGGTGCGGCTTGGTTAGTTATTGAAAGTAGTACACTAACATCCGATACATTAGGACAAGTTTTAGCTGCGGGAAATACAACTGGTGGTTTGCCAATCATTATGACTTCTGGCGACACGATTAATTTTTCTGTTGGTTCTGGCGGTATATTAAATTCATTATCTACAAGCGTAAATCAAACTTGGAACTTACCTGATGCAAGTGGAACGATTGCGTTGTTAAGTAATATTCCTGCTCCCGCACCAATTACAATAAATGTTATTCCAAAAGGAACTGGTACTTCAATAACAGATGGTACATGGCAATTTAGTGGTAACGATATTATCCCTACAACAACAGGTTCAAATATTGGTGATGCAACGCATAGAATTGGAACTATTTTTATGGCTTCCACTTTTGATTACGCAAGTGATTTGAATTGGGTGAATGGTGTGAATACTCACATGACATTCACAACAACAGGAAGATTAGGTATAGGTACTATTTTGCCTTTAACAAATCTAAATGTAGCTGCGGATAATGGGACTGCGATAATAGCTTCTATAAGATATTCTAATGACACAAGTGCAGCAGGATTCGTAGGTGCAAAAGCAAGGGGTACACAAGCATTACCACTTCCCGTTTTAACAGGCGACCATTTATGTACTGTTGGTTCTGTTGGATATACTTCGGCAGGTGTTTTCAGTTCATTATCCTATACAGGAAAAACACTTTTATATGCTGCCGAAAATTTTACAGCTACCGCTCTTGGTACTAACTTCGGAATTTTTACAACTGCTAAAACAACAACAATAATATTAGAAAGGGTTACTGTAACAAGTGAGGGATTAGTTGGTATAGGAATAATAACCCCAATAACAGCAAGACTTCAAGTAGTTGGTGTAGATGCCACAGTATCTAATTATGGTTTAAAAATTCAGGATAATACAACTGCCGATTTATTTGTTGTTAGAAATGATGGTAATGTTTATGCAAATGGAAGTGGACATATAACTTCTAATACTGCTTTTGGATTAAACGCATTTATAAGCAATACTACTGGCACAGCAATAGATAATACAGCCTATGGCTTAAATGCTTTACAAAATCTAACTGGCATAGCAGGTTTTGGTGGAATAGCTAACGTAGCATTAGGAGGTCATGCGCTACAAAATCTTATTAATGGAGGATATAGCGTTGCAGTAGGATTTTGCGCTTTACAAGCATCGCAGCACGATGGTTTTAATACAGCCGTTGGAACTGAAGCGGGTGTGCAATTAAATGGTGGCAACTACAATGTGTACATAGGTCATCAAGCAGGTAATACCTCTCTAATAAATTCCAATCAAACTCTTATTGGGGCTAATGCTACCTCGTTATTTGATTCTACGATAGTTATAGGTTATCATGCTAATGCTACCGCTCTGAATCAAGTGATAATTGGAAGTGATAATGCACCTGCCAATAATTATTATTTTGGCTCTGGTGTCGAAACAGGTTCAGTAGGATTTACTGGCATACACGCAATTACATTTCAACCATCGTCCGTTATTAACACATTTACTGATGGAGATGCTTTAGATTGGTACTTCAACGGGGCGAAGTCAACTGGTACTGGTATTGGTGGAAATATTATTTTCCAAACAGCCCCATCTGGGGTTTCAGGAACTACTCAAAACTCTCTTATAGAAGCAATGCGGATTGCTCAAAGTGGAAATGTAGGAATAGGCATAGCAGTTCCATTAGCAAGACTTCATAATTTTGGTATAGATGCAACAACAAAAATAAATCAACGTCTTGAACCAGTTGTAGGTGTTACACAAGATACTTCTGGTGATAGTACAACAACATCAGGTGCAGTAACATCAATAGCACAAACATTAGCTATTCCAACTGATACTGTTCAATATATTGTATCTACTATCACTTATCGTAAACCAATTCCTAATGCGGGTGCGGGTGCAACAGGACAAGGAACAACAATTAAAATTAGTGTTTCTGTTCAAAATATTGGAGGTGTATTGACATTAGATACAATACAAAATGATTATACTGGAACTGTAAATGCTATTGCAGGTGTATCAGCAACATTTTTAATAAGTGGTGGGACAAATGTAATTGTACAAGTAACTGGTGCGGTATTTGATTTTATTACTTACAATGTAATATCAGTAGTAAATACTATTTCATAAAAAAATGGCAAATATTTTATCTAAAATAACAAACGGAAACGTGATAATTATAGTTGTTGATATAGACCCATCAACAGGCGGTGGAACTGTTGCGTCAAAAGGTAGTTTTGCTGTTGCAAAAGATGGTAGTGGGTTCTATTATAAATTTGATAATGCAGATATAGATTGGATACAAGGTGCTACAAGTAATAAACTTGCAATGTTTTATGGCTTAACGACAGGAACAGGAAATGGTGGTGTGAATGATTATCCTGCTCCTATTGCTGTTAAAACAAGTGCAGGTACAGGTCGAGTTCCTTTTCCGAGAGATGGTGCGGCATTTGGTATAGTCCGTAATGATGCTTCAAGTTTTTTATTACCTGACATTGGAATTTATGATGTAACATTTAATGTTCATACTACCGAAGAAGGGCAATTACAATTAGAATTAAATGGAGTTGCTTTAGATTTTTCTACTGCAAGTAATGCTAATCCAACTTCGGGTGGACATGAAATTAATGGTACTTGTTTAGTTGTAAATACAGTTCCTAATTCTGAATTAGCCGTTATTAATCCTACTGGTAATGGAACGGCACTTACTATTACTACCGTAGATGGTGTTTTAACTCATGCGATGGCACAGCGCATAACAATATCTAAAAGATAATGGCAAACATACTTTATAAAATAACGGTAGGAGAAATAATGATAATGGTTGTTGATGCTGACCCGACAACTGGTGGTGGTACTGCCGCACCTATTGGAAGTATCGCAAGTGTTTCTGGTGGTGGAGGTATCTATGTAAAAAATTCT
>OCZT010006152.1_pt1 | contig 11904 bp, 13 predicted proteins | sample 1539031 | NCBI WGS metagenome assembly OCZT01 (sample SAMEA3539308, study PRJEB22396) | soil metagenome | biome: tundra; feature: field; material: soil | place: USA | collected 2010-05 | depth 0.15 m
ATTCCGCGCGTAGTGCTGGACACAAACGTGGTGGTTTCAGCTTTGCTCAAGCCCCACGGCCTGGAGGATCAAGTGTTCCGCCTGGCTCTGGCAGGCAGGCTTCTGCTCTGTGTTTCGCCAGAGGTGCTGGCAGAATACGGCCGGGTGCTGTCAAGTCCAAAATTCAAATTCAAGCCGGAAGAAGTCGCCACGGCTTTACGGCAACTGGAAAAAGCTGGCAGCCTGTTCCATCCTGCCCAGACTTTAAGAATTTCCGCTCACGAACCTGACAACCGTTTCTACGAATGCGCCGACGCTGCCCAGGCAGCATTCCTCATTACCGGTAACCTGAAACATTTCAAAAAGGACTACCAGGCTACCAAGGTAGTCAACGCCCGTAAACTGCTTGATCTGCTGGCGACTGGGCAGATATACATCTGCGTATAAGTAAAGGGACGTGACGTCCCACGTGGCGCACGCTTCAGCGTGCTGCGGCGAGCTTCAGCTCGCCGTGCCGGCTCTCCGCAGGCTGAAGCCTGCGGCGGCACGCTGAAGCGTGCGCCACAGCCGCTGAATGTCCCTCCACTTATGCGCGTCTGTATATGATACAGCGCGGCAACCCGCCGCAGGCGCGCGTTTGGCGTTAAGATCACTGGTAACTGCCATGACTAGAAGACAGATGCTCCGCTTGGCCGCCGCGGCGGCCTTCGCGCGCCCGGGGAAGTCGGCGCCGTACCAACCCGCCATCGAGAACCTCGCCGCCCGGCGCTGGTTCCAGGACGCCAAGTTCGGCATGTTCATCCACTGGGGCGTCTACAGCGTCCTTGGCAAAGGCGAGTGGGTCATGAACAACACCCGCATGTCCATCGCCGATTACGAGAAGTTGGCGCCGCAGTTCAACCCGGTCAAGTACGATCCGGCGCAGTGGGTAGGGCTCGCCAAAGCCGCGGGCATGCGCTACATCACCATCACCAGCAAGCACCACGACGGCTTCGCCATGTTCGGCACGAAGCGGAACAATTGGAACATCGTGGATGCCACGCCGTACGCCAAAGACGTCCTCATGCCGCTGGCCGAAGAGTGCCGCAAACAGGGGCTGAGACTGTTCTTCTACCACTCGCATCTGGACTGGCATAACCCGGACTATTTTCCGCTGGGCGGAACCGGACAGTATTCGGGCCGTCCGTCCGGCGGCGACTTCAACCGCTACCTCGATTTCATGGACGCGCAGCTCACCGAATTGCTGACCGGGTACGGCAGCCTCGCGGGGATCTGGTTCGACGGCATCTGGGATAAGAGGAACGCCGACTGGCGCCTTCGCCAGACGTACGACCTGATTCACAAGCTCCAACCCGCGGCGCTGGTGGGAAACAACCATCACCTCCCACCGTTCGAGGGCGAGGACTTCCAGATGTTCGAGAAAGACCTGCCCGGCCAGAACACCACGGGATTCAGCGGGGATTCGAAAATCGGCGTCCTGCCCCTGGAAACGTGCGACACGATCAACGGGGCCTGGGGTTATAACGAGACCGACAAGAGATTCAAGACCACCAAGCAACTGGTCCAGTATCTGACGCGCGCGGCGGGGAACAACGGGAACTTCCTGCTGAACATAGGCCCCAAGCCGGACGGCACGATCCAGGAGGAGTTCACCACCAGATTGCGCGAGATCGGCGCCTGGATGGACAAGAACGGCGATTCGGTTTACGGCACGCGCGGCGGGCCCATCGCGCCACGGTCCTGGGGCGTCACCACCGCCAAGAGCAACAACGTCTACCTGCACATTCACGACTGGTCCGACGAACTCCTCGCCATCCCACCATTGCCGAAGCCGGTGACGCGAGCCAGGCTGCTGGCCACGGGCCGGCCGGTAACGGTGCGCGAAGCTGAGGGCGGCCTGCTGGTGAGAGTTCCAATCGATCAGCGCGACGCCATCGACACCGTGGTGGTGCTGGAGACTCGGTATTAGGCGGCGCCGCGATAACCGGACCCCATCCTCCTGACCCCATCCCGCACGTGATACGCTGACTGGAGATGGAGCTTTCGGAGATCTACCTCGATCTGGGTCAGGACGCGTTCGGCCGGATGGTCCGCGGCATGTCCATCGGCAAGCTGAAAACCTATCAAATGTACGAAGGTTTCAAGGTTCGGGCGCATCTCGCCAAGGTGAATACGGAGTCGCTGAGAAAGGCCGTTCCCCGATTTTGGACCCGCATATCCGAAAAGGACGAGGAGTTCGCCAAGGAGCTCGCACAAGCCCTGCTGGTATCGCATCTGGATCTGGTCACCGCCGTTCTGGACTTCCAGGGCATCCCCCACGAGAACGGCTTTTTTGCCAAGAATATGGACCCGAAGCCCTATTTCACGGAGGGCTGGGAGGATCGCGTTTACGAGAAGTTCAAAACCGTTTTCCCGGATGCGCTTCTCGTCTTCTATATCAACCATTTGAGGTGGGAATTGCTGGGCGCCGAACAGCTTTACCACCCCGTGTCCTCAAATACACCTTGAATTTCGGATGGTGAAGTGCTGATAATTGTATGAACCATGACAGTTCTCTCAAGGAACCAGCCTTCCACGCCTTGGACCGAAGACGTCGTTGGGCGTGGAAGTCTTTATCCGAGAATTAGATGCAAGTAGCTATCCCGATCGCTGCCAGGGGGGCGCGCACGCGCGGTGGGTGTGGGGTTTTTAAGCATAGGGGAAAATCCCTGCGTCACATGCCCCAATCCGTGAGTTCCGCGCCTGGAACAGACCGATTGTTAGACTACAAGAGGTATGTGTAATGAATCATTGCGACTTCCATTATTCCCATTTATTGCCCAAGAAGCCGGGAATTCTCCCGCTCGAGGAGACCATGACGAAACAGTGCCGCCGCTGCGGCGCCGAATTCGTCACGCGGTCGCGGATACGCAAACGGTGCGACACATGCCAGACGGTTGTTTCCGCGGAAAAACAGAAGAAGGCCAATGAGCGTTTGAAGGCTCGCCGCGCTGCCCGGCGCCTCTGTCTGCTCAAAGCCAGCTAGACACTCTGGCCCGGGGCGTTATGCCATGGGCCCGTGCCGAGCTTCTGAAGGCTCACGACGGCCTGCGCCTCGGCCGAACGGCCTTCTCCAACCGGCCCCACTTTCTCGGCCGTCTTGAACTTCACGGAGATTCTGTCTTTCTCCAGTCCCAGCGCCTCGGCCAGCCGCTCCCGGATTGCGTCGCGGAAATCCTTCAGTTTCGGCCTCTCCAGGATCACCGTCGAATCCACGTTTACGATCCGAAAACCTTGTTCCTCCGCCAGGTCTTTGGCGCGCCGCAAGAAGACCAGGCTGTCGCAGCCGTGCCACTGGGGGTCGGAATCGGGAAAATGCATCCCAATATCGCCCAGGGCGGCCGCGCCCAAAATGGCGTCGGTAATCGCGTGGGCCAGGACGTCGGAATCCGAGTGTCCCTCCAGGCCCAACTCGAAGGGCACCGTCACTCCGCCCAAGACCAGCGGTCTGCCGGCGGCGAGACGGTGTACGTCCCACCCGAGCCCCGTGCGGACTTCGCTCAAAGCCCCGCTTCCTTGACGGTTTCGGCCCGGGCCCGGCCGGTCTCTTCCTGGAAGAACAAGCGGGCCAGATCCATATCGCCAAGCTTGGTGATCTTGATGTTGCGGTCGCTGCCAAGCACGACGCTCACCTCCACGTCCAGGCGCTCCACCAGGCTGGCTTCGTCGGTACCCACGAACCCGTCCTGCCGCGCGGCTTCGAACGCCCGTGTGATCAGGTCGTAGCGAAAAACCTGCGGCGTCTGCGCCAGCACCAGCTTGTCGCGCTGCAGGGTGCCGCGGATCCGCGCGTGGCCGGTGGCGCGGCTCACCTGTTTGACGGTGTCCACGGGCACCACGCCGACGATGGCGGCGCCGGTTGCGGCCGCTTCGTCGAGCACGTTGTGAATGGTTTCCAGGTCGATGAAGGGCCGCACGGCGTCGTGCACCACCACCAATTCGGTGTCCGGGCTTAGCGTGGCCAGGGCGTTCGCCACCGATTGCTGGCGGCTATTGCCGCCTTCCACCACGCGCACGCGACCGTGCGGGAACTCACGAGCCAGTAGATCGCCCGACCACTGCAGGTCCTCGGCGCGCACCGCCACGACGATTTCCCGGACGCGCTGCGAGGCGGCGAACTTGCGCACCGTGTGCAACAGAATCGGCGAGCCTTCGAGCAGCATGAACTGCTTGCGGCTGGTACCAATCTTTTCGGCGGAGCCGCGGCCCATACGCGTACCGAGGCCCGCGGCGGGCAATATCACGGCGACATTCATGTGCACTATGATTCTATCGTGGTTTTCTCGGCCGCGTTGGTCATTGGCTGCGGATCGGTCTTCCTCACTGGGTGTTCGCGCTTCTCGCCGCCCGCGACGGCGTGCATCCGTTCGTCGAACTTGCCGAAGATCATCTTGCCGGCCGTGGTCTGCAGGACGCTCGTCACGGTGATATCGATGGTCTTGGAGATCACCTTCTTGGCGTTATCCACCACCACCATGGTGCCGTCGTCCAGGTAGGCCACGCCCTGGTTGTACTCCTTGCCTTCCTTGAGGATGAAGACCCGCATGGCCTCGCCGGGCAGCACGATGGGCTTGAGGGTATTGGCCAGCTCGTTGATGTTCAGGACCTCGACGCCGTGCAGTTGCGCCACCTTGTTGAGGTTGAAGTCGTTCGTGATGACCTTGCAATCGTAAACTTTGGCCAGCTCGATGAGCTTCATGTCCACCTCGCGGACGGCGGGGAAATCGTCTTCGACGATCTGGACGTTCAGGTGCGCCATCTTCTGGATGCGTTGGAGAATGTCGAGCCCGCGGCGGCCGCGGTTGCGCTTCATCGAATCGGCCGAATCGGCCACCAGTTGCAGCTCGCGCAGCACGAACTGAGGAATCACCAGCACGCCGTCCAGAAAGCCGGTTTCGGCGATGTCGGCGATGCGGCCGTCGATGATCACGCTGGTATCCAGGATCTTGAAGGACTTTTTCGACGATTTCTCGTTGCCGAAAATACCGCCCAACGCCGCCAGGTTGAGCATATCGCCCTTGCTGGCCCCCACGATTAACCCAACATAGGCCATCCACAGGAGCAAAGCCAAATGCAGGAAACGCGCCCCCGGCCCGGGCGCCACCTTGTCCAGGACCAGAGACATCAGAAAGGCGCCCAGAATTCCCAGAATGGACCCGCAGGCTGCCCCGATCAAGCGCTTGAGGCTGACTTGTTCCAGCCGGATTTCAAAGAGAATAATGAAACCGCCCAAAATCGCACCGCCCGCCCCCGCCTGCCAGATGGGAAGTCCAAAAGGCTGCAGAAAACCGGCGGAAGCCGCAAGGACGGCGATGAAAATGGCGCGCACAACCATAAGATCGAACATAAGAACACCCCCTTCGGGTGAGTACAAAGTCCGGGAAAGAATCCATAACCGGGGCTTTACCCTTAATTAAGATTAAGCGATAAGCGTCGCGCCAAGAGTATAACACCGCCGCGCGGGCCAGTTGCCGGGTAATGCCGATAAGAGGCCGCGGGCAAGGGGCTGAAGCAGGGGCCGGGGGCCAGGGATTGGGATTCGCGTGCGGCTGTCCTTCGCGTGTTGATTGCATCCGCAACGCTTCGCCTGAGGACGCAAACCCAACGTCATCCCCGGCAAGAGCTTGCCGGCCCCCGGCCCCTGGCCCTACCCGAGGCCGCTCTTCCGGGCGAACCGCAACGCTTCGATCGCCGCGCCGCGAGCGCCGGCGGTGTCGCCGTTGGGCATGACATGAATCGGGATGTCTACCTGCTCTTCCCGCTGGGTGGGCATGCCCGCGCGAATCTCGTCGACGAACCAGTGCTGGAACTCTTCCTTGGTCTCCAGCGCTCCTCCGCCGACAATCAAAGCGTCGGGGTCGAAAGTGTTGATCATCTCATCGAAAAACAGGCCGAGCGCATGGGCTTGAACCCGGAAGATTTCCCTGCACATCGGATCGCCATTCTCGGCCAAACCCCGCACGAGCTTGGCTGCCTGGTGAAGGTCGCCGCCCTTGCCAAGGTCGTGGCCGGGATAGCGGCTCAGGAAAAATGGAAGAAGCGATCTCTCGATCGCCCCGAGAGAACACAGCGACTCCAGGTCTCCCGTACGGCCGCAGTTGCAGGCCGGCTTCAATCCGTCGATTCCGCGGATGCTCTGGTACGGAATGAGTACATGGCCCAACTCCCCGCCAAATCCCTTCCTGCCCTTGACGACCTGGCCCTCCGTGATGACTCCGCCGCCCAGGCCGGTGCCGATCACCGCCGAGATGGACGTAGCCCGATCACCCGCGCCGAAGATCGCGAAGTGGCCCCAGAGGGCTCCCGCGTTCCCATCGTTCAGATACGTCACGGGTTTGCCGAGCCTCGCGGCAAGATTCCCGGGGATGTCAAATCCCGCCCAGTCCGGATGCACGAAGTTGGTGGAACCTCTTGCGCTGAGCACGCCTGCCGAACTCGCTGGACCAGGGGTGTCGAGGCCGACAACCGCGACGTCGGCGAGCAGAACGCCTGCCCTCTCGACGGCCATATTGAGACCGTCCGCAATTTGCTTGAGGCAGACTTCAGGGCCCTCTCTCGATCGGGCGGGATACTCGCACAGCCCCTCGATGAGGAACTGCTCCTGCCCGTTCACTAAGGTATAGTTGACCGCGGTCCCGCCAAGATCCACTCCGGCTACTAACTGCACGCGTGTGTCCTCGATTTGAATGATTTCGGTTCCCGACCCTCTCAGAATAGCAGGACTACTGAATCTGGAAACCAACGTCGCCGGCCCGGTAATGCCGCGTGGGCGGGGCCGGAAATTGGCGCACCAGGGATTCGCGCCATTCCCGCTCCAGATCCGCAAGCGACATCCCGACAACTTGAGGGATGCTCTGGCTGCCACCCTGCCAGATTTGCTTCACGCGGTCCACGCCGAACCGGTCGTGCAGGAACTTCACGAATCCGCCCAGTTCGGTGTAGGTGACATCGGGCGAATACATGGTTGAGTTCCACTCCGGGCCGATCAGCTTCTCAAAGGGGATCAGGGTGCCCGAACTCAGCAGGGTCCAGGAATCGTAGCGAATGTTGTCGCCTTCGTCGGCGTAAACCGCGAGGCCCTCCTCGATCCACGGTTCCGCGGCGCCCCAGAGATTGGAAGCGATCTCATGGCAGATTTCGTGCGTCAGGTGCAGGCGGGCGGGCGTTACCACGGAGAACACGGCGTGCTGCACGGGCCGGGAGCGGCCGTCCACCTCCACGCCGACCAGTTCCTTCATCTGCGCGCCCGATCTCAGGAAAAAAGCGGAAATGGCCGGCTCGTAGCCGGTTGCGCCGAGGAGGCGAATGACGCCCTTGCGGTCCCCTTCGACGTTCTTCTTGAGCACGCCGATGTGGCGGCGGGCGTCGGAGTCCGCTTGAAAGTAAAGGTGGAAATGCGTCGTCTGCTTGTATGTCCAGTTGAATCCCGTATGGTCGACGTACTGGCGCAGCACCGGATCGACGGAATCGCCCGCACGGTCCGGCACGGCCAATGGCACGGCGAGGATCGAAAGGGCGAGGATGAACCTGAGACCGCACATACCGTACCGCGTTGCTACTACTAAGAGTACGACGGCGCGGCCCCAAACGTTACCCCAAACCGGATTCACCCTACCAATCCGTCTTCGAGGACGCCTGGTGGCGGCGGGGCGACTCGAACGCCCGACCTAGGGATTATGAGACCCTCGCTCTAGCCAGCTGAGCTACGCCGCCATTCAGATCCAAGTGTAGCAAAAGAGCCGCGGAGTCCGCGGGGCATGGGACTCCCAGGACTCACGCCCAGGACGTTGTGGATAACTGGCCGCCGATGGTGGGAGATGGCCACACATCCCGGGGTATACAGTATCGGAATTTCCGATTCCGCTGGCAACGTCCTCAATTCAAAGGAGTTGATGCGACTTGCTGCCGCTTGGTTCAATTCGAGGTAAGTATCTGTTTCGACAATTCGTTAACATGCCCCGCGACCCGCTTTCCCACAGGGTTTTCCACAGCGCCTGTGGATCTTTAGTAGGCCTTATCCAAGCGCCTCTTGAGCGATTCCGGCACTTCCGCCTCCACTTCGACGTGGTTCCCCTCGTAGCGCGTCGCCAGCACCCTTCCGAACTGGTGCAGGAGCGCAAGCGTGGCGCCGTCTCCGGCGGGGATGCGGAACGTGGCCCGCAGCACGGGGTCGAGGGGCAATGCCTCATCGATGGCCCGCAACAACTGGTCGATGCCGGCGCCGGTGAGCGCGGAAACTGCCGCGGCGCTGGCGACATGGCGCCCTCCGCCGAGCAGGCGATGCGAAAGGGCGCCGGCATCGGCTTCGCTGCCGGAGAGGCGGTCGATCTTGTTCATCACCAGGATCTGCGGAATCCCGGCGGCGCCGATTTCGGCTAGCACCGTCATGACGTGGGCGGCATAATCGGCGGCCGAGGGCGAAGAAACATCGACCACGTGCAACACCAGCGCGGCTTCCGCTACCTCTTCCAGCGTGGCGCGAAACGCCTTCACCAGCGTGGTAGGCAGATTACGGATAAAACCCACCGTATCGCTCAGGAGCACCCGGCGGCGCGAAGGCAGCATGAGCGGCCGCACCGTGGGGTCGAGCGTGGCGAACATGCGCGCATCCACCAGCACGCCGGCCTGGGTCAGGCGATTGAAGAGCGTCGACTTGCCGGCATTGGTGTAGCCCGCGAGCGCCAGGGTGGCCAGCGGGACGGCGCTCCGGCGGCGGCGATGCAGCGCGCGCCCGGCACGCACGCCGTTCAGGTCGTCCTCGATTTTCTTGATGCGATGGGCGATCCGGCGGCGATCCGTTTCCAATTTGGTCTCGCCGGGGCCACGGGTACCGATGCCACCGCCCAAGCGCGACATCTCCACGCCGTGCCCGGACAGGCGGGGCAAGCGGTAGTTCAACTGCGCCAGCTCGATCTGCAGACGGCCCTCTCGCGTGCGGGCGCGCGAGGCGAAGATATCCAGGATCAGTTGCGTGCGGTCGATGACCTTTGCGCCGATGATCTTTTCCAGGTTGCGCTGCTGCGTGGGGGTGAGGTCGTGATCGAAAACGACCATATCGGCCTCGCTGGACTGGACCGCGGCCGCCAGTTCTTCCACTTTGCCCCGGCCAATGAGCGTGGCCGCTTCCGGACCCGGGCGCGACTGAAGCACGCGATCGAGGACTTGCGCGCCGGCGCTCACCGCGAGTTCGGCGAGTTCATCCAGGGACTCATCTACCGGTACGGCGGCCGTTCGCCCGCGGGTCTTCCACTCCACCCCCACCAGGATGGCCCGCTCTCGTACGGCGTTTTGAAGTGCCGTGTCTTATGCCTCCGGGGATTCCTGTTGTACCGAAACTCCGGGCGCCGCCCCGGGCGCAACGGTTTGGGCAGGCGCCGGTGGACCGCTTGCGTAGGAGTGCGGCATTTTCTGAGTCACCACCGTCGAAACGGCGTGCTTGAAGATCAATTGCTCCTGGTTGTTGGTCTCCAGCACCAGCGAGTATTTATCGAAACTCTTGATTCTCCCGGAGAGTTTCACGCCGCTCATGAGATAAATGGTGAGGAGAATCTTGTCCTTGCGGGCGTTGTTCAAAAAGCTATCTTGTATGTTCTGCGCCGGTTTTTCCATTCTGGCCCCCAAGCCCTCTCGGGCAAGTAAAACAGTGTTAAAGAACGGCTTTTGTATTGTAACCCGATTCGTGGGGACGATGCCGCGCCGCGCCCGGCTCGCGGTGCGGGACTTGGAAGTGGCGGGATTGCGGGTCTTCGTGGCGAATACGCAAGGCGGCTTCCCCATCCTTGAGGGCGCAAGAAAGAAGCCCACCGCGCGAGCCGTGGCGACGGGACGTGAGCGGAAGATCCCCCGGGAGGGGGCTCACGCCGGACAGGCGTTAAGCTAAGCATCGCCTCACTTCTGGGAGCCGGGCTTCGGTCGCCATCCGCTCACCTTCCCGAAAGCGCGTTGCCCGCCCGGGCGCCACCGCCTGCGATCCACGGCGCCAAAGCCGGCTTCCCACTGCCAATTTCCGCCGGCGTCTCACGGGAGGGATCCCGACCTACCAGATCGGGACTCCTGGCGAGGCAGCTCGGACTTCATGAGATAATCCTTGGGTGGATCGGCAATTCGAACATCAGTTCGAGTGGGACCCTGCAAAGGCTGTTCGGAATGCTCGGGAACACGGGGTTTCATTTGAGCGGGCCGCCACGGTTTTCTCGATCCAAGAGCCATGTCGATATTCGGGGACTGGAACAATGAAGCCACATTACGACGTTTCCAAAGCGGAGCGAGGCAAGTTTTACTGGAAGGGATCGCGCGTACGTCTGCCTATCTACCTCGACGGCCAGTTGCAGGAGCGTTTGGAACGCATCGCGCAGAAGAAGGGTCGGGACGTCGGCGACGTTGTCGGCGATCTCTTGATCAAGGACGTGGAGCTGCTTGAGGAATTGACGCAGCGGCCCTGACCACCTGAACTGTTACGCCGGCACGGGCAAGGCGCAAAGAGTGCGGTCCACGGCGTGGAATCTGGATTCCGAGTGCATCCAGACGTGTGCTGACCAGATGGTATGGCGCGCCCTGCGAGAGTCGTCGAAACGGCGCTTTCAACGTCAGAAAAATCTCCCGCCGCGCGCAGCGGGGCCGTACCTGCTGGAGATATCGGACAATGGCCTCGCCGACCTCGCTTACCAGCGGGTACTCCTGGGCGCGCCGTTGTTTGGGACGCGAAACCGCAACGATTTCACTTTCCCAGTTCACGTCTTCCAGGCATAAGCCGGCCACCGCACCGCTGCGGAAACCGTAGGTCGCCAAAAGCATCGGGATGGCGCGGTCGCGAATGTCGCGCGCCGAATCGCCGCCGGTGCTGGCGATCAATCGCTGCACATCCGGCCAAGGAGGACCGACGGGGAGTCCTTCGTGCTGGAACAGGCGCGGACCATCAATCCCGGCGGCGATGCTGGCCACACACCATCCGCGTGTGGCCGCATGTCGAAAGAAAGCACGCAGAGCTTTGGCACTGCTAGACACCGAGATACGACCCCAACCCCGTTTTCCGTTGTTGGCCAGAAAACGCACCCACATCTTCCAAGGAAACATCGTCGAAAGAATGATTCTGCTCGCCCAACCAGCCCAGGAACTTCTCCACATGCCAGCTCTGAGCGCGGATGGTGACGGGCGACAAGCCGCGCTCGTCGCACTGGTAAGCAGCAAAGTCGGCAAGCCGGTCTGCAAAAGGTACGAACCTGGGTGGGGCGCTTCCAAACGTCCCCAGAGGTGAAACCCGTTGGTCGCCGTTTGGACAAATAGAGCCCGAGACCACTTGAGGCCTTGCACGCGGTGGCGATGGTGCTGCTCCCGAGCCCAGCGATCAGCGGCCGCCTCGATGACTGGCGAGCCAATGGTCTCGCCCCGGGTGATATCGATTCGTTCTGCGATTACCAGAACTTCCCGCGCATGGCGCAGCAAAGTCGCGCGAGCCATGCCCTGGGCGGCGCAATGGCTCAGGAATCGTTCTCTGGCTTCCGCAAGAAGTCCACCATCTCGCAAACGGCGACGGACTCGCCAGCCTCAATCCGCTCCGTGAACTGCTTCAGCCTCTTGCGCGCGGCGTCGTGCTGATGCTTGTGCCAGGCATACGACGGATACGCCGAGGACCGGGAAAAAGGCCGCCGAGGAAAGGTCCGACGGCACGAACAGCTCGCGGCCCGCCAGCTTCGGCCGGCCGACTACGGTAATCTTGCGCCCCTCGATGGCGACATCGGCGCCGAACTCGCGTAGGGCGATTTCGGTGTGGTCGCGCGAGCGCGCCGACTCGGTGACCGAGGTCGCGCCTTCGGCGAACAGGCCGGCGAACCGTACGCAGGTCTTCACCTGCGCGCTCGCCACCGGCAGCGCGTAGTCGATGGGCCG
>OCZT010006153.1_pt1 | contig 11904 bp, 12 predicted proteins | sample 1539031 | NCBI WGS metagenome assembly OCZT01 (sample SAMEA3539308, study PRJEB22396) | soil metagenome | biome: tundra; feature: field; material: soil | place: USA | collected 2010-05 | depth 0.15 m
CACTCCTGTGGGTGGCAACAGGGCTGCATCAAGCTCGGCTCGGCCAATGCTGGCGAACATCCTTTCGGCTCCCTCGCCAGAGGGTCCCCCGTTACTGGACCGGACAACTCCCGCTCGGCAGACCCGCCTCTCCTGCCCGGCCTCATCCGATAACGTTTTTGCCAACGACAGGGGGTCATACGGGCACTGCTTGGGCCTGCGGCAACTCTATCATATACACTTGGAAATGTGATATGCATACAAGCACCAGTCAACTTTGTCTTTTTTGAAAGATCTGCAAGCAGCGCAACTGTAGCGACTTGTAATCACAGGTTTATGCAACTGACCTTTCCAAAGTGCGTGCGCGATGTTGCCTCTTTATGAAAGGAGTATGCGCGTCGCACGGGACAAGTACTTACCATCCCACAACCGTGGCATTCAAGTCCCAAAGCAGCCGACTACCATCGGCGGTCACCTAAGGCGCCGCCGCCTCCAGTTGAAGATATTTCAGCCGGAAGCTGCTCGCCGGCTGGGGGTTAGCATGGTTTCTCTCAGCCGTTGGGAATGCGATAAGGTGTATCCGACAGCGCCACACCACGCGCAAATCGCGCAGTATCTGGGTTACAACCCGTTCAAAAACGAGACGAAATAGCCACGAAAAACCTCAGAGGCAACGAAACCATGTTCGTTGCCTTTTTATTACGAGCCTCCGCAAGCTTTGAGCCCAAAAAGCCATTGCGCTTTCCGCCGCCCTGCCTCATAACTGGGCCATGTTGGCCAAGGTTTGTTCTGCCGCCGTCAGCGGCATCGAAGCGTATCCGGTTGAGGTGGAAGTCAACGCCGGTTACGGAGATACGCTCATTGTGATTGTTGTCAACAAAACACCCAAACGGCCCAAAGCCCTGATTTTCCTTGCGAATGGGGCCATTTTCACGCTTTCCTGAGACACTCGAAAGGCACTGACTATGGGCAAGCCATCAATCATCCAAAAACTCGGCAACCACCTAGACCGCCACACGCCACCTAGCGAAGAATGCCATGTGTTATATTTAATGGCGGAAATTCGCAAGGTTTTGGACCACGACAATAGCAGCGCCAAATATCCAGCGTTGCGGCTTTACTCAAATTGGTGCGTCCACACAAGACTTGACCGCCCAAGCAAGTTTATCAATCAGGCCGCCGCTGAAATCGAAGGAGAGATTCAAGCCTGTATTGAAGCTGGGACCGAAGTGGCAAAGGGGGATAATCTGAGGCGGTTTTTAACAATGGAGGCTTTGAAACAGTCGTTGGAAGCATTTCTTGGTGACAACCACCTTCCGACTCGAATCACGGATGGGGAAAACTGGAAATCGTTCCAGGGATTGCTTGTGGAAATTGTTTCAGAGCAACCGATTATTGCCCCTTCAACTCGTATCGCCCGATTTGTATATGAGGACGACGGCAATGGAGTGCTTGACTTTGTGATTGAGCAGCCGAAGGTTCGCCGATTCAAGTTTTCCCAGTGAGCTTTGCGAAAAGAGCGCCAGCGACGTTTCTGGAGTCCCCTGGCGGCTCCTTGTCAGGTTCCCGCAGAACTTGGAGCCTTGGCGGCTCGTGGCGTGTTCGCTTTGGCTTCCTCGACTACCCCATGAACGGCAAACAAGGGCAATTCGCCATTCGTGGCGGCATCGTGTCCGCGCTCGTTCTGGCCGCATGGTTCATCGGGGGACGCAAGCCCCTTGAGGGTGGGGAATACGGGGCGGTTGCCGCGTTTTGTGGGAATCGCGGCGCTTGGCATTTTCTTGGAGAAGTGACAGTGTCGGCAACGAGCAGCCAGCATTCGCCCACTTTCTTTTGACTGGCCTTTCATGCCTGCTGTGAGGAGACTTCCACTCGCCATGAGTTCTGCGGTTCACAATTTGCAGAAGGCGATTGTTGCGGGTAACCAATCGCTAACGCAGCTCTTGCGGCAGACCAAATTGATTGCCGCCAAACTGGGTGTGGAGGACGTGGAAAGGTGGGTGGATTCGGAATTGCAAGGGTATTCCAAAGACACCGACCCGCCAGAGTATCGAAAGGTCTTCACGGCTGGCTTGGAAATCCACAACGCTTATCGTGGCGGCTGGCAGTTTGCAGGGAATCTCAACATTGCTGTGAAGGTCCGTTCCCCAATCTCCGAAATCGAAGGTTTTTCAGGCGGAGACCGAGTCCGCTTTGCTGTCCAAAAGAACTTCCCTATAGAAAGCGATGATGGTTCCTCATTTGCCGCCGACTGGCCCCAGCGCTTCTACGTGGCAGGTTCACAATACAAGCGGGTTATAGACGCAGTGATGAACGAACTGCTTCGATGGACGACAGAACTGGACAAGCGCGGCATCAAAGGAGAAGACATGGACTTCGACGAAAAAGAGAAGAAGACGGCTGGCAAAATGGTTTTCAATATTGGCACCGTTCAGGGGATGGTTGGGAACGTCACAAGTTCTCAAGTGACCGTCCACGATTACAGTTCCCTCCACCAACTGCTGATTGACCACAAAATCCCGAAGCAGGAAAGGCGCGAACTGGAAGACATAATGGACGAGTTGAAGGAAACCCCCCATGATAAAAGACCCTCGCTTCTGGCTCGTGCAGAAAAATGGATTGTGAAACACAAAGGAGCGTTGGGCGCGGGGGCTGAAATCATTGGCAAGGCAATTAAGGCTGAAACGGCCACCCCGCCATGAGTTCTGCGGTTCACAATTTGCAGAAAGCGATTGTCGAAGGAAAAGTGCCCCTTATGCAATTGCTGCGGCACACAAAATTAATCGCTGCGAAGTTGAATCTGGCCGACGTGGAAGAATGGGTTGAGCTTGAGTTGAACGGGTATCCAGAGGGAAAGGAACGCCCTCCATATCGCGAGGTGACCGCAGACAGGCTCCTTGTGATGAACCCGTATCAGGGATGGCAACATGTTGGCGACGTGGCAGAACGGTGCAAGGTGCATCAGCCAATTGCAGAAATCGAAATGTTGGCCCAACAGTCGGAAGTGAGTTTCGCCCCTGCGACGAATTATGGGCTAACCAACAGCCTTGGAACTCCGAGGGGCTCTCAATGGCCCCAGCGGGTGACGGTCAGCCCCAACGATTTTAGGTGCATTCTTGAAGCGGTAAGAAACAAACTTCTTGAGTGGACCATCACACTGGAAAAACGCGGAATAAAAGGAGAAGAAATGGACTTCGACGAAAAAGAAAAACAATCGGCGGCAAGCATGGTCTTTAACGTAACGAACATGCAGGGCAACATGGGAAACGTCACGAATTCCCAAGTGAACATTAACGACTTCAGCTCGGTTCACCAGTTGCTCGTTCAATCGAACATTCCCACAAAGGAAAGACACAAGTTGGAAAACCTCCTGGAGGACTTGAAAACGGCCCCGCTGGACAAAAAGCCTACGCTTCTAGCTCGTGCAGAGAAATGGGTGACAGACCATAAGGAGCTTTTGGGTGCGGGGACCGAGATACTGGGGAAAGTGATTGAGGCAGCGAACAAACACCACTGAAAGGCAAGAAGCAATGGACTTTTTCTGCTACCAACACCCCGACAGGATTGCAGTTGCGAAAATTGAGAGGCCCATACAACAACACACGCCAGAGGGTGAGAAAAGAGTTACCATTGTCTCGCCCGTGTGCCAGGAATGCGCCGACGGGGCGCGAGCTGTCCGCACCCCTTTGTTGCAGTTGCGCCATAATCCCCAAGAAGTGCTTCAATTCATCAAGGAAAACGATTTAGACGCGTGTCCCGAGTGCGGCAATCGCGAGGGCAACCACATTGTTCTTCCTACAGAAAACGAAACTGAAGAGGACGGCGGTATTACTTGTGCTGAGTGCGGCCTTGGCTGGTGGCCAGTGACAGAGGGAGACCTAGACCCCTGACAAACACTTTCTGATTCTGGCAGCAACCCGCTCAGGTCGTTTCAACTGGCATTCCCGAAACCGCAGCACGGCCCAACCCCGCTTCCCCGCCCCTCGCATATCCGACAGTTCCTCACCAGCCACAAATCGTGGCATACCTGGGCTACGACCCGTTCAAAAACGGGACGAAATAGCCCCAGAAAACCTCAGAGGCAACGAACCGACATTCGTTGCCTTTTTACTACCAACCCCGGCAACCTTTGATCCCAAAACACCGGCCAATTCAACAAGCGGAAACTTTCGTGGCTGTCTTGCTTGTTTGGAGAATTTCATTGTACAATCACCGTATATGCAACACGGGAGCAACGAAGCATTCTCACGTATCCTGATTGACAAGGCACTGGAAGCCAGCGGTTGGAATCTTCTCGATCCCCGTCAGGTCCGCTTTGAACTGCGTGGCACCGACGGCCGCCGGGCCGACTATGTCTTGGGCGGTCAGCGCGGCCCTATTTCTGTGCTTGAAGCCAAACGTGAAGACGAGGACCCATACGATGCCAAGGAACAGGCCCAGGGATATGCCGGAAATCTGAAGGCGCCTTTCGTCATTCTCTCTAACGGGCGAGAGCATTGGTTCTGGAATTACACCCGCAAAGACGAGGATGCCTATCGCATCGAGCGTTTGCCATCCCCCGAGGATCTGGAGCGTCTGCGGCTCAAGAACCTGCAACCACCACGACCGCTGATGAGCGAGATCATCGCGCCCCACTGGCTCCAGCGGTTCAAAAGCGACCTTGTGCTACGTCGCTACCAAATTCTGGCGATGGACGAGATCGCCCGCCTCTTCGACAATAAGCGTATCCGCAAATTCCTTTTAGAAATGGCCACAGGCACCGGCAAGACGCTTCTGTGCGCTGCTTTGATTCGTCGGTTTCTTCTCACGCGGAACGCGGAGCGGGTCTTGTTCATCGTGGACCGTATCGAACTGGCCAAACAAACCCTTGAAGAATTCAATATCATTCTGGCCGAGTTCAAACCGGTGCTCTACAAGACTGCCCGCCGACGCCCCGGAGAGCTTCTTGGTTCATCGGTTGTGGTGGCCACGCTGCAATCGCTCATGGTGGATCGCCGTTATCGCGAGGAATTCACTCCGTTCCATTTCGACTTGGTCATCAACGATGAAGCACATCGCTCCATTTACGGTGACGCCCGCGAAGTCGTTCAATTTTTCCAAGCGACGCGCGTCGGTTTGACCGCCACGCCAAGGGCTTATCTGAAAAACGTCAACGTCGAGGAGCTTCAGAAGGAAAACCCGAAGGCTCTCGAAATCCGTTTGCTCCGCGACACCTACAACTATTTCGGCTGCAAACCGGGCTTCCCCACGTTCCGTTATGACATCATAGACGCGGTGAAAGACCCAGAAGGGCCGTTCTTGTGTTTGCCGAAAATCATTGATCTTCGTTCCGACATCACCACGAAGGCTCTTGATGAATCCGGCTGGGCGGTTGTCATCAATGAGCAGGAGGAGAATTTCAAAATCAAAGACCTTGAAAGAAAAATCTTCACGCCCGCCCGTAACCGCGTCATGTGCGGGGCGTTTTTGAAAGAAGCGCAGCGTGATCCGGCCGGCAACATCGGCAAGTCGCTTGTATTCGCGGTGAATCAAAGCCATGCGACCGAACTGACGAAGATTTTCAACGGGCTTCAGCCGGGCATCGCCGTCACCATCACAAGCCGGATTGATGATGCCTCATCCATCGCCAAGGAATTTCGCGACGGTAAACGCACCGAGCGAATTGCCGTATCCGTGGACATGCTTTCCACCGGCTACAATTGCCGCGACTTGCTCAACATCGCTCTTATGCGACCAATCTTTTCCCCGACCGAATACATCCAAATCAAAGGGCGCGGCACGCGATTATTTACGTTCAAGATCGGCAACACCGAATATGAGAAGAAAAATTTCTTTATGTTGGATTTCTGCGCGGTCGCAGAATACTTCGAGGAAAAATACGATTACACCATCCCGCTGAAAATCCCGCGCGCGAAGAAAGCAGCAGAGACCCAGCCGCCATATCCGCCGCATACCGGCCTAGGTGAACCAGTTCACGAAGGCGGCGGCGAACCACCCAAACCGCCGGCACCGCGTGAGATTCCGACATGGGAAGGCGTGGACACGCTCATCAGTCGGGAAATTCATATTGTCGGGCCGAACGGTGAGAAAGTGGACGTGATGACGTTTCGCGGCGGATACGAGCGCGACATGCGCGAATTCGTGGCCGGGTTGCCGGAGCTTAAAGCCGCCGTTGAAGCCGAGGACGACGACACGGTTGAAGCTATCGTCAGCAAAGGATTTTATAACCGTCCGGAAATGTTTTATTCGCCGGACAAACTCATCATTTCTTACGGCGTACCAGCTAGCACGCCGGCATTCGTGTATAATGCTGTCGGGCGCAAACCGCTCCCGACTCGCGACACGATTGTCTCCGACACTGTTGATTCAATCGCCGCGCGGTTCAATCTTCGTTACAATGAACAGAAGTGGCTCGACGCCACGACGCAATTGATCGCCGAGGATTCCAGTTCGCTCCGCAAATTCATGGCCGGTGACATGACTATGTTCACCGCCAATCAATTTCGCACTTTAGGAGGTCTGGACGCGCTGTCGCGTTTTGAAGGCCGCGAGAAAGCTTTCGAAGCGTTGCGCCAGTCCAGTTTGGTCCGGCAGTCCTTGCTTGCCGGTTCGCTCGCAGCGTAAAATATCAAACCTTCATGGCATCCAATTCACACATCACAACCGATCCGGGCACAGCCGCTCAATCCAATTTCTTTTCATCTGGCTTGCGTCAAAAAGTTGACCAGCTCATGAACATCCTTTACGCGGGCGGCGTCAACAATCCGATGGATTCGATTGAGCAGATTTCCTACCTGCTTTTTCTCCGTTTGCTTACCGAAAAAGACGAAACTCTCGCATCGCTCGATAAGAAATATAAACGCATATTTTTTGGCAAATGGTCGCGCCTCGCATGGGGAAATTTCGTCACACTCACCGGTGACGAGCTTTTCAACGCCGTCCGCGACGCGATTGAAAGTCTGCACGAGTTGCCCGGCTTGACTGACACCGGCAAACTCTTGTTCAGCCGCGCCACGCTCAAAATCTACGACCGCCCCACGCTCCGCGCCGTCGTTCAGGGAGTTCAGGAATTGGACGTGGCCGCGCACAACGGGCACGACTTCAAAGGTGATATGTATGAATATCTCCTTTCCAAGCTCTCTTTGTCCGGCACGAACGGCCAGTTTCGCACCCCGCGTCACATCATCGCCATGATTGTGGAGCTGGTGAATCCACAACCTGGCCAGCGCATCTGCGATCCAGCGTGCGGCACGGCGGGCTTCCTCATCACCGCGTTCGTCCATATCCTGTTCCAGCATACCAAGCTGGCCGACCGCCGCCGCGGACAGATTGACGGCTCGCTCCTCAAGCCCGCGCAATGGAAATTCCTTGAAGAACAGGCGTTCACCGGCTTCGACAACGACGCCAACATGGTGAAAATCGCCATCCTTAACCTTTACTTGCACCAGTTGGAACGCGCCAAAATTGAGCATTTCAATCCGCTCACGACCGGCTTTGGCGGCCTGTATCCCGGCCAGCGATATGATGTCATCCTCGCCAACCCGCCGTTCGCCGGGAAGGTGCAGAATGAAAGCATCCTGGCTGACCTCAATTACAAGTTGGACACCCGCGCCACCGAACTGCTCTTTCTGAAATGGATAATTGACCATTTGGCGGCAAACGGACGCGCAGGTGTCATAGTGCCGAACGGCGTGCTTTTCGGCGCGACAAACGCCGCGACCAAATTGCGCGAGACGCTTTTGACCGAGTGCGACCTCCAAGCCGTCATCAGTTTGCCGAGCGGTGTTTTCAAGCCCTACGCCGGAGTTGCCACCGCCGCACTGATATTTCAGAAAGGCACGCCAACAAAATCCGTCTGGTTCTACGATCTGACCGCCGATGGTTTCAGCCTCGACGACAGGCGCACACCAATTGGGGCAAACGACATTCCCGACGTTTTGAACAAATGGCCCAACTGCGAGGAAGGTCCGAATAGTTACCGCGTGCCGATTGAGAAAATCAAAGAGAACGATTGGAGCCTTGCCGCAGGCCGCTACAAGCCCGTGAAGGTAGAAGCCACGAACCACGATGCGCCCGCCGACATTCTCCGCGATGTTCTAAAGGTCGAACACGAAATCGTTCAGCGGGGTGACGCATTACTCGCCAAAATCAGCGGCAGCAAATGAAAAGCTGGCCGACAAAACCCCTGACGGAAGTTGCCGCCGTAATTCGCGGTGTCTCCTTTGATAAATCGCAAGTCAGCAGTGAGCCGCGTAAGAATTCAGTTCCGGTTCTCCGCGCTGGAAATATTCAAGAGTCGCTGCTGACCGATTCAGACTTGGTTTATGTTTCCGATGAACAGGTAAACGAAGAACAGCGAATGCGACGTGGTGACCTTGCTATCTGTATGTCGTCTGGCAGTCCGGCCATTGTTGGAAAGACTGCGTATCTGGCTACTGATTGGAATGGGTCAGTAGGCGCGTTCTGCGCCATCATTAGGTTCAACGACAAACTGCATCATCGCTTCGCCTCTTACTGGTTTCGTAGCCCCGCATTCACTCAGTGGCGCGATAACAATGCCAAAGGAGCAAATATTCAAAACTTACGGAGAACTGAGTTGGAAACCCTTTCAATTCCCGTGCCGCCGATGGCAGAGCAGGAGCAAATTGTGAAACTGCTGGACGAAGCGGACGACTTGCGGAATTTGCGCGGCCAAGCCGACCAGCGCACCTCCGCGCTCATCCCCGCCCTCTTTCATCAAATGTTCGGCGATATGGGTGACGCGGAATGTCGTTGGCCTAAAGAACGATTAGGCCAACTGGCGACGATTGAGGCCACACTTGTTGATCCACGCTTGGAAGTATACCAAGACTTACCCCATATAGGGCCTGATCGCATCGAACGTGATACTGGCAAGTTATTTCCGACTAAAACTGCCAGAGAAGATGCTTTAATCAGCGCGAAGTTTCTATTTGATGAGAGCGAGGTGCTCTACAGCAAGATTCGTCCAAACCTTCGGAAGGCAGCATTGCCGACATGCCGAGGGTTATGCAGTGCCGACATGTATCCAATTCGGCCGGGTCCGCAATTATTGCGCGAATTCCTGTGGGCCTATTTGCTCACTGACCATTTTACCGACCGTGCGGTTGATTTGTCAGCACGCGTGAATATGCCGAAGTTGAATCGCGTTCAACTAGATTCAATCGACGCACCTGTCCCGCCACTACCGCTGCAAAAGGAATTCGCCCAGCGAGTGACGGAAATCCGCGAGCTTGAAGCCGGTCAAGCCACCAGCCGCATCCGTTTGCACGCCCTCTTTCAATCCATGTTGCACCGCGCCTTTAACGGAGAGCTGTAAATTCAATGGAGTCCAAAATCATGAAAATGCAAGACACCACACCACCCTGGACGCGCGTTCTGATCTTGGTGCTTTCAGTCACGGCGTTGGCCGTCCTTGCGCATTCCATAACCGGCGAGTTTATTCCTTCTGATCCCAAGACGGCACTGATCTTCCAGAATGCACTACTGTTGATAGTCTTAGGCTCAACACTCCTTGAGCACAAATTTAACAAACCTGCTTATTCTGTAATTAATGGTTTGATGGGAGCAATCACGTTATTCCCAGTTTATGGCTTGCCAAACAACCATGTTTGGTGGGCGCTGTTTCTCTACTGTGTTCTTGTGTGTCTGGTCGCAATGATTTGTGTCAGCGTAAGCGCCAACCCAATCCTAACTGGCTGGCGGAAGCGAGTCGCCGAAATCACGTATCGGCCTGCTGTCGAGCTTGGCAAATCACGCCTGCTTTTCTCCGTTGTGTTTCTGTATGGTGTGATTGCGTTTTACGGAACGCAATCTGTTCAAATGGCCGTCCTCGTCCTTTTTTGGGGTATTTTCATGGCGATATGGCCGTTGGGTTTGCCTGAATTCCTCGCCTCCTTCCGTAACAAAAAGGACGGCGTCCTTGCTATCGGAAGCGTGGTGAGAACGGACGCGCCGAACATCATCCATGCGACGTTGGCGTCCGACGCAAAATGGGATCGAAAGTCCATTAAAATTCTTCAACAGGGCGATGGCAAGCAACGTTATGTGATACCACTTTTCTCCCAAGCGAAGGAGAACCAAATTCTTGGCACAGGCATTTGTGTCGCAGATGTTGACGAGGCAATTCCGAGACTTGAACCGGGGTTTCTGTATGAGCCACCGACAATGACCAAATCCACAGAAGAGCTTTTGACTGGCGACAAAGATTCGCAACTTGTTGGGTTTGTGGAAAAAGAATCCAAGATCGGCCAACTCCGTTTCCACACATGGAATCCAACGGACTGCAAGGAAGGAATGTTGGTCTGGTCGAATGTTGGTGAAGAGCGCATTTACTATCAAATTACAGAGGGTGTCACAGAAGAAGAAGGGCTTGAATCCGACAGGCATGGCTATCAGGTTGCCACTGCTGCGCAACTTGGCGTTCTAAATCCAGAAAGTGGGTTTCAAAAATTCGCTTGGCTGCCTGCGATGAATACGCCCGTTTTAGCAGTCCCGAAAGACTTTGGACAGGACATTGTTCATATTAAAGATTCAGATTTCAAATATGGCAATGTGCCAGGAACTTCGGTGAGCGTGACAGGCGCCTTCGCTGATATGCTGGAGTATCATACTGCAATCATGGGTGTGACTGGTTCTGGAAAAACGGAACTCGCCTTTGACTTGTTGCGCTACGCCTTGAACCATAATACAAAGGTGATTTGCATTGATCTTACCGCAAAGTATGAAGGCCGGTTGACCGACTTGAAGCCCCATAACCTTTCAATTTCGGCGCAATTGTCCGCGGAGTTAGGGCAGAAATTGTTCGATGTCGAAACAGGCGAATATGGTGCCGGGAAAGAAAGAAAGGCATTGAAACCATTCACCGACAAATTACGCACGGACGTTGCTAAAACGTTAGCCGAATTTCTTGAGTCAAAGGATAACGAGAGAAAGCTTGGGATCATCACGTTAAATGAGGTTTCCAACACAAAGGCCACTTTGCTCATTACAGAACTTTACATGACATGCCTTTTGAATTTTGCCCGCGATCATGCCGACAAATGCCCACAAGTCTTGCTGGTTGTTGAGGAGGCTCACACTGTCATGCCTGAAACAAACACAATGGGGCTTGGCGATTTTGATTCAAAAGCGCTTGTGGCAAAGATTGCACAAATTGCATTGCAAGGCCGTAAATATCACGTCGGTTTGCTAGTTATCGCGCAACGCACGGCGACTGTCAGTAAAACGGTTCTTACACAGTGCAACACGATGATTTCATTCTCTTGTTTCGACGATACAAGTTTGGGCTTTTTTGAAAATGTCTTTGGCAAGACCCATACCGAGACAATTCCCAATCTGCAATATTTGCAGGCAGTGATGTTTGGTAAAGGAGTGAAAAGCCAACGCCCAATCATCGTGCAAATTCCATTTGACGAGAAGAAGGCACAGGCAAAATAAGCATTATTTCAATGGTCCCGGCAAAGAAAGAATCAATCATTTTACAAGACCTCGACCTTGCCTTACTGCGCGGCCTATTTGAATCCCGCGTGATGACTATCGCCCAGGTGACGGCTCTCTATTGCGACAGTAAAAGTTATGCTGCCAATAAACGCCTCCAGAGGCTCAAAGCCGTTGGATTCATCAGCTAACGCCACGTCGCGCAATAGCATCATCAGCTGACCATCAGAGCCAGTGCTACCGCATCAAAAATGTCCATCCGAGAGTCCTCGCTCATCCAGGGGCGGCGTTTGGGCGGCAGACGGAAACCGAGTTCTTCTGGAAACCGCTGGACGATAATTTTGGCAAGGGCGTGTTTTGTCCCTCGGTCATCGCCAAGAAAGACCCGCCGCACCTGCGTTTGTGAGAACAGCTTCACCTTGATCGTGCGGCTTTCCGCCACCGCGACAAGCCGCTTGGTGAGCGCTT
>OCZT010006154.1_pt1 | contig 11904 bp, 13 predicted proteins | sample 1539031 | NCBI WGS metagenome assembly OCZT01 (sample SAMEA3539308, study PRJEB22396) | soil metagenome | biome: tundra; feature: field; material: soil | place: USA | collected 2010-05 | depth 0.15 m
AGTCGCCGACCGCCTCGCGAGCGTCGGCGTGGCTTCCGAGCGGCGCGCGTATCACCCGCATCTGACGCTGGCGCGCGGCGACTTGGCGAGCCCGGCGGATCGGCGGCGGGTTGCGGCGCTGGACCGCGGCGGCGCGATCGCGCGGATCGACGTGTGTGCCGTGTCGGTGCACCAGAGCCGGCTGTCGCCGGCGGGACCGGATTACACTACGCTCGTGCGGACGGAGCTTCGACCATGATCCCGTGCGTCATCGGCGCATACCTCATCGGATCCGTGCCCTTCGCGTGGCTGCTCGCGCGGCGCTGGGGCGCGGCCGACCTGCGGCGCGTCGGCAGCGGCAACATCGGCGCGGCCAACGTGCTGCGCGCGTCTGGCGTGAAAGCCGGCGTCCTCGTGGCGGTGCTCGACATCGCCAAGGGCGCGCTGAGCGTCATGCTCGCCGCGCGCTTCGGCGACAACGCCGCGGCGCCCGCCGCCGCCGGCCTCGCGGCGATCGTCGGTCACATCTATCCGGTGTGGCTGCGGTTTCGCGGCGGCAAGGGCGTGGCGACCGCGTGCGGCGTCTTTTCGATGCTGACGCCGCTCGCCGTTCCGCCGGCGCTCGGCATTTTCGTCGTCACCGTGTGGATCACGAAATATATTTCGCTGGGATCGGTGCTCGCGTCGATCGCGCTGCCGCCGATCGCCTACGCGCTGGGCAGCCCCGCGCCGGCGGTGGCGGCGGCGTTTGCGGCGTCGGTCATCATCGTGTTCCGCCATCGCGCGAACGTGCTGCGGCTGCGCGCGGGCACGGAACGCCGGATCGGAGCGCGCGCCTGATGGGCACCATCGCGATCCTGGGCGCGGGCAGCTGGGGCACGGCGCTCGCGGTGCATCTGGGCCGCGTCGGCCACGACGTGCGCCTCTGGGGGCGCGATCGCGCGCTGGTCGAGGACATGGCGACGCGCCGCGCGAACGTTGTCTATCTGCCCGACGTCACGCTGCCCGGCGTCGTCTCGGTCACCGCCTCGCTTCAGGACGCGCTCGAGGGCACGGATCTCATCGTCTCCGCCATTCCTTCGCACGGGTGCCGCGCGGTGATGCGCGCGGCGGCAGCGCACGCGGCGCCGTACGCGGTGATGGTGAGCGCCACGAAGGGCCTCGAAGCGGACACGCTGCTGCGCATGTCGGAAGTGATCACGCAGGAGCTGGGTCCGGCGCGGCCCGTCGTCGTGCTGTCGGGACCGAGCTTCGCCCGTGAGGTCGCGCACGAGCTCCCGACCGCCGTCCTCGCGGCGTCGTCCAATCCCGAGGCGACCGAGTTCGTCCAGCGGGAATTCCGCGGCCCGTACTTCCGGCTGTACGGCAGCGTCGACGTGGTCGGTGTGGAGATCGGCGGCGCGCTCAAGAATGTCATCGCCATCGCCGCGGGCGTCGTCGAAGGGCTGGGGCTCGGGCAGAACGCCCTGGCGGCGCTCATCACGCGCGGGCTGGCGGAGGTGACACGGCTCGCGTGCGCGGCCGGCGGACGACGGGAAACCCTGTCCGGGCTGAGCGGCCTGGGTGATCTGGTGCTCACGTGCACCGGCAGTTTGAGCCGCAATCGCCACGTCGGCGTCGAGCTCGCGCGCGGGCGAGAGCTCGCCGAGATTCTCTCGAGCATGAAGATGATCGCCGAAGGGGTGCGGACGACGGGCGCCGCGCTCGCGCTCGGCGCGAAGTACGGCGTCGAGCTGCCGATCGCCGCGCAGATGGCGGAAGTGCTCGCCGGACGATCCGACGTGCGCAGTGCCGTCGATGCGTTGATGCTGCGCCGCCAGCGGGCGGAAGCGGAGACGGCTTGAGATGGAGTGATGGAGTGATGGGGTGATGGAGTAATCTGGTAATCTGGTAATTGGATGTTGGGAGTAGTCGAGGTCCATCACCCCATCACTCCATCACCCCATCACTCCATCACCAGATTCCCCTGTGTCATTTCTTGGTCGCATACGCGAAGGCCTCTCCCGCACCACACAGCAGATCGCCGCGCGGTTCGACGAGCTCGTTCGCGCGGCGGACGAGGGCGAGCGGCGGTCGCGTCCGATCGACGTCGACACCGTCGAAGCGCTCGAAGAGCTGCTGATCTCGGCTGACGTCGGCGTGGCGGCGACCGCCCGCATCATCGCGGCGGTGACGACGCGCGCCCGCAACGGGCAGAGCCTGCGCGATCTCGTCAAGCAGGAAATCCGCGGCGTGTTTGCCGCCGTCGATCGACCCATCGTCGTCGCCCATCATCCGAAGGTGGTCTTGATCGTCGGGGTGAACGGCACCGGAAAGACCACGACGGTGGGCAAGCTCGCGAACCGGTTGAAGAGCGACGGCGAGAAGCCGCTCATTTGCGCCGCCGATACGTTTCGGGCGGCGGCCGTCGAGCAGCTGGAGATTTGGGCGGCGCGCGCCGGCGTCGACGTGGTGCGCGCGCGCGAGGGCGCCGATCCCGCCGCGGTCGTGTTCGACGCGATCACGTCGGGAAAGGCGAAAGGGCGCGATCCGATTCTCGTGGACACCGCGGGCCGGCTGCACACGCGCGTCAACCTCATGAACGAGCTCGACAAGATTCGGCGCATCGCCGCGCGCGAAATAGAAGGCGCGCCGCAGGAAGTGCTGCTCGTGCTCGATGCGACGGTCGGGCAGAACGGCCTGGTGCAAGCGCGCGAATTCATGGGCGTGGCCGGCGTGAACGGGATCGTGCTGACCAAGCTCGACGGCACGGCGAAGGGCGGCGTCGCGGTGGCGATCGCCCACGATCTGAAGCTGCCGATCCGCTACGTCGGCGTCGGCGAGGCGATCGACGATCTCGTTCCGTTCAACGCCGACGAGTACGTAGACGGTCTTTTCGAGGAGAAGTGGTGACGGGAGCGTTGACTCAGCGGATCGTGGCCGAAGCCAATGCCGAGCGGCGTCAGCCGCGAAGGCACAGGTCGCGGGGGTGGGGCCCCGCGACAAAGTAAGAAACGCAGACATGCCTTCACCCGCGGACTACATGGCCCGCGCGCTCTTCCACGCCGCGCGCGGCCGCGGCCGCACCAGTCCCAATCCACTGGTGGGCGCCGTCATCGTCTCGCCCGACGGCCTGGTCGTCGGTGAGGGGTACCACCACCGCGCCGGAGAGGCGCACGCCGAAGTGCACGCGATCGAGATGGCGGGCGCGCGGGCGCGCGGCGCGACGCTGTATTGCACGCTCGAGCCGTGCTGCCACGTCGGCCGGACCGGTGCATGCGTGCGACAGATCGTGGCGGCGGGGATCGCCCGCGTCGTCGCCGCGGTCGAAGATCCCAATCCCATGGTGAGCGGGAAGGGCTTCGAGTACCTGCTCGCACACCGGATCAGCGTGCAAGTCGGGCTCGGCCGGGCGGCCGCGACGCGCTTGAATCTCCCGTTCTTCACGCTCGTGCACGAGGGGCGGCCCTTCGTCATCCTGAAGGCGGCGGTGAGCGCGGACGGACGAATCGCCGAAGCGCCAGGACGTCGGACGCGGCTGACGTCGGCCGCGGCGGATCGCCACGCGCATGCGGTGCGCGCGGAGGTGGACGCGATCGGCGTCGGCTCCGGGACGATTCTCGCCGACGATCCGCTGCTGACGCCGCGAGGGGCGTTCCGCGAACGGCCGCTGACGCGCGTCGTGTTCGATCGCCGGCTCCGCACGCCTCCCACCTCGCGCGTCCTCTCGACACGCGCGGCCGGCCCTGTCATCATCATGACGACCGCCGGGGCGGCGGCGCGCGCCGATCGGCGGCGGCCGCTCGAGGATCGCGGGGCCGAGATCGAAGTGGCCGCCGACGCGACGTTCGGGTCGGCCCTGCAGCGCCTCGGATCGCGCAGCATCGAATCGCTGCTCCTCGAGGGCGGCGCCGCGCTGCACGCCGCGGCGTGGGACGAGGGACTGGTCGATTTCGTGCGGCTGTACTCGACGCCGCACGTGGTGGGGCCCGGCGGTGTGCCGTTCCTCAACGGCCGTCCGTTTTCGTCCGACGATCTGGTCGAACGGCACGTCGAGACGCTTGGCGCCGATACGTTGATTGAAGGATATGTTCACGGGCCTCATTGAAGCCGTCGGCGAACTGGTCGAGTGCAAGCCGACGAGCGCCGGCTTTCGTCTGCGGATCGGGTCGCCGCTCGCGAGCGAGCTGTCGCCGGGCGACAGCCTCTCGGTCAGCGGCGTGTGCCTGACGGTGATCCTCGCCGAAGCGGGGGAGATTCACGCCGACGTCGGGCCCGAGACCGTGCGCGTGACCACGCTCGGTACGCTGGCGCGCGGAAGCCTGGTGAACCTCGAACGGCCGCTGCGCGCCGACGGTCGGCTCGGCGGACACTTCGTCCTGGGCCACGTCGACGCGATCGGGCACATCGAGGATCTCCGCGCCGACGCCGAATTCCAGTGGATGACCGTCGTCTTTCCGCCCGATCTCGCCGCCTACATCGTGCACAAGGGCTCGATTGCCGTCGACGGCATCAGCCTGACCGTCGTCGGAGTCGGCGCCGATCGCTTCGACGTGCAGGTCGTGCCGTTCACGATCGAGCACACCAACCTGAAACGCGCGCAGGTGCGCGATCGCGTGAATCTCGAGTGCGATATCGTCGGAAAATACGTCGTGCGTGCCGCGCAGCTCGCGGGGCTGACGCTGACCACCGTGCGGCCCGGTGAGGTGAGGCACTGACCATGGAAATCGCCAAGGGCGCGCGCAAGCGCCCCGTCCCGTTCGACCGTATCGAAGACGCCATCGCCGCGATCCGCGCCGGCCGCATGGTCATCGTGGTCGACGATGAGGACCGCGAGAACGAGGGCGATCTGACGATCGCCGCCGACAAGGTGACGCCGGACGCGATCAACTTCATGGCGCGCTACGGCCGCGGCCTGATTTGTCTGTCGATGACGCCCGAGCGGCTCGACGAGCTCGAGATTCCGCTGATGGTGTCGCAGAACAGCTCGCGCTTCGAGACCGCATTCTGCGTGCCGATCGAAGCGAAGGCGTCCACGACGACCGGCATCTCGGCCAGCGATCGCGCGGCCACCGTCCGCGCGGCCATCGATCCGGCGACGCGGCCGGCCGACCTCGCGCGTCCCGGCCACATGTTTCCCCTGCGCTCGCGCACGGGCGGCGTCACCGTGCGCGCCGGCCAGACGGAAGCGGCCGTCGATCTCGCCCGCATCGCCGGTCTCTATCCCGCCGGCGTCATCTGCGAAATCATGAACGAGGACGGCACGATGGCGCGCGTGCCAGAGCTCACCCGGTTCGCGAAGAAGCACGGGCTGCTGCTCGTCACGATCGCGGATCTGATCAAGTACCGGGTGCGGACCGAGTCGCTGGTGAGGCGCGTCGCCTCGGCGAGGCTCCCGACCGCGTACGGCGAATTCACGGTCCACGCCTTCGCGAATCAAATCGACAAGCAGACCCACATCGCGCTCGTCTGCGGAGACATCAAGGACGGGAAGAGCGTCCTCGTCCGCGTGCACTCGCAGTGCCTGACCGGCGACGTGCTCCACTCGATCCGATGCGACTGCGGCGCGCAGCTCGACGCCGCGATGCGGCGCATCGCGGCGGAAGGGCGCGGCGTCTTGCTGTATTTGAGTCAGGAGGGACGCGGCATCGGTCTGGCGAACAAGATCCGCGCGTACGAGCTGCAGGACGAAGGGTTCGACACGGTCGAAGCCAACGAGCGTCTCGGCTTCAAAGCGGATCAGCGCGATTACGGGATGGGCGTCCAGATTCTGCGCGAACTCGGCGTTCGGACGATGCGCCTCCTCAGCAACAACCCGCGCAAGCTGGTCGGCATCGAGGGCTACGGCCTGTCGGTCACCGAATGGCTGCCGCTCGAAATCCCCGCCTCCGACTCGACCCGGAAATACCTCAAGACCAAGAAGGACAAACTCGGGCACAAACTGTCTTCAGTTTGATTTGCGGCGCGGCGACTTTCCGCTTCGTCAATGGCTCGGTTGTTGACACCTCTAGGGCGAGTCCGCTACCATAAGCGGTTCCGTTAGAGTGAGTTAGCGGCCCATGTTCCAGTCCCTCAGCACACGCCTCCAGGACGTATTCAAGACCCTGCGCGGCGAGGGGCGGCTGACGGAAGAGAACGTCGAAGCCGCGCTCCGCGAGATTCGGCTCGCGCTGCTCGAAGCGGACGTCAATTTCAAGGTCGTCAAGGCCTTCGTCGACCGCGTGCGCGACCGGGCGATGGGGCAGGACGTCCTGCGCAGCCTGTCGCCGTCGCAACAGGTCGTCAAGATCGTCCGCGACGAAATGGTCGCGCTCTTCGGCGATGCCGAAGGGGGTCTGCGGCCGACGACGAAACGGCCGCGGGTGATTCTGCTGCTCGGCCTGCAAGGCTCGGGCAAGACGACGACGGCGGGGAAGCTCGGCAAATGGCTGGCCAAGCAGGGCAAGCATCCGCTCCTCGTCTCGACCGACGTGCGGCGGCCGGCGGCGATTCAGCAGCTGAACGTGCTGGGCGAGCAGGCGTCGCTGCGTGTGCACGACCCGGCGGGCCAGCTCGATCCCGTGGCGCGCGCGAAGGGCGCGCTGGCGGAAGCGGCCAATCTCGGCTTCGACGTCGTCATCGTCGACACGGCGGGCCGGCTGCACATCGACGATGAGCTGATGACGGAGCTCGTCGCGATCAAGGATGTGACCGAGCCGTCCGACCTGCTGTTTGTCGCCGACGCGATGACGGGGCAGGACGCGATCAAGAGCGCGGGCGAGTTCAACGCCCGCGTGGGCGTCACCGGCGTCGTGCTGACCAAGCTGGATGGCGACGCGCGAGGCGGCGCGGCGCTCTCGGTGGTTTCGGTGGTCGGCGTGCCGATCGCGTTTGTCGGCACCGGCGAGCGTCTCGAGGATCTCGAGCCGTTCCATCCCGAGCGCGTCGTCTCGCGTGTGCTGGGGATGGGCGACGTGCTCTCGCTCATCGAGAAGGCCGAAGCGGCGATCGACCAGGACGATGCGGTGCGGCTCGAGGAGAAGCTCCGGAGCAACGAGTTCACGCTCGAGGATTTTCGCGATCAGCTCAAGACGATCAAGAAAATGGGTCCGCTCGAGCAGATCATGGGAATGCTGCCCGGGATGGGCGGCATGAAGATGCCGGACGTCGACCCGAAGCAGATGGAGCGGGTCGAGGCGATTATCGGATCGATGACGCCCGATGAGCGGCGCCGGCAGCACATCCTCAACGGGAGCCGCCGCAAGCGCATCGCGAAGGGCAGCGGGACGTCGGTCGAAGACGTGAATCGTCTGCTGAAGCAGTTCGTGCAGATGCAGAAGATGTTGAAGTCGCTCGGCGGGATGGCCGGGCTGGCTGGCGGCGGCAAGAGCGCCCGCCGCCGGGCCACGCAGATGCTGCGCAACCGCGGATAGTCCGCGGTCTCGGAGCGCGCGCAGCGAACCAGGAGCGTGGGGACCGAGCCTCGCGCGCCGTGAAGGAGACAGACAGATGGTAGCGATTCGTTTGCGCCGTGCCGGTTCCAAGAAGCGCCCGTTCTTCCGCATCGTGGTGACCGACTCGCGCGCCGCCCGCGACAGCAGCTTCGTCGAAATCCTGGGCCACTACAACCCGCGCACCAAGCCGGCGCTCGTCGATATCAAGCAGGAGCGCGTCGACTACTGGATCAGCAAGGGCGCGCAGCCGTCCGACACCGTACGGACGCTGCTCGCGCGGCATTTGACCGTGAAGCCGGCCGCCGCCGCGACAGTCGCGGCGCCTGCGGCGCCTGTCGAGCACGGCGCGAAATGAGCGCGCTCACCGACGTGGTCAGCGTGCTCGCGCGCGCGCTGACCGATCGTCCCGACGAGGTGCGCGTCGTCGAATCGCAGCACAAGGGCACGACGCTCGTGGAGCTGTACCTCGCGCCTGGCGAGCTCGGGAAAGTGATCGGGAAGCAGGGGCGGACGGCCGCGGCGCTGCGGACGCTGGCCGCGACGGCCGGCGAAAAAGAAGGAAAGACCGTCACGTTGGAGTTCAGGGACACTCCTTACAAGGGGTGAAGGGCAGAATCTCAGGATGTATGAATTGCAGAATTAGTGCTCTGTAATCCTGCAATCCTGCAGTCCTGCAATTCTGCAATGTCTCTATCATCCAAGTGGGACTCGATGGCCGTGGTCGGGCGCATCGCTCGCGCGCACGGCCTTCGGGGGCAGGTGTTCGTGAATCTCGAAACCGATTTCCCCGAGGAGCGGTTTCAGCCGGGCGCCGAGCTGTACGTGGAGCGCGGCGGGGTCGTCGAGCCGCTGACGCTGACGACCGTCAGGTTTCAGAATCAGCGGCCGGTGGTCGGGTTCGCGGGCATCGAGAGCATCGACGCCGCGGCGAGGCTGGCCGGACTCGAGCTGCGAGTGCCGGCCGATCGCTTGTCGGCGCTGCCGCCGGGCATGTTCTACCGGCACGACCTGGTCGGCTGCCTGGTGGAAACGCGCGATGGCCGGCAGGTGGGGACCGTGCGCGAGGTCGAGGGGACCATCAACGGGAGCCGCCTCGTCGTCGCGGGGGCGAACGGCGATGTGCTGATCCCGCTGGCCGTGGCGATTTGCACGGCGATCGATCCGGGCGCGAAGCGGATTGTGATCGACCCGCCGGCCGGGTTGCTGGAACTGAACGAATGACCGTCGATCTCGTCACGATCTTTCCGGCGATGATCGCGCAGCCGTTGGCGGCCGGCGTGCTCGGGCGGGCCATCGACCGCGGGACGCTCGACGTGAAGGTCCGCGATCTGCGCGACTTCACGACCGACCGTCACCGCGTGGTCGACGATGTGCCGTACGGCGGCGGACCGGGGATGGTGCTGAAGCCGGAGCCGCTCTTTCGGGCGCTCGACGCGATCGAAGGCGAGCGGGGGCGGCCGTTGACGGTCGTGCTGACGTCGCCGCAGGGGCGGCGCTTCACGCAGGCCGAGGCGCAGCGCCTGAGCGAGGTCGAGCACCTGGTGCTCTTGTGCGGCCGCTACGAGGGCATCGACGAGCGCGTGCGGGAGCGGGTGAGCGAGGAGATTTCGATCGGCGATTACGTCCTGACCGGCGGCGAGCTGCCGGCGCTCGTGATCCTGGACGCGGTCGCGCGCCTGGTGCCGGGCGTGGTCGGCGACGAGCAATCGGTGGCGGAGGATTCCTTCAGCCGCGGGCTGCTCGATTTTCCGCAGTATACGCGGCCGGCGGAAGTTGCCATCGGCGGCAGCGCGGGGCCGGCGGTGCTGAAGGTTCCCGACGTGTTGATGTCGGGGAATCACGGCGACATTCGGCGGTGGCGGAAGCGCGAAGCGGTGAGCCGGACGCTGGAGCGGCGGCCGGATCTGCTGGCGGGCGCCGAGTTGGACGAAGAAGAGCAAGAGATTCTGCGCGAGCTTAAAGGAGCCAAAGATGGGCGCGATTGAACTGGTCGAAAAATCGCAGGTGGCCGAGCGGCCGGCGATGAAATCGGGCGACACCGTCCGCGTGCACGTGAAGGTGCGCGAGGGCGACAAGGAGCGCATTCAGATTTTCGAAGGCGTCGTCATCGGCATGCACCGCGGCAGCACGCGCGGCACGTTCACCGTGCGCAAGGTGTCGTTCGGCCAGGGTGTCGAGCGCATCTTCCCGCTACACTCGCCGACGATTCAAAAAATCGAGGTGATGCGATCGGCCAAGGTCCGCCGCGCGAAGCTGTACTACCTGCGCGACCTCAAGGGCAAGGCCGCCCGCATGAAGGACAGCGGGCGGACAGACGGCGGCGCGTAGCGTCGTCGATCGAGCGTCAGGTCAAGATGTCCCGCGTCCCAGCCATGCGCACGCTGGAGAACGCGCTTCGGCGCGCGGGCTTCGTCTACGTCGCGGGGGTCGACGAGGTCGGACGCGGATGCCTCGCGGGTCCGGTCGTCGCCGCCGCGGTGGTGCTGCACCCGGACCGCCACATCCCCGGGGTCTGCGATTCGAAGGCCGTGCCGGCCGCCGAGCGCGAGCGGTTGTACGACATGATCATCGCCCGCGCGCTGGCCTGGGCCGTGGGCGAGGCCGATCCGTCCGAAATCGACCGCATCAACATCCACCAGGCGTCGCTGCGGGCCATGCAGCGCGCCGTGATCGCGCTCGTCCCGCTCCCGGACTTCGTCCTGGTCGACGCCTTCCGCGTGCCCGATTTGCCGATGGCGCAGCGCGGCGTGCCGCACGGCGATCGGCGCTGCTCGGCGATTGCCGCCGCGTCGATCCTCGCCAAGGTGACGCGCGATCGGCAGATGCTCGAGCTGCACGCACGCGATCCGCGCTACGGCTTCGATCGTCACAAGGGCTACGCCACCGCGGATCATCTCGAGGCGGTCGCGCGCTTCGGCTACTCGGCGGTCCACCGCCGATCGTTCCGGCCGCCGACGCTGTTTGATACCATTGACTAGTTCCTAAGTGCCGCCCATCGATCGCACCGCCATTCTGCGCAACGCCGAGAAGCTCCTCCGCCAGGGGAAGCTCGATCTCGCCATCGCGGAATACCTGCGCGTGGTCGAAGAGCAGCCGCGCGACTGGAACACCGCCAACGTCCTCGGCGATCTGTACATCCGCGCGAGGCAGATCGACAAGGCCGTCGAGCAGTACACGCGAATCGCCGACAGCCTGGCCGAAGAAGGCTTCCTGCCGAAGGCGGGTGCGCTCTACAAGAAGATCCTGAAGATCAAGCCGGACCACGAGCACGCCCTCATTCAGGGGGCGGAGATCGCCTCCAGCCAGGGCCTGCTGGCCGACGCGCGCAGCTACCTCAACACCGTGGCCGAGCGGCGTCGCAGCCGCGGCGACGCACGTGGCGCGGCGCAGATTCGGATTCGCCTCGGCAACCTGGATCCAGCCGACTTCGAGGCGCGCGCCACGGCGGCGCGGGCGCGCGTCGAAATCGGCGACACACCGGGTGCGCTGCGCGATCTGAAGGAGATCGCCGCCGAGCTGACGGAAAAAAGCCGGGATGCCGAGGCGATCGAGGTGCTCCGCGAAGCGGCCGGCCTCAGCCCGGACGACGAGGAGCTGCGCGAGCGTCTGCTGGCGGTGTACATCGGCGCCGGCGATTTCGCGCGCGCGCGCGACTGCGCCAGCACGGCCCCTCAGTTCAAGGCGCTGGCCGCCGCCCTCGAGGCCAAGGGCCACCCCGATCACGCCCTGGAAGCCCTTCGGCAAGCCGCACGGCTGGAGCCAGACGACGCCGAGCTCAAGGCGACGCTCGCGCGTGCGTTCGTCGCGCGCGGCGACCTGGCCACCGCCGCCGAGTACCTGACCGTCGAATCGGCCGGCAGCGATCCCCGCCTGCTCCTCACGGTCGCGGAGATGCGGCTGCGCGGCGGCAGAATCGACGAAGGCGTCGAGATCATCAAGCGGCTGCTCGCCGAGGATCCCTCACGCCGGGAGGACATTGCGCTCCTTGGCTGGAGCGTCGCCGAGCAGGCGCCCGATGCCGGCTTCCGCATCGTCGAGCTGGCGGCCGACACCGCCGTCGCGCAAGGCGATTGGGCCGGCGCCGCCGCGGCGCTTCAGGAATTCGTCACGCGCGTGACGGGCCACGTGCCCGCGCTCATGCGCCTCGTGGAAATCTGCGTCGACGGCGGCCTCGAGGCGACGATGTACAGCGCGCAGGGGCAGCTGGCGGACGCCTACATCGAGGCGGGCGCCGCGGCCGAAGCCCGCTTCATCGCCGAGGACCTCGTGGCGCGCGAGCCGTGGGAGCGCACCAACGTCGAGCGCTTTCGGCGCGCCCTCGTGCTGCTCGGCGAGCCCGATCCGGACGCCCTCATCGCCGAGCGCCTCAGCGGACAGTCGCCCTTCACCAGCACCGATCTGTCGTTCGGCGATTTGCCGCCGTTCGAGGACACGCCGGCGGAGGTCCCGCCGCCGCCCGAGCCGATCGCGGTCCCGGCGGCCAAGGGCACGAAGGGACATCGCGCGGCGGAGC
>OCZT010006155.1_pt1 | contig 11904 bp, 9 predicted proteins | sample 1539031 | NCBI WGS metagenome assembly OCZT01 (sample SAMEA3539308, study PRJEB22396) | soil metagenome | biome: tundra; feature: field; material: soil | place: USA | collected 2010-05 | depth 0.15 m
AATTTACTTCGGAAGTATAAATTTTTTCTCCAAGCACATTTATTATTTCAATGTGTGTCACCCTGAGCGGAGTCGAAGGGTCGGAAGATTCAACAGTGAATTTGCCACTTGAAGGATTTGGAAAAATTTTAAATTGATCGCTTTCATTATTATTTTCTGCAACAGAATTACCTGTACTCATGTTAAATTTACCGGCAAAAGGAGTCATCATTCCTCCTTCACTTCCTCCAATATATAAACTGGTCGGGCTTATATATTGAACCTCAGAATAAAAACCGTATGCTGTCACAGCAGAATCCGCAGTTTGACCTTGTTTTGAAAGTCCGAGGGTAAGAGTGCCGATCTTTCTATAATAAAATGCATTACCTAAATTAGGGTCGCCACTCATTGCTATAAAAGCATAATAAATTTTCCCATTGGCAACAGTGTATCCTAATCTGTCGAAATTATTAATATATTTTGTAATCCTTATTCCCGAATCATTCCACATGCAAATATTTGACCAAGAGTTATGATTACTACGAGCGTATTCCTTCATGTAAACAGTATCACCGCTTGTTTGAATGTCAGTTGTCCAGGTATACATGGGATATTCGATGTAATTTACCCGCGTAAGATTTCTTACAGTATCTAACTGGATGAGAAATCTTCCCTCATTGGTAAATTGATATCCCTTGTATTCTATTAATCCAAACATAAATATAATTTTTGCATATACTTTTCCGGAAGTAGTTTCTACTAATTCCTCAACCCGCGATATTTCATCACCGTAGGTAGTAGTAACCCATGTGCTTTTTTCTGACCAAAGCACGTTCTGGTTGTTATCGGTTTTTACTATAAAGAAATTTTGTAATGTATCTCCTGTTATTGAGTATCCATTCATATCAAAAGTTCCTGTGAATCCACCGCCAATCAAATAATCTCCGTTAGCATTTATGAAAAGATCATTCGCGAAAGTTTTCTTCGGGCCTCCATAAACATTTGCACTAAGCACGGTTGAGTTAGGAGATAGTTTTAAAATAAAAAAACTTTGTTGTCCTTTGGGAATTAGTGCCAAAGCGCCATAAATTGCTGAAGAGGTAATATTCCCAAGCAAGACAAGATTATTATAACTATCAATTTTGTATGCTGTAATTACTGCATTGCCGATTGCAGTTCTCGTCCATAAGATCGTTCCATTCACATCTAATTTTTTTATAGTAAAGTTTGGAGAGTTATTTGAAAAAATATAAAGATCATCATTTGCATCCTTGAGGATTTTAGAATCCAAGGTTGAATCCCTCCATTGCCAGCCTTGGCTGTAGTTTTCAGCAATTCCTATAATTAAGAATATCGGTAGTAAGAATAATTTTTTCATACTCTTGAGGTTTCAATCCAAAACAATTTTTCTCATTTCTCTTTTTCCCTCCGAAATTATTTCTAAAAAATAAATTCCTTTGGATTGAGGAGAAAGGTTTACGGTTTCCTGTTTATGGTTTACGGTTTGTTCGAAAATTTTTTCTCCCTGTGTGTTGTAAATGTTCACCATTCCATGCTGAGAGTTACCGAATACCAAATTTATTTCGCCCGTTGATGGATTAGGATAAATCTTTACCTGATAATGAATGTCGTTTTTTTCATTAGTGCTCATATTAATAAATTCACTTAAGGCACGAGTCCACACGCCATTATTCCATGTGCCGAGAAAAATATTTGTTCCGCTTGCTGCTAATGCGGATTTACCAAACATTGGTAAACCAGTATTAATCATACTCCAACTGATACCGTTGTCAGTAGTAACACAGACAGTTCCTGCTGATTGAGAAGAGGCAATAATATTTGATCCACTTTTGATCATTGAGCAACAATCATTGCAGGTCAGATTTAATGTCCAATTTGTTCCATTATCTGTTGATGAATAAATAAATCCATCTGCTGCTGCGAATACAGTTCCTCCGTTTACCACCAGTGCCCTGACCTGTTTATTGGGCAATTTTGGTGGGCTCCAGGTAACCCCATTATCAGTAGATACAGTCAAACCCGAACCTGTGCCGGCAAAAATGGTGGTGCCGCTTACGGCTATTGATTGAACATATCCGATGCCCAATGAAAGACCTGTTTGGATCCACGTAGCACCATTGTCTGTAGATAAAGACACACCCGAACCTGTACCGACAAAAATAGTAGTGCTGTTCGTGTCCATGCAAGCAACACCATCACTTTGTAAGCCCGAATACGTCCAATTAGTTCCGTTATTAGTTGACCTATATATTCCGCCTGAATCAGACCCTGCAAAAACAATATTTCCTTTACATAGTAATGGTCTTACACCCGTCCTAGGTAAACCTGTATTCACTTGCGCCCATTGGTTACCGTTATCAAACGACACGAATGCTCCTTCATACATTGTGCCTGCAAAAATGGTTGTGGCGTTGGCAGCCAGCGTATGTGGGCGTATCACCGTACAAACAATCCCATCATTGGAAGGCGACCAATACAATCCATTGTTTGATAATGAAAAGATACCGCTACCTGTTGCTGCAAAAATATTTGTTCCACTTGCTGCCAACCCATAAATAGGATAAAAAATAGGATAATTTGGTAATCCGGTGCCTACCGCTGTCCAGTTACTACCGTTGTTGTTAGAAACAAATACTCGACCATAACTTGTACCCGCAAAAACACTTGTTCCCGTGGAAGCCAGTGACAGTATGTGATGATCAGTCAATCCTGTGTTAATCGGTGTCCAGGTAATGCCATTATCAGTAGACATAAACATTCCGTTTTGGGTGCCGGCAAAAATATTCGTTCCACATGCAACTATACCAGATACATCGGTAATTATCAAAGGAGAGGTTGACCAACTGTTTCCATTATCGGTTGATATATATAAACTATCCACCGGATCATAATTCCCAACAGAAGTGCCTGCGAAAATAGTTGTACCGCATATAAAAATCCTGTCTGGAGTACCTGTCCATCCTGTGAGAGCCCAACTTCCTCCACAATCTAAGGAAGAGTACAAACCAGAGTCGGTTGCTGCGAAAATAGTTGTAGGACTTGCAGCCATCACTGAAACATAAGAACCTGGTAAGCCCGTTACTGCTGTCCATTGGCTGCCATTATTCACAGATGAAAAAATACCGTACCATGTGTTGGCAAAAACAGTAGTTCCGCATACCGATAAAGACGAGATACCCTTACTTGTCAATCCATTATTGACAGGGGTCCAAAGTGCCCCGTTGTTGGACGAAAAAAATACCCCGTTATTATTGGATCCTGCAAAAATATTTGTTCCGCTAACCGCAAAGCAATTCATCATACCTCCGTAAGGTCCGTTAGTCTGCTGCCATTGTGCTGATGATGTGAAATAAGAAATACAAAAAACAAATAATACATTTTTTTTCATTCTCATTGAGATTTCATTCAAATTTAAACTCAATACTTTTCTTAAACATTAATATTCGATAAGCAGGCATATTTGATAGTTGAAGTAGGTAAATCCTTATTCCGTTTTATGCTCAATTGGGGAATAGTCCTACTTTTGAATTAATGAATCCAAACACCATCAGAACAATTGATTACTGGTTCGGGCAGCCGATTTGTTTTTTACTTACACTTTTCAGGAATCCATTTGCTTCAAAAACAGAAAAAACGAAAAAAATTGTCTTCCTTAAATTCATTGAACAGGGTGCAACTGTTCTCGCCTTCAGCGCCATGAAGCGTGCAACCGAATTAGCAGGGAAAGAAAATGTTTACTTCTGTGTTTTTGAAAATAACCGCCCGATCCTTGACATACTGGAGATCATTCCCTCAGAAAATATTATCTCCATCAGCGATAAAAATATATTCTCTTTTCTGTCAAGCGCTTTCTCGGCTCTTCTGAAGATCCGCAAAGCAAAAATTGATACCACCATTGACATGGAATTTTTTTCCCGTGCTTCTGCAATTTTTTCTTTCCTGGCCGGTGCAAAAACACGGGTTGGGCTGCACCGCTTTAACAGCGAACAACCCTACAGGGGAAATTTAATGACGCACCGGATCCAGTATAATCCGTATCTGCACACTGCTGCTTTTTATTTTTCACTTGTCGAAGCAACTCTGCAGAATCCGAATGAGGTTCCGATGATGAAAATTCCGCAAAGCAATTTCAAGGTTTCACTTCCATCTTTTATACCTACAGTCGCAGAAAAAGAGTCGATGATAAAACAATTACAGAACTCTTTTTCATCTTTTTCTCCCCTCTCCCCGAGGAGAGGGCTCGGGGGTGAGGCTCTTATCGTCCTCAATCCAAACGCAAGCGACCTGCTCCCGCTGAGGAAATGGGATAAACAAAATTTTATTGAACTCGGAAAAAAAATTGTTGCTGAAAATGAAAATGCGAAAATCATTATTTCTGGCGCACCTTCCGAGCAAAAAGACGCGGAAGACATTTGCAAACAAATCGGTTCGTTAAAGGCAGTTTCGTTTGCCGGAAGAACTACGCTAAGAGAATTGCTTACGCTTTATTCTCTTGCTGATGTTCTCGTTACCAACGACAGCGGACCCGGGCATTTTTCCGCTTTGACTACTATCCGCACCATTATTCTCTTCGGTCCTGAAACCCCGAAACTTTTTGGCCCGATCTCTCCAAATGCCCGTGTTATCTGGAAAGAACTGTCTTGCAGTCCATGCGTGAATGTTTTCAATCATCGTTTTTCTCCCTGCAATAATAATGTCTGCATGAAATCAATTACAGTGGAAGAAGTATATTCTGCCGTGAAAAACTCTTTGAACTGAGAATATTGTGTAAATTAGAATTCTTAAATCACCGTACATGTTTAAAAATTTAACACTGGCAGTTTGCATATTTTCTTTATCCGCCTTTACCGCAATGGTGCAGATCAATCCCAAACCGGCAACAAAAATTTATTTTCCTGCTTCGGATGCGTTGCTTGTTACTGCTGATCTGTATTACGTTAATGATTCCCTGCCTTATATGGTCCTTTGCCACCAGGCAGGCTTTAGCAGGGGAGAATACATGGAAACGGCAGCTAAATTCTGTCGTCTCGGATACAATTGCATCGCGGTAGACCAGCGCTGCGGGAATGAAGTGAATGGTATAAAAAATGAAACTGCCGCACTTGCACTTTTAAAAAACAGGCCTACTTCCTATCTTGACGCGGAAGATGACATTGTTGCAGCCATTGACTACGCCTATGCGAAAAGCGGAAAAAAAATTCTCCTTGTGGGGAGTTCTTACTCTGCATCTCTCGCTCTAAAAATTGCTGCGACAAATAATAAAATCAGCGCGGTGATGGCTTTCAGCCCGGGAGAATATTTCGGAAAGCAGCTGAAACTGAAAGACGTAATTTCAGACCTTACTGTTCCTGTTTTCGTCACTTCAACGAAAGCAGAATCAACGGATGTTTCAGCGCTTATCAGCGATGTGAAGTCCAAAGTAAAAAAACAATTTATACCCGCATCCAAAGGAGTGCATGGCACTTCCTGCCTGTGGAAAAACAATCCGGACTACCAGGATTATTGGTTTGCTATATTGATATTTATAAAGCAGGCACGATGACCTCACCCGTTATTCTTTGTTCTTTGTATCAATAATGATCGTCACAGGTCCGTCATTCAGCAATTCCACTTTCATATCAGCTCCAAAAACTCCTGTCTGAACTTGTTTTCCCAGATCAAATTCTATCTGCTTGATGAATTTCTCATAGAGAGGAATCGCAATATCAGGTTTTGCTGAGCGGATGTACGATGGGCGGTTTCCTTTTTTTGTGGAAGCGTGCAAAGTGAACTGTGAAACAACAAGTACCTCTCCGTTTATTTCTTTCACTGAAAGATTCATGATTCCTTGCTCATCATTAAAAATTCGGAGATTGGAAATTTTTGCTGAGAGCCATTCAATATCTTCGCTTGTATCTGCATCTTCCACGCCCAGCAGAATGAGCAAGCCGCCTTGGATAGATGATTTTACTTTTTCATCGATCATAACGCTTGCGTGTTTTACACGTTGGATTACTGCTCTCATATCGCCTCACCTAAATCCTCTCCAAAGGAGAGGACTTGAATTGCACCTCCCTATCTCCTCCCCTTCGGACAACCGCAGGTTGCGAGCGTAGCTCACGGGAGGGGTATTTTAATCATTATATTCTTTAATAACCTCTTCCCCGTTCATAATGCTCAAATAAGAATGATATCGCGAAGGAGCGATCTCGTTTTTTTCTACTGCTGCGATTACTGCACACTTTGGTTCGCTGATGTGAAGGCAGGTATGAAATTTACAATCGTTTGCTTTCCTGAATATCTCCGGGAAGAAGTGCGATATTTCATACTTGTCCATGTTCACCACACTGAACTCCTTAATGCCGGGTGTATCAATGATGAATCCCCCGAAACTAAGCGCATGCATTTCTGTAAAAGTGGTTGTGTGCTTTCCTTTCATGTGTGCTGAAGAAAGATTCCCTGTTTTCAGATCAAGTGTTGGCTCAATGGCATTGATGAAAGTTGATTTCCCCACTCCTGAATGCCCTGACAGCAAGGTGATCTTATCCTTTAGCAAAGAGACCATTTCATCTATTGTTTCTTTTTTCATCCTGGTTGAACAAACGCTGTAACATTTGTAGCCGATCTTTTCATAGATGCCCATTACATTCATTAAATCCTCTTTCAATAAGTCATCTTCTTCAAAAATATCTGCTTTGTTAAAAATAATATGCACTGGAATACTATATGCTTCCGCAGTGGCGAGAAAACGGTCAATAAATCCAAAAGAAGTTTTAGGGATAGCGAGTGTTACAATAAGCAATGCCTGGTCCACGTTGGCAGCAAGAATGTGTGACTGCTTACTGAGGTTTTTTGATTTTCGGATAATGCAGTTCTTTCGTTTTTCCACTTCAAAAATGACTCCTTGCCTCAAATTTTTTTCATCTTCTTCGTTAGAAATATTTTTTTCTTCCTCCATTTCAAAAAAAACGTTATCTCCTACTGCAATCGGGTTGGTACTTTTATATCCGTCAATTTTCAAGCGCCCTTTGATACGGCAATTAATCTTCTCACCGTCTTCTGCAAGAACGATGTACCAGTTTCCTGTGGATTTTATGACTGTTCCTTTCATCAATACAAAGTTATTCGTTAATTGCTAATTGTTAATCGGAAAAGAATTAGTTTTGTGCTATGTCTATTAAGGTACAGAACATAACCAAGCTCTACGGCACACAAAAAGCACTGAACGATGTTTCGTTTGAAGTGAATAGCGGTGAAGTAGTCGGATTTCTCGGGCCTAACGGTGCGGGAAAATCCACCATGATGAAAATTCTTACTTGCTTTATTCCCCAGTCCTCGGGTCAAGCCTGGGTATGCGGATTTGATGTGAGCGAACAGGGGCTGGATGTGCGGAAAAATGTCGGCTACCTGGCTGAGAGCAATCCATTGTATTACGATATGTTCGTGAAAGAATACCTTTTTTTCGTTGCGGAACTTCACAAACTGAAAAATGCAACGGATCGTGTAAAAGAGATTATCAGTATCACAGGGCTTGAAGTGGAACAGAAAAAAAAGATCGGTGCGCTTTCAAAAGGATACAAGCAAAGAGTCGGACTTGCACAAGCATTGATCCACGACCCGAAAGTTCTCATCCTTGACGAACCGACTTCCGGCCTTGACCCGATTCAATTGGTGGAGATCCGAAACGTAATAAAGGAAATAGGAAAAGCAAAAACAGTGATGTTGAGCACTCATATCATGCAGGAAGTGGAAGCCATGTGCGATAGGGTGATCATAATTAACAAAGGGCAGATAGTTGCAGATAATCCAACCTCGGAATTACAAAAAGGTACGGGCGACAAGCAAGTCGTTACTGTTGAATTCGACAAAGAAACATCACGCAGCGCTCTGAAAAATATTCCGGGCGTTCACGATTCAAAGAATATTTCGGGAAATACCTGGCAGATCACTGCTTCCTCCAAAAAAGACATACGTGCTGATATTTTCCAGTTTGCCGTACAGAATAACCTGGCAGTGCTCACCCTTCAAAAAGCAGAACATAACCTTGAAGATGTGTTCAGGGAGTTGACGAAATAAGACCTCACCCACCTCACCCCTAACCCCTCTCCAAAGTAGAGGGGAACGAAAGGAAAGGAATAATCTTCATTTCACATTTAGAAATAGTATTAAATTCGTTCTCTCAAAACGAATAACTAACAACCAATAACAAATAACTAATTTTATGGCATACCTCTTCACCTCCGAATCAGTTTCAGAAGGTCACCCGGATAAAATTGCCGACCAGATCTCTGACGCTCTGATCGATAATTTTCTCGCATTTGACCCGCAAAGCAAAGTTGCCTGCGAAACGCTTGTTACTACCGGGCAGGTAGTGCTTGCAGGTGAAGTGAAATCACACGCCTATCTCGATGTGCAGGAAATTGCACGCCAGGTTATCCGCAAGATCGGGTACACCAAAAGCGAATACATGTTCGAAGCGGATTCATGCGGAATTCTCTCTGCGATTCACGAACAATCATCCGATATTAACCAGGGAGTGGTGCGCAAGAAAAAAGAAGAGCAAGGCGCAGGCGACCAGGGAATGATGTTTGGTTACGCCACCAACGAAACCAATGATTACATGCCGCTCGCGTTGGACCTGGCACACAAACTTTTGCTGGAACTTGCCGTATTGCGCAGGGAAAATAAAAAGATAAAATATTTACGTCCCGATGCAAAATCGCAGGTGACGTTAGAATACGATGACAATAACCGCCCTGTGCGCATTGATGCGATCGTGGTCTCCACCCAGCACGATGATTTTGCTTCAGATGCAGTGATGGCAAAGAAGATCCACAAAGACATGGTGGAGATCCTGATCCCGCGCGTGAAAGCAAAATACCCGAAGTACAAGCATTTGTTCAACAACAAAATTAAATACCACATCAATCCCACAGGAAAATTTGTGATCGGAGGACCGCATGGAGATACAGGAGTTACGGGAAGAAAAATAATTGTTGATACCTACGGAGGAAAAGGCGCACACGGTGGTGGAGCATTCTCAGGAAAAGATCCATCCAAAGTTGACCGCTCCGCAGCGTATGCTACACGCCACATCGCAAAAAATTTAGTGGCTGCCGGAATCTGCAGCGAAGTTCTCGTACAGGTTTCTTACGCAATCGGTGTTGCAAAGCCAACAAGCATTTGCGTTGACACTTACGGAACCGCGAAAGTAAAATTGAACGACAGCCAGATTGGAAAAATAGTGGAACGTGTATTTGACATGCGCCCTTACTTCATTGAGCAGCGCTTTAAGCTCCGCAACCCCATTTATAGTGAAACAGCAGCTTACGGACACATGGGACGCAAGAACCAGTGGGTTAATAAAACCTTTACGTCACCTGATGGGAAAACAAAAAATGTAAGAGTTGAACTTTTTACCTGGGAAAAACTGGATTATGTGAGTAAGTTGAAGAAAGCGTTTGGGAAATAATATTTTTCTTGATTAAAAAAAGAGAAGCTCTGGCGATACCGTCAGGGCTTTTTATTTTTAGAATTTATTTACGCAATATCTCTTCAGGAAACCTGAGAGGAAGAATTATTTTTTATTTTTTTTAGCTATATGTGTAATCATTGCTTTGTGCTGTTTCTTGACGATTTTCAATACTGCCGCTGCAGATTTTTGAAGGTCTGATTTTTTTGATTTGCTTTTCATATTAAAAAGTTTATTTTTGTTTTTGCAAAATTATGAATAAAATGATGAAAAGAATTATAATTATCCTTATACCATTTTTCCCAATCATTATTGTTGCCCAGCAATCAAAAATTGATTCTCTTCGTCCTATTATAAAAACTGCTAAAGAAGACACATATAAAGTCAACCGCTTAAATGGACTGTCATGGGCATATATAAATATTGGTAGTTACGATACGTCTTTGCATTATAGTAATACTGCATTACAATTAGCAAGCAAATTAAATTTCAAAAAAGGAAGTGCTTATGCTTACAATAATATCGGAATTGCGTATTACTACCAAGCCAACTATCCGAAAACATTAGAAAATTGGTTGAACGCATTAAAGCTTTATGAAGAACTAAAAGATAAAAGAGGAACAGTGATAGCCTTGAGCAATATGGGAAATTTTTATCTTAATCAAATCGATTTCCAAAAAGCATTAGATTATTATTTCAGGTCATTAAAAATTAATGAAGAGTTAGGAAATAAAGATGGAATTGCCCTCCAACTCGGTCAAATCGGAAATGCTTACGAACAGCAAGGTGATTATGCCAAAGCCCTTGAATATAATTTAAAGGCATTGAGACTTAGCCAAGAGTTAGGAAATAAAAATCGCATTGCAAACTGGCTTGCAAACATAGGAAACCTATATGCTGACCAAGCGAAAGACGTTACAATTCATTCGAGAATACGCGATAGTTTGCTAATCATGGCCCAGGAATACAATTTCAGAGGATTAAAGCTTTTTGAAGAAATCGGAGCAAAGAATTTCATTGTGGTTGCTCTGGGTAACATTGGATCGGTTTATACAAAGCAAAAAAAATACACAGAGGCAGAGCAATATCTTCTGAAGTCGCTTTCTATGGCAAAAGAAATTGGTTCCCTTGACGACATTAAGGAGGGACATAATAATCTTAGAGAGCTTTTCATAGAAAAAGGAGATTATAAAAATGCCTATGAGCACTTTAAGCAATACAGCATAACCAAAGACAGCATATTCAATACAGAGAGTAGTGAAAAAATAGCAAATACACAATTCAAATATGAGCAGGAAAAGAAAGATAAAATCCGAGAGTTGGAAGAAAAAGTAAAAGAACAACAACACGAAGCAGAAGTAAAACAACAAAAAATTGTTACTTGGTCAGTAGTCGGAGGCTTGTTGTTAGTCATTACATTTGCAGGATTTATTTTCCGCGCACTTCGTGTTACCCGCAAACAAAAACATATTATTGAGGAGCAAAAGCAATTGGTGGAAGAACACCAAAAAGACATTATTGATTCAATTACGTATGCAAAAAGATTACAGGAAGCAATTTTGCCTCCGCTTGATTTTGTAAAAAAGCATTTGCCTGATAGTTTCATTTTGTATAAACCAAAGGATATTGTTGCAGGGGATTTTTACTGGATGCACCTCACCCCTAACCCCTCTCCCGCGGGAGAGGGGAACGCTGTAAGCGGGGGTGAGGTGATATTTATTGCTGCTTGTGACTGCACAGGTCACGGTGTGCCGGGAGCAATGGTTTCGGTGGTTTGCAGTAATGCGCTTAACCGCACCGTTAAAGAGTTTGGTTTGCGCGATACAGGGAAAATACTGGATAAAGTCACCGAACTCGTAGTGGAGACTTTTGAGAAAAGCGATAAGGATGTGAAAGACGGAATGGATATTTCATTATTGGCAATTCAGTTTCCCTCTCCTTCGGAGAGGGACGGAAGGGTGAGGCTTCAATGGAGTGGAGCGAATAATCCGCTATTGTATATTCAAAACAATGAATTGATTGACATCACTGCTGATAAACAACCCATCGGCAAACACGATAACAGAAAACCATTTTCATCCCATGCAATTACCCTTCAAACAAACGCAACCTTTTACCTCTTCACCGATGGCTTTGCCGACCAGTTTGGCGGGCCAAAAGGAAAAAAATTCAAGTACAAGCAGTTTGAAGAAAAATTATTGGTCATAAGCGCTCAACCAATGGAGGAACAGAAAAAATCCCTTGAACAAGCCTTTGATAATTGGAAAGGAAGTGTTGAACAGGTTGACGATGTACTGGTAATTGGGATAAAGATTTGATTCCCGACATAGGAATGAACTTGCTTCTCAAGAGGCGCAATTTTTATTCCCCTGCTTCTTTCAGCGCCTGCTTTTCAACTTCTGCCCCAAGACGAAAGTTTGTGTTTTTTATTTTTGACAGATACGGTTTAATGG
>OCZT010006156.1_pt1 | contig 11903 bp, 15 predicted proteins | sample 1539031 | NCBI WGS metagenome assembly OCZT01 (sample SAMEA3539308, study PRJEB22396) | soil metagenome | biome: tundra; feature: field; material: soil | place: USA | collected 2010-05 | depth 0.15 m
ACCTGCCGACCTGCCGCGCTGCCTGGCAGCCTGGCGATCTTCCTCGGCCTGGACATCTTCTCCCGGCTGGGCGGCTGCGGCGGCCCGGCGCCACATCCTGCCCACGACGACGACGTCGTCCTTCTCCGTCAGTGCCGTCATGCGGCACCACGTGGCAGGTTCTCCCAGGTAGCGGACTTGCGAAATGATCAGTTCGGGGAGCCGTTTGCTCTCCAGGACAGGGCGGGTGGCCAGCCAGGTGATCACGCCTGGCGGCAGCACGTACAACCAGAACAGCGTGTGGTTGAAGGGAAGGCCGAGCACAGTGAGCAGAACCACATACGGCACGGTGATCGCCGCGAAGACGGCTATCTGGCCGACCGGCACTGGCATCGGCAGCCGGAAGTCGTACAGCTTGTAGAGCCGCTTCTCGATCCGCCAGATGCTCGTATATGTGGGCAGATCCACCTGGTGCTCTCCTTCCGGTCCGGGCGGAGATTCAGTGGACGCCGAGTGCGTTCGCGATGCCCTGTGCGAGCGTCTGAACAATGCTCGGGGTGTAGAAGATCACAGCGATCGCGACTGCGAGGACGATGAACTGCACGAATCGGATGATTTCGCGGGTGAACAGGAAGAAGAGCGCGACGATCCCGACGATGCCCAGGAACAACGGCCCGAAAAGCCCTTGCAGATAAGTCACGAGGCCCGTGGTGCTGAGCGCCCCAGGGGCCGCGACGATGAGCGATTGGAACGACATCGATCTACTCCGGGTTATGTGGGTTTACGCCTGGCCTGGAAGGCTCATGCGGCCATCGGAGTTCTGTCACGGCGGCCCCAGTGCTGTAGTCGAGGCGCTGATGTCACTGACGTCCCAGGTGCCCCCGCGCTGCACGATAGTAAGTGCATAGCTCATCTCGAGCCCTGCGGGCGTCCCGCCACTCTTTGCGCCACTCTGAACCGGCACGTTCCAGAGCACAGTAGCGGTAATATGCCGCGTCGTTCCTCCAGGCGGCATGCTGATGCCGGTGATGGACTTGAACACCACCGCCCCGCCCAGCCCGGTCACTGACGCGCCGGGGGCGAGAAATCTGCCGAGCGTGACCTGATTACCACTGCCGTACGCCTGGAAGAACGACGGAAGCTGGTTCATCAAGACTGCCTGGGTGGCCGTGTCGGAGCCCACTACGGCCTGGGACGGCACCGAAACCCGCGATGGCGGAGGAAGCCATGCGGGCTCACCGGAGACGACAAGCCCGGCGGCCGCCGCGTAGATCGGCACACCCAGTTCCATCAGGTGACCATTGACCTTTGCGAGAAGGGTCACCACCGCGTGCGAGTCGTCGCGCACGTCCGTCCCGGCGACCTGTTCAGACTGCAATTGCAGCGACCCCGTCCCATCCCAGCCCAATTGAGGATCGGAACCAGCGGGCACGAAGCCGGCCAGCTGGCTCGACCTCTGCGTCGCGGTGCCCGGGCTGAAATTCAGGTATACCTGCCCGAACTGCAGGGCGTAAGCATCGGCGAGCGTAACCGGGAATCTGCTTGCCGGATTCCCGGCCGCGCGCCCGGCGGACGTCCCCGGGCGTGTCTCACCGAGGACAATCGCTGTCACACCCCGGTAGACGACGAGGAGGAGCACAGCCCAGAGGATGGCGCGGAAAGTCCAGACAAGCCACCGGCCGCCCGCCCCGCCCCAGCCATGCGACAGACGACTGCGGGCCGCCCGGCCCGGCTCCGGGTGCTCGGCCGCCGCCTCGTAGCCCGCGCCGTACACGTCCGACTGCGGACTGCGATCAACGGTTGACCTGCGAACCATCGCACCTCCGCCCGCCCCTGCGCACGCGCAGCCTTGAGTTGCGGTGCTATCCATGTCCGTCTGCGGACTATTCTGCGCCATAATGCGCTGACCGGGGAGCCCCTTTCCCCAGGCAACGGAGGTAGCGCCCCTGCGCACGAGCCGGTGAGCGAGCCGGAACCGGTCCCACCATTGACCAGACTATCTGGTCTGACCTGCGGAATTGCCCCGCGGGGTGCTGAATCAGGTACGTACTGCTCAGACACGCTCCGCGATACCCAGAAACCCGACTATTTGATCAGCTTCTCCAGCCCAAGCGGCTCCGAGCCATCAGCAGCCAGCCCCGTTCGGGCCTACCGGGCCGCCCACCCCATCGATGCCGCAGCCGCCCGAAGCGAACCATTGGCCGTGTCCTCGTGCCCTGGCTGGTACGGCTGGACACCGTTTGACCGGGACTGTGGTCACCGATACCAGAATGTCCCCGGCGCCGCACCCCGGGGGGATGGAAGGCCAGCGCGCGGACGCTGGCTGGCGCTGTCCGTCCTGTGCATCTCGCTGCTCATGGTGCCTGGATAGCACTGTCCTGAATGCCGCCCGGGCCGGCCATAAAGGGGACGTTCCTCGCGAGCCTGACCACGTTCATAGCCGACTCCGTGTGGACGCCTTCTCGGGGGTCGGTGAGCCTGGTGATCGGATCGACCTACCTTGGCACGTTTCCCGGGATGATCATGCTGGGAATCGGTGCCGGGCTAGCTATCCTGTCGGCCACGGCCTCCGTGGCGGGCGTCGGACTGATCCTGCTCGCAGGCACGGACGACATACGACGGATGCGGCGCATTCGCCAGATGTGACGGGCCGTTCAGGCCAGGGACGTCTCGTCGCCGCGGGCGAGGATGGCGTCCACGGTCTCGTCAACTGTCATGGCCGAGGTGTCCAGCCAGAGCCCGATCCGGGGAGTCTCCTGGCGGAGCACCAGATCAAGGGTGTGCGGCGTCCAGGTGCCGTAACCGTTCTTGAGGCGGCTCGCCTCCCGCTCCACGACCACTTCCGGTGAGGGCGCGAGCACCACCAGATGCAGTGGCCGGACCCTGATCAGCGCCAGGAAGCGGGGCACGAACCCACCCAGGATGACGTCCTGGACCACCACCGAGAAGTCCTCCTCGTGGAAACCCTCGGCCGCACGCGCGGCGAGCCGGTAGCGCAGCCACAGCTGCCGCTGGGCTTCGCTACCACCTTCTGGATCTGCCGCGACCTGACCGGAACGGATCATGCGGCGGTACACATCGCCCCTGACGTGGACGCCGCGGTCGAACCGGCCGGCCAGCCGCTCAGCCACGGCGGACTTGCCAGCGGCCATGATCCCGGTAATCACGAACACAGGACGCTCGCTCACTTCATCATCATCCTTCCCCGCCCTGTCCGCCTGTTGCACCGGCCGCCGCGGAGGCGGCGGCAATCCGGGGTGAGGAACTCTGCCAGGGGTAGGGGGTAGGCAAGTACCCTGGATCTTGAACGTGAAGCCGGATGCCCGCTAGAGCTAGCAGAGGGGATTTGGATGAAGTGGTGGCTATGGGTGTCCACGGCCGTCGCCGTGACGCTAGGCGTGATCCTATTCGCCGGCAAGGACGACATAATTCGTTACAACCGCATGAGGCGCATGTAACGGCATATGAGGGTCGGCCGGTGACCAGGCCGCTTGCCCGTCGACCATGACGGCAGCAGACGCGGCCGCCGGCCGGTCAGTCTTTGGCGCCGTGCGCGGCGATCGAGACCGGCTGCCACTCACGCCCACGTGTCCAGGCGGCACTGATAGTCGCTGGTGACGATCGCGAGGGGCCCATCGCCGAGGAAGATGCGCAGCGGTGGCTCGTCGGCGTCGATGAGCCTGTGATGAACCAGTTCTTCGACGCCATGATCCCACGCTATGCGGAGGTTCCTCCGTTTCGCAAATGCTGCCCGCGCTAGACGTTGAAACGGAACTCGACACAGTTACGCTACACAGAAGCATTATGGGAACCAGCGCAAGGCTTGGTGCACGGTACGCCCGGATCAGCGAAGACCAGATTGGCGACGGCCACGGTCAGCCTTCGACCCGCTTACCATGACAGGCCCAGTAGCTCTTACCCGAGCCGCACGGGCATTCTCCGTCCCGGTCATCAGAAAGACCGTCGAGAACCCGTTCGTGCAGGAAGTCCTCGATCACATCCGGCTTGTCGACCCCGTACTGCCGCTCGATGGCATCCGCTGCGTTCGCTCGTGCTCCGGAGGGCCGCCCGTTATGCCAAGACTCCTTGGCATGCCCGGCATCGTCCGAGTGCTTAGACACGGCCTCATCGTAGTTGCCAAGCCGCAGGCGTACCAGGCGACAGATCAAGATCGCCTGTACGAAGCGAACAGCATCAGGCTGACTACGAGATCCCCCGCGGTAAGGCGACCGCCAGACGTGCCCGACCCGGTCGCAGCGGCGTGTCTGATGAGGCCAGGCCGTGAGCGCATCTGCTGGCCCTAGGTCCGGCCCTACAGCGGCCCTAGGACGGCCGGGACAGTACGGGTAGAGGCGGGGGTAGGGACTAGGGCCACGTCATACTGACTGCCTGGTCACGTCGCGAGGATCGCTTCTTCGGAAGGATGGGCTGAGACGGGGGAGACGCAGAAGACCTGAACAAACCTCACGTCGCAAGTCCGCCGAGGTCAACGCGGTCGCTGGAGACGGCCCGAGACAGCGGAGACGGGCGTCGTACGGCTCATAGCCCAGCGACGCCCGCACGCGCCGCAGGGCCAAGATGATTAACTGTGGCGGAACTCGACTACGTCGCCGTCGTATCTGGCGCGGCGGTGTGACCCGGCCACCAGCTGCCACCCCGCCCGTCCAGATGCGCAGCCGGGTGAGCAGCCATGGACCCGCCCATCGTCACAGTCCGCTCCGGGCCAGACGAACCCAACACGCGCCAGGCCTCCGCTCGGTCAAGGTGCCTAGCCTGACAGACCGGCGGGGAGCAGTCGATCTAAGCTAGCGTACTTGCTATATGTCGGTCAGCTACTTATTGTGATCGGGTGCGTAAGCCGAGAACCCAGATGCGGGAGCCGACCTACTTCGTCCTGGTGTCCCTGCTTGATGGGCCGCTGCATGGTTACGCCATCATCGAGCGCACGGTGGAACTGTCGGGCGGGCGGGTCCGGCTGGCCACCGGGACGTTGTACACGGCGCTGGACCGCCTCACCGCTGAGGGCTACGTGGAACTGGTGCGCGAGGAGATCGTCAACGGCCGGGCGCGCCGTTCCTACGGGCTGACGTCGTCTGGCGCTGGTGCGCTGCGGGCCGAGGCGGCCCGGATGGCGGAGGCGGCTCGCCTGGTGACAGACCAGGGCCGCCGCCTGAAGGCGGACGGCAGCGCCCGGAAGGCGAGCCCTGCGTGACCCCCCTGGAGCGGCGCTGCCGCTGGCTGCTGCGCGCCTATCCCGCCTGGTACCGGCACAGACGGGGCGGGGAGATGCTGGACACCCTGCTGGAGGCCAGCCCGCCCAGCCGAAATTGGCCTTCCTTCCGTGACGCGCGGGCGCTGGTTCTTGGGGGGTTGCGGGTCCGCGGCTGGGTCTGGTCGCTGTCGCTTCTGTGGGTGGCGATAGGAGCTAGTGGGGCTGGTTACGCCTTTGCCATGACCACGCAGACGTGCAGCAACGAGTGCGCCAACGGCGTGCTCTGGTTCCCGCAATGGAATGGGGAGCCCGGGGTGATCATCGCGGTGGGCGCGCTGGTAGCGGTGGTATGGATGCTGCTGGCTATCGCAGTGCTGGTCGCCGGGCTCGCTCGGTTCGGCAGGAGAGAGTCGCGCGACGGCATCCGGGGGTACGCGTGGATCGGTATCTGGATCGCGGGTGTGGCGCTGATGGTGATGGCCTTGGTCGCGGCGAGCAGCTGGCTTGCTGGTAACGGTCCCGTCCTGCCCACGGAGGGGAGTACCTTGCCGAGCCCCGGTCCCGCTGTGAGCTGGGGAGAGCTGCCCATCTGCGCCGCGTGGCTGGCGCTCGGAGCCCTGATGACCTGGATACTGGCCACACCCCACAGCAGGAACGTGCCCGAAAAAAGCGGCCGTTCGACCAGGCAAGCCAGCTCGTAATTCATCGCACCGTCATGCCCGAGCCTGGACCCGGCCGCCCCGACCAGCTGCGTGTACCCGATGGCGTGCGGGACGAGCCAAAACCGGCGTGGTCAGATGATTAACTGTGGCGGAATTCGACGCAGCCTCGGTCGCGCTGGACGGCGATGACCGTCTCCGCATAAACGCTCTGTCAGCCGACGCGCACCACGTCGCCGCTGGCCTGCTGCTCAAACTGGACGACCAGGGCTTGGCCTACCTCGCAGCCGATCGCAGCATGCACGCAGTCGCGGCGTACCAGGGCTGCGGCGCCTTGAGGAATGCCCGTGAGAAGAGCCCCTCCTCGATGCCTTGAACGCCGGTGCTAGAGTTTGGCCGTGCGTTCAGAACAGCCGGTCAGCAAGCCCGGGGATGCAGCCGGGACATTCACGAGCGCTGCCCGCCGGGCTCAGTTCGTCGCCGCCGCGATCGACACGATCGCCGAGGTGGGCTACGCGCATGCCTCGCTGGGGCGCATCGCCGGGCGGGTCGGGGTGAGCAAGGGGGTGATCTCCTATCACTTCGCTGGTAAGGAGGAGCTTGTCCAGGAGGTGATCGCCGATATCGCCGCCAAGGGCGGAGCATTCGTCTACGCCCGGGCGTTGACGCTGCCAACCGCCGCCGAGCGGCTGCGGGCATGGATCGAGTCAATCCTGGAGTACACGGCCGCCCACCGCACGGAGACGGTGGCGTTCCACGAGATCATCACGGGCTCGCAGGGCGACGCGGCCGTCAGCGCCGCGGTGGCGAGGCTGGTTACGGACGTCACCCCAGCGGTCCAGACACTGTTCGCCGACGGCCAGGCCAGCGGCGAGTTCAGGGAGGACTTCGACCCGCAGGCCGCGACGACCGCGATCATGGCGGTCCTTGATGCGGTCCCGCCCCGGATGGCACGCGACCCGGCCTTCGACGTAGCCCGCTACGGCCGGGAGGTCGCAGGCCTGTTCGATGCCGCCACCCGACGCGCGGCACCGCCGGAAGGCGCGCAAACAGCGCCACCAGAGAAAGGCAGCCAGGAGTGAGGATACTGATAGCCGCAATCGGGTCGCGCGGGGATGTCGCTCCGCTCACCGGGCTCGGCACCGCACTGCGCGGCGCGGGCCACGACGTTTCGCTCGCCTCGTACGGGATGTTCGAGGAACTCATCACCGGCTGTGGGCTGGGCTTCCGCCTGGTTCCTGGTGACCCCAAGCTGCTGACGGCATCGGAGCGGGGACAGCGGTGGCAGGAAGGCGGGGTCGGCCCGATGGGCGCCATCCAGCTCGTCCGGCTGATATCCGAGCACCTGCGGGACGTCAACGCCGCCATTCTGCAGGCGGCGCGGCAGGACACCGACGTGCTGTTCCCGGCGGGGCTCGCCTGGTTCGGCGGCTACCGGATAGCCGAGGGGCTAGGCCTGCCCAGCATCGGGCTCGCGCTGCAGCCCACGCACCCCACCAGCCAGTTTCCCCCGCCGGGGCTGATGACGCGCTCGCTGGGCGGCTGGGGCAACCGCGCGCTGGCCCGCGCCTTGATGGTCACCGGCGCGGCCGCCCTGGACAGGCCCTCAAAGCGGCTGTGGGCTCAGGAGGGGATGCCCGGCCTCAGCATCCGCCAGCTCTACCGCCGCCAGGAGACGACCCGGTGGCCGTTTATCTACGGGTACAGCCCGTCCGTGGTCCCGCGGCCCCCGGACTGGCGTCAGGGCATCGACGTGGCTGGCTACTGGTGGCCGGAACACCCAGCCGGCTGGACACCTCCCGAGGACCTGGAACGGTTCCTCGCCGCCGGGCCGCCGCCGGTGTTCGTCGGCTTCGGCAGCAGGAACCCCGCGGACGCGGCCCGGCTCACCGGGATCGTGGCTGCTGCCCGCCGAAAGGCCGGGGTAAGGATGGTCATCCAGGCCGGATGGGCAAGCCTGGGCGCGGGGCTCCAGGACGATGACGACATGATCGTCATCGGCGAAACACCGCACGACTGGCTATTCCCCAAGATGTCCGCCGTCGTCCACCATGCGGGTGCGGGCACCACCGCCGCCGGACTGCGGGCCGGGGTCCCGACGGTGGGCGTGCCGATGATCACCGACCAGCCGTTCTGGGCCAGCCGGGTCACCACCCTCGGAGCCGGGCCTGCGGCTGTTCCGTACAAGTCGCTGACAGCCGACTCGCTCACGACCGCGATCAGCGACGCCGTCAGCCGCGACTCCTACCGCAGCCGAGCACAGAAAATAGCGAAGCAGCTGGCAACCGAAGACGGCGCTCTCCCTGTCATCAGAGCCCTAGACCGCCTGACCGCATGACAACTGCCTGGAAAGCAGCGTAGCGCCGAGAGCATCACAGCCCACGAAGAGTGATCGTGAGCAACACCAGGAGCACCAGGCAAATCCTCACTGGAATCTACATAACGATCACTTTGGCTGTCTTCGTCTGGCTCCCCATGATCAAGCTGCACGGCTACCGCGTGTGGTGGGTGGATTTGTACTACGGAATCTTCGCCTTCGGTATCGTCGGCGGCAGCATCAGCCACTACCGCATGGTGCGACAGCATCAGCGTGAGCATCAGGTGAGCTGACCCACCGCCTGACCAAAGGGCCCGGCCGTGCTCGGCCGCCACGGGGCAAGATCGTGTTGCACGTGCGCAACACGACTGCCTGCCAACACATGTTTAACTATGGCGGAACTCGACTATGTCGCCATCGCTCATCACGTAGTCCTTGCCTTCGATGCGGACCTTGCCCGCAGCGCGGGCCGCGGCCATCGACCCCGCGGCGATGAGATCCTCGTAGGCCACGACTTCGGCCTTGATGAAGCCACGCTGGAAATCGGTGTGGATCACGCCTGCCGCCTCCGGCGCCGTGGCGCCCACCGGGATCGTCCAGGCTCGCGTCTCCTTCGGGCCGGCCGTGAGGAAGGTCGTCAGCCCCAGGGCCCGGAACCCGACCCGGGCGAGCCGGGCCAGCCCTGGCTCGCCCATGCCAAGACCGGCCGCCATCTCGGCAGCCTCCTCCTCAGGGAGTTCGGCCAGCTCTGCCTCGGTCTTCGCGTCAAGGAAGATCGCCTCGGCCGGCGCCACCAGCGCCGCGAGCCTGGTCTGCAATGCCTCGTCGGCCAGCTCCGCCTCGTCCACGTTGAACACGTACAGGAACGGCTTCGCCGTCAGCAGGTGCAGATCGCGCAGGTCGGCCACATCGATCCCGGCCGAGGCGGCGCCCGCGAACAGGGTGGTTCCGCCGTCGAGCAGCTTCTGCGCGGCTATGGCGGCATCTGCAGCGCTTTTCCGTTGCGGATCTTTAGCGAATTTTGCTTCTTTGGCGAGCCTGGGGACGGCCTTCTCCAGCGTCTGCAGGTCGGCAAGGATGAGTTCGGTCGCCACCGTGTCGATGTCGCGTTCCGGCGACACCTCCCCGTCCACATGGCTCACGTCCGGATCGGCGAAAACTCTTACCACCTGGCAGATGGCGTCGGTCTCCCGAATGTGGGCGAGAAACTGGTTACCCAGGCCCTGACCCTGGGCGGCGCCGCGGACCAGGCCTGCGATGTCCACAAACCGCGCCGTGGCGGGCACGATGCGGGCCGAGTCATGGAGATCCGCGAGCACCTTGAGCCGCGGATCGGGAATGCCGACGACGCCCACGTTCGGCTCGATGGTCGCGAACGGGTAATTGGACGCCAGCGCTCCGGCCCTGGTCAACGCGTTAAAAAGGGTGGATTTGCCAACATTGGGCAGGCCGACGATACCGATGGAGAGACTCACCCGGGCGAGTCTAGGGCGTCGATGCCGATGCTCCCCGGACGCGGGCACCTTGCGCCACACGGGCGCAGCCACGGGCAGGTTCCGTGATCACGGAGCCTTGCTGGCCCGGGGGGCCACCCCGGACCCCCGGGCATAACCCCTTCCATGATCACGGAAGATTACTGGGCGTATTCGACGGAAACATTTCGTGATCATGGAACGGGCATGCCGGGGGGCGCTTTGCGTCGCAGACCGGGACGAAACCCTCTCAGGACCACGGGTCGGCTCACCCGCGTGGCACCCGTCAACTGTCAACCGGGGCTGCGACTATGGCAGACATGAACGCGATCTTGCTGTTGGCGGTGCTCGCGCTCGGCCTTGTCCTGGGCGCCGTGATCGGCCTGCTGTACGCGCGAGGCCACCAGGCGGACGCCACGGCCGAACTGACCGGCCGGGCCCGGGCCGCCGACGAGCGTGCCCGCGCCGCGGAGGAGCGGGCGGCGCTGATGGACGGCAGGCTCGCCGAGCGCTTCCAGGCACTCTCCGCCCAGGCGCTCGACGCCAGCACCCGTCGCTTCCTGGAGATGGCAGAGGGACGGCTCGGTGCCGCCAACGCCAGGGCTGCTGGCGAACTCGAGAATCGACGTGCCGCCGTGGAACACCTCGTCGAGCCACTGAAGGAAACGCTCGCCCGGGTGGAAGCCCAGCTTCGCGACTCGGACGCGGCGCGGCGGGCATCACACGCCGCGCTTACCGAGCAGGTGACCATCGCCCGGCAGAGCTCGGACCAGCTCCGCACCCAGACCCAGGCCCTGGTGACCGCGCTCCGCCGCCCTGAGGCCCGTGGCCGCTGGGGCGAGATGCAGCTACGCCGCGTGGTGGAACTGGCCGGGATGAGCGCCCGGTGTGACTTCGACGAGCAAGTGGGAGTCGCCACCGACGAGGGCGCTCAGCGGCCGGACATGGTGGTGCGCCTGGCCGGCGGCAAGAACATCGTCGTGGACTCCAAGGTCTCGCTGGCCGCGTACCTGGAAGCCGCTGAGGCGGGCGACGAGTCCGTGCGTAACACGCGCCTCGACGCGCATGCACGGCACTTGCGGGAGCACGTGGACCGGCTGGCCGCCAAGGCGTACTGGGCGGCGGTCAGCCCGGCACCGGAGTTCGTGGTGCTGTTCATCCCCGGTGAGGCGTTTCTCGCCCCGGCACTGGAACATGACCCTGGGCTCCTGGACTATGCGATGGGGCGCAGAGTCCACATTGCCACGCCCACGACGCTGGTCACCATGCTGCGCACCGCGCAGTACGCGTGGCAGCAGGCGGCGCTCTCGGAGAACGCCCGTGCCGTGTTCGATCTCGGCCGGGAACTCTATGACCGGATCGCCGGCCTGGGTAAGCACGTCGACCGGCTAGGCCGGGCACTGACCAATGCCGTGTCCACTTATAACCAGGCCGTTGGCTCACTGGAAAGCAGGGTCCTGGTCAGCGCCCGGCGGCTGAACCAGCTCGGCGTGGTCGACGGCGAACTGGAGACGCCCGGCTTGATCGAGCAGACCACGCGGGCGCTGTCCGCACCTGAGCTTGCCGCCGAGCCGGGCCCCGAACTCGTCGCGGAACCGGTCCCCGGGCTCCCTGGCGGGTCCGGCCAGGACCGCGCCCACTCGGATCATGCCGGTCAGGACCGTGCCCATTCGGATCATGCTGGTCAGGACCGTGCCGATGAAGACCTAGTCGATGAGGACCTGGCCGGTCAGGAGCATCCTGGTCAGCAGCACGGTAATTTCGTTGCCGCGCCCAGCCGCGCCGTAGCGGCGCGGTAGACACGCCAGGTCCGGTGCTAGTGGCAAGCGACGACATCACCGCCGGGGACCGGCCCGATCCCGGACGGCCCGATCCCAGCCGGCCCGTCAGCAGATGGCCCGTCCCCGGACGGGCCGTCCCCGGACGGGCCGGCTGGGCCGCCTGGCTCGCATGGCCGTATGCGTGGCCGCCGCGGGCCTCACTGAGGCCGCGATGTGGCTGTACGCACTGCGGGTCTCCGGCCTGGTCAGTACCGATATGCCAGCGAGACAGCGGCGCAATGTCACGCTCCGAATGCTGGCGGGACCCCTGGTATTCGTGGTGTCGATCCCCGTCGCATTCGTCGCCCCCGGACAGGCCGAGTATGTATGGATCATGGTGTGGGTGCTGAACCTGGTCATCAGCCGGCTGACGCGACGGGAGGAGGTCAGGAACTCGCGGGATGAAGCACCCGCATGATGCACAGACCCGGCTGATACGCCGGG
>OCZT010006157.1_pt1 | contig 11903 bp, 8 predicted proteins | sample 1539031 | NCBI WGS metagenome assembly OCZT01 (sample SAMEA3539308, study PRJEB22396) | soil metagenome | biome: tundra; feature: field; material: soil | place: USA | collected 2010-05 | depth 0.15 m
TGAAACCGTCGTTGCGCTTCCGTCTTGGCGTTCGCCACGAGCTGCCGCCCGAGTTCGGGTTCGCCCAATAATCGCGCCACGCCCTCGCGAAAGCTGTCCGGTTGTTGCGGGTCACAAAAGAGTCCGGTTTCCTCGTGCGCGATGAGATCCGGCACGCCGCCGACCTTGGACGCCAGCACCGGCACGCCCGCCGCCATCGCCTCCAGCACCACCATCGGGCAGTTGTCCTCCAGCGTGGGCAACGCCAGCAGGGTGGCCGACCTGAAATATTCCTGCACGCGCTCGCGGCCGGCCTGACCGACGTGTGCGCACCATGCCCGCGCCTTCACCAGTTGGAGAAATTCCGCGCCATAAACCCCGGCATCCGGACGCCCGAGGAAAACCACCTTGAATTGCCGCTGCCTCGCCAGCGGGTCGAGCGCACGAATGAAGGCGTTCGGGTTCTTGCGCGGATCAATCGTGCCGACGCACAAAATGACCGGCGTCATGCCCGGCACCGGCGCGGCCTGCAGGTCAAAAAAAACCGAGTCCACGGCATTGGGCAGCAGCCATGTCCGGCGGGCCAGCGCTTGCACGGCGGTGCGGGTGTAGTTGGTGATGCATACCACGCCAGCCGTGCGCGGCAGGGTAAACGACTCCAGCCGGGCCGCCAGCCACGGAAACGTGAACGGCCTGGCCCGGCAGACTTGGGCAATCAGCCGCATGTTGCCATGCACGGTCACCACGTTGGGAAAACCGCCCAACACGGCGCTGAGGGCGCAGTCGCGTTCCGTCCCCTGACCATGGACAATGTCCGGCTGGATTTCCCGGAGTTTTTTGCGGGTGGCGCGGATGCAACCTTGATAGCCGGTGCGCAGCCAGCCCAGCTTGGGCACCAGCAGGCTGTGGAAAAAAATGTTGGGGGCGATTTTTTCCGGCGCAACCACCGGGCGCTGCGTGCAGGAAAGCACATGAATTTCCACCTCCGGCAGTCCGGCAAAGCCCTGCAGCAGCGCCGCAATGGCGGTGTGGAAGGTGGGTTCCGGCACGTCATAGGTCCGGGAGTTCTCCCGCATGTCCATGGCAACCAGGGCGATTTTCATCGGGCCGGCCCTTTCCGGTAGGCGGCCATCATCGCCGCCGTCAGGCGCAGGAGAAAAAGTTTTAGGTTCATGCCCACGCGGCAAATTTACAGAAACAAGGAAATTCTAAAAGCGGAAAGCAAAAAGAAAAAATTGGGAAAGCCGAAAGCCGAAAGCAAAAACAGAAATATGAACCGCGAACCATCGCCCAATTTCCGCTTATGATGTAGCGCAGTCCGTCCCGGCTGCGGGTTAACCCCGAACTCCGAAATGGAAACTGCCGACGGTAGTGGGCCCGGCAGCTTGCCGGTCGTTTCCCGCGCGGGGCCGGAAAAAAAACTCCCATGTGGCCGAAAGCCTCAACTCGACAGGCAAGATGCCTGTCCCACTACCGTGGCCAAAGCCAGCTTCGGAATTCGGGTTAAATCAGGCCGGTTTCCAGTTGGCGGGCAGGAGCGTGTAGAGTTCAGATTGCTGGAGTGAGGGCAAAACGCTGGACCCACTCAACGAAGCGCAACTGCCGGTCAAAGTGCGGCGGCAGTTGCCGACGTTATTGGAAGGCGACTTACGAACGCGTCTTGAAGGCTTCGAAATAAACTTTCCGGCTGGTTTCCGTTTTTATCGGCGGCGAGCCGATCAATTGCTAGGTGTTAAAACCGGCCGCTCGGAAAACCTTGCGGAAGCGTTTTTCCCAGGTGTGTTCGTTGATGCTGCGCCGCCACGCGGCCTGGGCAATTTTCAGGCAGTCTTCGGGCCGGTTACGATACCACGCGAGCATTTCAATCAGTTCCTCCGCGTTACGGTAACAAAGGATTTCCTTGCCGATGTCCCACCAGTTGGCCAGCTCCCAGTTATAAGTGGTCAGATAGCACGCCCCGACTCCGGGACACTCGAAATCCCGGTTTTTGATGGTGGCCAGATTGGGCGTGGCCAGGCCGAGGCCAAGGTTGATCTGGCTCGCGCGAAAGATGGCGTTGGGGTCGGACACCCACTCGGCGGACGGCCAGCCTTGGCCGAAGACGGTGATGGGCAGCTTTGCCTGCCGCAGCCGGTTGACCATGATTTCACGATCCAGCTTGCGGGATCCGAGAAAACTTAAGGGATATTTGAAGTTGGCACTCGTCGGCCCGGTTAATCCTGATGGAATATGCACCCCCGGCGGGGAATAAATGCAGGCCACGCCCTGTTGCTGATACCAACTGCTGGCGATTTGGGAGTTGGTGATGTTCAGGTCGAACCCCCCGGTCCATCTCCGGTAATCCTCATCTCCCCCGGCAAAAACACCATAAGGCCAGAAGTTGGCCTTGTCGTCCAAGTTCATGCCCAGCAGGGGACAAGCCCAGTGCTTGCGGATCAGCGCAAAGACCTCCTCGGAAAGCAGACCTCCCCGGGCATAAAGCAGAACGGCATCCGGCGGCTGGCCCCGCCAGTGGGTGATAAATTCAGCCACCGTTCTGGCCACCACCTGGGCGGCGTTTTCTGGCGCGGCCTTTCGCAGCGCCGGGCGGAGGTTCAGGGTTTCCACCTCACCGATTTTGGCCAGTTCCGGCAGGAGTTCGTTCGCTTCCCACATGACATCGGCGATGAAGGCGATTTTTCGCAGTGGCAGCCCCGTTTTTCTCGGAATCGTGCGCGGTTCCGGTGGCGGTGCCGCCGACACCTCAACCGTTTTGTGGAGACAGATCTTTTCCACGCGCAGAAATTTTCGGTGGCACCAGAGCTGAAGGAGGGGGCCGCGCAGGAGCTGCCGTGCCAGCGCCCGCCGGACGGCTTGCCATGGTTTGGTGGGCTGGGTTGATACGGCTCCGGGTCGATGGTTTTTATTCGCCATGATTCGCAGCGCTATTTTTATATTTTTGACGGGATCCAAAAAATTGGCCAAAGGTGGCGGCGATGAGTCGCAGTGACGTTGATACGTCAACCTGTTGGGACGCGCACTGCCGCACGATGTTTTTCAGCGCCCCCGCCAGGTGGATCAGCCGCATCGGTTTGGAAGCCGTCTTGCGCGCCGCCCTGGCATCGTTGAATCCCTTTCCGAACATGTATGACAAGGTTCCCCGGTAGCGGGGGCGGGCGCGCGGTGTGGGAACATAAGCAAAGCGGTGGCCACGGCTTACCATCTCCTTGAGCCAAAGCTTGTCCTCCGCCGTTCGCAGCTTTTCATCAAAGGGCAGTTCTTGCCAGGCCCCAAGCCGGTAAATGGTGTTGCCGTTGCCGACGAACAGCCAGCAAACCTGTTCAAACGCTTCCTTTGCATAAAAGCGGGTCTGCTCGCCCAATTGAGGATTAATTTGCCCGGTGATGGTCGAGGGCGCGTAGCCCACGATGACATCCTCGGGGAAACAAGCAATCTCCCGCCGATGCACTCCCAAAAAATCGGACCCGAGGGGGATGCTGTGCGAGCTTAACACCAAAACCCAGGGATTTTTGGCGGCGGCAAAACCCAGGTTCAACGACTTGCTGTAGTTGAACGGCCCCGGTGCCGGCACGATGATTGCGCCGTGTTTCCGGGCGATGTCCAGCGTGGCATCGCGCGAGCCCGAATCCACCACGATCACCTCATCGCCTTCCGCCCGGCTCAGGCCCAAAATGACCCGCTCCAGCGTCCGCGCGGAATCGCGCGTCCGGATGACCACGGAGATGGCAAACGGATGAGGCATGGAGGTTTTTTAAGCGCGCCAGAAAGCGGCGGGAGTTGTGAGAGCTAGGCTTGGCATCGTTGGATTTGAAAAATTGCTGGGCGAAGTTTACTTGCGTTCACCGGTGCAAACAAGCCGAATCCTTGCGCAGAAACTTCCAGTTTTTGACGCTTGTCCAAAAGGTTTGCGAATATAGAATTTCCGCGTATCTATGTCTGACGCCAACCAGCAATTGAATTCGGCAAAAGTTTTGTCTCCGGCCATGCCAAGAAAACCCAAGGTGGTTTTGGATATTGCGCCGTTGGGCTGGAGTTGGTCCCACAAGCAACATGCGCGCGGGATTCACCGGGTGGCGGAACGAACGGTTTCCGGTTTGCTGGCGGCGCAACAATGTGAACTAGGATTCATGGCCACCAGCACGATCTATGGCAGCAGCCGGTTGGTGGCCGAGGATGCGCGTTTTCTCAACACCCGATTTTTGCACAATGACCGGCAGGTGGCGATGTCCAAATGGGCGCACGAAAAGCATCAATGGGTGGCGAAAACGTATGCCGACCGCCGCTTCCATCTGCGAGCGTTGCGCTGGCTGGCGCAGCATCTGGCGAATCGTGCCGATCAAATGGCCGCCCGTTTTGACCTGTCCGGGCTGGCCACGGCGGACATTTATCATTCGCTGCTGGCGCCCATTCCGGCCGCGATCGGGCAGAGCCGGCTGAAGCGGTTTCTCACCATCTATGATCTGGTGCCGCTGACCCATCCGGACACCGTCAATGGCAAGGGCGTTCCGCTGCTGCGTCAGCAACTGGACTCGCTCACACCGGGATCATTTGCCTTTTGTATTTCCCAGGATGTCCGCCACGACCTGCTGAATTGCAAAAAGATGCCGCCGGAAAATGTCTTTGTCACTCCGCTGGCGGCGGCGCCCGAAACTTTTTATCCGGTTGACCAGCCGGCGGAGCGGCGGGTGGTGCTGCAAAAATACGGCATTCCGGATGCCCCGTATTTTCTCACGCTGTCATCGTTTGATCCGCGCAAAAATTTCATCCACCTGATCCGCTGTTTCGGCCAGTTGGCGGAGGCCGGCGAATTGGACGGCTGTAATCTCCTGCTGGTGGGCACGAATCCCGAACGGCACACTTTTTTCAGCGAGGCCATCGCCCAGTTCCCCAAACTGAAACATCGGATCATCACGCCCGGATTTATTCCCGATGAGGATCTGGCGGCGATTTACAGCGGGGCGGTGGCGTTCACTTTTCCCACGTTGTCGGAAGGCTTTGGCATTCCCGCCGTCGAGGCGATGCAATGCGGATTGCCGGTCATTTCATCCAACACCACCTCCATGCCGGAAGTCATCGGCGATGCCGGCCTGCTCCTTGATCCGCACGACCAGGATGCCTGGTGCGCCGCCATGTTGCGGGTTTTGCGGGACAAGGATCTGGCGGCCGGACTCCGACAAAAGTCTCTGGCGCGGGCCAAACTTTTTTCATGGCAGCGGTTCATTGACGAAACCTTGAATGGCTACTGCAAAAGCCTTGGCGGTTTATGCGGGTAAATTTTTGCGAGTCGCAAGAGAGGCGGCAACCCGCTTACGCCCTGATTTTAATATGGGGAGCGAGAAATAGCGATAGACCAAAACGGCGATCAGCAAACCTAGCGCTGACGGTATGGCAGCCGACGTTACGAATTTAAGGATGCTGCCATGGGCAAAGCCAATTAGATTGTGATACCAGACCAAAAATGGTTGGTGGAAGAGATAAAGTTCATAACTGATGAGGCCAAACCAGCGGAGCAGCGGATGGCAAAGCAGACGCGAACGGGGGGCTTGCGGGTTAGCTATGTAGAGTAACAACAACGCTGCCATCCCCAGCCTCATATATCCGATGATTTCCCAGGTAATGAGGTCAGCCGGATGCAACTTAACCCAGGCAGTCAGAATGAGTATTAAAGCCAAAAGCACGAAACCCAGGTCACCAAGCCAAACCCAGTTTTTTTTCAGCCGCCGCTGACTCTCCAATCCTGCCACAAGAATACCCAAGGCAAAAGCATCCAGGCACGCTGGGTAATGCACATTGACTTGGGGATGTATGGTGAAACCTACACCATGCCAGAACATCCAGCGGGACAGGTTCGGCAGCAGAAGGAACAACGCTGGCAGCAGCCAAAGACAACGGGAGGCCGGAACCTTTTTGAGACACCAAAACGCCAGCGGCAATGTCAGATAAAACTGCACCTCGACCGCCAGACTCCACATGACTGGATTAAGTTCACCGGAGACCGGCAAAATCAATGGCCAGCCCGCCAGCCATTTGATCGCGGTTGACCCGAAGGAAATCTCATGTGGAAAAAGCGTGTAAACGGGAGTGAGTAAAATGATGGAAAGCGCCAAAGGCGGATAGATTTTCCAAAACCGCCGCCAACCATAACCGGCGGGCACGGCAGCATCCTTCACGGCCTTGTTTTTGATTTTCCAGAACGGCAACGAAATTAAAAAACCGGACAAGGCGAAAAAAATTGTGACGCCAAGACCGGGATCTATGAGGACCATAAAAAACTGTTTCCACGGCCCGGCATTAGGATTGAGATAGAACTGATGCCCTACCAACACCAACAGGATGGCGATGCCGCGAAGACCATCAATCAAATCGTAATCCTTGTTGGCGCTGGGGTTGACGTGCCAGCTGTCAACCCAGCTTTGATGGTGGCTTGATTTGATCTTCACAAGATTATTTTTATTTCTGCGTTTCCCTCGTTTTCAGGGAGGTGCGGATGATGATGGCGATTTTTTCATAACCCGCCTGATTCAAATGCAAACCGTCAATGGCCAAACTTGGCAGCAAACTGCCGTCTGCATCCATCACGGCAGGATTGACATTGACGAATACCGCATGGTGTTCACTGCATATTGTTTCCAATTGCCGGTTAAAAAAGGCGATTTTCTGGTTAATGGCCTGCCCGGCTTTGTCAACGGGCGAAACCTGCAAAGGCATCACCGAAAGAACCAAGATTTTCCCCGGATGAAGCGTGGCCTGGGTGATGGACAAGAGTTCCTGGTAATGGTTGAGGGCGGACTCCACGGAATCGTTTCGCGCCAAATTGTTAAAGCCACACATCAATATAACGGCCTCTGGATTGCGATCTCCCAGGGCAGACACCAGACTGCACACATCCTCAATTTTGGCGCGGGACAAACCACAGTTGCGCATGGCAAAGGCACCGCCAAAAGTGTCATACCAATCCCCCATTTCAATGTGGCTGTCGCCAGCCAAAACAATAAGCGGACGCTCATCCCGCCACGGCAAAGCCAGTTCGCTTTTTTTATCGGCCATAACCCGGACCCATTGCTCGCGCTGAACCGACGGCAATTTAAGAAAAATACGGTTCCAAATCCGTGACAGGATTAGACATGCCAGAAGCACCGCCAAAAACCATCCTGCACAACCAAACAATGTTCCGATGCGCAGCCTCATCACGATGCATTGGCATTTTTGCCTTCGTTGCTGTCCTCAAAAAAGGTTCGCGCCAAGATTGAGGACTGACTTTGCCTAAGAGTCTGTCTAAAAACTCCGCGGGGCGCTGTTTTTAGGCAAAAAACTGGATGGCGAGACGCGACGAAGGAAACTGCTTTGCGCGGCAGCGCACAACCCGTTAGGAAATCTGAATAGCAGGGCTTGGGAAGCCCATACCCTTGTGGATCTTCGACTGAGGAGCAACGAAGCCAGACGGTCTTGGGTGCGAAAACCCTCTGGGCGGCGGATCTTTTGTTCGTGGCCGGCGTTGGCTCGGTCGTCACAGCCCGCTGCGGGGATGCTCCGACCTCGCCGCCTTGGCCACAGCCAAAATCCCTCGCCGCCGCACCCCTCGGAGTTCTCAGACAGGCTCTAAGCCGGCAGGCATCCAGTAATTTCATTTTGCAAAGCCAGGTTGAGTTGACGGCGCAGACACGGGCGGGAGTCTGGCGCAAAACCCACAATCATTCAATGCGGAAAGTTGGGTGTTGACTCATTTTGTTTGGAATACCGCGTGGGCGCTGCCTTGGAACCGCCCAAAGGCGGAACGCCAAACTTCAAAAGGCGTCACTGTCGAAATCCTTTTGAGCGTTGGTTTCAGTTTTGCCAATTGACCGGAGAAACCTCACAATCCGCCCGCTGAACAATCCACACATGAAACCCAAAGTCATTCTGGACATCGGCTTTTTGGGCCACGCCCACGACGACCACGCCGCCCGCCGCGGCGCGCAACGGGTCGCCCAGCATTTGTTTGATGGCCTGCTCGCGGACGGGAGGTGTGAGTTGTCCTTTGTCGCCACGTCGCACCTGGCCGGTGCCTATGATTTTCTCAACGCGCGCGGCCTGGAGGCCGACATGCGGCTTGCCCGCAGCCGACTGGGGCGAAAAATTATCCGGGCTGTCCATCGCACCATACAGGATCGTTCGTCGCCCGCCCGCGCCCGCCGCCGCCTGCTGGCGGAAATCGCCAGCCGCTGCCTGCGCGGCGAACCCGATTTTCCATCAGCCTGCCTGGATCAGGCGGACATTTTTCATTCGACGCTCACGCCATTTCCGGCGGCGGTGCGCCGGCATCCGCGCATCCGGAAATTTCTCACCTGCAATGATTTTATTCCGCTGAAAAACCCGGAGTATTTTCCAGGCGATTTCCGGCCGTTTTTTGCCGGGGTGCTGGCCTGCCTGACGCCGCCGAATTTCGCCTTCTGCATTTCGGAAACCACGCGCGCCGATGTTTTGAATTTGACCAAGATGCCGCCCGAACGGGTGTTCGTGACCCCGCTGGCCGCCGACCCGAACGTATTTTATCCCGTCACTCAGCCCGAAAAATTGCTGGCCGCGCGGAAACGCTATCGCTTCGGTGACGAGCCTTATTTTCTCGCGCTGTCCGCCAACGACCCGCACAAAAATTTTGTGCATCTGATTGAATGTTTCGGCGCGCTGGTGGAATCCGGTGAATTAAGCGGGTTCAATCTCGTCATCGTTGGCGCCAATCCCGGACGCAACCCGGCCGCCCAGGAAGCCATCGCCCGGTTTCCCCGCGCCCGGTCCCGGATTTTGGTTCCCGGCTTCGTTCCCGATGAAGAACTGGCGGCGGTTTACAGCGGGGCGACGGCTTTTTTATTTCCGTCCTTGGCGGAAGGTTTTGGCATCCCGCCATTGGAAGCCATGCAATGCGGCGTGCCGGTGATCGCCTCCAACACCACGTCCATTCCGGAAGTGGTTGGTGACGCCGGCTTGCTGCTCCCGCCATCCGACCGCGACGGCTGGTGTCAGGCGATGCTAAAAATATCCGGCGATGCAAACTTACGAACAGAACTGGCACGCCGGTCGTTGGCGCGGGCAAAACTTTTTTCCTGGCAGCGCTTCATTGACGAGACACTGCGCGGATATCAAGCGAGCCTTGCTATGAAATGAAACCGCTCGTCATCATCCGGTTTTAAACGGTCCGTTGTTTTTTACAGCATCATGTATGCGCCGCAAGTTTAACTTGAATATGACATTAATTCTTATGCCAAAGAATCCGCCTGGATGGAATTTACCATTTCCTTTTGGACGAAAATGGACGAAAAAACCGCCCGGAATTTCAAGACATATCCGAGGGATTCAAGAAAGGCGACAATTTCTGATTGTTGCCAGTTGAGGGCGTGATCTTCGACGCAAACCACCTTTGGCTTCCAGCGAGACCAGTCGTTGGATTGGAGAACATTGAGATCGTTGCCTTCGCAATCCACACTTAAAAAATCAACCGACTGGACGTTTTTTTCGGAGAGAATGGTGGCGAGTGAATGGATGGGAACTTTTATCCGTCTGGCATTGCGCCGCAGCCTTTCCGGCACCTTGTCCATCTGGTCCGCAGTGCAATTGAACTCGCCGGCTTCAAAAAGGGCCATTTCAACGCTGCCGCTTCCTCTGCCAACCGCCGAGTGAACAAATGCATCTTCGGGCCGGAAGCGGGTAAAAAGGTCGGCCACATCAGGGTTGGCATCAATTTCCAGCCCGCGCCAGCCTTTGCGATAAAGCGCATAGGTGTTGGAGAAGGTCATGGGGTGAAACGCTCCAACATCCACATAAAATCCTTTGAAGCCACTTGGGAAAAGATAACCGCAAATGACATCTTCGCCGAATTGGGAAAAGGAGATGTTAGCACATTGTAATTCTGCCGAAGTGTAATCCCACAATAACGGGGTGAACAGTTTTCGAAAGGCGCGTTGAATCAAGGATGGCATAAGGACGAATGATAGTTTTAGTTGGCGGTGGGTTTTCTCTGGAGATAGTCTTGGGCTAATTCCCAGCCTTTTTCCAAGCCGCGATGATGGGCTTTTTGAATTTCGTATTGTTCGCGTGGAACCCCGTGGGTCAAGCGGTGGAGGAACCAGCGCAATTGCCCCAACAAAGAAAGCGGTTTCGGCTTTGCGATGGGCAGACCCCGGCTGGCACGAAACAGCATCATGGAGGCGGCGTCGCTTTCTGCGTGGCGGACAAAATAATCAAACGTCAACCGGCCGGCGGGAATCAGATGAGTCAACTTCAAGCGACTGGATTTGCCGGTGCCAAGGCCAAGGTCAATCGCACAATGCGCCAGATCAATGTCGCCATAACCGGCCAGACCTTTTCCAGATCGGTCCAGCTTGGCGCTGACGGGATTCAAGCGGCATCGCTCAAGGTATTTCTGGGCGACCTGACGCCGGATGCAAAGCCCCGCCCCCACCGGAATGGTGGCATAACCTTCGCGTAAATTGCTCCAAATATCTTCCTTCACGTCCACCACGGTCAGACGCCAGACCTGGTCGCCGACCCAATCTGGCAGCGGGTTCTCATATTCAGGGATTATGCTGCCGCCCCATGCGCCGACGAATGGCCATTGGTCGGCGATAACCAGCGCCTGCTCCAGATAATCCAAGGCCAGCACATTGTCATCGTCCACAAACAAAAGAATGTCCGCCCGGGCTTCGCGCATCCCAAGGAGCCAGGCGTTCAGTTTGCCTAGTTTGTTCTCCAGCAGCTGCCGGGCGTGCGGCTGCCAGGAAATATCGCACCGCCCAGCGAGGGGGACAGATGAAGCATTGTCAATCAGCAGCAATTCCCATTGATCCGGCGGCAGTGTCTGGCCGCGCAAACTTTCCAACGTGCGCCGGAGGAACTCCTCGCGCGGATTATGCGTGCAAAGGATGACGGAAATCTTCATTCAATTATCGGGGATCGAGGTTGTTTTCTTGGTGATGAGCGGCAGACCTGCCGGCCATTTCAAGCATAAGGCGCATAGTTATTGCGTTTATTATAGTAATTATCCCGCACATCTTTTGTCAGGGGCAAAAGCCCGGCCAAAGCGTGAAACAAACTGATTGGACACCAACTTAAAAGTTTGATCTGGATTGCCTGCAAGGCCATCTGTAACGTCGTTTTTCGGCAGCCCGCCCGATACCAGTTTCTGGCCACATGGCTTCCGATCCCTCTCGCCTGATATGCTTTTAAGTTCTGGCGCACTTGGGCGTAGATTCGATGCCATTTGCGGATCTGCTGATCTCCGGCGGTTTCCCGCAAGCCAATCAACATGAAATCATTGAAAAATTCCAGAAACATCCGTTCCGCGACAAGCCGTTGATGATCTGGGTGAATCATGTATTCCGGCACAAGACTGCTGCGCAAAAGGAAATCCAAGGTTGACCAAGCAATGGGCGTTGTCGTAGGAATCGTCAGGCTGACCGGGGTCAAATGCGCCTTGCCGCCGCGTGATTCGAGCAAGGCAAGCACCATGACCAGATGAGGACCCCAAGTGGAAATCCCCTCGTTATAGAGGCGGAACAACGGACGGAATGAACTCATCCGATAGATGCCGGACGTTAGCCACCACAGGCTGCTCAAATTCGAGTTTTGAAAAAGCGACGGCAGATCCGTCACCACCGTGTCACACGAATAGGGGCTCTGCCAGGAATAGGTGTGAACAAAATCACAGGATTCGTGACGGAGGACGGCCAGCAGATCCGCCACCGCACTGGTCGTGGCCAGGTCATCATCACTTAATACCCAAAGCCATTCGGTCTGACATTCCTCAAAGCAGCGGAAAATGTTCCGGCCCGCCCCGCAGTTGGTCGCCGCCCGAAAATAGGAGACGCCGGGATATTTCGCCACGACCTCCCGGGTGTCATCCGGGCTGGCGTTGTCATAGACACAAATCCGAACCTCCGGCCCCAACTGGG
>OCZT010006158.1_pt1 | contig 11902 bp, 11 predicted proteins | sample 1539031 | NCBI WGS metagenome assembly OCZT01 (sample SAMEA3539308, study PRJEB22396) | soil metagenome | biome: tundra; feature: field; material: soil | place: USA | collected 2010-05 | depth 0.15 m
CTCCGATCAATGGCGCCTCGATCGTCCCCTCCCCATGGAAGCCGGCATCTACCGCGAGCGCCTCGAGTCGGTCGCCGCGAGCGACTACACCCGCAAACGAGGATTGGTCAACCATAAAAGGAATCACGAACTGGAACCCGGGATCGTGCCGCCCCCACCCCCGCTGCCGGACGAAGGCGACCGCCTGGCCCGTGCCTTCAACGTCGATTGCGATGGTCCCAATTCCCTCGCCAAGCTCGCCCGTTACGAAGGCAGCATCGAGCGCTCCATCGACCGCTGCCTCCGCCAGTTGGAAAAGTACCAAGCCGCGCGCAAGGCCCCCACCCCAAACCCTGGCCGCCAGCCCAGCCAGCCCTCTGGCGACCCCCTGCAGCCCGAAACCTCTCCCCAAGATGCCGCCCAGCCGCCTGAAGATGATGCCCAAAATGCCGCCCCGTCCGCCGCAACACCCTCAACAAGCGGGAATTACCATTCGAACCCAAAATATGAGGGTATCGCCCAATCCGGCATCGCCGCGCTAGTCCTCGTGATGTGCGCGCTCCTGCATGCCATGCCCAGCCTTGTGGCGCACGCACTCCTGCGTGCCGCGTCCCCACTCCTGGGGACGCGCGAACACAACCCCGGCCCCCGACCCCTGGCCCGTCGCGCGAAGCGCGGCTTGGCGCGGCTCCGAAGAGGGAACTCTTAGTCCAACCTGTTCGTATCCTCTTTAGGCATCGATATGGCAACCTCGCGCAAGAAGCGATCGCTCAAGTGGATCTTGTTCCTTCTGGTGCCCCTGCTAGGGGGCGCGGCACTGTTCACTCTTAAGGCCATCGGCCGGAGTTCGCCTAAGATTGACCCGGAGAAACTGGTGAAAGCGGAACGCATCGACCTGGCCCGCTCGGTTGTGGCCACGGGCAAGATCGAGCCGGTCACCAAGGTCGAGATCAAGTCCAAGGCCAGCGGCATCATTCAGAGTCTGCCCGTCAACTTTGGCGAGATCGTGCACAAGGGTCAGATCATCTGTAAGCTGGACGAAAACAATGTTCTGCCCCAGGTGCGCCAGTTCCAGGCGGCGCTTGCGCTGGCGGAAGCCAACTTGAAGAGCACTCTAGCCGACTACGAGCGCTACAAAGTCGACGCCGCCGGACCCGATGTGCCGTTCCTCAAGCGCGACATGGACCGCGCGCGCGGCCTATATTCTGAGCAGTTGCTCGCGCGCAATCTGGTGGACGACGCGGAGAAGAACTACGACATGGCCGTCAACCGGCAGAAGTCGGCCACCGTGAATCTGGGCGTGGCGCAGGCGGCCATCGCCAAGGCGCAAGCGTCCATCGAACAGGCTCGCGCGGCGCTGGCGCAGTCGGAAGAGGACCTGCGCAATACCACGATCGTCTCGCCGATCGACGGCGTGGTGCTTTCGCGCGACCGCGAAGTGGGCGACGCCGTCAGCTCCATTCTGACCATGGGTTCCGGCGCCACGCTGATCATGACTGTGGGCGATCTCTCCGAAGTGTATGTCAAAGGCAAGGTGGATGAGAGCGATGTGGGTAAGATCTACTTCGGCCAGCCGGCGCGCATTACCGTGGAGTCGTTCAAGGACGAAAAGTTCAACGGCAAGGTTACTAAGATCTCTCCGATGGGAGTAGAGAAGGATAACGTGACCACCTTTGAGGTGCGCGTCTCGATCTCCAACGAATCCCGCAAGCTGCGCGCGGAGATGACTGCCAACGCCGAGGTCATCCTGGAAGAGCGCAAGGGCGTCATCGCGGTGCCGGAAGGCGCGATTCTTTATAACAAGGATAAGTCCACGTCAGTTGAGATACCCGATTCAACGAGCGAGACGGGCAAACGCAAGATCCCGGTAGTCATGGGGATCAGCAACGGCTCCAAGACACAGATCGCCAAGGGCGTCAACGTGGGGCAGCAAGTCATACTGCAATAATTTGTGGGGCAGGCCCTCGGCCTGCGGCGGCCTTCCAGGCCGCCCCCTTCAGTGCGGTGATGTTTATGGGCTATCTCAACGAGCTACTGTCGCAGGTCGCATCCAGCCTGTTCCGCAACAAGCTCCGCAGCTTTCTGACCATGGCGGGAATCGCCTGGGGCGTGGCTTCGATCGTCTTGATCGTAGCCATGGGAGACGGCTTCAAGCAAGGCCAACGCAACAACACCAAGCAGCTTGGCGAGAACATCGTGCTGCTGTTTCCCGGCCGCACGGAGAAGCAGGTGGGCGGACAGCGCGCCGGCCGGCGGATTCGCTTCACTTACGACGACATAGACGACATACGCACGGAATGCTATCTGGTCAGCCGGGTGATCGGCGAGCTGCAGAATGGTGCGAAGGTGGCCAGTGCTTACAACAGCGGATCGTTCACAGTGAATGGCGTCGAGCCATTGTATTCCAAGATCCGCACCATACCCATCGCTCGGGGCCGCTTCCTGATAGATCCCGACGAAACCGATGCCGAGCGCGTGGCCGTACTGGGCGATAACGTCCGCAAGCAGTTGTTCGGCGAACGGAACACCGCGCCGGGCTCGCAGATCTTCCTGAATGGTCTGCCGTTCCGCATCGTCGGCCTGATGCCGGCCAAGAACCAGAACAGCAGCTACAACGGTCTGGACGGCGATAAAATCTACGTGCCCTACGCGACCATGGTCCGCGACTTGCCGCCCAAGGACGATAATTTCCATCCCGGCATCGTCAACGACATCATCTACGTGCCTTCCTCGCTGACTGAATGGAAGGCGGCGCGCCAACAGGTTCTGAGGGTGCTGGGGCGCAATCACCAATTCGATGCGGACGACAAGGGCGCAGTGTACATCTGGGACACCGTGGAGAGCGCCGAGTTGGTGGACCAGATTTTCGTCTCGATGACCGCGTTCCTGGGAGCCATCGCGGTGATCACGCTGACGCTGGGTGGCGTGGGGGTCCTGAACATCATGCTGGTTTCGGTCACCGAGCGGACGCGCGAAATCGGCCTGCGCAAGGCCATTGGCGCCACGCGGCGGCGCATCATGATGGATTTTCTGGCGGAGGGCGTGATCCTGGCCGGTCTCAGCGGAGTGGTGGGATTTCTGGGCGCGTATGGGCTGGCGTCGATTGTGAATTCGCTGCCGCTGCAATCGGATATGTTCGCCGGACTGCCGGTGAAGGGCGCCACCACGGCGTGGTCGTTCGGCGCGCTGGCGGTGGTGGCGATTGCTTCCGCCCTGTTCCCGGCCTGGCGCGCGGCGTCGCTGACGCCAGTGGAGGCCCTGCGCTATGAGCGCTAGTTGGGACAGGCCTCCTGGCCTGTCCAATAATGAACCGTATGAGCCTTAGCTCCATCTTCGCCGAGGCCGCCGCCGCCCTGAAGTTTAACCGGCAGCGCAGCATCCTGACCACGATTAGCCTCGCGTGGGGCGTGGCCTGCTTCGTCATTCTATACTCCTACGGCGACGGCTTCCATTTCGCGCTGCGCAAGGCGTTCATGTCCATCGGCCAGGATCTGGTGCTGATGTTCGATGGCCAGACCTCCAGCCAGGCCGGCGGCGAGCGGGCCGGCCGCAAGATCCGCATGGAGCGCACGGATGTGGACGCCATGCGCGATGCCGTGCCGCTGGCGGTAGCCATCTCGCCCGAAGTGATGGTGCATGGCGCCTCGGTGGTACGCGGCTATCGCACGCAATCGATCGCGGTGCGCGCCGTTTATCCGGTCTACGGCCGCATCCGCAACCAGACGTTGGCCACCGGCCGGTGGCTGGGACCGGAAGACGAAGCCCAGAAGCAGCGCGTAGCGGTGATGGGCGGCGAAGCGGCCAAGAAGATGTTTGGCGAGATCCCGCCGGAAGGCGAAGACATCTCCATCAACGGGCTGCACTTCACCGTAATCGGCGTGTTGAAGACCAAGACGCAGATTTCCAACTACAACGAGCCGGATAACGAATGCATTTTCATCCCGTATGACACAGGCTCGCTGCTGCGCGACGTCAAGTACCCGGACTACATCGTTTGGATGCCGGTGAACCCCCTCTTTCGCGCGGAGGCCGTGCGGCAGGTGCGCGAGACGCTGGCGCGCGTGCATAACTTCTCGGCGAACGACGAGCGCGCCATCCAGATTATCGTCTTCAACGAATTTCTGCGCATCGTGGATACCATGGGGATGGCGTTGCAAATCCTGCTGGGCTTTGTGGGCACGCTGACGCTGGCCATTGGCGGCGTGGGCCTCGCCAACATCATGCTGGTATCGGTGACGCAGCGTACGCGAGAGATCGGCATGTTGAAATCGATCGGCGCCACCAGCCGTTCGATCCTGTTCCAATTCCTGCTGGAGGCCATGGCGATTGTCACCGTGGGCGGCGTGCTCGGCGTGGCGTGCGGGTACGGGGTCACTGCAACGCTCCAGACGCTGCCGCTGCTCGGGCCACTATTCAAAGACACCAGCGGCTCGGGCGACATCCACCTGCAGATTTCGCAATTCGCGGTGATGACTTCGACGTTACTGCTGGAATTTGTGGGGCTGATCGCGGGGTTGCTGCCGGCCATCAAAGCCGCGCGGATGAGTCCGATTGAAGCACTGCGCTATGAGTAGCTCGTGGGGCAGCCTCTCAGGCTGCGGACCCGCTTTCCAGCGGGTCCAGCCGGACGGAAGGCCGGCTTGCGGGCAGGATTGCCGCCCCAGGCTAGCCTAGCGACAACTGGGGGATGCGCTGGAAATGTCGATCCCGTGTGATGAGCCGGAGATCGTGTTCCAACACCAGTGCCGCGATCCAGAGGTCGTTATCGGGGCCCGGAGTGCCGACGCGTTTCAGTTGCACAAAGAGGCGCGCGTAGTGCTCAGCCGTCTCCCGGCTCGGGAGCAAAACCCCACCGGTTGTCTTAGCGAGTAGCCCCTGCAGCAGAGCTTCATTGCGAGTCTGTTGCGTACTTCCGTAGAACCCTGCCTTAAGCTCCCCCAGAACAATGAGCGGACTCCAGACTTCGTCGCAAATCCCCAGCCACTCTGCCAGCGCGGCATCGCCTTGAAAGAGATCGGTCAGCCGGTTGGTGTCCAGCGCGACTCTCATCTCCACTTGTCTGGATCGATCTGGCGCTGTGCAGCCAGAATCTCGTCGAAGGCGGGATCCGCTGTCCACCGGCCGACAAGGTCGGAGAAGTCCGCCCGGCGCCTGTGCCCGCCAGTCGCCATTGTCAGTTCGTCGACAATGAACTGATTGAGGCTCTGCTGGCGCTGCGCGGCTGTTCCGCGGAGAGCGGAGTCCACCTCGGGCGGAATGCCACGGACAGTGTATTGAATGGCTCGTGGCTGCTGCCTCGTGCCTACACGATAGCAGAATATGCAGGCATGAACCGCACAACGGTCTGACCCCACATCGTGTGGACGCCGGTCAATCCCCCATCTTCCGCGCCGAATCGGTGCGGCAGGCATCGTCTTCAACGAATTCCTGCGCATTGTGGATTCCATGGGGACGGCGCTGCAAATCCTGCTGGGCTTCGTGGGGACGCTGACGTTGGCCATCGGCGGCATCGGCCTCGCCAACATCATGTTGGTGTCGGTGACACAACGTGCGCGGGAGATCGGCATGCTGAAATCCATCGGCGCCACCAGCCGTTCGATTCTGTTCCAGTTTCTGCTGGAGGCCATGGCGATCGTCCTTGATTTGGCAATGGCTCCGTCTTCTCGATTTCACTTCCTGAGCGCGGTACACTTGGACAGGAGCAATGATCGAAAGGCAGGGATATCGACTTTTCAGAGGGTCTTCGGCAAAGGAAACAAAGAGGCGTCCTCCTCGCAAATTCGCGATGCGGAAATTCTCGCCGAGATTAGACGTCTTGTTGGTTGAGGCGAGCGTAAAGCTAGGCTACCAGGAGGGTGTGCTTGGCAGTAAATTATCTTCTGATGAATACATGGTCAGAAGATCGAGTTTGTACACGAACGCACACGAACGGATGAAGCAAAAATACTCGCACGTGCTGACTGAAAATCATTTCGAGCGCCTACTTATGGAAGCTATGACGACAAAGAGGCCGTGAAACCGCTGACATGGCCTGTTGGCCACGCGGCACCGGACCCAGAAAACTGGCCCACTACTGTGGGCGACATTCACTTGCAAATTTTACAATTCGCGGTGATGACCTCGACGCTGCTGCTGGAATTCGTCGGACTGATCGCCGGGCTGCCGCCGGCCATCAAGGCCGCGCGCATGAGTGCGATGGACGCGCTGCGCTACAAGTAATTCGCGATGCGCGCTCCGAATGCGAAACTCGGATAGAATGGAGTATCGGAGATATTGGTATGGAACTCCTCACCAGCAGCCTTCTGGAGCTGATTACCCAGACATCCACGAATCTGCCGCCCGACGTGCGCGCGGCGATGTCGCTGACCGCGGGCACCGAAACGCCCCACACCCAATCCTCGCAAGCGCTCAACATCATTCTGTCGAACATCGACATGGCGAATGACGACGAAGGTCCCATCTGCCAGGACACCGGTATGCCCACGTTTGTGGTGCACACGCCGGTGGGTGTGAATCAGATGGAGATCCAGCGAGCCATCCGCGCGGCTATCGCCGAAGCCACCCGCCTGGGTAAGCTCCGTCCTAATTCGGTGGACTCGCTCACCGGCAAGAACAGCGGTGATAACCTGGGCGCCGAGACGCCCGTGATGCACTTCGATCAGTGGGAGCGGGACTCGATCGAAGTGAAGCTGATCCTGAAAGGCGGCGGCTGCGAGAACAAGAATATCCAGTATTCCGTGCCTTGCGAACTGGACCATCTGGGCCGCGCCGACCGCGACCTGGAAGGCGTGCGCAAATGCATCCTGCACGCCGTGTGGCAGGCGCAAGGCCAGGGCTGCGCTCCGGGCGCTCTGGGCGTGTGTATCGGCAGCGATCGCGCGCATGGCTACGAACTGGCCAAGGGCCAACTGTTCCGCACACTCGACGATGTAAACCCGAACCCGTTGCTGGCGAATCTGGAAGGCGAGATCATGGAAGAGGCCAACCGGCTGGGCGTCGGCGCCATGGGCTTCGGCGGCAAGGCGTCGTTGATCGGTTGCAAGATCACCGCGGCCAACCGGTTGCCGGCCAGCTTCTTCGTCTCGGTGGCGTACGAATGTTGGGCGTTCCGCCGCCTGGGCGTGCGGCTCGATGCAAGCGACGGCGCCATCACCGAGTGGCTGTATCGCGACCCCGACCGTCCGGTCGAGCGCATGGCCAAAGCCGAAGGATTCCCGCTCACGGGACGCGAGGTGGTGCTCACCGCGCCGTTGAGCGAGGCCACTGTGCGCGCGCTCAAGGTCGGCGACGTGGTGCTGATCAACGGTGAGATGTTCACCGGGCGCGACAACGTGCACGCCTACCTGATGAAGAACCCGCCGCCCGTGGATCTCCACGGCGCGGTGTTGTATCACTGCGGCCCGGTGATGCTCAAGCAGGGCGAGCGCTGGGTGGTGAAGGCGGCTGGTCCCACGACCAGCAGCCGCGAAGAGCCGTATCAGGCGGAGGTCATCAAGCGATACGGCGTACGCGCGGTGATCGGCAAGGGCGGCATGGGTCCGAAGACGCTGGCTGCGTTGAACGAGTACGGCGCGGTGTACCTGAATGCCATCGGCGGCGCGGCGCAGTATTACGCGCGCACCGTCGAGGACGTGCCCGCCGTCTACCTGATGGAATTCGGTATTCCGGAAGCCATGTGGCGCCTGAAGGTAAAGGGTTTTGCGGCCATCGTGACGATGGACGCGCACGGCAACAGTCTGCACGCCGATGTGGAGAAGACCACGGGAGAGGAACTGGCCGCGTTGGCGACGCGGTAGCAAGGCGTTGGGCGGCGCGCGTCTGTTACAATAGCCGCTTGGCGGCCAGGTAGCTCAGTCGGTAGAGCGCAGCCCTGAAAAGGCTGGCGTCGGCGGTTCGATTCCGTCCCTGGCCACCACATTCTAAAGCACTTCCAGGTTTCCCAAAAACCGGACCATTCCATTACCATTCCAATAAATTTGGCTCCTCGGAGATTGCCTTGAGGAATGGACTGCGTTTACCGGGTGCTCTGGGAGCCAAAACCGCCTCACCCTTTCAACCCCAACCCGTACAACCTTTCCAGCAACGCTTATCTTTGACCTGGGAGCGATCCCCCCGGCCTCGGGTGGGCCTGAGGGCCTAGCGCCCTGGTGAATGTCAGTGCCGGGATAAAACACCCGCAGTTTTGCCGGTTTTGCCGATCCGCAGTGACGGCAACCTGGGCGGAAGACGCGGTAGGTACTCTACATTAGTTTCTACATCTTTCCTTTTCACACGGCGTTGTCTGGTCTGCTCAGACGTTGGAATCCTTTTCGATTTCTGAGGAGACGCATTGACCGAGTCCCGCTGCTGTCCCTACTGCCAGCAAAGCTTTCATCCATCCCCGTATCGACTGCAGCAGCGCGTTTGTAGCCAGCCTGAGTGCCAGCGGCATCGGCGGGCCGATACCACCGGCTGAAGATTCAAACCGACGCGGTGTATGCGCAGGTGGTCCAAGACAGCCGGAAGCAGTGGCGCGCCGAGCATGCCGATTATCAGAAGACCTACTGGCGCACGCATCCCGAGGCCGCCGACCGCAACCGACAACGACAACGGCAACTCCATCGGCAGCGCCGCGTCACCACGCTTGTAAAGAACAACGCAGCTGTGGACCTAAAGCATTCCGCGGCAGAGGTTTGGCTGGTTGGCCCAGGACACAAATGGGAACTTCTACGGGACAACAGTGTACGGCGGGCAAGCCGAGCTTGGTTCCGTCTTCAGCCTGTCAGTAGGTCTGGGCCCGTTTGTGAAAACACGGCCTCGCTCCGGCAAAGTGGGAGCGGCCCTCAACATTCTGGGAAGCGACCTGACCGGCGCGACCAGCGTCACCTTTAACGGGACTGCGGCCGTATTCACAGTGGTTTCGAGTTCCGAAATCACGACCACCGTACCCGCCGGTGCGACCACCGGAAAAGTCCAGGTGGCAACACCCAGCGGCACGCTTTCGAGCACTGTGCCGTTCCGGGTACCATAAGAAGGGCGCGCCTCTCGCCCAAGAGTTAGGGCTGGGCACACCTGGAGCAACTGTCTCACAAAGGACCCTTTGTGTAACACGCGGGCGACTGCCATCCCTGTCTCGATTCGGTTGCGTTTCGACTGAAGCACTGGACGCGAGGTGCCAAGGCCTGCAGAACAGGGGGGAACGGTCGTACATGGAACGAGCCTGCGGACGGGTCCTTCAACTTGTTCTGGTGGTGGCTCGGCGAATCATTTCCATATATATGAAGCTGCACAGTACGACAATAGAACAGGCAAACGAAAGAAAAGGTGAATGCAATGAAGATTCTGGTAACTGGCGGAACGGGGAATGTTGGAGGCGTAGTGGTCAAGGAGTTGCTCAAGCGCGGAGCAGAGGTCCGGGTGCTGGCTCGCAAGCAACCGGAAGAAGGCAAGCTGCCCGCTGGCGTAGAGGTTGCCATCGGCGACCTGCTTAATCCGGTTTCGGTCGAACAGGCCATGCAGGGTGTCGACAAGCTGTTCCTGCTGAATGCCGTCGTAGCCGATGAGCTGACGCAGGCGCTGATCGCGTACGGAATCGCCAGGCGCGTGGGATTGAAGCATGTTACCTATCTGTCCGTATTCAAGGTAGAGCAGTTCCGCGACGTGCCACACTTTGCGTCGAAGCTGGCGGTTGAGAACGCACTGCGCGAGTTCGGCGTTCCGTACACGATCTTGCGGCCGGGCTACTATATCCAGAACGACGCCATGCTGAAGACCGCCCTGACGGGTCCTGGTATCTACCCCATGCCGATTGGTACGGCGGGGATTTGCGCAGTTGACAATCGTGACATTGCCGAAGCTGCTGCGATCTCCCTCACCGCGGATGGGCACGACGGCCAGACGTACGACCTGACCGGTCCTACGCTGATCAGCGGCCCGGGTAATGCGGCTACGTGGAGTAAGCTTCTGGGCAAGGAAATCAAATACACCGGCCACAACTTCGACCAGTGGGAACAGCAGGTGCGCGCGAACGCTCCGGGGTGGAGCGCCTTCGATCTTCGCGCGATGTTCCAGGGCTACTTCGACCGCGGCTTCGCTTCGACCGAGACCGAGGTTGCGCGCGTGACGAAGCTCCTCGGCCACCCGCCGCGCAGCTACGAGGACTTCGCTGCCGAAACCGCCACGCTTTGGAAGGCGTGAGAACATTGCAACTGGAGAAGCGAAATGAAAGCAATTGAAGTAGCCACATTCGGTGGGCCTGAGCAACTCATTTTGCTCGACAAGCCTCTGCCTGAACCGGGACCTGGACAGGTCCTGATTGAAGTGAAGGCGGCGGGGATCAATTTTGCCGACCTGCGAGCCCGGGAAGGGCGCTATCCGCGAGGACCGCAGCCGCCATTCATACCTGGCAACGAGGCGGCAGGCATCGTGGCGGCTCTGGGACAAGGAGTAACCGCACCCGCTGCCGGAACCCGTGTCATGGCGTTTCTGACCGGAGGCTACGCCGAATACGCGGTGGCCGATGCCGCTCAAACCATACCGCTGCCGAACACGGTGGACTACGCTCCGGCGACAACGCTCCTGGTGCAGGGACTGACAGCGTATTTTCTACTGAAACGCGCTGCTCCCCTGCGGAAAGGTCAGAGTGTGCTGGTCAGCGCCGCAGCGGGCGGAGTCGGTTCTCTTGCGGTGCAAATGGCGAAATTGATGGGAGCCGGAACGGTCGTGGGCACGGCGTCAACTCATGCGAAGCGGGAGTGGGTCAAGTTGCTGGGAGCGGACGAGGCCGTCGACTACACGCGAGAAGGATGGCCCGAACAGGTCAAAGCGGCAACCGGAGGAAAGGGTGTCGAAATCTATCTGGACGGCACTGGAGACACTGTTGGAGGCGCATTGAAGCCACTCGCGCCGGGCGGCATCTGGGTGATTTACGGTTCGCAGCAAGGCGAGCAAGGTGGCATAAGTGGCGAACAACTTGTGAGCCTCCTGTTCAGCTCACAGACGATTCGGGGCTACACGCTTTACGAGGTTCTTTCCGAGCCCTCGGCCATCTCGGCGGCTTTGCAGGAGATCTTCGGCTGGCTTGCTTCGGGCCGTCTGCACGTTGAGGTGAAGGATCGCTTCCCATTGGCAAAAGCCAAGGAGGCGCACGAGGCGATCGAGGCTCGCAAGACGATTGGCAAGGTTGTTTTGGAACCTTGAATTCGCGCGTAACGGTACAGTGGAGGTCTTGGTATGGGTTCAGATCTGGTTCTTGTCACCGGCGCGTCCGGCTACGTCGCAGGCCACTGCATCCTTCGGCTGTTAAATGACGGTTACAGGGTGCGCGGGACCTTGCGGTCCCTGCAGCGAGCCGGCGAGGTCCGGCGGTGGCTGACCAAGGCGCGAGGAAGAATCGATCCCGGCGACGCGTTGTCGTTTGTCGAGGCGGAGCTGACAGCGCCGAAGGGCTGGGACGCCGCAATGGCAGGCGTGCGCTACGTGCTGCATGTCGCCTCGCCGATTCCGTCCAGCATGCCGAAACACCCGGACGATCTGATCGTGCCCGCTCGCGAAGGAACGCTGAATGTGATGCGGGCCGCTTCGCGCGCCTCGGTCGAGCGTGTGGTCCAGACCTCCTCCTCAAGCGCCATCCTCTACGGCCGCGACGATCCCAACTCGCACCTGTTCACCGAGGCCGCTTGAACAGACCCCGACCACAGGGACAACGTGCCCTATACTCGCAGCAAAACAATCGCCGAAAAGGCTGCCTGGGCCGAACTGCCGAAGCTGCCTCGGCCCTTGGAGTGGGTCGCCATCAACCCTGGCCTGGTTTTGGGGACCGTGTTGGACAAGGACTCCAGCGCTTCGGTTCAGATCGTCGCCAAGCTCTTGAAGGGCGAATTTCCAGGCTTGCCGCGGTTCGGCTGGGCCGTCGTCGCTGTGCGCGATCTCGCGGACTTGGAGG
>OCZT010006159.1_pt1 | contig 11901 bp, 10 predicted proteins | sample 1539031 | NCBI WGS metagenome assembly OCZT01 (sample SAMEA3539308, study PRJEB22396) | soil metagenome | biome: tundra; feature: field; material: soil | place: USA | collected 2010-05 | depth 0.15 m
AAAGCCCATAAATCTCCTGATATAAAATACACGATTATCGTTATTACTAAAAGATAAATTGGATAAAGGATAAATAATAATCCAACTACGATAGAATCGTAATGATCATTAGCTCTGTTTTTAATTGATAAAATAACCGGGTAATATAAAGGTGCATGTAATATCAGTCCCGCAATGGCGGGAATAAAAAACAATATTTTTTTTATTAATGGTTGTTGTATAAAAAATATTTTTTTGATCTTTTCTTTATCTGAAGGTTCAGCTTCTATCACCAGGTTTTTTAACTGTTGCTGTAATTTTAAATTGAAATCAATTACAGCTTTACCATCAGGTAAATTTTTTTCATCCTGATAGCTATCGGGATCAGTTATTATCTCTCCAAAATTCAGAATTACATTTTTACCAAAAATTCTGAATGAACTATAGTTAATTCCCAATGGTAAAACTTTTAACGGTATGCCTTGCTGCCAGGCACTTATGGCCAATCTTGCCGTACCTTTTTTTAATGATCTTAAATGCCATTCATTTTTGCATAAGCCTTCACTGAATATTAAAACAATTCCATTTTTTTTAAAGATATCAATGCAGGCAGAGAATGTTGTATAATTATGTTCAAGGTTTTCAGCGCCTTCGCTTATCCTGTAAACCGGTAACATCTTTAAAGAGAAAAGTAATCTTTTGTAAAAGTTATTTACAAATGCATCGCCTCTTGCCAGGGAATAGATTGAATGCTTAAATAATGTTGCTAAGATAGCAGCATCTAAAAATGAGCTAGGATGATTGGCAGCGATTAACAGAGGACCATCGCTTTGCAACAATTCTTTTTTATTAATAATTATCTTTCTGCAGTAAAAATATAAAGCCAGCTTTGCCGGTATTTTTAAAAAATTATACAGCAATTATTTTTTGGGAAAGATAATAAATAAAGGCAGCACATTATTACCGGCAACCCTTGAATGACAGTGAGCACTTCTTTCGAAGGGATTTAGGGAGGGTTTAATTCAATTGCGGATCGATGGGAAAGTTAATCATCATTTCATAATCACCGCCTAAATGTTTTAGGGAATCTTTCCATGTCTCTTCAGGCTTTTTATGAAAAATAAGTTTTCTTATAGCATCAACAGTAAGCCAGCTTTTTTCTTCCAGCTCGCCATCTAACTGACCTTCGCTCCAGCCGCTGTATCCAATAAAAAATCTTATCTTATTAAAATCGATATCATTATTTTTTATATAAGAAACAAGGCTTTCAAAATTACCTCCCCAGTATACACCTTCAAGAACTTCTTCGCCGCCGGGAATTAGTTCAGGATATTGATGCAGGAAGTGTATGGTATCTTTTTGCACAGGGCCTCCATAATAAACGGGGATTTTATATTCCTTTAACTCAGGGATTAACTCTCCTAATGTTTTAGGAAATTTTTTATTCAGTACAAATCCAAAGCTTCCTTCTTCTTTATGTTCACAAAGAAAAATTACGCTTCGTATAAAATTAGGATCCTTTAAAAATGGATTGGCAATTAATAATGTGCCTCTTGCAGGTGAAATCATACTTCTAAATTATATTTATTTTCGTGAAGTATATATTGCTTTACTAAAATATTTTTCAATATTTTTTAAAAGATAATACTTAGTTAAAATTGCTTAATCTATTTCACACATTTTTTTTAAGGGTATTGCCAGGGTTAATTTTGTAATTCATGAAGAAAATATTTCCGATCATAACTGTTCTCGTTTTTCTTTCACTGATAGGATTGATCTTCTTCCAGTATCTATGGATAAAGCAGATGCATACTGATAAGGAACTCCAGTTTGAAGAGCGTTTAAGCATAATTACTGCAACTGCGGGTAATGACTTAGTAGAGCAAAAGGGAAATTTATCTCCCTTCGATAGTAAAAAGAACAATGATGTACTTTCTCCTTTAAATGGATTCCCTTTAACTATTACACATAAATTCAGTCGGGATGAAATACGCACTACAATAAAAAATGCATTTCAAATTCATGGCCTTAAAGAAACACCCTTTGAATTTGCAATAGGGCCAATTTCTATGATTGGGGAACAGATATTATCAGACAACTTTGCAAGGTTATACGAGGATACTGCTAAAAATAAGTCAATTGTTTATCCATTGATTTCTCCAAGCGGAAGTATTTCAGAAGGAGTTTCTCCTGAAGAATTGCTGGTAGTTGTTGTTCCCGATTTTAAAAATATTGTTTGGAAACAAATGTCGTGGATGGTAATCGGCTCTGTGTTGTTTACTATTTTAATTTTTGCCGCATTTTTTATCACGTTAAAAGCATTATTAAAACAAAAAAAATTAAGTGAAATAAAATCTGATTTTATCAACAACATGACGCATGAATTTAAAACACCGCTTGCTACTATTTCACTTGCTGTAGATGCTTTAAAAAATGAAAAGGTGATGCAGGATAGAACTAAAACAGATTATTTCTCAGGAATAATTAAAGAAGAAAATAAGCGGATGAATAAGCAGGTGGAAACTATACTGCAGGCTGCTTTATTAGATAAGCAGCAAATACAATTAAATTTAAAAACCTTACATGCACATGACTTAATTAATACGGCAGTTAATAATATGAAATTGCCTGTTGAAGAAAAACAAGGTAAGCTTGAAGTTAGTTTAGAGGCCGAGAATGACCTGATATTAGCGGATGAAGTTCACTTTACAAATCTTATCAATAATTTGCTTGACAATGCTGTAAAATATTCGAAAGATAATTTAGTAATTAAGCTTTGTACTCAAAATATCAATAATCATTTTCGTATTAAGATTGAAGACAACGGCATTGGAATGAATAAAGAAACCCTGCACCGCGTCTTTGAAAAATTTTACAGAGCACACACCGGTAATCTTCATAATGTTAAGGGTTTTGGCTTAGGCTTGAGTTATGTAAAAACTATTGTAAATGCACATCATGGAAAAATAAAAGCAGAAAGTACATTAGGTAAAGAAAGTTGCTTCACTATTGATATGCCGCAAAAAAATATAACTTCTCCGGAAGATTAAACTTATCTTTTAGCTAACGGAACCACTAATTTTAATCCGCTCCAGGTATCACTTACAGCACAAACTTTTACATCAACAAGATCATTTAGTAATGCATAATCTCTAATCACATCTTCTGTGATATCTGCAGAAATTTCTGCACTTTTTTTATACCATGATACCCAAATAACTGTTGTGGGTTTTATGTTCTGTTTTAGTTTTTTCATCTCAGATTCAAATTCTTTTTTTGTCTTTACAAACAAATGAATGAAATCAGGAGTTTCATTTTTTTTACAAAATTAGGATGATATATTTCTCTCTAAGAGATCAAAATAATCTTCGGCTTGCCCAATCAATTGCACTTTCATTTCTTCTTTGATACCCAATTTTTTTTAAAGCGGTATACCTGAATAATCTGCTACCATTTCATTTTAAAGATTTAAAATATAATCTCCTCTCTGATATTAAATAAAAGTATGTGTATAAAAAATTTTTTACAAATTAGTTGGTAAAGTGGGAAAAAGTGTTATTTTGTGGAAATTATTGCCAAACCCGCTCTAAACCATTAATAATGATAGGCTTTATAGGTGAATATGAATCAACCTTGGATGCTAAGGGACGTTTTTTGCTTCCTTCGGCAGTTAAAAAGCAATTACCTGAAGGTGGTTCAGAGCATTTTGTAATAAACCGCGGTTTTGAAAAATGCCTGAGTCTGTACCCAATGAAAAGCTGGAAACCCATTTTTTCTGAGATAAGTGATCTAAATGATTTTGAGCCTAAAGTTCGGCAGTTTAGGCGGTACTTTTTAAATGGTGCAACACAGGTTGAACTGGATAGCGCCAACCGTTTACTTATACCAAAAAACTTAATGGGATACGCAGGCTTGGAAAAAGATATTGTATTGGTTTCGGCAGTAAATAAAATTGAGATCTGGGATAAAAATAAGTACCAGCAGTTCTTTGAAACTTTTTCACCCGAGGCATTTAGCAATCTGGCTAAAGATGTTATGGCAGGTGATAAAAAAAATGAACTATAATTTATGCAACAGGGCATTTATCATGTGCCGGTAATGTTGCAACAGGTTATAGTAGGATTAAAAATTAATCCGGCAGGGGTATATGTTGACTGCACATTTGGTGGTGGCGGGCACAGCAAAGCTATTCTGGATAAATTAAATAAAGAAGGAAGATTAATTGCTTTTGACCAGGATGAAGATGCAAAGAAAAATGTACCTGATGATGAAAGAATAATTTTTGTTCCGCAAAATTTTCGTCATCTGCACCGATTTCTTCGTTTGCATAAGATAACAGAGGTTGATGGAATATTAGCAGACTTAGGCGTTTCCAGTTACCAGTTTGATAAAGCAGAGCGTGGATTCTCAACCCGGTTTAATGCAGCCATGGATATGCGGATGGACCAGCGACAGACATTGATGGCAATGGATGTGTTAAAAAATTATCCAGAAGAAAAGTTGCACAAAATTTTTGAGCAATATGGAGAGATCACCAATTCAAAAACATTAGCCAGAACAATTGTACAGCAGAGAAATACAACATCAATGCAAACAATTACTGATTTTAAAAATGCTGTTCATGCCACCGTTAAAGGCAATCCTAACAAATATTTTGCCCAGGTTTTTCAGGCACTGAGGATAGAAGTTAATGATGAGTTAGAAGCCCTTAAAGAAATGTTGCAGCAAAGCATTGATGTTTTAAAAGGGGGTGGTCGTATAGCAATTATCACATTTCATTCTTTGGAAGACAGAATTGTAAAGAATTTTTTTAAGAAAGGAGTTGATGATGCGAAAACTGATGAAGTATACGGAACAAAAAATGAAAGCCCGTTTCACATCCTAACAAAAAAGCCAATCATTCCTGATGAAGAGGAGATCAAAAAAAATCCAAGAGCCAGAAGTGCAAAGCTTCGAATAGCTGAAAAAGTTTAAAAAATAAAAAAAATTAATGTCAGAAGATAAAATAAAAGCCGGTAAAGAAAAACCTTTCAATCCCAGAAAAGATTGGAGAAAATGGTTTTACTACAGGTGGATCGTAAAGAATATTCCCTTTTTTTTATTTACTGCACTGCTTACGGTTTTATACATAGCTAACGGGCATTATGCAGATAAGAACATTCGAAAAATTAATGCCACAGCAAAGCATTTAAAAGAAATGGAGTATGAATTTAAAACTGTGAAACGGGATGTAATTTTCAGAAGTAAAGAAAGTGAATTGGTAAAGGCTGTTGAGCCTTTGGGGCTAAAAGAGCTTACTGCTCCTCCAATGAAAATTGGTGACAGCACAAAAGAGAACTAAAAATTAAGTTGACTTATTATATAAAAAACTAACCAGGTAAAATTGGATGTAAAAAAAGATATACTATGGCGTGTTTACCTCTGCTTCCTCGGCATTATTGTGCTGGGAGTTGTAGTGTTAGGCAGGGCTTTTTACATTCAGCGTATTCAGGGAAGTTATTGGAAGAGCATGAGTGACAGCCTGCATTTAAAGTATATGCCTATAAATGGAGAAAGGGGAAGTATTTATAGTGAAGATGGTAACATGCTCAGCACATCTATCCCTGTATTTGATATCTATATTGATTTTGGAGCAGAAGGCTTACGGGAAAAAAATGGTAAAAGATTTTATGATAATCTTGATTCACTAAGCAGTTCATTATCTAATCTTTTTAACGATGCATCTGCCCAGGATTATAAAAAAGAATTACTGCTGGCTTATCAAAATGAAGACAGGTATTTTTTGCTGAAAAGGAAAATATCATTTGAGCAATACAAGCAATTAAGAGATTTTGTTTTAGTAAAAGAAGGAAGAAACAAAAGCGGGTTTATTATAGATGTACGTGATAGCAGAGTAAACCCTTATGTGTTATTAGCCAATCGTACCATCGGCCTTTCACGTGGAGATACAAGTAAAAATGTTGGTCTTGAAAGAACGTATGACAGTTTGTTGAAAGGACAGACCGGTCAGCGTTTGATGCGTTACATGGCTGGCGTATATGTACCAGTCGACGGTGCAGAAATTGAGCCGGAGAATGGAAAAGATATTATCACCACTATTGATACATACATGCAGGATGTTGCTGAAAATGCATTGATGAAGATGATGGTGATGAACAACTCTTTGCATGGAACCTGCATTGTTATGGAGACTGAAACAGGTAAAATTAAAGCCATTGCAAACCTGGGCAAGCGTCCTGATGGAACTTACATGGAAGATTATAATTATGGTATCGGTAAAAAAACAGAGCCTGGTTCCATTTTTAAATTGGCAACATTATTATCTCTTTTAGAAGATAAACATGTTGATACAAATACCATTGTGGATTGCGAAGGTGGAAGCAAACTTTTTTATGGATTAAAGATCCGGGATTCACATTTAGGTACCGGAAGAATTACAGTGAAACAGGCTTTTGCGAGATCATCCAATGTTGCCTTCGCAAAACTTGCAGAGCAATATTACCATAATAACCCTACTCAGTTTTATAATCATTTGCATCATTTGAGGTTGGATACAGCAACAGGAGTTGATATAGTTGGTCAGGCTTTTCCTCTTATTAAAAAACCCGGCGGAAAATTTTGGGGCGCAACCACATTACCTTTTATGGCGCACGGGTACGAAGAACTCATCACTCCATTGCATATGCTGATGGTGTATAATGCTGTTGCCAATAATGGAAGAATGATGAAGCCTTACCTCGTTAATTCAGTAAGGGATATGGGAGTTGATATAAAATCTTTTACACCGCAGGTATTGGTGGAAAAAATCTGCAGTGATGAAACTTTAGGGAAATTAAAAGATTGTTTGCTGAATGTTGTTGAAAGTGAACACGGCACTGCCCACAGCTTAAAAACCGGCATGTATTCTTTTGCAGGTAAAACCGGCACAGCAGTAACGGCACTGGATAATCGCGGATATAATAAAGCCAATAAAATTTATCAATCTTCTTTTATAGGATTTTTTCCTGTTGAGAAGCCGAAGTATACAATTGCAGTAGTTATACAAAACAGTAATGAATCAAAGCTGGCTTATGGTGGTGTTGTATCAGGTCCCGTTTTCAGAGAGGTTGCTGATAAAGTTTATGCATCTGATCTTTCTTATCATCCTTTCTTTCAATCAGCAGCAGTTAAGGATAGCTCCACTTATAATTACTACGGCTTAAAAAATGATATCAATAAAATATTAAGTGTTTTGGATCTGCCTTATTTAGATTCAGGGGCAGCGGGGTATTGGAGAAGTATAAATATGTATGATAATAAAGTAATTCTAAATGCGATGAACAATCCTTCGGCTCAATCTGCGGTTATGCCACGGGTTTTAGGATTAGGTTTAAAAGATGCAGTTTATATGCTGGAGAATTATGGATTAATAGTTACAGTCGGCGGTAGAGGAAAAGTGATCTATCAATCATTACAGGAGGGTACAACATTTACAAAAGGACAAACAATAAATATACAAATGAATTAATGGCATCATTGCAGGACATATTGTATACAGTAAACATCAAATCAATAACAGGCAATGCAGTTGATGAAGTGAATGATCTGCAAATTGATTCAAGAAAGGTTACAACAGACTCATGTTTCATTGCCATTAAAGGAAGTAATACTGACGGGCATAATTATATTAACACTGCTATCACAAATGGCGCTGCTGTTATTATTTGCGAAGATCTTCCCGGCGACATTAAGAATGGGGTAATGTATCTGGTAGTTGAGAACAGCGCTGCAGCTGCAGGAATTATGGCACATAATTTTTACGGACAACCATCACACAAAATAAAATTAATTGGTGTTACAGGAACTAACGGCAAAACAACTATTGCCACACTTTTATTTAAATTATTTTCTGCAATCGGGTATAAATGTGGTTTGATAAGCACAGTGCAAAATCAGATTGCTGATAAAATATTACCCTCAACACATACTACTCCTGATGCTGTTAGTGTAAATAAGTTACTGGCAAAAATGGTGAACAGTTCCTGCACTTATGTTTTTATGGAAGTGAGTTCGCATGCATTGGATCAGCACAGAGTAGCCGGGCTCCGGTTTACGGGTGGCATATTTACCAACATAACACACGATCATCTCGATTACCATAAAACCTTTGACGAGTATATAAAAGCAAAGAAAAAATTCTTTGATGAGCTTTCTTCTTCCGCGTTTGCGATATCCAATGCAGATGATAAGCGTGGAGCTGTTATGCTTCAAAATACTGCGTCAAAAAAATATTTCTACAGCCTTAAAACTATGGCTGATTTTAAAGGGAAAATATTAGAGAATAGTTTGACCGGTTTATTGATGACTATTAATGAAATAGAAGTTCACTTTAAACTTATCGGCACTTTTAATGCTTACAATCTTCTGGCAGTCTATGCTGCAGCAGTTTGTTTAGGAGAAGATAAACAAATTGTATTACAGGTATTAAGTAGCCTTACCGGTGCTGAAGGAAGATTTGATTACATGGTTTCTCCCAAAGAAAAAGTTATTGGCATAATTGATTATGCTCATACTCCTGATGCATTATTGAATGTTTTAGCTGCAATAAAAAACTTACGCCATGGAGAAGAAAAAATTCTTACGGTTGTTGGATGCGGCGGCGACAGAGATAAAACAAAACGTCCTGTTATGGCAGAAGTTGCCTGCGAGCATAGCGATAAAATATTCTTCACTTCTGATAATCCGAGGAGCGAAGATCCAAATGAAATAATAAAAGATATGGAAGGCGGAGTGAACATTACATGCCGCAAAAAATATATTTCAATAGCAGATAGAAAGGAAGCCATTAAAACTGCTGTTAGCTTTTCTAAAAGAGAAGACATTCTTTTAGTGGCAGGGAAAGGACATGAAAAATACCAGGAGATAAAAGGAATTAAATATCCTTTTGATGATAAAGCAGTATTGGCGGAAATGTTTGAATTATTAGATAAATAAATAACAGGAAATAAGAAATAAGAAATAAGAAATAAGAAAATAGACAGGAACAACAAACAACAAACAACAAACAACAAACAACAAACAACAAACAACAAACAACAAACTAATGTTGTATCACTTATTTGATTGGCTCACAAAAAATGGAATAAAATTTCCCGGCAGCGGGCTATTTCAGTTCATCACCTTTAGGGTGTTGTTGGCAGTGATCTTATCATTAGTGATTGCAACAGTTTTCGGTAAAAAAATAATTAATTTTTTAAAGAAAAAACAAATTGGTGAATCGGTGCGTGATCTTGGTTTGCAGGGTGAGAAACAAAAAACCGGTACGCCAACAATGGGAGGAATAATCATCATACTTGCCATTCTTATTCCAACCTTATTATTGGCAAATCTTAATAAAGTTTATGTAAGGCTAATGTTGTTAAGTACAGTATGGCTGGGAGTTATAGGCTTTATTGATGACTACCTTAAAATAAAAGCAAAGCGTATAGCAAAAGAGAAAGGAATTGATTATAAAAAGACTGACGCTGATGGATTGGCAGGCTGGTTTAAAATATTTGGACAGGTAATGCTTGGGATAATAATTGGCACTACACTTTATTTTAATCAAAACGTAGTAGTTAAAAGAGAAATTGTTGCCGGTGCTGCCGACTCTACATGGAAACCGCAGAGAGGTGAGAAAAAATTAAAAGAAGATACTGTTTTAGCTGAAGGAAAAATTCATCGCTTCGTTACGGTTAAAACACCGATCACAACAATTCCATTTGTAAAAACGCATGAATTTAATTACGCAAGGCTGCTGCCAAAAAGCCTTGAGAGCTACACATACATACTGTATATTCTTATTGTAATATTTATTGTAACGGCTGTTTCAAATGGCGCAAATATTACAGATGGATTGGATGGATTAGCTACAGGAGTAAGCGCCATAATCGGCTTGGGTCTTGGGGTATTTGTATTTGTTAGCGGCGATGTAAGAATAGCTGATTATCTGAATATAATGTACATCCCAAATCTTAGTGAGCTGGCAATATTTATTGCAGCATTTGTAGGTGCATGTGTCGGCTTCCTGTGGTATAATGCTTACCCTGCGCAGGTTTTCATGGGTGATACAGGCAGCCTCGCTTTGGGTGGTATCATTGCTTCACTTGCAATAATTGTTCGTAAAGAATTGCTGATACCAATTTTTTGTTTTGTGTTTTTAGTGGAACTGTTGAGTGTGATGTTTCAGGTTGCATATTTTAAATACACTAAAAGAAAGCATGGAGAGGGAAGAAGAATTTTTTTGATGAGCCCTTTGCATCATCATTACCAGATGCTGGGTTATCATGAAAGCAAAATTGCAGTAAGGTTTTGGGTGATCACAATTTTATCTGTGGTTACAGCGGTGGTAACATTAAAATTGAGATAATTAAAAATAGTGATTGAAAAACCATTTTCCGGTTTTAAAATCTGATCCTTTGATAAACTTTGAGAAAAACTAAACCAATTCCAATATCTGTGAAGAATAAAAGACCCATTAAAATTTATACCAGTGAAGAACCATTTTTTTCTTAACAGTAAAAAAATGGATGAAGGAAAAAATAGTCATATTGGGAGCCGGGGAAAGCGGCGTGGGAGCAGCTTTATTGGCTAAGCAAAAAGGGCACGAGGTTTTTGTAAGTGATTCAGGTGAAATGAATGTGCTGCATAAAAATGAGCTTGAGTTAAATAAAATTGAGTTTGAAGAAGAACATAGTGAGGAAAGAATTTTAAGTGCAGATCTGATAATAAAAAGTCCGGGCATACCGGAGAATGAATTAATAAAGAAGATAAGAGTAAAAGGGATCGGGATAATAAGTGAAATAGAATTTGGATACAGGTATAAAGGTAATAGCAAAATAATAGCAATAACCGGCAGCAATGGAAAAAGTACAACAACAGCATTGGTTTATCATATCTGCAAAACAGCAGGCTTTAGTTGTGCTTTGGTGGGGAACATTGGTTATTCATTCGCAAGGCAAATAGCAGAAGATCCAAAAGATGTATACGCAGCAGAAATAAGTTCTTTTCAATTGGATGATATAAAAGCCTTCAGACCGGATATAGCCATACTATTAAACATAACCAAAGATCATCTAGACAGGTACGGGTATAAGTTTGAAAATTATATAAAAAGCAAATTCAGAATAACAGAAAATCAAACAGAAAAGGATGTATTCATTTATTGCCTGGATGATGAAATAACTATGAAGAACATAAACAATTTTTTAATCAGATCTAACCCATTACCATTCACTATGAGTAAACCACTGCCACAAGGCGCATATATTTCAGATGCAAGAATGCATTTAAAATGGAAACAGGAGGAAGTAACTATGAGTATTGAAGATTTTGCCGTAAAAGGGAAGCATAACCAGTACAACACAATGGCAGCCGGGCTTGCTGCGGTTGTAATGTATATAAGAAAAGAAAAAATAAGAGATGCAGTTCAAACATTTGAAAGCCTGGAGCATCGCATGGAACCTGTTGCAACAATTAAAGGCGTAGAATTTATAAACGATAGCAAAGCCACCAATGTAAACAGTACATGGTATGCTTTGGAGAGCATGACCCATCCAACAATTTTGATATTAGGCGGTATTGATAAAGGGAATGATTACTCTTTTATAAAAGAGCTTGTAAAAGAAAAAGTAAAAGCAATTGTATGTATGGGTGTTGATAACAGAAAGATTCATGAGGCATTTGGAAACGAAGTGGAGCTAATTGTTAACACAAACAATACAAAAGATGCGGTGCAGTCAGCATTTCATTTTGCAAATAAAGGAGATGTGATCCTGCTTTCTCCTGCATGCGCAAGTTTCGATCTTTTTAAAAATTATGAGGACAGGGGTAGACAATTTAAAAAAGCAGTAAAAGAACTGTAATACCAATGCTGATAAAAGAAAGAATGATGAAATGTAAAAA
>OCZT010006160.1_pt1 | contig 11900 bp, 14 predicted proteins | sample 1539031 | NCBI WGS metagenome assembly OCZT01 (sample SAMEA3539308, study PRJEB22396) | soil metagenome | biome: tundra; feature: field; material: soil | place: USA | collected 2010-05 | depth 0.15 m
CGCCTGACCAGCGGAAACACGCCGAAGATCAACTTAGCCCGGAAACTCGGGCTAGGGGCGGGAGTCAAGCAGCCGCCGCAACGCGTCGAGGACGGGCAGCCACGTGTCTTCGACCTCATCGGAGTCGTCCAACCCCTGGGGGGCACAGAGCAGATAGGACAAGCGATGCGTGGGCCAGGCGCACAGCACCTGCCTGGTCAGGCCGGGCACGTCTTGAATACTCGCGGTGGTGATGAACGCGTCCGCGCTCCACTCCGAGGACAACGCCAGGCCGTAGAGATAGTCAGGGGGTCTGGGTTTCGTCGGTCAGGGCCGGCCACACTCGGCTCGGACTGGCCACGGTGAAGAATGCGAACGTCGCGGTGTCATGGTGACTCAGCGTCGGGTTGGCACGGCCTGATGACCTCGCAGCCTCTTATCGTCACCCCGGACATGCCGGTCGCTGCGGTACTGGCCCAGATCAGAGACCCGGAGATGCCGGTTACCTCGGCCGCGCAGGTGTTCGCGTGCGAGCCGCCCATGATGACGCCGACCGGCCGCTATCTCGGTAGCGTGGGGTTCCAGCGGCTGTTGCGGCAGCCGCCCGCGGCCGAGGTCGGCCAGTGCGTCGAGGCGAGCGTTTTCGTCCGGCCTGATCTGCCCGAGCGCGAGCTTGCCGCCCGGCTCGCCGCTTACAACCTCATCAGCGTCGCGGTCTGCGACGAGGCTGGCCGCCTGCTGGGCGCGGTGACCGTAGACGATGTCCTTGACCACCTGTTGCCTGTGGGCTGGCGAAGGACGGGAGAGTAAATGTCGCGGCTTTCCTCCCGCCGTCTCAGCGAGCGAGTCGACCTGTCCGTTCCGCGTGGCGCGTCCCCGCGGATGGGCGCCCGATACGACGCCGACGCGTTCGGGCGGATGTCAGAGGCGATTGCCCGTTTCCTCGGCACCGGCCGGTTCCTGGTTGGCCAGACGGTGCTCGTGATCGGCTGGATCGTGCTGAACACCATCGGCTTGGTCAATCACTGGGATCCGTATCCGTTCATCCTGCTCAACCTGGCCTTCTCGACGCAGGCCGCCTACGCCGCGCCGCTGATCCTGCTGGCGCAGAACCGGCAGGACGACCGGGACCGGGCCAACATCGAGCGCGACCGGGAGGTGGCGGCCGGACCCAGGCCGACACCGAGTTCCTCCCAGCAGGGCCCGATCCGCTCACCTCGCCTGACGACCAGTTACCGTGCCGCGGCCATCCGCGCGTCGGCCCAGAAGCTCAGCAGGCGCCCCGCTGAGCCCTTCTCGTCGCCGATTTCATGAAATAAGTGTTACGGCACGCATACAGCCGTCTAGCTGAGTCTCAGAATTGTAATTGTCCTAATATATTGGGACATGAGTATTTGCTGACGCGGGGTGGGACATGGGGCTCGTAGCGGGACTTCAACCGGGAGATCCCCGCGAGATCGGACCTTACCGGACGCTGGGGCGGCTGGGCTCTGGCGGCATGGGGCACGTGTTCCTGAGCATGTCGGCAGGCGGCAGGCCGATTGCCGTCAAGGTTATCCGCGAGGAACTCGCCGACGATCCCCAGTTCCGGACCCGGTTCCGGCGAGAGGTCGCCGCGGCCCGGAAGGTAAGCGGGCTCTTTACCGCCTTCGTGGTCGACGCTGATCTGGATGGCCCGATGCCGTGGCTGGCCACGGCCTATGTCGCCGGGCCTTCGCTGCTCGAGGCGGTGCAAGACCACGGACCGCTGGATGCACATACGCTGCTGGCCTTGGCGGCGGGTCTGGCCGAGAGCCTGAGCGCCATCCATGCCGCGGACGTCGTGCACCGGGACCTGAAGCCCTCTAATGTCCTGCTGGCCGAGGACGGCCCGCGGGTCATTGACTTCGGGATTTCCGGGGCCGCTGAGGCGAGCGCGCAGACCGGTGCGAACGTGGTGATCGGCTCGCCCGGGTTCATGTCCCCTGAGCAGGTCCTCGGCCATGACATCGGACCGCCCAGTGACATGTTCAGCCTGGGTGCGGTCCTCGCTTTCGCTGGGACCGGCCAGGGCCCGTTCGGGTCCGGATCGAACGCCGCACTGGTCTACCGGCTGGTCAACTCCCCGGCTAACCTCGGTCTGCTGCCGGATGAGATCCGGCCGCTGGTCGGGAGCTGCCTGGCCAAGCATCCGAGTGACCGGCCCACCGCTCGTGAACTGCTGGCGGAGGTGGGCGCGATTCAGCCTGCGCGGGGCTGGCTGTCTGAATCGATCATCTACGGGTCGACGGGGGGTCAGCCCGCCGCTGACCTCCTCGGCTCTGCCGCTGCGGGGGGCGCCATCCCGTTCGCCGGACTTGCCTCCGCTCAGCCTGAGGCGGGCAAGGTGGCCCGGCATGCGCACCGTCGCTTGTCGCGGCCGATGGCGTCGGCCTGCATCACCGGTGGCCTCGTCGCCGCTTCGGCCGCGGCCGTCTTCGTCCTGACCGGTGCCGGGCCCCGGTCGCTGATCCCGCAGACCCAGTCGCAGGCCGGAGGGTCGCAGACCACGCCCGCCTCGGCGTCACACGTATCGGTGACCCCGAGCCCGCTGTCATCCGCACGCCCGGCCGCGCCCGCCCCGAATGCGTACCTGACCCCTGCGCTGTCGGAGTTCCTGACCACCTCCCCGCCCGCGACCGTGTTGCCGGCTAAGTCTGCCGCGCCGAAGAATTCTCCCCAGCCGAGCAAGCCGGCAGCCCCGTCAGCGTCCCCGTCCACCTCGGGATCCCCCTCCGCGTCGCCGTCTCCTTCCCCGTCAGGGAGCGCGTCGCCGTCGCCGTCTCCTTCCGGCACCGGGAGCACGTCACCATCACCCTCGCCGTCCCAGAGCGCGTCGCCGTCTCCTTCTGACACCGGGACCGCGTCACCCACCGCCGCTGCTTCGGTGACCGCAAGTCCGTCATCGTCCTGACGGCCGCCCTCAGCGGCGCGCATTGCGGTCAGAGTCGTTCCGCGCGGACCAGGGTGTCGATCGCGGTCGTCGGCCTGCCGTCGTGCTCAACGGGGCGCCGAACCCGCCCGGCCTTCAGGATGCGCAGTCCGCGCAGCTCGGCCGAGATCGTCTCCGGGGTGTAGAGCACCCCGGGGTACCGGGGGCCGCCGGCGCCCTCGGTGAGGTTGGTCAGGTCGTGCCCGATCACGAGCAGCGCGCCGCCCGGGGCCAGCGCGGTGGCGGCACCGGCCAGCACCTTGGCCCGCAGCTCCGCGCCGACCTGCAGGTAGGCCATCAGGACGAGCTCGAAGGCGCCGCGGTCGGGCTGGTAATCGTTCAGGTCGGCGACCACCCAGTCCACCTGGCCGCCTGTAACGCCGCGGGCGGCGCTGAGCTTTCTCGCCTTCTCCAGGCCGACGTGGGAAAAATCCACGGCCGTTACCTGCCAGCCGTGCTCGGCGAGCCAGACCGTGTTGCGGCCGTGCCCCGCGGCCAGGTCGAGGGCCCGGCCGGGCTTTAGCCCGCCCAGTTCGGCCGCGACGAACTGGCTCGGGGGCAGCGCGGGCTCAAACTCGATGCCCGCGTACTTCTGATCCCACCGCTGATGGTCCACCTGGTTACTCTTCCCGATCACGCGCGCCGCCGGCAACCCGCTTCTCCCGCTGGTAAAATTGATATCACTATGATAAGCATGCGCTATCAGGTCTGCTAGCGAAGGAGGGACCATGAAGACGCAGGCTGCGGTCGAGATCACACATCTCCGCAAGACCTACGGAGATGTCGTGGCGGTCGACGACCTGTCGCTCTCGGTCGCCGAGGGCGAGATCTTCGGCATCCTCGGCCCGAACGGGACGGGCAAGACCACCACGGTCGAGTGCGTGCTAGGACTCCGGTCACCGGATGCCGGATCGATCCGCGTGCTGGGTCTGGATCCAGGCCAGGACCGTGCGGATCTGCACCTGGTGGTGGGCGCGCAGCTGCAGGAGAGCGCACTTCCGGCCAAGCTCAGGGTCGGGGAGATCCTCGAGGAGTACCGATCCTTCTACCGGGAGCCGGCCGACGTCGGGGAGCTGGTCGACGGCCTCGGCCTGGCGGGAAAGGTCAAGGACTACTACCGGTCTCTGTCCGGTGGCCAGCGGCAGCGGCTGTCCATCGCGCTGGCCCTCATCGGCCGGCCGAAGGTCGCCGTGCTCGACGAGATGACGTCGGGGCTCGATCCGCAGGCCCGGCGCGACACCTGGAACCTCATCGAGGGGGTGCGGGACCGCGGGGTGACGATCCTCCTGGTGACGCACTTCATGGAAGAAGCCGAGCGGCTATGCGACCGAGTGGCCCTCATCGACGCCGGGCATCTCGCCGCGCTCGACAGCCCGGCCGGACTGGCCGCGCGGGCCCGGGGCGGGAAGACCGTCCGGTTCGTGCCCTCGGCCCCCTTTGCCGACCACCTCCTGACCGATCTTCCCGAGGTACGCACGGTCAAGCGCAACGGCTCGCGCGTCATCGTCAACGGGACCGGAGAGCTGGTCAACGTGGTGATCCTCACCCTGGCCGTGGCGGGCGTGACCGCCCATGACGTGGAGCTCGATTCCTCCACCCTGGAAGACGCCTTCGTGAAGCTCACCGGACGGCACCTGCACGAGGAAGGAATCCGGGCATGAACACGCACACAGTGCCACGGCCGAAGGCTCCGCACCCTAGGACGCTGCACCCCAAGACGCTCAACCCCAAGACGCTGCTGCCGAAAACGGCACCGCGGGCCGCGTTCGGCACGATAATCCGCAACGAGGCGAGGCTCGCCTGGAGGCTGCCGGCCGGCCTGATCTTCGGTATCGCGGTTCCGCAGGTGCTGCTGATCATCTTCGGCGAGCTGCCCAGCTTCCACCAGCCCCAGTCCAGCCTCGGAGGTCTCAGCCTGTTCTCCGTGTACGTCCCGATCATCATTTCCTTTCGTGATCGCGATTCTCGGGCTCATAAGCCTGCCTGCCCCGCTTGTCTCTTACCGTGACCAGGGGATCCTGCGCCGGCTTTCGACCACGCCGGTGCCCCCGTCCTGGCTGCTGGCCGCCCAGCTCATCGTCCAGTTCTGCATCGCCATGACCTCGCTGCTCATCGTCATGGTCGTGAGCATCGCGGCCTTCGGGCTGGACACCCCGAAAAACCCCGGCGCACTGGTGCTGGCCATCGTGCTCGCCACCGCCGCGCTGTTCGCCATCGGGTTGTCGATCGCGGCAGCCGCCCGGAGCGGGACCGCCGCCCGCGCCATCGGAGCCGGCGTGTTTTACCCTCTCCTGTTCTTCGCTGGCATGTGGCTGCCGCGTCAGGACATGCCGGGCGTGCTTCAGGGCATCAGCAATTACACCCCGCTCGGGGCGGCGGCGGAAGCGCTCCAGGACTCGATGCAGGGCCAGTTCCCGACCGCCGCGCTGCTGGTGCTGGCCGGGTACGCACTGGTCTTTGCCTTCATCGCGAGGCGCATCTTCCGGTGGGAATGAGAACATCAGACCTGCGAACACAGGAGGCACGATGAACACACAGATGTCAGCCGCTCCGGGCCTGGAGCTTCCCGCCCCGCCGGTAACCGAGCGCGCGGCCTGGTCAGTATCCGGCGTGCGGATCCTGGTACTGAGCATCGCCGCCCTGCTCGCGGGCGTGGGGTTGCTGATCGCGGGAATCGTCCTGGCCCACGGCCCGGGCCCGGTGGTCATGATCGTGGTCGCCGCCTTGCTCATCATCGCGAGCCAGGTCGGGACCCGGGGCCTGACCCCGGTGGTCGCCGGAGAGGCGCGGGTGGTCCAGCTGTTCGGCAGGTACCGGGGGACCATCCGCGCCCCGGGCCTGCACTGGGTGAACCCGATCGCTCAGCGGCGCAAGGTTTCTACCCGGATCCGGAACCTCGAGACGGCGATGGCCAAGGTGAACGATCTCGACGGCAACCCGCTCGAGATCGCCGCCGTGGTGGTCTGGCTGGTCGAGGACACGGCCAAGGCCATCTACGCGGTCGACGACTTCAAGAAGTTCGTCGCCATCCAGTCCGAGACGGCCGTCCGGCACATTGCCTCCAGCTACGCCTATGAGACTCAAGACGCCGACAGCCTGTCGCTGCGGGCCAACGCGGACGAGATCACGACGCGCCTGTCGGCCGAGATCGCGGCCCGGGTGGCGTCGGCCGGGGTGCAGATCGTCGAGTCGCGCCTCACCCGGCTGTCCTACGCCGCGGAGATCGCCCAGGCGATGCTGCGGCGGCAGGCGGCGTCGGCCGTGGTCGGCGCCCGGCTGCGGATCGTCGAGGGCGCGGTCGGCATGGTCAAGCTCGCCCTGACGCAGCTCGAGGAGCAGGGGGTCGTCGAGCTCGACGAAGAGCGCAAGGCGGCGATGGTGTCCAACCTGCTCGTCGTGCTGTGCAGCGAGCAGGCCACCCAGCAGGTCGTCAACACCGGCTCGCTCTACCAGTGACGGAACGCAAGAGCATCCTGCTGCGCCTGGATCCGGCCGTGCACGACGCCCTCGCCCGGTGGGCCGCCGACGAGCTGCGCAGCACGAACGCCCAGATCGAGTTCGTGCTCCGCCGGGCGCTCGCCGAGACCGGGCGGTTGCCCGGCAACGCGGGCCGGATGCGCGGGCGCGGGCGACCGCCGGTCAGCGAGGTCTCACCCGGCGACAGCTCCGGCATCGTTACCGACCCCGACGTCCCCGGAACTGCGTAGCCGCTCTTCGGCCAGGTCCGCGAACCCTTGGTCGGTTTCGGCGGCGAAGGCCCGGCGGCCCAGCGCGACGGCCGCGACGGACGCGGAGCACAGGCCCCCGAACGGCTCCCACACCACGTCACCGGGCTCGGTGACCGCCGTAATCAGGCGGCCCATGAACTCCAGCGGCTTCTGGTTCAGGTGCGCCGAGCTGGCGGCCGTCGGGTTGTGCACCCGGGGCGCCGACCGTCGCAGGGTGCCCTTGAGCCGCTCCTCGTCATGCAGCGGGCGCCGCGACCATACGTTGGTCAGTCCGTGCGCGTGCCGCCACCGGTACCGGAGCGTGTCCCATTCCCCGGCGGTGACGGGGCGCTCGCCGTCGAGTGAGTAATAGGGCCAGCGGGACGGCCGGCCGTGGGTGTTCGCGTAGGCGGCGAGGCGCTCGGTCATCTCGCCGGGCGGCCAGTACCAGAGCCAGTCCCTGGTCAGGTACTTGCGGGTCGCCGCGTTCTTGACCCCGCACGCCTCGTTCGCCCGGTGCAGCGTCAGCCCGGACCTGGCCCATTCGTGCCGGACCCACTGCTTCACCGGCATCGGGCCGTCGGGTCCGGTCACGGTGAACGTCCGCTGATAGAACGCGCACATTTCGGTCACGACCGGGAACTGCCTGATGGTCCGGCCGTTCACGTTGCCCGCGATGTGGGCCAGGCCCTTGTCCCAGACAATCAGCTGGACGTAATCCCAGCCGTGTTCGGCGAGCACCGGATGCACGCTGGCCCAGCCGATCTCGGTGTTCCAGAACCACAGCGTGCTGGCCGGTCCGGCCGCCGCCGACCAGGACTTGATGTGCGGGCGGTACCAGTCAGGGAGGCAGACCGGCCCGACGGTGTCGCCGTGAAATCCGCGCACGCCGTAGGCCCCGTCGCTGATGATGGTCGCGGGTGCGGGCCAGCCCGGGTAGGCGTCGAGCGCATCCCCCCGAAATAGCTCAAACCCTCCCATGAGCTAGCACTCTATGACGTTGACGGCTAGGCCGCCACGGGAGGTCTCCTTGTATTTGTCCAGCATGTCGCGGCCGGTCATGCGCATGGTGTTGATGGCTTTGTCGAGTGAGACGAAATGACGCCCGTCCCCGCGCAAGGCGATGCGGGCCGCGTTGATCGCGGTCATAGAAGCGACCGCGTTCCGTTCGATGCACGGCACCTGGACCAGGCCGCCGATCGGGTCGCAGGTCAGCCCGAGGTTGTGCTCGATTCCAATCTCCGCGGCGTTTTCCACCTGTTCCGGCGTTCCGCCGAGCAGCTCGGTTAGCGCACCGGCCGCCATCGAGCAGGCCGACCCGACCTCGCCCTGGCAGCCGACCTCGGCGCCGGAGATGGAGGCGTTCTCCTTGAACAAGGAGCCGATCGCCGCCGCCGTCAGCAGGAAACGCGTCACTCCGTCAGCGGATGCGCCGGGTACGAACCGGTCGTAGTAGTGCAGCACGGCGGGGATGATCCCGGCGGCGCCGTTGGTGGGTGCGGTGACCACGCGACCGCCGGCCGCGTTCTCCTCGTTGACGGCGAGCGCATACAGCGTCACCCAGTCCATGGCGTGCAGCGGGTCATCGTCGTCCCGCTCGCAGGTCAGCTGCCGGAGCAGGCGCGGCGCCCGGCGCTGGATCTTCAGGCCGCCGGGGAGCAGGCCGTCCGTGCGGCAGCCGCGCTCGACGCAGGCCCGCATGACCTGCCACAGATCATCAAGGTCCGCACCGATCTCCGGCGCCGTCTTACCCAGCGCCTTCTCGTTCTCCAGCATGATCCCGGAGATAGGCAGCCCGCTGCGGGCGGTGTGCGCGAGCAGTCCGGCCCCGGTCGTGAACGGGTAAGGCAGCACCGGGAGGCCGGGCCCGGCCGGTGCCGATCCGGTTCCGCGCTCATCGGCGACGAAGCCGCCGCCGACCGAGTAGTAGGCGCGCTCCCGGATCGCGGCCCCCTGGTCGTCGTACGCGGTAAAACGCATGCCGTTCGGGTGATAGCTGAGCTTCTTCCTGCGGTTGAACTCCAGGTGCTCGGCCACGGTGAAGCGGATCTCGTGCTCGCCGAGCAGCCGCAGGCTGCCCCGGCTGGCGATGGCTTCCAGCCGGGCCGGTATCGCGTCCACGTCGACGGTGGCCGGCTGTTCGCCTTCGAGCCCGAGCAGGACCGCCTTGTCGCTGCCGTGCCCGGGGCCGGTCAGGCCGAGCGACCCGTACAGCGCCACCCGCACCGTCCGCACTCGCATGGTCAGGCCGTCCTCCGCCAGGCCCGCGGCGAACATCCTGGCCGCCTTCATCGGCCCGACCGTGTGCGAGCTCGACGGGCCGATGCCGACCTTGAACAGGTCAAAAACGCTGATCGTCATGATGTGCTCCACCGGAGGGCAGCGTCGGGAAAGACGATGGTCCGGTTCTTTAGTGGAAGACTACGGTCCGGTCGCCGTTCAGCAGCACCCGGTGTTCCGCGTGCCAGGTCACCGCGCGCGATAGGACCTGCGCCTCGACATCGCGGCCCGCCTCGGCGAGGCGGCCGGGGGGCAGGGTGTGGTCCACCCGGATCACGTCCTGCTCGATGATCGGTCCCTCACCGAGGTCCGGGGTCACGTAGTGTGCGGTGGCGCCGACCAGCTTGACGCCCCGCGCGTGGGCCTGGTGGTAAGGCTTGGCGCCCTTGAAGCTCGGCAGGAACGGTGGTGGATGTTGATCATCCGGCCTTCGACGTCGATGGGCAGGGCTCCGGTCTTCCAGCGGAACAGCAGGTCGTTCAGGCAGTGGCCGAGCCGGGAGACCATGATCAGGGTGCGGACCCGCGCGGCCTTGTCGTGCAGCTGCCAGGACATCTGATACGCCTCGGCCACCCAGGAAAAGTCACGCTCGAGCCCGGCCAGCTGAAGCTCCGGGGTCAGCGGGGTTCCCGGCGGCACGGTGAAGTGCACCCGCATGAAGAACCGCCCGTCCGGGCTCTCTTCATACTGCTGGCCATACTGCTGGCCGTACTGCTGGCTGGCCAGGATGTTCCCGGAATGCTGGACGAGGAAGCTGGCCACCGCGTACACGATCCCCGGCTTATCCGGGCAAGACAGCGTAAGCACGTACTCCCCGCCACCCCCACCCATACCCCCCATACCAGCCCCACACAGTTGCGCACTATGCAACTCATAGCGCGATATGCAACAATTCTCCCTTCCTCTGCCCTTTCTGGTCAAGCGCCGCCCCGCCGTTGCTTGCCCCTCCGGAGTCGGTGGCCCCCCGAGCACGCTCTAGCGGAGCACGCCAACTCTGTCCACGGTTCTGGGCTGGCGGCTGGCGGCTGGCGGCTGGTGCGTGTGGCGGGGTGTGGTGGGTGTCGTTGTCGGTGCGGGGGTCGTTCAGGAGCGGCAGTTCGTCGAGGAGGGCGGGGTCGTCGTCGGGGATGGTGGCGGCCTGGAGGGCCTTTTAGTGATGCAGCTGGACGCTGTCCACGATGGCCACAAGGTGCGCAGGGTCAGCCAGGATTACTAGCATTGAATACAGGCAGGGCTGTCCCGCTGGGGAAATACAACCGCCACCTATGGGTACCGACTGCCGGTATTCGATCAGCGCCAAGCTATTTTGGAACGCCGGACCCCCAGCGCGCTGAGCTAGCGCAGGAGCATCGCTGGACGGAAAGATCAAACAGCCCGGTCGGCCGTTGATGCTGCGGTAGATGATGAGCGGGTGCAGGCCGTAGAGGTGCTGGACGTTCGCGGTGGCCGTGTCCGTGCACGCGGTGTGCAGCCCTGCGGGATCGGCTGCGGCAGTCAACTCCACCCAGCCCGAGGTGCCGTCGTAGCCGAACCCCTCTGGCCCCCGGTAAGGCGTCGGGTGCCAGCTGGCAGGTACCGAGATGCTGACGGCGTACGTCCGCGACGTCACCGGGCGAGTCGGTGCAGGCCAAGGCGGTTGTGAACTGCAACCGAAACCAGCCGTGTCTGGCCGTAGCGACCAGGCAGTAAGCACTGCCGGCGGGAAGAACCGCACCTCAGCACAGACGACGGGTTCGCCGCCCAGCTGCACCTGCCAGCTGCCGTTTCCGATCCTGGTGAAGAGCCCGATCGAGGCACCATCCTGGAGACCCACCAGGACCTTGGCTGAAGCCGTGCTGGACGGCAGGAAGTTGGCCTGAGCCCAGTATGTGTCCGTAGCCGGATCGTAGGCGTAGTAGACGCTGCCGGGTCTGGTGACCGCCACATCAGCGGGCGAGATCCCTCGATAGTCCGCATAGGCCGCGGTCAGCTCATTACGCACATCCCGGCTGACGGCGAGATTGCGGACGCCGCCCGGCCCGGCTGGCGCAGAACTGGATGCCGCCCTGGGCGAGACGGCGGTGGTGGCCGCAGGGCTAGCTGACCGGTCCGGCGCGGCAGGGCTGGAGGCCGCGGTCGCCGTGCATCCGGCCACGGCGACTGTGGCCAGCAAGCCGAGCCAGCCCAGCATCCGCCGGCTAACCATGATCGTCCGCATGCTGCCTCCAAATCCCCAGCTGACTAGTAGACGTCGCAACCTGCCTGCGAGTTGCGCAGACCTGGACAAAAAGCTCGCGCCCGCCGTGGTAGATGACTGGTTCTCAGGCGCTGAGTGGGTAGCGGGAGCGGGTAACTCGCTCGCCGTGACCGGGGATCGGGTTCTCACACCACGCGCACAACCTCGTCATACCCGGCTACCCGCTCTCCTGGCCGCGGCTGACAGCAACTAGCCTGAGCGCGGGATATATGCGGGATGATCTTGCTCGGAACAGCCATCCTTGAGTGCCAACAACGCAGGTAGCAGCGGTGCCGGGTCATGAACCACAGACGCTCTTGAAAACCGTCAGCGTCGAGTTATCTCCGATGACGTTCCGCTGTGACTGCTGCCAAGCCGGCAATTTGGGTTGCAGTTCAACGCCGTGCGGCGCCGTCCACGGAGGACCGACCAAGCATGCTGGTCCAGCCTGAACCGATCCGAACCACTGCGACCCGAGCTGTTAATGCGGTTGGGGTCCACTGCCCCGCCGGCATGGCGAACCTGCACTACCCCAGGCATAGACGGTCACAGACTTATCGTGGCTTCGATGGTCAGCCGCCGGGCAGAGTTGGCGTGCTCCCCTCTTACGTGTACGGGGGCCACCGACCCAGTGGGCGAGGGGGCGGGAGGGTGGAGGCGGCTATTGTTGCGTCATGAGCAACTGGGGTGGCGGATGACGGGGGCGGGGGACGGTTTCGGGGCTGGGGCTGGGGCTGAGGCTGGAGCTGGGGCGTCGGCGGGGGCTGGG